>Ga0315295_10000749_pt1 | contig 27689 bp, 22 predicted proteins | sample YL17G14_0_MG_FD_204453 | JGI IMG/M metagenome (GOLD analysis project Ga0315295, IMG submission 204453) | Sediment microbial communities from Yellowstone Lake, YNP, Wyoming, USA - YL17G14_0 | ecosystem: Environmental > Aquatic > Freshwater > Lake > Sediment | place: USA: Wyoming | collected... | reverse complement strand
CAGGCATTTTTAAATTATGATTTACCTGTAGCCTGTAGCCTTTTGCCAGAAGCCTTTTAATAAGAAAAATTATTACAATTATGATATACTATCAGTCAGGTTCAGAAAACACAGTATTAGGTCCCAATGATCTTGAATACGGGGTTTATTCCGCCCTTGTAAAACTGGGACCCAGGAAGAAAGTTCTGGTCATTCCTCCCGATTTTACTCGATTCCATTCCCGCTCGGGTGAAATCACCACTTTGTTATATAATTATTATAAACATAACCTTAAGGATATACTTCCGGCTCTTGGGACTCATTCTCCGATGACTGAAAAGGAGATTTCCGAAATGTACAAAGGTGTACCGAAGGATCTCTTTCGCTTGCACGACTGGAGAAATGATGTAGTTAGTGTAGGAACAGTTCCGGCTGAATTTGTTTCTGAAATCACTGAAGGAAAGCTGAATTATGCATGGCCTGCCCAGCTTAATAAAATTATAGTGAACGGCGGTCATGATCTTATTGCCTCTGTAGGACAGGTAGTACCTCATGAAGTGGCAGGTATGGCTAACTATAATAAGAATCTGTTTATCGGCACAGGGGGCCATGAAGGTATAAATAAGAGCCATTTCGTCGGCGCAGCCTATGGCATGGAAAGAATGATGGGTAAAGCTGATACACCCGTTAGAAAACTTCTAAATTATGCATCTGAAAACTTCATAAAACATCTGCCTGTCGTTTATATCCAGTCAGTTATAGGTCGTGACGAGACCGGTAAACTTGTTTTAAGAGGTTTATATATCGGTGATGACTACGAGGTATTCAGGTTGGCATCAGAGCTTTCTTTAAAAGTCAATTTTACAGTTCTTGATAAACCACTAAGGAAAGTGGTTGTGTATCTCGATCCTGGAGAATTTAAAAGCACCTGGCTGGGCAATAAAAGCATCTACAGAACCAGGATGGCCATGGCTGACAGCGGGGAACTGGTAATTCTGGCACCAGGACTGAAACAATTTGGGGAAGACAAAGAGATTGACAGATTAATCAGAAAATATGGCTACCGCGGAACTCCGGCAACTTTGAAATCGCTTGATGAGAATGCTGAACTTATGAATAATTTAAGTGCTGCAGCTCATCTTATTCATGGGAGCTCTGAGGGAAGGTTTTCAATAACCTATTGTCCGGGATTCATTACAAAACATGAGATAGAATCTGTTAACTTCAGGTATGCCGATTTAAAAACTATGCTGAAGAAATATGATCCTGCAAAACTCTGTGAAGGTTTTAATAGAATGGATGATGGTGAAGAGATCTATTATATATCTAATCCTGCAGTCGGTCTCTGGGCTTCAAAAGATAAACTCAAATGATAAACTGGGGTATAATCGGTTGCGGCAAAGTCACTGAATTAAAGAGCGGACCCGCCTTCAATAAGGTTCCTGGCTCGCAATTGATTGCAGTTATGAGGAGAAATCCGGAACTTGCGGAAGACTATGCAAAGCGGCATCATGTACCCAGGTTCTACACGCATGTCGATGATCTGATAAATGACAGGGATATCAATGTGGTATATGTTGCAACACCTCCCGGAAATCATATGGAATATGCCATAAAAGTTCTGGAGGCCGGTAAACCTGTATATATTGAGAAACCAATGGCTCTGAATTATGAGGAGTGCTTAAAAATAAATTATACAGCAAAAAAACATAATCTGCCAGTCTATGTTGCGTACTACAGGAGAACACTTCCCGGATTTTTAAAGATCAAAAATCTGGTAGAGACTGGAGAGATCGGCAAGCCAAGATTTGCTAATTTCCAGATATTCAACTTTCCTTCGGAAGATGAAAAAGCCGGAAAGCTTTCCTGGAGAGTCATTCCGGAGATATCAGGAGCAGGACATTTTTTTGATCTTGGATCGCACCAGCTTGACTACCTCGATTTTCTTTTTGGACCTGTGCAGAAGATCTCACCGCTTGCGATAAATCAGGTAAATCTTTACAAAGCTGAAGATTTTGTTTCAGCAAGTTTCTTATTCGGGAATAATATAGTCGGAACAGGTATCTGGAGTTTCGGTGTTTCGCATGAAGGGAACAGGGATTATTTTGAAATCGTAGGTGAACAAGGAATTATAAAAACTTCAACATTTACCTACGAACCTATTGTTCTGATTAATAGCAAAGGACGTCAGGAATTCGTAAATGAAAGGCCTGAGAATATCCAGTTTTACCTTATTGAACAGATTGTAAGGGCGCTTTCAGGCAAAGGCGATGTGGTAAGCACTGGTGTTTCAGCTGCAAGAACAAGTTGGGTGATGGATCAGGTAGTAAAAGAGTATTATAAAAAATAGGTTGCCGGTTGCTGGTTAAATGTAAACAAACAACTTTCAACTGGCAACAAGCAACCGTATAAAAATATCAAAATTATCAATTATGGATAGATTATCAGATATCGGGTTAATCGGTTTGGCGGTAATGGGAGAAAACCTTGTTCTGAATATGGAGAGCAAGGGTTTTCAGGTTACAGTATATAACCGGACACTGCATAAAGTTGATGATTTCCTGGCCGGCAGGGCAAAAGGCAAGGAGATTACCGGAGCTCATTCTATTGAAGAGCTTGTAAAATCTCTGACAAGACCACGGAAAGTAATGATCATGGTCAAAGCCGGAAGTGCGGTGGATGATATGATAAATACCCTGATACCTTACCTTGAAAAGGGCGATATAATTATTGACGGCGGCAACACTCACTTTCCGGACACTAACAGGCGGACTGCCTTAGTTGAGAGCAAAGGACTTCTTTATATAGGGACAGGAGTTTCAGGGGGCGAGGAAGGCGCACTGCTTGGCCCTTCAATAATGCCGGGTGGATCTAAAGCAGCATGGCCGGAGGTCAAACCGGTTTTTCAGGCTATAGCTGCAAAAGTCGAAGACGGAACACCTTGCTGTGACTGGGTAGGAGAAAACGGAGCCGGCCATTTCGTAAAAATGGTGCACAACGGTATTGAGTACGGTGATATGCAGCTTATATGCGAAGCATACCAGATAATGAGAGATTTACTTCATATGAGGGCCGATGAAATGCATCTTGTATTCAAAGAGTGGAACAAAGGTGATCTAAACAGTTACTTGATTGAAATTACAAGAGACATTCTTGCATTCAAGGACGCTGACGGAAAACCACTTGTTGATAAGATACTTGACACAGCCGGACAAAAAGGAACAGGTAAATGGACTGCCGTCGCCGCTCTCGATCAGGGAATTCCCCTAACACTCATCGGAGAAGCAGTATTTTCAAGATGCCTCTCTGCATTGAAGGAAGAAAGGGTTAAAGCATCAAAAGTCCTGCATGGGCCATCTCCTGCTCTATCATCAGACAAAACAAAATTCATAAATGATCTGAAAGATGCGCTATATGCGTCAAAAATAGTTTCCTATGCGCAGGGCTATGCACTAATGAGAGCAGCCGCGGCAGAGTACAAATGGGATTTGAATTACGGAGGAATTGCCCTGATGTGGAGAGGAGGCTGTATCATCAGGTCTGTATTCCTCGGGAAAATAAAAGAGGCTTTCGTTAATAATCCATATCTCACAAACCTGCTTCTTGATCCGTTCTTTATAGACAAAGTCGGAAAAGCCCAGAAAGGCTGGAGAAATCTTGTTTCGACAGCATCTATTAACGGCATACCGGTTCCTGCAATATCCTCTGCACTTGGCTACTTTGACGGCTATCGCTGTGAAAAGCTTCCTGCCAACCTGTTGCAAGCACAAAGGGATTATTTTGGTGCACACACCTATGAACGCACTGATAAGCAAAGGGGAGAATTCTTCCATACAAACTGGACCGGAAGAGGAGGAACAACCTCTTCATCAACATATAACGTATAATATAAACATAACCAGATAAATTATGCCAGAAGAAAAAAAATTCAGCAACTATAGATGGACTGTCTGTGCTCTGATTTTCTTTGCCACGACAGTCAACTACTTGGACAGGCAGATAATAGGGATCCTCAAGCCCCTCCTGGATTCTGACCTTGGAATCGGTGAGAAAGATTATGCGCATATCATTATGGCCTTCCAACTCCTGTATGCTGTAGGTATGTTTTTTGCCGGACGGCTGATAGATAAATTCGGAACCAAAATAGGATATGGGGTTTCCGTTGTTTTATGGAGCATTGCAGCTATAGGACACGCTTTGGCAAAAGGTGTGTGGGGTTTCGGAATCTGGAGAGGTTTCCTCGGAATAAGCGAAGCCGGTAACTTTCCTGCAGCAAATAAAGCCGTAGCAGAATGGTTCCCGAAAAAAGAACGAGCTCTTGCATTTGGGATATTCAACTCGGGAACAAATGTCGGGGCAATATTGGCTCCCCTTGCTATTCCTGCCATGCTTGTTGCATGGGGCTGGCAGGCAGCATTTATTATCACCGGATCAATAGGCTTCATCTGGGTAATCCTATGGTTTATTTTCTATGAAATACCGGAAAAACATAAAAAGATATCCGCAGGCGAGCTTTCTTACATTAACAGTGATGTTGATGAACAGAATGAGACAAAAGAGAAAGTTCCATGGCTGAAGCTGTTTAAGTATCGGCAGACATGGCTCTTCTTTATCGGTAAAGGTCTTACTGACCCGATATGGTGGTTTTACCTGTTCTGGATCCCCGGATGGCTTTCAACTGTCAGAGGTGCAGGTCTCAGTGTTTCTTCATTCGGATTACCCCTTGCATTCATTTATACTATGACTACAATAGGCAGCATTGGCGGAGGGTGGATCTCAGGGTTTATGATCAATAAAGGCAAGTCACCTTTCAAGGCAAGAAGAATTACCATGCTTATCTTTGCACTTCTGGTTGTGCCCATCATATTTGCACAATCAGAAGGAGTCAGCACATGGGGTGCAGTCTGCCTAATTGCTCTTGCAGCGTCATCTCACCAGGCCTGGTCTGCAAACCTCTTTACCACCGTATCAGATGCCTTCCCAAAGAAAGCCGTCAGCTCAGTTACAGGAGTTGGCGGAATGGCAGGTGCTGTCGGCGGTGCCTTTATTTCATATATCGCAGGCGGTATACTTCAGCATTTTAAAGACCTGGGACATATTGAAACAGGTTATGTTGTGATGTTTGCCATTGCAGGAAGCGCTTATCTTCTTGCATGGATAATAATGCAGGTTTTTGCACCTAAAAATAAGAAGGTGATATTAGATTGATACTATTTTAATACTATTTTGATATTGTTTTGATATTGATCAAACAATCTTATTCATGAAAAAACTCGGAAAATACTCCATCGGGTTGGGTGACAGGTTCGGGCACCAGGGCCATGCCCAGCTTTTAGCAGTTATTGAGGCTGGTAAAAAGGGTGTCGAGATTACCCCTGTCTGGAACAAGTCGAACAGGGAACATATGATAATCGGCACTCAACCGTCTGATGTAAGGAAAGAAGCAGACACCGTTATTAAAGCCGCAGGTTTTAAAAAGTCATTTTTTGTCGATGCCGATCATATAAATCTTGATACAGTCGACAGGTTCATCGAAAGCTCCGATTTTTTTACAGTAGACGTTGCTTCTTTTATCGGGAAAATGGCTGATCAGTCTGAAATAGAAAGATTTCTTGAAGCTGCGTCCAGACACACCGGGAAAATTGAGGTTCCAGGTCTGACAAAAAAGCTTAAATGTTCAGAAACACATCTAAACGATATTGCCGAAAAGTATCTTTTCGCCGCAAAAAAAGCGGGTGACATTTACAGGAAAATAGAAAAATCAAAAGGAGCCGGGAACTTTATCACGGAAGTTTCGATGGATGAAGTCTCCCAGCCACAGACACCCTTAGAACTCTTCTTTATTCTTGGCATGCTGGGATCTGAGAAAATTCCGCTGCAGACAATTGCCCCGAAGTTTTCCGGAAGATTTAACAAAGGTGTAGATTATGTGGGTGATCCGCAGAAATTTGCTGTTGAGTTTGAAGAGTACCTGATGGTTGTTGCTCATGCTGTAAAGGAATTCGGGCTTCCCGATAACCTTAAGATAAGCATCCACTCAGGATCGGACAAATTTGCCATTTATCCCTACATTGGATCATTAATTAATAAGCATGACAAGGGAGTTCATCTGAAGACAGCAGGAACAACTTGGCTTGAAGAGGTGATCGGACTTGCTGAAGCTGGCGGTGAAGCCCTCGGCTTCGTAAAAGAGATTTATATAAAATCGCTTGAAAAGATCGAAGAATTATGTGGCCCTTATGCGGACGTAATAGATATTAATGTTTCAGCATTACCTTCCGCTGTAGAAGTTTCAGGATGGAACAGCAAAAAGTTTGCAGCATCATTAAGGCATATTTCAGGCAATCTTGATTATAATCCCAATATGAGGCAGCTGATCCATGTGGCATATAAGCTGGCAGCCCAAAAAATGGATATCTACTTCAGGCTGCTTGAGGAGCATGAGGAGGTGGTTGCAGAATGTGTTTTTGACAATATTTATAACAGGCATTTGTGCAGGTTATTTGACATAAAATAGAAGAACTTAAACAGAGATTATTACTCCTGCCCCCCTAAACGGGGGTTAATTAAGTAAAGACATTAGCCCCCCTTTACAGGGGCAAAAGGGGTTATCGATCTAGTTCTTTAGCTGTGAGTATAAATGTTGCTATTCCTTTTGTGTTGTTATCTACACGCTTTTCGTTTATATAGTATTCACATGACCCGTCCCTGTAGTGATTTCCTCCCACCCCACCCTGGTTAAGAACCTGGAATCCCAACTTAATTAGCTACTTGATTTAAATAGTTGTTCAAATACTGAGAAATATTTTTATTAGCTGCAACCATCAAAAAGATTTGTATTATTTTTATCATCTGATTTCTGATAAACAGCAACAACCAATTAACTCATAATTATTTAGAACAAGAAATATGAAAAAGTCACAATCGAGGAGAGAATTTCTAAGAGTGTCAGCCGCTGGCGCTTTAGGAGCAATTGTTTTATCACAGTCAGGTTACCGGAATGCTGCAAAGTCTGCCACACAGGCTGCTGTATCTGCTGAACCTGCCGTAGTTGATCCCAAAACATTTGGCATAGGACTTCAGCTCTATACTATCAGAGATGCAATGAAACTGGATGTACCAGGATCGTTGCAGAAGGTTTCCAATGCAGGTTATAAATATATCGAGCTTGCTGATTATGCAAACGGCAAATTTTATGGTTATGAGCCTGTCGATTTTAAGAAACTAGTGAATGACCTTGGTATGGAGATACTGAGCAGTCATACCCAGGTAGAGGCCGCAGGAATAACTCTTGATAACGCCCAGAAGATGGCCGAAGATCATTCTAAGCTTGGCGTTAAGTACTGCATCCAGCCCTGGATTGTTGAAGAAGCACGGACCACCATAAAAAGCTATAAGAAGATGGCAGCTGACTGGAATAAGGTTGGCGGCATCATGAAGGATCACGGAATTATATTCGGATATCACAACCATAATTTCGAGTTTGATACAGTAGAGGGCAAAATCCCTTATTATGATATTATGCTTGCAGAACTAAATCCCGAGCTTGTTACAATGGAAATTGACCTGTTCTGGACAACCAAGGCAGGACAAAATCCTGTTGAGATATTTAAAAAATACCCCGGCAGATTCCAGATTTTCCACATGAAAGATATGTTCACAAAAGAAGCACCGTATTATACAACTGTTGGTGAAGATGATTTCGCTCCTGTCGGAGCCGGTGTAATAAATTTCAAAGAGATACTGGCAGCAAAAGATGAAGCCGGAATGAAATATATGATCGTGGAGCAGGATTTATCAAAAGAGGGCCAGCCATTCGAAGATATTAAAACAAGTATAACAAATCTTACAACGAAAATACTTGTTTAAAACTTAGCTTACCATCTGCTCCACCAGCTAACGCGGATTTAGGGGCAAGATTTAAAAGGGCGTCTTCAGACGCCTTTTTTTGTTTCCTGCCGGTCACTCTGAAATCTTAAAACCAACAACTATCTGCGGAACTGTCTGATGCAGATCAAAAACTATCATCTCATTTGAACCCTGCCTTAAGAATGATGCCGGACAGTAGAGTCTTTTTTGCGGTCCTATTTCCCAGAATCTTCCAAGATTATGACCATTTACCCAGGCAATGCCTTTCTTAAAATTTGATATATCCAGGTAAGTGTCGCCTGGAGCGGTAATGAAAAAGTTCCCTTTAAAGAAAATTCCCTCTTTCCCCGGATTCCTGTTTGAGGATCTGAGATCGTAAATAAATTTATCATCCATCGGGAGGTTATATACTTTCCAGTTCATCAGGGTCATGCCATTCAGCGTTACCCTATCGGTAATTCCTTTTCTGTCAATAAGATACTGGGAAAAGTTAATGCGGCCCATTGCTTCCACCAGGATCTCAAGTACCGGTTTCTCAACCTTACTCTCCGGGATATCAATTGAATTTATCCCTTCTCTTCTGTCGAGTGAACCTATATATTTCCTATTGAGAAAAACAATAGCGTAATCATGCAGATCGGTAACAGTCAGTTTCCCGTTCTTATGGCCGATCAGTTCGGTAGTGTAGAGAATAAAACCATAATCCTGATTATAAGCTTCGAAAGGTTTTGGCTGAACAGAATTAACTGGTTGGGGAAGATTATCCCATACAGAGGTAAAGGGAGAAAGGCCGATTGACGGGATCTCATAAGAAGGTATCGGATCAGGAACTGGCGGGAGTTTCTTTCCTTTGGGCAGATATGAACCTATAAACCGGCGCAAAGACATATATTTTGCTGTGGGTTTCCCCTGCTCATCTATTGGTGCATCATAGTCATAGCTCGTCACATCAGGTTCATAACCTTTTCCACCTGAATTGGCTCCGGCCGTGTATCCGAAATTAGTTCCCCCATGGATGACATAAAGATTAAATGATTTCCTGTTATCCATAAGAAATTTAATCTCATTCAGCAACTCAGTGGTGTCAGGTCTGGCCCATTTTTCGCCCCAGTGAGTAAGCCATCCGGGATAAGTCTCACTGCTGAAGACAGGAACTCCGGGATTCATTTTGCCTGCCAGTTCGAAATGGGAAGGCTGGCTGCCGGAATCCAGTCCAACGGCACATCCCTGAAGAGTGCCGGCTTCAAGCATATAGGTTGTCGGGCCATCACCAGTAAAAAACGGAACATCAATTCCATTTTCCACCCAGATATCCTTCAGCCTTGCAATATAATTCCTGTCATTGCCATAACTGCCATATTCATTTTCGATCTGCAGCATCAGAACGGGACCTCCGTTCGTAATAAGGTAAGGTTTAATTTCGGCAGCCAGGTTTTTCATATATCGTTCAGCTGCTATCATATACCTGGGATCCATGCACCTTAGTTTTATATCCGGGATCCTGAGAAGATATGGAGGTATTCCTCCGAATTCCCATTCAGCACAAACATACGGCCCGGGACGGACTATCAGCCACAATCCCTCATCCTGGACTGTCTTAAAGAATTCGCCAAGGTTATGATTGTCGCTGGCAAAGTCAAATATGCCCTCATCATTTTCATGATAATTCCAGAAAATATATACACCTATTGTGTTACATCCCATTGCTTTAGCCATCTGTATCCGGTGGCGCCAATAGGTAGCAGGGATCCTTGCCGGATGCATTTCACCACTTATTATCTGGTATGGATTTCCATCCAGCAAAAACTCCGATGTCCCCAGGGCAAAAGTATGTTTAGCCTTTACCTTTTGAGAAAAAGCTGGTGCTGTTAATAATATAACAGATAAAATAGTTAAAATGAACATTTTATTCATGATTCTAATGTTTAGGTTTCTATTTGGTTAGTATCACTGCTTTCCTTGCGGAGTACTTGGATGAACTGGCTTTAAGTATATAAAAACCAGCAGGAAGAACCTGTGCTGATAAATCAACCAGTCCTGGATTTCCAATTTTTACCTTGCTGACAATCCTGCCAGTGGATGTGAATACCACCAAATCCATGTTGCTTACCTCTTCATCTGTAACAAGCTGAACTGTAATAAGCCCGGTTGTCGGATTTGGATAAACGACCAGAGATCCCACACCTTCCGGATCAGGATTTTTGTCATCAGAAAGTACATTATCAGCGAATGGAGTTCCGTCTTTCTTAACTGATAATGTCCAATATGAGTAATTGCCTGGATCCCCAGACGGATTAATTGCACTTGAATGGAGCGAGAAGCCTCCTCCATCAGCATCCTCTGGCCATGGATAAGAATCATCATAAACAAAATTTATTACCTCCCTGCCTTTTACATCAGTCAATAGTATTTCTTCCCCTGTATTTGAAAAGTTACCCTGGAAATTTCCTGATGGAAGCATTCCGTAGTACTCATAGAACTTGGTGGGTTTGGACGCAATCACGTAAAACTGTTTTGGAGGCAATAAGCTTTTTTCAGGGAAGGTGTAATGAACTGCGGAGTCAACCACAAGTCCTCCAAGATTTACAGCATTATTACCGGTGTTTTTAAACTCAAGGAATTCCAGATCCTGACCTTGTGTTGTATCAGAGCCTGAAATAAAATCTGGCGGATGGTAATTCAGTTCAGTGACCTTCAGGTTAGTATAATCCTCTTCCTGATTTATGAAACTGACCTGCGCCAGCGCACTCCACAGGCCTCCTGACAAGATCCTGGCTTTAATTCCGGTTGATGCACTTATGTCCAGATTAACAGCATCGAGCGAGAAAGAGACTCCTGTATTAATTCCGCCTCCGACTTTTCTTGGATCGGATCCATCAAGGGTATAATAGATTGTACCTGAACCATTTGGATTTTCAATTTCAATTGAAACCTGTGAAGTCAGAATGAAATCTGTTTCAGTTACTATACCTGAGGGGGTGCTTATCAGAGGAGCTTTTATCTGGGGATAAAGGTCAGCTCGTTTAAGCTGATCAATAACTATAGGAGTTCTTTTAGGAATGAAATTGTCTCTTATTTTATTAATTTCAGGTATCCAATTGTCGTTTTTTGTATAAGGTTTTCCTGACCTTTTTGTATCACCCCATCTTGCCGATTCAGCTATCACCGCTGCATCAACTTCATTAATCCGATTATTCAGCCTTTTCAGAGCGTTATACGGTGAAAATGTCCCTTCAGCTGCAAAATGTTTCCAAGCCCTGTCTGCAAACCGAGCACGGTATTCAGGATTCTCTGAAAGCTTGAAATGAAGCCATTGAGGATGAAACCTTGTTAAATCGTCAACCTGCATTCGCAAATCATCGGTCCGTGTTCCTATATTTACCCTGTCCTCATAAAGGCCGATACCTGGACTATGAGCTTCATCAAAAAGGGCGTGTTCAGCATCATGCACATAAAAGGTAAATCCTTTTGAATGATCTTCCCTGTTGTCGATTGCGTAAAAGTTGTTTGCCTTTTTATTTTGCATGAATACTGCCGTCGGAGCATCAAAATTTCCGGTATAAAAAATAACTGTCATGAAGTCAATCAGATTGTCAAGATCAACTATTATCTCTCCTCCTTTCACAGGCTTACCGTACTGGTCCTTACCTTCAATCCTGAAGTAATCAGCATTGGATTTAAATCCCTTCTGGCACATATTGTACAGAACCAGCCATGATCCCAGTGTTCCGTCGGTTGCTTCAACAAGATACCCATTTTCGGTATCAACTTTAACTACATCGTAATCCTCCTCGTCATCTCCTAAATATGATTCAGCATACCTGGCTTCTGATCTCTCCTGCGACTGATATAGTCCCCAGTACATCCCATTGAGATAAAGGTGGTAATATCTGCTTCGTGTATAAGGCTGGCCCATGTCGCGCTGTGAATCGCGTGAAAAAACTTCGCGGACCATAGAGTTATTGACCAGACCGGTGCTCCATGCATAATTCTGCTCTGCCCTCAGATCGATTTTATCAAACTCATCAACGCCTTCATCCCCGAAAAGAGGATAACGCAATTTATCATTCCCATATTCCTCTCTGAAGAAGAGCCGGAATGCGTGCTTTGGAAAATCATCATTGCGGCTCCATCCTCCTCTTATCCTCAAACCTGCGTTGACATTAAACCCTTCAGTACCGTCAGGAAAAATAAGTTCGGCACTGCATTGCCTCTCCCATTCCAGGCCGTGTCCCATTGCATTTACATATATTCCCGAAGCAGGATCAAAGAGGTTTTTAAGATCTGTAATAATCGATACTGACGGAATTCCCAGCAAGGAATTTATTATCTGTCCGGAATAATTTGGATCATTTACTACTTCACTGTCCATTTCCAGATCGATAAGCTGACCATTGACGCTTCCTGACGGCCAGTTCCCCCCGGGCCATGCCTGTGTCTTCACCTTTTCTGTAAAAACATAGGTTCTTGAAACAGGAATGGATGGCTTATATCCTGACTTAACAACCGATGCTCTTATTATTACGGATGGAGTAACCGGTCGGTCCGCTGAACTTTCAGGATCTATTGTTATTGTTACCGGACGATCGAGTGTAAAACCTGTCTTGGAATTCTGCGGATTGCTCCCATCGAGGGTATAAACTATCCTGACTGAAGTATCGGGGTGAGTAAGAACGAGGCTGAAAGGATTTTCATAAAAGCCGGAGTTCATTGAAAATTCAATACCAGCAGGATCAATTAACAGAGGGAGATTTTTTTCGGCATGGATTTCTATATCAAAATAGAAATCAGTGCTGGTAAGACTTACATTAAATCCCTGGATTGCTATATAATTTGTTCCTTCCGTGAGGTTCAGAGATTCAGTGCTGACAGTAAATCCGACACCTGTACCTGCTTCATGGTTTCCAGGAGCGACACTGTTATATGCCGGACTGGAAGGTGCATTGATGTAAAGTGCGATCACCCCGTTAATCCATACAATGAACCCGTCATCATAATCAGCAAGAATAGTCAGTTCTTTAATAAGATCTTTATTGGAGCATTCAAATGTTGACCTGAGATAAATAGTTGTGTAACTATTCTGCATATCTGCAAGCTCTGTTCCGCTTGCACCATCTCCATATCTGAAAGGGGCCTTGCCCCTGGTCCATCCGGTGTAATCAAATCCCGAATTCATCCACGTCGTGGGCAATGAAGCCGCATCCTTACCTTTAAGGTATGAATACTCCGCTTGGTAGCTAAAATCGATCTGAGCAGCCAGGTCGAAGAAAAACATCATTAAAAGAACAGATAAGAGCAACATATAGTTGTTTTTCCTATGACTTGTCATATCTATCGGTTCTTTTTATGATTATATGAAATTCTAAATAGCCTGGAAGCTGTGCAGCTTCCTGTAGTAACCTTCATCTTTTTTCATCAGTTGGTTATGTGTACCGGTTTCAACAATTCTGCCGTCATCAATAACTACAATTAAATCAGCATTTTGAATAGTTGAAAGACGATGAGCTATGACAATGGAGGTTCTGTTTTTCATAAGATTGAGTATCGCATCCTGGACCAGTCTTTCTGATTCCGTGTCAAGTGCGGATGTTGCTTCATCAAGGATAAGCACCGGTGGATTTGCCATAATAGCACGGGCAATGCTTATGCGCTGTCTCTGCCCTCCACTGAGCTTGTTCCCTGATTCTCCAACACTGTTCTCATACCCTTGTTCTGTATCAATAATAAAATCATGAGCGTTTGCAATATGAGCCGCATTTTCAACCCTTTCCATATCAGGAGTTTCAACTCCGAAAGCAATATTTTCCTTAAAAGTCGTATTAAAGAGTATCGAATGCTGACTCACTAATCCCATAAGACTCCTCAAATCCCTGACCTTAATGTCGCGTATATCAACTCCATCAATCAGAATTTCGCCTTTATCAACATCCATAAACCGTGGAAGAAGGTCTGCAAGAGTTGATTTTCCTGCACCCGATTTTCCTACAATTGCCACTGTCTGACCTTTAAGTATCTTAAGGTTTATGTCTTTGAGTATCGGTTCATTATTATAACCATACCATACTCCTTTGAACTCGATCGATTTTTTAAATTCTGTAATCGGTATAGCATTTCCCTTTTCACTGATTTTCTCTTCTGCTTCAAGGATCTGATCGATTCTGTCGATAGATGCCATTCCCTTCTGGATACTGAACCACGCGGTTGTAATATTCTTTGCGGGCTGTATTATCTGGGAGAATACAACCAGGAAGGCAATAAGTTTCTCCTGACCCATATTTCCAACTCCTTTCAAAGCAAGGGTACAGCCAAAATACATTAAGATCATCAGAACGATCGTAGCAAGGAATTCGCTTATCGGTGAGGCCAGATAGGCTTTTCGCGTAACCCGTTTAAATACTTTGGAATAACTCTCATTTGTCTCGGAGAACAGCTTCTTCATTTTCTCTTCAGCATTAAAACCCTTAACAATTCTGAGTCCGGTAAGGGTCTCTTCAACTACAGAAAGAAGTCTTCCCAGGTATTGCTGGCCCATAAAAGAAGATGATCTTAATGTACGGCTTGCCCTTCCAATAAGCCATCCGCTGAAAGGAAGAAGAAGCAGGGCGAAGAGAGTGAGCTGATAGCTTGTAACAAACAGATAAATAACAAAAATCATAATATATAGTGGATCGCGGAACAACATTGTGAGTGATGACATTACAGAAATCTCAATTTCCTGAACGTCATTTGAGATCCTTGTCATTACATCTCCTTTTCGAGCATCAGTAAAAAAAGACAATGACAGCCTTAAAACCTTATTGTACATTTTCTTCCTGAGATCTCTTACCGTGCAGGCTCTGATATAAGCCATGCTGTTATTGGCAAGAAAAACAAATCCATTCTTGAGCAGGCTTGCCACTACCACCACAAGACAGACAAGCATAAGTGCACCAATTTCGCCGTGCTTATCAATAAATGCATATAGATAGTATTTACTAAAAGCTCCGAGATAATCAATACTAAGTTGAAACTCGCCGGGATAGGGGACTGTTTCAATACGGTTAAAGAGAATTTTCAGGAAAGGAACTATCAGAGTGTACGAAACAAGCGCAAAAATCGCACTCAGGATATTGTATAAAATATTCCTGGCAGCTGACCATTTATACGGTTCAATATATTTCAGTAGCAGTCTGGCTTTGTTCATAGGTCCACTAAAGTATTAAAAACCTGTGTAATTAAAAGGAGTGATTTCCTTCAATTCCGATTTAAGAGATTCACTGATATCCAGGTTTTCAATAAAGCCAAGAATCGATTCCTTTGTAATCTTCTGGTTTGTACGGGTAAGATCGAGAAGAGCTTCATAAGGCTTATGGAATCCTTCCCGACGTAATATTGTCTGTATTGCTTCGGCTACTACCACCCAGTTATTTTCCAGATCACTGTTTATCTTTTCTGTATTTATCAGAATTTTATTAAGTCCCTTAAGAAGAGAGTTAAAAGCGATTATCGTATGTCCAATCGGGACCCCTATATTTCTTAATACTGTTGAATCAGTAAGGTCGCGTTGAAGCCTCGAGACAGGCAGTTTTACCGAAAGATGACCGAACACAGCATTTGCATAGCCAAGGTTCCCCTCTCCATTTTCAAAATCGATAGGATTAACCTTATGTGGCATTGCTGATGACCCTATTTCTCCTTTCCTGATTTTTTGCCTGAAATAATCCATTGAAATGTAAGTCCACATATCACGAGCCATATCAATAAGGATTACATTAATTCTGCGAAGGTTATCAAAGAGTGCAGCAAGATTGTCGTAATGCTCAATCTGGGTTGTTGGGAAAGAACGCTGGAGCCCCAGCACTTCGTTCACAAAATTATTGGCGAATGAGTTCCAGTCAATATGAGGAAATGCGACCTTGTGTGCATTAAGGTTACCGGTTGCTCCGCCGAACTTGGCAGAAAAAGGTATCTGTCCGAAATATTTCGATTGTTCATCTAACCTGGCAATGAAAACAGAGATCTCTTTTCCAAGCCTGGTCGGTGAAGCCGGCTGTCCGTGTGTCCTGGCAAGCATAGGTACATCTTTCCATTCCTCTGCAAAACCAGCCAGCATTTCCCTTAATTCAAATAATAGCGGAAAATAAACTTCGGTCAATGCATCTTTCAGTGATAAAGGGATTGCAGTATTATTGATATCCTGCGATGTCAATCCAAAATGAATGAATTCAGACCATTTGCCCCAACCTGCCTGCAGGAATTTTTCTTTAAGATAATATTCGACGGCCTTCACGTCGTGATTTGTAACCTTTTCTGTATCCTTAACCTTTTCAGCCTCTCTGACACTAAAATCTTCATAAAATGCGCGCAGGGTTGTAAAATTCTCTTTCCTGAAATCAGATAACTGAGGAAGAGGGATATCACATAGTGCAATGAAATATTCCACTTCTACCATCAGCCTGTACCTGATAAGCCCAAACTCGGAAAAATATAAGTCGAGTTCGTCAACTTTCTGCCTGTATCTTCCATCGAGTGGAGAGATGGCTGTAAGACTATTTAATTCCATAGTTTATCTTTTTGCCTGTTCAATTGTTTTTACTATGTACACAAATGTACTATTTTAGATGCAGTAAAAAACATGGAATGGATAAAATCAGAATTTCAGCCGTAAGGTACGCAAATACATTCCCTTTTATTTATGGTTTAACTGAGAGGGGTTTTGATAAAAAATCGATCCTTGAGACTGATCATCCTTCTGATTGTGCAGCTAAGGTAATTGAAGGGAGATCTGACCTGGGGCTTATTCCTGTGGCGGCCATCCCGCTTATATATGAACCTCATATCATAACTGATTACTGCATCGGCACCAACGGAAAGGTAAGAACTGTTCAGATAATGAGCAATACTGAATTTAAGGATGTTAAAAAAGTATATCTCGATTACAGATCCAGAACCTCTGTAAACCTTATCAAAGTGCTTGCCATTAACTATTGGAAAAAGGATTTCGCATGGACAAATACCTCAGAAGGATTTGATTTTACATCGATCAAAAGAAATGAAGCAGTAGTTCTGATCGGTGATCAGTGTTTTGAATTTGAAGGTCATTACAGGTACAAATGCGATCTGGGGGAGGAATGGAGAAAATTTTCAGGACTTCCGTTTGTTTTTGCGTGCTGGGTTTCAAATAAACCTCTCCCGGGTGATTTCATTAAGGATTTTAATAATGCTCTGTCACTTGGTGTAAAAAACATTGACCTTGTTATTGAGCGATACGGCAAAAGCGGCTCAATACAGGGAGAAGAGCTTAGAAAATACCTAACGGGAAACATCGATTTCTATCTTAATGATGAGAAAAAAAAGGCAATGAGTTTGTTTCTCGATTTATTTAAAAAGTTATGAACCGAGTTGATCTGCAAGACAATTTTATAATCAGGGAATACAGGGAGGATGATTTTAATAGTATTGTTCAATTCTGGGAGTTGACAGAAATGGGCGATCCTGAAAGGGGCGACAACAGGGAAGTAATTGAAAATACTATCAGGTTGGGCGGATCTTTGTTGGTGATTGAAGAGAAAGGTACGGGAAAGATCTCAGGAACTTCATGGATGACTTTTGACGGACGCAGAATCCTTTTGCATCATTTTGGCATCCGGCCTGAATTCCAGGGAAACGGCCTTTCGAAAATCCTCCTGAAAGAATCGCTGGATTATGTTAAAACAAAAGGATTTCAAGTCAAGCTGGAGGTTCATTCAACGAATTTCAAAGCGATCAACCTCTATAAAAAGTTCGGATTCAAACATTTGGATGAATATAACGTTTTTATTATCAGGGATATCTCGAAATTATAAAACTGATCTTAATAAGTTTGTTAATTATGATTAACTTTGTAACAATATGATAAAGTAATTGGAGATATTAACAAAAAGCATGGTATCATGGCAAAAACAATCACGTTCAATGAGCTCCGGAAGATCAAAGATCAATTACCCTCCGGTAGTATGAGAAAGATTGCTGATAAACTTGATCTGCATGAAGAAACTGTCAGAAACTACTTCGGAGGAACAAATTTTGATAAGGGACAGTGTGTTGGTATCCATTTTGAGCAGGGACCAGGAGGTGGCATAGTAACGTTTGATGACACAACTATACTTGATCTGGCTGAAAGCATGATAAAGGATTGAAACAAACCCTGAAGCCTGTTCAAAAGCAAGAGGCTTCGTCTTTTGCTTTTTTATTTTCATAAGCATGAATCTGGCAGAAAATATAGAATCTGCAGAAATAAGGTACAAGCAGATCCTTGAAAATTATTTCGTAACAACATGGGGTAAAACAATTCTTTACTCTCATGATATTGATCATCACAGAAGAGTCTGGCATTATACAAAAGAAATCCTTAATGAGACAAGTATTTCGGGAGAAAACATCTCCACTGTTCTGCCCGAAAAACTAATTATTGCAAGTTATCTTCATGATTTGGGTATGTCGATTGATCCGGGGATCCGGCATGGCATTTTAAGCAGGGAACTTTGCAAATCGTTTCTTAAAACAAATAACCTTTATGAATCAGAACATTGTGATGTTTTAAAGGCGATTGAATATCACGATGATAAAGATTACAAAATATCAGGAAACAATAAAAATGAGTTGCTGAAAATACTCTCAGTAGCCGATGACCTGGATGCATTTGGCTTCAATGGAATTTACAGGTATCTGGAAATATATCTTACGAGAGGGATCCAGCCGGAAATTATCGGTTATGAAATAAGGAAGAATGCCCAGAAAAGATTCCAGAACCTTGAATCGGCATTTGGAATCCATACCGGACTTATTGAAAGACATAGAAAAAGGTTCCATCTCCTGGATGATTTTCTAGCAAACTATAATCGCCAGATTGAGGATTATTCTTTTAACCAGAAAAGTAATCCTGGCTATGTCAATATAATTGATTTACTCTCCGGAATAATTCAAAATAAAATTCCTCCCCGAAAGATAAAGTCAGAATATTATGGGTTTTCAAATGATCAGACAGTAAATGATTTTATCGGACAGCTGTCATCAGAACTTAAGGAATCAGGCACTGACCAGGCTGGTGAATAACAGATCTGAAATAATCCTTCATGAGGTTGCAGCTATTTCTGCAGATCTCTGCTTTAAGAAATTCCTTATATAAAATCCGGTAAGTATCAGGATTTCATCTCTTGTATATGACACAATTAAACCTGTCAAAGCGTGTGAATGATACTTTATCAGAACTCCATTCTCATTGCTGATGCTCCATTTTGACCTCAGAACATTATCGAACTGCCATTTATATTCCTTATTCTGGTACAAGATCACAGATTTTGCCTTCCATGGAGTATATTTAACATTACCCAGCGATAAGTTACCCTGTAAGTCAGTTATCAGGGTTTCATATTTGAAAACACCCTTTGTTTCGAACAAAACTCTCCTGGTATTTAACTCTCCGCTGAGTTTCCTGGACCAGCGATCCTTATACAGCTCTCCTTTAATCATATCATTCTGATAAATCTCAAATCGGTTGCTGAACAGCTTTGTTTTCCAGTTGAATTGTATTTCCATGCTGATTCTGAGTATTTAGAGTTTCTATACGAAAGATTTAAAAAAAAACCCACACCTCCCAAGAGGGGATCTTCACTGAATTACTTTTTACTTTTAGGTTTCATCCAGGCAACTTTCTGAATGGATGTATGGTCTCTTCCGATAATATCCCTGTAAAGTTCCGGCCTGCGGGCCATAGTATATCTGTAACCGCCGGCCATTGTCAGCTTATCGGGTGTTAGGGTCGCTGTAACAAAATCATTTCCCAGCCCTCTGCATTCAGCAATAATATTTCCGAACGGATCAATGATCATTGAACATCCATTTTTCAGTTGGTCATCATCCATTCCTATAGGATTGGAAAACACTGCATAAATTCCGTTGTCGTATGCCCTTGCCGGAAGCCATTTCAGAAGCCACTCCCTGCCCTTCATGCCATCGAACTCGTTCCGCAACGATGCCGGATCCTTTTCCCTGTTTTTCCAGAGTTCAGGGTCGACATAACCTGCCCCTGGCCGTGGTGACGGCGTGCACATTGTCACATGTGGCATAAAGATTATCTGCGCTCCCAAAAGTGTTGTTGCCCTCACATTCTCAGTAATATTGTTATCATAGCAGATAAGTATCCCGCATTTCCATCCGTAAAGGTCAAAAACTGTGTACCTGTTGCCGGGAGTTATTTCCGGATTTATGAATGGGTGGAGTTTACGATGGCTGGCAATAAGGCCATTCTTATCCACACACACTTGGGATTTAAATATTTTCTCATTTTTATCCTTTTCAAAAAGACCTGCAATAATCACTATGTTATATCTGCCTGCTATAGTCTGAATTTTCGTGATACTTTCGCCTTCAGGAATGAACTCAGCGACATCAAGCAACTGTTTTTTTGTAAGTTTCCTGGCAAAAGTATATCCGGTTACAGAGCATTCGTGAAAGGCAATGATATCAGACCCGCTTGCAGCTGCATCTTTCGAAAGCGATTCTATGACTGACAGGTTATACTGTTTATCTCCGCTCTTATTCTCAAACTGGGCTGTGGAAATCTTTAAGTTTTTCATCCATTTGGAATTAAAAAGCCGGCATGAATTATGCCGGCCTTCAAATTAATAATAAATTTTCTAATAGCTTTCCCTTTCTACATAATGCGTATGCAGAAGTTCATGAGCTTTATGGCTGTTGGGTTTATCCAGAAAATCTCTGTATATAGCTATCACATCGGGATTCTCATGAGATTTCCGGAGAACCATATGTTCATCTTCAGAATATATTGCTTTGATGCGATTTTCCCGTATCTCTGCATTTGTAGGAATCGGCTGTCCTCCTCCTCCGATGCACCCACCGGGACAAGCCATTATCTCTACAAAATGATACGGGGCTTTCCCCTGTTTCACTAGTTTCATAATCTTATTGGCATTAACAAGCCCGTGAGCTATAGCAACTTTAAGCTCCACGCCTTCAAGGAATTTCCATTCATCTGTACATCCTTCAATCTTAATAGTTGCTTCTTTAACACCATCCAATCCGCGAACAGGAGTAATATTAAGATTGTTAAAAGGAACTTCTCTGCCAGTGACTATTTCATAGGCTGTCCTTAATGCAGCTTCCATAACGCCCCCCGTGGCGCCAAAAATAACGCCCGCACCGGTCGAATCACCCATTACGGAGTCATATGGCGATGGTTTAAGAATTCTGAAGTCAATGCCAGCCTGCTTTATCATAACTGCAAGTTCTCTTGTAGTAATAACATAGTCAATATCTTTAAATCCGCTGGCTCTCATCTCGGGCCTGTCAGCCTCATATTTTTTTGCTGTGCAAGGCATGACGGACACTGAGACAATCTTTGAAGGATCGAGTTTCTTTGATTTTGCGAAGTATGTCTTAGCAAGTGCTCCGAACATCTGTTGTGGTGACTTACAGGTTGAGAGGTTTGGAAGAAACTCGGGATATTTATGTTCAATGAATTTTACCCATCCGGGCGAGCATGAGGTAAACATTGGGATTCTTGTTTTCTTGTCACCTTCAACAAGAACTTTCTTAAGCCTAGTGAGCAATTCGGTCCCCTCTTCCATTATCGTGAGGTCGGCTGTGAAGTCAGTGTCGAGCACCGAGTCAAATCCTAAATGTTTCAGTGCGGTTACCATTTTCCCAGTAACTCTTTCTCCGGGATCATATCCCAGGTCTTCACCCAGAGCTACTCTCACGGCAGGAGCGGTTTGTACAACAACATGTCTGTCAGGATCATAAATAGCATCCCATACATAATCAATATATGTTTTTTCGACAAGCGCACCTGTCGGACAGCGGTTTACACACTGCCCGCAGTTTGTGCATACCACATGACTCATCGGACGGTCGTGAAATGAAGAAATCTTCTGGTGAGCTCCTTTGTTTGCAACAGCAATTGCCGAGATATACTGCAATTCTGCGCATGTCCTTACGCACCTCTGGCAGTGTATACATTTGCTGTCATCTTTCGTAAATGAAGGGGAAGACCTGTCGATAGTATAAGGATGATCTTCAACCAGATCGAGAAAGATGGTATCACCGAAAGCAAATTCGTTTGCAAGAGCCTGTAATTCACATTTCGTGTTTTTATAGCATTTTGTACAGTCAGACCTGTGCTCGGAAAGAAGAAGTTCGACAATATGTTTTCTCGCATTTCTTACCTTAAGCGTATTTGTATGGATATCCATACCTTCTGAGACTGGTGTAGCACAGGCAGCTATCAGAGTTCTTGCTCCCCTTTGTTCCACAACGCATACGCGGCAGTTGCCTGCAACACACAGGTCCGGATGATTGCATAATGTTGGTATATTGATTTTCAGTTTCTGCGCAGCAGCAAGAACTGTAATTCCTGCAGGAACTGAGAGAAACTGGTCATTTATAGTCAGATTTATCATAATTTTCAGATTTTCATTTAATAAATTAATAGATGATCTCCTCCTTAAAATTTTCAACTATGGTTCTGAAGGCATTGCCAACTGACTGGCCGAGACCGCATTTTGATGCAACTTTCATTGTATCGGCCAATTTCACCAGTTCATTAAGATATGTCGATTTTGCTTCGCCTTTTTTGACTTTTTCTACACCTTTCAGAAGCTGCTGGCAGCCAACTCTGCAAGGTGTGCATTGTCCGCACGACTCTTCAGCAAAGAAATCAAGGTAATTATGAAGAACATTGTACATTGACCTTGAGCTATTGAAAAGCTTCATCGAACCACCGGTCGGGACACCTTCAAATCCAATAATTGTTTCGGTGAATTTCTTTCGTGGCACACAGAATCCCGATGCCCCTCCCACCTGGACTGCTTTTGTATCACCGTCACCGAACTCATTAACAAACTGCTGGACTGTCATACCCAATTCCAGTTCAAAGATGCCAGGTGTTGGAGTATCACCAGAAATAGAAAAGACTTTTGAGCCCCTCGAATCTTTTGTGCCTAACTGCGTAAATGCTTCTGCCCCATGCTTAATAATCATCATTACGGTCACCAGTGTCTCAACATTATTTATGGAAGTGGGCTTATAGAAAACACCTGAAGTTGTAGGATAGGGTGGTTTATTGCGAGGTTCGCCCCTGTCGCCCTGGATCGATTCAAAAAGAGCACTCTCTTCACCGCAGATATAAGCTCCGCTGCCCATATAATACCTGATTTTGAAATCGTATCCTATCTCATCAATTATTTTGTGAAAAGATTCCAGTTCCTTCATTAACTGCGACAAAAGAAACTTGTATTCACCCCTGAGATATACAATACCCTGCTTAGCGCCTATGGCTCTGGCAGCAATGGCCATCCCGCCATATACTTTATAAGAGACTCTGTCGAGAATTTCACGGTCTTTAAAAGTGCCAGGTTCTCCTTCGTCGGCATTGCAAACCACATATTTTTCAGGGCTTTTTTCAGCAGCTGTATATTTCCATTTCAGTCCGGTAGGAAATCCGGCTCCTCCCCTTCCCTTGAGTCCTGATGCAAGAACCTGCTGAATAATCTCATCACCGCTCATTTTAAAAGCCTTTGTAAGAACTTCTTTCGGACTGATTTTTTCGAATATAAGATCTACCTTATTTAATCCTTTATTTTTCATGATATACCCGGATTTTTATTTTTGCATATAACCTTTAATAATCTCAACTACCTTTTCAGGTGTAAGCTCAGTGTACGGGATTTCATTGATCAGTATCGCAGGTGCTTTATGACACCAGCCAATACAGTTAGTTTCGATCAGGCTGAACAGCTTGTCTGAAGTGGTTTCCCCAACCTTTATCTTAAGCATATCTTCAATAGTCTGAATTATTTCACCTTTGCCCTTCATTGAACAGGTGATAGTTTTGCAAACCCTGATCATATATTTCCCTCTTACCTTAGTATCAAGAAAGGTATAAAAAGAAGCTGTGCCGTAAACTTCAGCCGCTGAGATATCTAGCTCTTTAGCTACTTCAACCATTGCCTCATCTGAAAGGTAATTGTATCTTTCAACGATACCCTGAAGAATCGGTATCAGACTCTGTCGTGCCTGGCCATGTTTATGGGATAATTCCTTGATCAGATTTTCTGTGTGATACATATCTTATTGCTTTTTAATTACTTATAAACTTTATTTAATGCAAATTATTTTAAAAAAGTGCTGTTAAAATAATAACAATACTTTTTAAAAAAAACTTATATTAGTCATAGTTGCTAATTTAGAATGAAACTAAATAAGGCGCAAAGGCTTAAAGGCGCGATGGCATAAGGGCAAAAGGTATATGAGATTACAGTGTAAAAAAATCCCCCTTTGAAGGGGACCGACCGTAAAGAAATTGCCCAGCGGGCAATTTTAGGGAGGGGCCAGCTTGTAGGGTGGATTATATGGTGGAGGAAGGGGGATGTAAATTAAGTGATTGCACAACTGTTATTATTCTTTCTTAACTTCTATCTTACTGAGCAAGGTAATGTTTTGAATATTGGAATAATTGTACTGGTATAGTCCATCATCACCTATCATTACAAGTATATTGCCGACCGGGATAACATCGTATGCATTGATACTGGGATATGAATAAATCATCTTGTTTCCGATCGATCTGGGATCGGACGCATCAAAAACTTTCAATCCTTCATTACCGTCGCAAATAAAAAGCAGGTCTCCTTTCTTGCCAAGTCCATGAGGATTTGACATAGAAAATGTAGCCAGCAACGATGGTGATTCAATCTTCTTTATATTGACGATATCCAGACAATTCACAGTCCCGCCGCATGTGGTACCTGACCTTAAAGTCACATAAGCCAGTGAATCATCTACAATTACCGGGTCACAGCTCCTGGCGTGATTGAAAAAAGTCTTTGAGCAGGGGACCAACGGATTTGAAATATCATAAACAACCATTCCGGTTGTGGTTCCAAGAAACATATTGTTACCTGTCAGGAACATTGTTTCAATATTCCATCCCGGATAAAAATCGCCCATATTCACAGGGCTGGTTTTATTCGAAATATCAAGCACTTTGAGATTATTCTGATTAATAATGTAAAGCACCTTATCCTTAATTCCGAACCTGGCCATTGAGCCGCCAAATCCGGTTCCAGAGCCACTGACCCCTGTCGAAGCACCTGATGCATTTGATGCATCAAGGAACTCAAAGCCTCCTTTATAATAGATTGGCCAGGGATATGGTTCATTATGAATTTCCTCCCTGATCGTTTTCACCTGCCAGTCAATGACCACACCTTTTTCCTGATCAACGTAAGCCATAGGATAATCATTATTGGTCGGAGGAACGGTATATGGAAGGATATTCTTTACTCTTCCCACTTCATGAATATTGTCGATATTCTGAACATCCAGTATGACCAGATCCACAAAACTATCAGCATACAATATGTAACCCGAAATTGAAATATCGACCACACCAGGAAAATTTATAAATGCTTTCTTAACAGGAGAAGCAGGATCTGTATTATCGAAAACATGAATTCCCTTTAATTCTTCAACTATAAATATATAATTATCCTTGTAATAGATCTTACCAGGGTTTTTAAGATCGACATTCTGTTTGATTTCAACAGCTTCCCGCAGGTCAGTGTAGGACATATATACCGGAGCATTGCCTTCATACTCCCTGTATTTTGAATCTTCACATGAGGGAAATATTATTGCTGCCAATGACAGTATTGAAATAATTGGAATGATTTTTGTTTTCATAAGGTTTAGATTTAGCTATATAAGCCAGATCAAAAATCATGCAAAACTATTAACCTTAAACCCTTATTGCATATGAAAAAACATTTCATATTACTCATCATGCTGACTATCATTATATTACCGTTATCAGCGCAAAAAACAAAAGATGCCCTTTATCTGAAAAACGGCAGTGTTATATACGGAAAATTACTTGAAATATCTGAGAACAAGTACAGAATTCAAACATCTGATGGAAGTCTTTTCAATTTTCAGTCAGAAGAGGTTGATAAATTCTTAAAGGAATCGCCTCGTTATGATGGAAGAAAATCAAATGGTGCCGGTTTTACCCTTGAGACTGGCGTGCTGATAGGTTCACAAAGCAGCGATCTGGAAGCACCATTCAGTTTCAATATCATCATAAATTACACTTCTATGACAAGAAATATTTTTGGCATAGGATCAGGTGTTGAGTTCCTGGGGTCAACTTTTTCACCCGTGTTTCTTGAATATAAGAGGCTGTTCAACGACCAGAAAACCGCACCATTCATTTTCTTCAGAGGCGGAGCCCTTTTCCATACCGGAGGCGATGAAGAAAACGATCCAAACAACCAGTATTATTATCCCAAAGATTATAAAGGAGGAACTTCACTGGCAATAGGCACAGGAATTTCATGGGCAAAAGAGGATCTTGAAACTTATCTCACATTTGCCTACAGGTACGCTCAGACAAGCTATAAGCAGGATAATTACAATGATATTACATACACCTATAAAAACAACTATAATCGTCTTGAAGTAAAATTTGGATTTAAATTTTAATTTCTTTGCTTCCCGCGGATATCGCAGGTTTTCGCAGATCCAACAAACTTATTTGCGCTGATCTGCGTCATCGGCGGGACAAAATTTCAACAAATCCTTGGAAGCTGAGTTCCTGAAGGGATATCGAGAATACGCTTTCCACCGATAAATGTGTTTAAAATTATATCCCCTTTATGTTCAGTGGTGACTTCTCCGATAATAGCTGATTTTTCCCCCAATGGATGAGACCTCAATATTTCGAGAATCTTTTCATGTTCATCCTCTCCTGCTACAATCAGAATTTTGCCTTCATTTGCCAGATAAAATGGATCAAAGCCCAGAACCTCGCATAATCCCACTACAGGGTCATCAACAGGAATTGATGCTTCATCGACAATTAAACCTGACAAGGTCATCTGAACCAGTTCATAAAGGATGGCCGCAAGCCCTCCCCTGGTCAGATCTCTCATAAAATGAACATGCTCACATTGCTTCAGAACACCTTGAATCAAATGGTTCAACGAGGCGCAGTCGGATATAATTGATGAGCTGAAGCTAAGATTATTGCGTGCTCCAAGTACTGCAATAGCATGGTTCCCGAGAGAACCATTAACAATCAGCTTGTCACCAGGCATGATCTTTTTCCCGGTGCTTATATGTTCAAACTCCGGTTTTAAGAATCCTGTTCCGGCTGTTGTAATAAAGACCTTGTCACATTTTCCTTTTCCAACAACTTTTGTATCACCCGTAACAATTTTAACACCTGCACGATCAGCCTCTTCTGCCATTGAATCTGAAATAATTTCAAGATCCTTCAGCGGGAATCCTTCTTCTATTATAAATGACGCCGAGATATATTTTGGAACTGCTCCGGATACTGACAGATCATTTATGGTACCACAAACTGCAAGTTTGCCAATATTACCTCCCGGAAAGAACAAAGGATCCACAACATATGAGTCAGTTGTAAATGCAAGAGTAAAACCCTGCTCACTCAATACTGCTGAATCAGTCATCGGCTCAGGCATTCCGAATTTCTTTGCGAACATGTTAGTGATCAATTCATGTGCCTGTTTGCCGCCGCTACCATGGTTCAATGTTACAAGTTCACCCATTATGACTGTATTTGAAAAAAGAATTACATGCTCCTTCAGGTGATACCATGCAAGCTCCGACAGGATTTTCAGGAGTGCATGCTGTGCGAAAAAGAGGACAATCATAAGGTTTCTTTAAACCCCTAAGGATATCACCGCAAATGCAAAATGGATTATCTTCCTGATAAATAATTGTCACCGGAATTCTTTTATCAGCATCGAAATTTTCAAATTCTTTCCTGAGACGCA
>Ga0315295_10000748_pt1 | contig 27689 bp, 40 predicted proteins | sample YL17G14_0_MG_FD_204453 | JGI IMG/M metagenome (GOLD analysis project Ga0315295, IMG submission 204453) | Sediment microbial communities from Yellowstone Lake, YNP, Wyoming, USA - YL17G14_0 | ecosystem: Environmental > Aquatic > Freshwater > Lake > Sediment | place: USA: Wyoming | collected... | reverse complement strand
TCTACATCACATTTCGCCCTCAAATATCTCATGCCGGCTACATTCTGAATTCCATAGATACAACCATGCGTTCCGGATGGAACTCTCATTCGGGTAAGGGTAGCATCCCCACCCGCTCCACCACCGGTGCCATTGGTTGACAACATGAAATATGGGTAGCTGGCAGAAGTAGTATCGGAAAGCTGGAAGTCAATAGCATGCGCCGAGGTTGCCGTAGCCACCTTGACGAAAAGCGTATTGGCCCCATGAATGGGCACGTAAGAACTGTAAGCGGCGGCCGCAAAACACGGCACAACGACAGTTGCATCGATAGCCCTTATAGCATCAAAACCGTGCATTTGCTTCCTCCTGGTTATTCGCCAAATACCCAAACGTTGAACGTATCACCGGCAGTGCATGTAGCAATCTGCAAATACCCATTGGTTGCTGTTCCACCGGATGCCCGATTGAAAGACGGAATGAAATTAGGCACTGCTGATGTAGTGCTGTAAATAGTAACGGATCCACCCTGAATGACATTCAGCGGGGTTTGGATAGCACCTGATGTTACCGACGCCATGGTCACCAAACCGAACGCTACACGCCGGTCACCAAAAACCGACTGAGTCCAAGTAGCTGTAACTGCCATAACCCACTCTCCTTAAAAAAGTAACTTTGGTTTTTCAACTTCACCCTTCACCAACTCGGGAGTCAGCTTGTGGTGAGTGTACATTGTCAAGAAATCCGCCAGGGCCATCTGAGTGATAGTACGAATATTACCATTGGGATAAGCCCCGAGAATTCCACCTTCTGTGCAATTCACGAACATTACAGGATTATTACCATTCCCGCCGAGCGACTGATGGACAAACCACGCAGCGAAATTAGCATAGCTGGGCCACGTGAATACTCTGTTGCCAAAGATATCCGTGTAAGGAACGACCCCTGCGAACTGCTTATCATAAGGTGATTCCCAGGAATGAAACTTTCTCGTGTAATCGAAAGCAAAATCCGCACCGATAAACACGATAGGCATCGCCCCGAGAACCGCCCGGGCATGATAATAACAGGCCCCAAGAGCATTCCCACCCACGTTATAATAAACCTGTAAATCACAGATCTTGGCCGACTGCTCCATGAATGCCTGATCAGGGACTGGCGAATTGAAGAAAAGAATCTCACCCTTCCACTTGTCAAGTAGTTCGGGTTTCGAAACTAATCCTGCAATAAGCGTACAGTCTTTCGAAGCATCCCAATAATAATCCGCGGGGTGCTTTCCACCCTGACTCATTTCAGGGATTGTGATATCCCCTGCGTCCAGGTTCACATATCCATCCGTTTTAATACCAAGGTCCGTGAAGTACGCATAGTTATGGAGGCAGCTAACAAGGCCTATCTCGGTAGGCTTATTGATAAGGAGATGGGCGTTCTTTTTAAGGGACGGCCCAGACCCGGCACAAATCACCGGTCGATAAGCATACTTGCCATAGGTCAGCATAGTTGTTTTATGCTGCACATCATACTTGGCGGAATTCCGTTTCATATGATCGAGCCACTTCTCAGCAAAATGATTGATAGTGACAGCGTCATTACCACATGATTGCTGATAGAGGCCCTCTTTGGCAATAGGTGGTGCATCAATGGTGCTTTGGAACATGAGTTGCATAGGAACCATGGTCCGCTGCATCTGCGCTATCTGATCAGTAAGCTCCTTGATTCGAGCTTCGTACTGATTGACTACCACTGGATCTACATTCACTGCCATAGAATCCATAACTTACTCTCCCCCAGGTTTGAAGTGATAAGGGACCAGACCCCAACTGCTCTCCTGGGGGAAAGCGGCCAGGGCCGGTCCCATTAGATTACCGAAGATAGAAACGCATTGCCCCAACTCCAGTTGTGGTCGTTGTCTGAGCTGCATAGCCAATAATACCTTTGGCTATTGCCGCTGTGACTTCGCTGGTGAACGTGTAGCTTCGAACAAAGCCGTCAAGGCCGTTGATCAAAGCATCACCTGCCGCGATTGCAACCACGCTGGAACCGGACGCCGCTACGTCTACCCAACCACGAGTGCAAATCCAGCCATAGTAGCCGGCCGCGATCGTAGCGTTCTGCGTGACACCGAGAACCGTGTTGCCCTTGTCGAGGACGGCACCAGTTCCCGTAACATAGGTCACCACGAACGAATAACCTGTGGCCGCTGTGAGGATGACAATCCGGTTTTGGTTTGCATCACCACCAGCATTATAGCCGTAGATGTATTCATTCCCACCAAAATAGCGGTGGGTACCAATATCCTCAGAAGGAGTTGCAGTCACGGCACTGACCGACTCCTCCCACAAGGATTTCTGATCATAAATGCTCATAATAACTCCTTATCGGATGTACGTTGTGAAATGACCTGTCGTGCTATCAGTATGACCCTGAGACTGCATCGCATGCCCAAAATACCGGTTCTGGATAAGTTGGGTGATATACGAAGTAAATGTTGCAGCCTTACAGCGTCCTGCGGTAGCACCAATAGCAATAGCATCACCCGCTACAACATCAGGTATACCAGTCGCAGCCATGACGTCTACAAAACCCCTGGTTGCAACCCAGCCATAACTACCCGCCGTAATTGTGGCATGCTTCACGACACCGAAAAAATTCGGTGCAGGGATATATGTTCCATCAGTATATGTCCAATAACCGGTAAAGCTGTAGCCTGTTGAGCCTGTTGCTATCAAAACTGGAGTGTATTGGGTAGCATCTACAATTCCGGCGTTATACCCATAGGTATAGACATTGCCGCCGTAAACTCGTTGCGTACCCAGGTCAACCGTAGGAGTAGCAGTCACGGCACTGACTGATTCCTCGCTTACCTGTTTGTAGTCATAGTCAGACATCTGTGTCTCCTTTTATTGTGGTTAAGCAGCAAGAGCGCTGAATACGCCTTGGAGACGTGGATTGTCGCATGCCAGAATGCCTGCCCAATAGATTTTCGCCGTTGCAATGTCCTGATTGACAGGTTTAATGAAAGGTTCCAGCTTAAAGTCACGCTTGGAATGCGTGTACAACTTGATGTACTCTTCATTGAGCAGGAACATGTAATACGTAGGGCACCTATTATCGACCACGACTGGAACCGAACGGAAGGTCACGTTGGACCATCCAGCATCGGCCATCTTGCTGTCCATGAATCGCTGTTGCGGCTGAAGCAAGCTGAAGTAGCTGTCCCAAATCGCCTGGGTGCAGACGATAAGCGTAGGATGAACGTTTCCGATTGTGCAAAGACCAAAGAGACTCTCCATCTTCGGGATGGTGAGCACTGTAGTCGTGCTGTCAACCTGAGCATCCCACCAGCTATAGGAAGAGCTGTCAATACCACCGTAGGAACGGCTTGTGCTAACGACCGTCTGCAGACCAACGAGGGCCGCAGCGGCAGTTCCGGTATAGATATCATTACCCATAGCGTACGCCATTGACTTTTCGGCAAGCTGGACCTTCGACTTGACAAACGAGACTTTTGCAGCGTCTCCGCTGTTTTTCAATTCGTCAAGTCCGGTGATGGTGATATTCGCATAGTACTGTTTCCAGATGAACTCTGCGGACGTGATCTGGTCATTCGGTGTAGTTGACAAAGTGTCAGCGCCTACATATGAGCCAGCCGCTGTTGTCGTCGCATAAGCAACGGGCAACAGGATTCTTTCTCCGCCGTCCTGTTTTTCCTGCTTGTCACGCAGACGAGCAAGAAGGACGTTGGACTTAAAGATATTCGCTTTGTTACGCTATCTTACGGATAGCGGGGGCTTTGGCTGCCCCTCCTGACATTACTGCCAGGGCCGGACTATCGCATCCCTTTTCAGGGTCGCTGGACTTAGTCTCTGCGGCTGCAAAGGATTTATGACAGGTATTAAGCTCCTTCATACGGAGCCACATGCTCTTGCGATATGCTTTTGCATGCTTTGATAAAGGCTGTATGCCACATACGCCTTTCAGATAGCGTCTGTTACCACATTCCTTTTGATGATCGATGGCATCAATCCCAAGTAAGACTTGTTCACGCTTATCGATCACATAAGGCTCTATGTCGGTTAAAAAGACTCTAACTGCCTGTCCTGACATCACCCAACGGTAATAAGTACGCTTGCCTCTTTTGACAATGCCCATACTCCCACCGTAATAATCAAGCAGCTTCTGGGTAACAGTATTATTCTTTTGAACGACGATGGCATAAAGAGAAAAAGCACGGCCTTCTCGACCGTATCTCAGGCTCAAGCATCCATCTGCGTCAAAGAATCCTGCTACATAAGCTGCGTTCATGATGTCTCCTGGCTTGCCTCTGGTTGTCCTATTAAAATAATAGGAGGTTCCAAGTAATCACCAGCGATTTAACGTGGACCACATCTTTCAATTAATCCACTAATTTGGGCTTGAAGTACTTCTCCGTGTCTTTGTGTTAGCTTACTGTTACCAGTAAGAGCGGACTATATCATCACCTCATTCGGTGTCCGGCGTACCCGTTTTATCGGGCAGGTATTATCGCCATGCTCTTGCGAGTTTAGGCTTTCCTTAGTCTCTGAACCTTCAAAGAGGTTTCCCTCTAAGCTTGGCTGCTGATTGTCCCATAGGGATGTTCCAGCAATTTACCGGATTTTACTGCCACCACGTCATTGACAAATGGCAGATATTTCATTGTACGTGAGAGCCATATAAATCTCCTGCGTTGATGTAGTGAATCATCTTAGAAAGTATGCTTGTGTCTTCATTAGTTAATCCAAGAGCTGTGTTACATCTGTGGCACAAAAGTCCACGGATCTCACCAGTTCTATGATCATGATCAACATGAAAGCGCCCTCTGCCTCCCGCTGTAGGAGACTTACAGATTTTGCATACATTCCCTTGTTCGGTCAGCATAGTGTCATACTGCTCGGTTGTAATCCCATATTTTCGTAGGTTGTGCTCCCGAGTACATTCAGGTGATCCTGAGTAAGAATTCTTTTTAGATTCTCGCATGTACTCTTTTTCACAATCCTTGCAAGCACTAAAATAATAATCCTTCTTTTTGTAGCGATCATCATTTCTATGCCTCAAACTGAACTTCGATACGGGTTTCTTTTCCTTACACCTGACACACTTTTTATACTCCATAAATTACCTCCGAACAATAATATAGGTAATTTACGAGTTGATGCCATACTCCGACTTAATCAGCTTTTCGATATCCGAGTAGCCCATCGAGGCAGTGTCAACTTGCTTTGGAACCGCTCCCTTGGAACGTCCACCTGCAATCACACCAGCTTTACGTGAGGCAGCTTGAGCTTCAGCGGCCTTCTTCATCCCACCAATCTCAGATTGCTTGGTATGAGAATCCCACATCAAATCTCTATAAGCTGTCTCCAACTTGACGCCGCCAAGATCGTAAGCATGTTTGATCACTTCCTTCAGTAAACTATTACCGTTGGACGCCGGGCTCTCCCAATCGTCACGGGCATACTTTTGCTGGAGTTGTTGGATCTCACTCATGATCTCATTGTCGGCCTGCTGCTCTTGCTGTTGCTGTTGAAACGATTCGAAATTCTGTTTCCATTCCTTGAGAGACTGTATTTCCTGCAGTAACTCAGGAGGAATAGACGACTGTTGAGGACTCGCAGCGGCAGCTTGACTTTGGGTTACCCCTGGAGTAAGGCTGTTCTGATACCACTGCATGATCTGTTCTCTGAATGCCGGGTTCCGGGCGAACGCGTCTTCGAGCTTCGCATACTGATCATACTGCGCCTTTTGGGCGTTGAGCTGATCTTCACGCGACTTCATCTCCTGCATTCGCTGTGAATAGCTGAACCCCTGCTGAGCCAGATTGATTAGATGGTTACGATCTTTTGGAACTACGACTTGGTCTCTAAACTTGAGTTGCCATTCCTGTGGGTTCCAATTCGGATCGCCACCAGTAACCTGCTGCTGGCCCTCAGCATTATTCTCTTGGCCTTCAACGGGAGTCTGATCTTCGGACTCATTCGGTTGCCGAGCATCTAACTCTGCGACGGCCTGTTCTTGTGCTTCATTGTAAGACATATTCATTCCTTTAGGTGAGGTGCGTACGCATTGCTCCCTGAGCTTTCCCCAGGATATTATTTACCGAATAAAGGTGCTTTATCCGCCATGCAATCAAATGAATCATCAGATTCAGGTTTGACGCTATTAACGCTTGGAAGATTATTAGCCGGATCCCCAAGAGCCGCGGGGCTCATGGAACGGCCAATAAAATTCTCTTCGGGCGATTCAAGTGGTCCACCCTTGGAAGCGCCGGCTGAACCGAAAGCATTGTTCATGCTCTCACGATCACCACCCTTGGCCCATCCTTCATCACCTGTGTAAACACCATCAAAACTTCCACCCATGATTGACCTCCTATAAGATTACTGGTTGTTTCGAAACTGGACGTTGGCCTGCACCAGGAGCCCCAAACATACGTTGACCCGGACGCTGGCCCAAAGGCGTCTGACCCGTGAAAGCTCCCGGTTGTGGCATAGGCGGTGCCGCTGCTGGAGCTGGCGGACCTGCACTCGGACCCGGGGCTGGCGGCACAACTGGTGCTGCTGGAGCCGGCGGCGGTCCTGCCTGTGGAGCTGGTCCAGGCATAGGAGCTGGCTGGCCCTGTCCTGGTTGGCCTGCCTGGGCTACACTAGGATGAGACATGCTTTGTAATAGGCTGGAGAACGCCGTTCCCATTTGCGGGGCGTTGGGGTTACCAGCCGATTGAGCCGTCTTAATCCCAATCCCAATAATTTTTAGGGCCTGGAAAAATGGATTGGTCATTTTCTCAGCTCCGGACTGAGCCTGCGGTGCCGCCTGATCGGCAGGTCCCCCCATACCGGGAATACTACTAGTAGGCGGATAAGCTGAATATGCTGGCATTGTGCCTCCTATTGTCCTGGCGGGACTGGTGCTCCGCCCTGTAATGGTATAGTGCCTGGTAGACCTGTTGGTGGGGCTTGAGCCGCCTGAGCAGCTTGTGCCGCAGCCTGCTTAGCCTCGTTCATCCTGCGTAATATTTCGTCTTTATTGGGGAACTCTACGGCGTCTAGTAAGGCCTCTTGATCAATCGCTTGGGCCTGGAATAATTGAAAGGCCAAATTCGTCCTTCTCTGCTTCATGAAGGGCAAGGACGTTCCGGCGACCACATCAACATCGAATTCGCCTTTTGATGGGGCAGTCTGCTGCCAATCAGTCACGGCTACATATTGCCTAGTAGATGGGCTGAACTGATACTGCTTGGTATTCGCAATAAATTTTTTGGTCGGAATCATTTCTTCAGGGTTGGGGAACTGATCAGGATATGGATTACCCTGCTCTTGCTGTTCTTCCCGTGAGAAGAATACCTCATAAAACTCAGGCCATTCCTGTGTGCCTGTGATTCTCACGACTCGAGGGGTCGTGTAGAATTGAAGCATTCGGGATACAACCATATATCCAAGCTGCACCAATGAAGCCTGTAGATTGCGCTCCTTCAGTCTTATACGGGTCTGATCAGCATCCTGCAGAGACTGGATAGCTGATGCTGCCGTCACACCAGTAGGCGTCCTGCCTCGAGATGTATCATGAATTCCTGATTGCTGATCAATCAATCTCATAAGGAGATTATAAAACTCGAATACTTCGCTGGGTAAGTTGGGGGCAGCTTCACGACGGACTTCAGTTCCACGCTTCTTGTTGATAATCAAACCGACTTGATTTGTAAGCATAGCCGTATTAACGCCGCTGTCATCGTCCACGATCCACACGCCATTGGTCATTCTATTGCACCAATCCGTGATCGTCGAGCCTACCTTATTAATAAGCTTCTGCGTCTCAATAAGCGGGCTTATCTCACCTTCACCCCAGAACTGTCCGGAGACTACCGTGTCGATGAATCGAATGTAAGGGAACTTGCCGTCCGCATAAGGGTTGTCGACGCCCTGTAATAGTACTTGGCTATCGGGTAATATGGTAATCACCCTGCCACGGGGGTATTTCTTTTTGAGGACGGACTTCATGCCACCGTTTTGCTTGTCCTCTATCTGCATCTCATCAAGAGTTTCATCCCGTACCCAGCATTCCAAAACTCGAACAATCTTGAGCTGGCCTGCTGTAGCCGAAGTGTTTTTGTCTGAATCACCGTTGCTTTGTAAGGGGATATCCTGATCAATTGGGGACTGTAACGTGATATCCCCAGCCATGGTTTTGCTTTCAGTTTTCTGTTTGGGGTCGGTCGTCGTGCGAGCACCTGTAATATATTGGGCCTTATCCGGAAACTTAAGCTTGAGTTCCGCCACCCCGATCCACTTCTCTTCAATCACATACTTTGCGTCAGTAAAGTCAGTTGCATCAGCATCAATGTAGATATTTCTTGGGTCTACCCGAGTGCATTCGATATCTCCTATGCCGTCAAGCTCGTCATTCCAAACGACTTTCATGATTCCACAGGGGAATATCAGACAGTCAAGAATATTATAGGTAAGGGTGACCTGCATGTTTCTGCGTGCCCACCAATTGTCAACCAGCTTATTGAGCGTGTCGGCGAATTGGTAATCGGTAGGCTCCTGCGGATTGATGTCAAAATCGGGCGAAGCGTCAGTCATGATAGGAAGGACGGTCTGAACGGCTGGCCTGAGCACGTTCATGGAAGGGCTGGCTTTATAAGACGGGCGTCTCCAGTCCCATTGCTGTCCGCCGTACCATTTGAGCCATTTATCCCAATCCTGGTCGTATTGTTTTCGAACCTGTTTGCCCTGAGTGAATAAGCGTACGGCGAGTTTGAAGTCTGGGGATGAGCCTCCCCGATCGTTATCATTGGGGATAACTCGAGGCATGTCCATAGGGCTATTTATGTCTCTCGTGCCTTCGAACATATCTGCCATGGCTATTTATCCCTCGAACTTAGAAGTAACTTCAGGTGGTAAATCATATTCCGATAGCTTCGGTTGCAACGACGAGATATCATCCCCAATACAGACCAGATCACGCCCGGTATCCAGCTTATATTTAGTAACATCATTCTTCTCCCGGGGAGTGAGAGTCATGAAGTTAAGGCCGATGGGCCTATAGATACGGCGTAAGGGGGCGTTGCACTGAATGCACAATTCTTCTCGGCCTGCATGCTCGGGTAGCTTGGAGACTTCAGATTCAAGGCCGCAGCAATCGCACGCATAAATGTAAGTCATTTTGCTCCGCCGTTTTTTTTGGCTGCTATCACCGTTCCATGTACCCTTCCACCCAAATAACCGATAATTGCAGTGACTATAGCTACTATTGCAGTACAGATAACGTTGATAGCACTTAACAAATTAGGCCCAAACTCATGAATTGCTTTTGCCGCTGTGTCTATCATTTATGCCCCCGCTGAATAAAGCAGATAAAAATTGGATCCACTAATTGTTACTGCAACAGTACCTGCAGGGGTAGTTCCAGCGCCTGTAATTCCTCCTGCCAATATACCTGTCTGACCTTGTAAGCCTGTCTGACCCTGTATACCCGTGGCTCCTTGAATACCCGTGGCTCCTTGAACTCCTGTTTTGCCTTGAATACCCGTGGCTCCTTCATCGGCCCTGTACCCATTAAGGGCAACCCAACCATATTTTCCTGCCGGTATTGCAACGTCGTTGAGAGTGCCTGTGTAGACCACTGAGGCGGTGCCCAAGACGTCAGACTGGAGCTCATAGCCCGTAGAGTCTACTAGTACTGTAGCCGCCTGTGCCATAGTTGAAGCGGTGCTATTGTAGGCGTAGATGTATTCCTTACCAGCATGGAGGCGTTTGGTTCCAGGCCAAACGGAAGGAGTAGCTGTAGTCGCAGAAACGCTTTCTTCGAAAATCGTCCTGTAGCCTTCGATCTGGATTCCCATAATAACTACTCCTTATTACATCCCATCATACCAGTCTGCATGGGCAAATTGTTCATTCCACTTTTGCGTCTGCTGTCTCAGATAGACCGCTTTTTTCTCACCAGTCAACCAGCTATATAAGCCGACCATTCCGTATCTCGCTTCGTCAAGTATATGATCGGTCCAGGCATTCGTCTTCTCGTAATCATCAGGATTACCGGGGCTTTTCATTGCACTTGGAATTGCATCTTCAAATTGTCTATTATATTTGTCAACGTAATAAACCTGCGGCCGGCCGTCACGTAACTTAAAAAGATCCTGCATGATGAATGAGCCGTTGACCCTATTGTCATTCGCTTTCTCCCAATCAATCCCCTTGGGAAAGATATCGATATATTCATCAATGGGCGCTCTCCAAACCATCTCATCAGTACCACGCTTGGTCCAAGCATCCGGACCAACGAAAATTTTCTTCGGAAAATGCCCGTGGCTTGGTGTATGCGTTTCAATAAAATTTTTCAAAGCTACTGCATGATCTCTAATAGAACTTAATTCGCAATAATATGTAAATAGGCGATGAATGCTGTTATCAGGATGAAGATACCATTGTCCATAAGAACAACATTTCCCGACGTCAAGTGAGCCGAATAACCTGTGGCCTGATATGCAATCTGTTTCAGGAACTTCGAAAGGTTTGATTGACATGTGCGGGCCGAACTCGGTGAAGTAAGCGCCCTCGGCTAATTCCCAACTTCCATCCTTCCATGCGGCCTTCAAACGTGCTGGTAGATTATTAAGATACTCAACGTAAGCTGGGTCGTTCAGTGTGATATGCGGGTTGTCGTCGACCTTAGCTGAAATGAAGATTCGTGTATGACCTGAGTGAGCTTCATAATAAGTCTTATTTCTGGCTACATCAACGAATCTACGCTTTACCCAACTGTGACCACGCCCTCCAGGATTCGTCGTCGACATGCATTGACAGATAAGAGTGGGGTCTGATGATCTGAGTGAGCCAAGTAGCTTGAGGTAATCTTCTTCAGTTGCAAAACAGTCCGTTAGCTCTTCAATCAAGATTTTCTGAAACTCACGCCCCAAGTACATTGACACAGCGGAAGGATCGCCCCAATGCCCCATGTAAATCACAGCGCCGCTTGGGTAACGAATCTCGGCCGGGTGCGTGAAGACTTCGGCTCTTCCTATAAGTAAGGTTCGAACTTTACTTATCCAGTCACTGAGGTCCTGAAAAGACTTACGTAAAACCAATCCTCGATAATGAGGGTTGAGAATGTAATCTTCATCACAGGTAAGCCATATTTGCCCACAGTGGGTTTTTCCACCACCCCGGGCTCCCCCAAAAAGTATTTCTCTTTCGACAAGGGAGAGTACAAGATCCTGCTTAGGAGTCAGATCCCACTGCTGTATTGACGTCTCCAATGGGCCCCGGTCGCTTGTATGGATAGCGGATGATGTTGGTCAATTGGCCTGAATGTTCAATTTCCTGCCGGTCGGACCAGCCCATGTTCTTGAGTATGAAAATCGGACCCGCCGCTGAATGGTTGGTACACGCCAATTTCTCGTAATATTCTTCGACTTTCAGGCGTGCCCTTTTTATAATGTTGCCATACTCAGCGTTCTGCTCATACTCGTTAAGTGAGCGTCTGTGTGCTAGCCCAAGTGCTAAACATAACCCCGATAATGACAAAGAGCTATTCGCTGCAAAGTAAGCATCAATTAGCGACTGTAATTCTTTCTTCGAGCGTACTTTCAGCGGCTTCCCAACCTTACCTGGCACGGTATGTCTCCTCTGGGTTGCATCCGGCACCCCGGGGGGTGACTGACGTCAGGGCGTACCTCGCCCTGTCTTATATAATTATAAATTAGCAGATTATTAAAATCAAGAGGACTTTTTACGTTTGCGGTATTTTGTCTGATTGGTCCGATAAACGGGGTGATGTGTCTCTTTATGCCCGTAAAAGCAATCTCCGTCGTTAATCTCATGAACAAAACCGCCTTTGAGCCTTTGAACTCGGGCGAGGTGCATACCTTGTTCAACCCAAGCATCGGGTTCACCATGGGCAAACCAATTGCTGTCAGGTTCTTCGGTTTCTTCAATCTCTTTTAGAGAACTCAGAAATTGATTTTGAAGGGCCTGGGAGGGCGTAGGCCAAGGGCGGGATGGGCGACAGCTTTCGTCACGGCCGCGGGTGGTGTTCGTGCTGTCCTTGCCACAACTTGGGCAATAGGTCACGAATTGAGTGATGAGGTCTGGGCGGTAATCGATAATATAAACGTTGGGGCAGTTTGGGCATTGGATGATCATGTATTGCCGCCCCACACGTATGATTCAGGGACGAAAACGATTGAAGTTGCAAAATGCGGACTGTAATCAGGGGGTGGCGGGCAGAAACGCTCTGTAAGAATGAGAACATCATACCCCTCCTTAATAAAATGTGGAGGAGACTCCGGGGGCTTCTTCTCGAGTAAGATTTCGTAACGGTTCATAAGCGTTCCACCATGGGGAGTTTGTCTTCTTTCTGTAGGTCCGCTATGTGGGGACGAATTCTTTGGATGAAAAGATGGCTGTATCGAGTGGCATAGCAAGTCTTGCAGCCGTGCTCACTGCTTACCACTTTAAAATATTGTGGGGCACGCTTTACCGGTAAATTCTCCCAATTCAGCAATTTCAGATCTCGAAGACGCTTCATAAACTTTCTTGGGCCTATATTTAGTACCTTTGATACGTAACTACTTGAGAAATATTCATCTTGCATGATTTTATTATCCTTTGTAAAGATGGTTGCATGGACATGCAGGCTGCGGACTTCAACTAGTAAGGGGAGGGCCGTTCATAACTGCCTTGCGCCTAAGATCGATATTGTGCGCCGCTGCTATTTCAGTTGCGGTCTCTGCATCATAACAGGCTGCAATCTCACCTGCGGTGCAATTTACCTTATCTCCATCCGCGGTCCATTCAGGTGGCTCATAAGGGCAATCGATCGCCAAAATCCTATCTGCTATGCAGTCTGGAACCTCTACGTACATACTACCTCCAGGTTAAATTGAAAAACGCGGTCCATAGGTTGAATACCTTCGCTAGTAAGATATAGGACGTTCATGCTTTTATGCTGTCTGACTGAAGAATATCACATATCAGATCTCTCATAGAGATAGGAACATATGATGTCACATATTTAAGCTTAGTCTCTTTATCAGGATTCTGTTTAAGATATTCTTTCCACTCTTCTTCTGTTTTCTCTATCCATGTAGCCATGAGTTCAATGTAATCTGATAAGATATCATTCCAATCGACTTTTTCATCTAATTTATCATACCGGTCCATTTCACATTGAAGAAGATGAAAAAGTTCCTGATAAGATGAAGGCATGTCGTCATGAAAGCTAAAAGAAGAATCCTGCAAATAGATAAGTAGAGCTTTCAAAAGATGACTTTTCAATATCTGAATATTACTGGCCGCGCTACATAGAGGAGCTTGGACTACATTTAAGGCCTTAAGTGCATTTCGATAGACTTTCAAGTCTTCATCAGACATTATGTTTTGATTACCGGGAGCGATCAGATTTAGTATCCGATATACATTAGATTTCTTATTTCGATGTCTGATTGAAATCAATTTAGAATTTTCTAATATTTTTAATGCATCAGCGATCCTCCGATGGCTGTAGCCAGTAAGTCCTTCCAAAAGTTCATATCCAGGAAAGCATTCTGCGGTTCCTAAATTTTTTGCTAAATTTGGTTTAGTTCCTGCAAATTCCATCAACATCAAAAATATGATTTTTGAATCGCTATCCAATACTTTGAACTCGCCCTGTTCTACCAGCCATTTTTGATAAAGAAACATAAAAGGCCTCCTACAGGTAAAATTTTGTATGGAGCCTTTGTACAAAATACAAAAGCCCGTTGGCAGATAACCGAGTTTGCGAAGTCCGGTGTCCAACAGGCTTTTGATCGAACTGAAATTTTTGTGTTGGTTATCTTTTGATTGGACTTCGCTACCACCTAATATAATATCCGGCCACATTCCTGTCAAGTCTTACCTGCAAGTTTAATTCACAAGCAACTTTCGTACCATGTATTTACAAATATTTGCAAGTTTTATTGTGGTTCGGTGAAAAATTTGGGTATAATTATAGCATGGTTGGCGATGTTGCCGGCCAAACCTGGGGGAATGTATGAGTCAGATGTTGTACAAGAACGAAGAGGGTAAGTTGGTGGTTCGGGAAGTTAAAGTGCGGAAGGCCAAAGAGGGGCATATGGCTTACTGGTGTGACTGGGCCGGAAAATGCTCAGTACCAGTAGAACACCTTAACTATGGATTGTATGCAGATATGGATGCTCTTGATGCAGTTCATAAAAGATATCCTATAACAAAATTTTACAAAATTCCAGAGGGGAGGAATGTATGAACGAGTGTTGTGTAGAGAGCTACGAACGATATTGTGAGTTATATGGCGAAGGGGGCTTTTTATCCGCGTGGCTTGTCTCAGGGGACAAGCTTATGACGCTGGAGGAGTTTCAAGCCGCTGGGGGTGATGTCGAAAAGTGGGCTTTGAAAATTATGCAAAAAAATAAGGAGTCTTTATGAACGAGGCACAAGCATTGCAGGAAATTGATACGACCGTTGAAAAGCTTCTGAAGAATCTCGAGGTTGGTACGAAAGATGAGGTTATTGAGAACCGGTTCGGCGGTGGCTCGATAAAGTGCAGTCCGGTTCAGGTGGCCTTATATGATTGGTTTCTTGGTGCCACGGAAAGCGATCCGAAGCAAGTAGAACGGCTGATCGAGATGTACAAGGGCACCCCTTATGAGACGACCATGGAAAAATTTCACCGAGAGATTTCTGCTGTCTCAATGTGGTTTAGGGTCCATTACCCGGAGCATTATTACACGCTCATAGATTAGTGCAAATTTAATTTGCACTAATTCGCGGCAAGGTATATATTATGGGTATGGAAAAACGTGGACGAGGCCGGCCGAAAATTTATGGAGATCACGGATCCGTGCTGTGGACTAAAGTTGAGGAATCCTTGGCGATACGGATCCGTGCCTCCACCTGTAACACGAGCCAGTTAATTCGAGACATTTTACAGAGGGAGTTTTCTGATGTTAACAGCAATCATGATATCCGTCCTGCTAATCAGCCTATGCCAAATAGTAATAGTTCTGATGCAGTACAAAATCCTGTTAAAATTATTGGGCCAGAAGAAACCCCGCGCTACCACAGCACCGGACAATAATCGGGTTATCTACATGGATCAGCGGCATGAAGACGAGATTGCCGCTAAGCTGGAGGGAGAATGAAACTCATAGCTGATTTTGGGTCGTGCCACCTAGGCTCACTTAAAAGGGCCCGAGAACTTATCAGTGTCGCGGAGGACTGCGGCCTGGAGTACGGCAAGTTTCAACTGTTCCCCCGGGAGACAGCAGGCTCTAACGTCTATCTGCCGGCAAATCTAATGCCCGAGCTGATAGCCTATGCCCAGGAGCACCTTGATATTTCATGCTCAGTCTTCACGCCTCGGCTCGCTCGTGAGTTAGCGACGATGGATGTTACCTGGGCAAAAATTGCCTACTCCCAGCGTCATAACTATGAAATTTTTAAAGAGCTGGTCGTTCCTGAAACCATGGAGCAAATCTATATCACGTATTCTTATGCCGACTTAATGACCCCGGCTGTAGGATTGGGGGCTCCGGGTAAGATCAAGAAGCTTTTATTGCCACATCCCGGCTCATACCCTGATTTGGTTCCGGTGACCTTTCACCCCAGCATGTGGGAGCATTTCGATGGGCTATCATATCATGGCCTAGGAACCTATGGGATTAAGAAAGCTATTGATTCGGGGTGCCCTTGTATCGAGTTCCATATGCAATTGGAAGATAAATCAAATTGCCCTGACGGATTTTTCGCCCTGAGGCCGAAAGAGGTTCTCGAATGTACCAAATTCTGAAAGACGTCCCTTTACCGGTTCGGCACCGAAAATCATGGCTGGATAATATCCCGTGGTCTTCCTTGATTGTCGGGGATTGCGTGGAAATTCCCACAGCGGGGCTGGTAAACATCAAGAGTGCCCGCGGTGACCTGTATGGCCGGGCTATCAGTGAGGGCTATCGGGTGACGACTACGGTGACGGAGAAAAAGATTGAGTATCGGGGGAAGTCTGTCAGCGAAACGTTACTGAGAATGTGGAGGGTTGAATGAAACGAATTGCTGTGATTGGCGGTCTAGGCCGAATGGGCCGGCGGTACGCTGCTATCCTGCGGAGAAATTTCCCGTTCTCAGTCGTTCAGCTTGACATAAAGGACCCGACTATGCCTTTTCCTGAATCGATTGACGCATGCATAGTTGCCACGCCGACCGCAAGCCATTACAGCGATATCGAGTTGGTATGCAAAAGCTGGCCCGGTGTTCCGCTTTTGTGCGAAAAGCCGGTGACGAAATACTGGAAACAGCTTGAATATACACAGGCAATGTGTGAGGAATTTGATGTGGATTTTCGCATGGTTTGTAATTGGTCGTTCGTCGTGTCTGATGCTGTTCGGTTGCTTCCGAAATCAAATTCCGTTCGCTATTCGAATTGGATCAGCGGCGAAGACGGCCTTTTCTGGGATGCAATTCAACTTATCTATTTGGACCGTAGCATGCCGGAGCTATCCGATAAAGGTGATCGCTTCGAGTGCCAAATTAATAATCTATCAGTTTCCCTCGGCGATATTGATTTGTCATACATAAGAATGATCAAACAATGGATAAAGGATCCTACATCCCTATGGGGAATAGCTGAGGCACAAGAGGCAACGTATAAAGTAGAGGGGTTGATAACATGATAGCACTCATTCAGGCCCGAAGTGATAGCACAAGGTTTCCCGGTAAATATAAAGCCATGTTGGGTAAACTGAGCATCAGCGAAATGCTTTACCGAACGGTAATCTCAGTCGTGCCAGAAACCTATTTTATCGTGCCGGATGAAGACGTTGAAATTCAGGAGTATTTTAATAATCTTTTAATTCCATTTTTCACCGGCCCGTTCGAACCGCTATTAAGATATCATACGGTAATATCAAAGTTGCGACACGAAACGGATTTTATCAGGCTCACGGGGGATTGCCCCGTTCTTGATCCGTCAAGGCTATTTTACATGATCAACCTGCATAAAATGCTTCGGGCGGATTTTACCAGCAACTGCAATCCGGAAAATAGGTTTGAGATTGACGGAAACGACATTGAAATTATGTCACGCAAAACTGTAAATTGGCTGAATCAATATGCTAGAGGGAGCGACCGGGAGCATGTTACGGCACATGTCTACATAAATCCCAAGTATGCTGAACGGGAGCAATTACGTTGCGTGTATTGGAGGCCTCCTATTAATCTTTTTGATATGGTCAAGCTATCGGTTGACACACAGGAAGATCTCGACAGGATTGCAGGCCTTATGGAAGCGCCCTTTAATAATGTTCCGGCAAAGGAGCCACCGCAATGATCATGAAAGCTAATGTGAGTAAGATTGGAATGCGCGGGCATTTCATTCCTATTCCCGTAGCTGTTCTGGGGGATAGCTGGAAGTCCGCTACTGTACATGATGCGAAAATACTTCTACGGCGAGTGGAGGAATGGTATGACTCAGGAGTCAAAATCAGCTATGAAGAATGTACCGACGAGCTGGGTGACAAAAAGGAGTATGTATGAAATTAATTAAACTTGGAGGAAAAAAATACAGTCTAAATGCAATCGTGGACGATGATGATTTTGATAGAATTTCAAAATACAAATGGTCGGTTCATAAAAAGGGAAATTGTTTTTATGCTCACAGGGGATTTGTATGCAATGGGAAATTGAAGCATGTTCTCATGCATCAAGAGATTTTGAATTTTCCTAAAGATCTGGATATCGATCACATCAATGGAAACTCAATAGATAATAGAAAATCAAATCTAAGAATATGTCTACATCAGGAAAATGCCTATAATAGAAGGCCTAATAAAGATACCGAAACAGGCTATAAAGATATTCATTTCGTTCAAAAAACTCATCAATTTACAGTATGTATAACTAGTAATTCAAAAAAACATGGCATAGGAAATTTTAAAACTTTATCAGAAGCAATAGAAGCGTATAATAAAGCTGCTGATAAACTTCATGGTGAGTTTGCCTTTAAGCAGGAAATGCCACCTTCAGATTTTTGGTGGAAAAGGGCTCAGAAAGTGATTGTGGATGGAACGGGAACATTCTCAAAACGGCCTGATCAATTCATTGAGGGAGTCTATCCGACTCATTGCTATGGCGGAGAAGGTAATTATCTGATAACTGACCAAGGAAAATATTTTGATACTATGTCGGGATTAGGTGCTAATCTTTATGAGTGTGCAGAATCATTTTCCCTTCCAACAGTATATGAAGTGCTGTTAGCTGAAAAAATAACACAGCTATTTCCCGTGGATAAAGTAAAATTTCTTAAAACCGGAACTGAAGCCTGTAATGCTGCTATACGCTATATGAGGGCTAAAACAGGCAAGAATAAAATTCTGGGCGTTTCATATCATGGATGGGGAGAAACTTTCATATCAGAGGAATATCCAGGATTAGGAACTATCAATCAACAGTACACGAAGTTTGATAGTTATGGGGACCTACTGAATTTTTTGAATACTCTTGGGCCTAATCACAAAATAGGCGGAGTAATCGTAGAGCCTGTAATGCTGGATGAAAGCGTGAGAGATGTAATAAAAGCAATTCGAATTGCCTGCACAGCTTTTGATATTCCGCTATGTATGGATGAAATTGTTTCTGGGGGAAGAGTCGAGAAATTTTGTTTTGCAAATAAATGGGGCATAAAACCTGATTTAATGACTCTAGGTAAAGGGCTGGCCTACGGTTCTTCGCTGGCTTTTGTTGGTATGACTAAGGATATGGTTACTCCTGGAGTTTTCGTATCAACCACATTTTCTGGTGAAATGACCCCAATCAAAAATTGTTTAAAAGAACTTTCCTGGCTATCAGAAGATAAAATAGAAAACTTCATAACACTATGCGAAGAAAAAACTCAGCTATTGAATGAGGTTTGTAAGGGAGTAGTGCAACTGAGGGGCTATTTTACCCGAGCAATTTTTGAAGGACCTTTTTTAAACGAGTATATGCAAGAAATGTGTAATAGAGGAGTTATAATTGGAAAGGCCTTTTTTCCTCGAATGTCTTTTCTATCATCTGGATGGGATTTGATTATTAACAAATCTAAAATAGTGTGTGAATCAATACGAGCAGGAAAAATAAAATTGAGAGGTCTTCCCCCACGTCCAATTTTTAAGCGAGTATAATGATGAGAATAGCGATAACAGGCGGGGCGGGATTTCTGGGCCAGGAGATTGTCCGACAATCATACGATTACAGTTCACGTATTGTCATATACTCTCGAGATGAAGGTAAGCAGCAATCCATGGCTTTGGATAAGCCCGAGTATCCTGACAATATTATGAGATATGTCTTAGGAGATATTTGTGACACCGACAGGCTTACCCAGGCTATTAGAGGCTGTGACATGCTCATCCATGCGGCCGCGATGAAAATGATTGATCGCTGTGACCAGAGAAACATTGAGCAGTCCCTTCATACGAACGTCACCGGAACCTTATCTGTAGCTAAGGCCTGTCATGCTGCCTGCATCAAAAAGGCCCTATTTGTTTCTAGCGACAAGGGATGCCAGCCTATTGCGGTTTATGGCGCTGAGAAATTTATTGGAGAAAAGATCTTCGCCTCTTGGAATAACTTCAGCGATTGTCAGTATGCTTCAGTTAGATACGGTAATGTGCATTCCAGCTCAAAATCAGTTTTCAACATTTGGAAGGATAGGGCTGATTATCAACTTCCTCTTCTCCTTACTCATAAGGACATGACCAGGTTCTTTTGGGACGTTAAGGATGCCGCTAAATTCTGCATCGATCGATTAGAGGACATGGAGAGAGGCTGTCTCTATATCCCTAAGATGAAGGGCTATCGCATGTGGGATGAAGCAAATAAAATTAGTCCTGAAATAACTGTAACAGGCTTAAGGACTCTCGAGAAGATTCATGAAGATCTGATATCTGAGCATGAGGCCTATACCTGTTATGATCGTGGTGACTACTGGGTTATCTATCCGTTTGATCATGAATGGACTGGTAAGTTAAGGACTCGAGGAAATGAAGTACCTGAGGGCTTTAAAGTGAGATCTAATGACAACCTATAGGGACATAACCTGGAATGATAGGGACTTCCTGTGGCTATTATTGCAGCAGCGGAACGCTTCCATTAATATCAGCCATAAACCGGGGACGACCTACCACGACCATTGCGAATTCGTTCAATCTAACCCTTATCCGTTTTACAAGATTATCGAAGATAACAATTTAAAGATAGGTTATTGCTACGTGACTAAACTCAATGAGATAGGCATCTTTATTGATGTAGTATTTCAGGGGATGGGGTATGGGCGGGAAGCAATAAAATATATAGAATCTATATATAAAGGGCAGAGGCTCCTGGCAAATGTGTCGCCAAGGAATATTCGAAGTCAGAAGCTATTCAAAAGCCTTGGATTCGAGCTTATTCAGTTCACCTACTCAAAAAGCCTTCTTTAAAGCTTTTTTTCGCATAGCATTTTCCAATTTGGTGTAATATTCAGGGTCCTCTTTAATATGGGCCATAGCAATCCCACGGTAGAATGCTTTGGCCGGCATACCCGGATCCTTAAGCTTGTTATAAAGAGAAGCGTGCTCGTGCTCCTCTTTAATACCCTCTTTGAGCTCGCCCATCATCCCCCCAATTTTCCCATGACACGTGATAAAGCGGCACGACGCTTCATCACAGGACTTTTTTTACTTTTTCCTATACTACTAAGACTAATTGCCAGTGCCTGTTTCCTATTTGTCACGACGGGGCCTCCTTTTCCGCTATGAAGGCTGCCTTCTTTAAACTCGTGCATCCCTTGTTCCATAGATTTGATTGGCATTTGGTTAGTCCCTTAGATAAGTTACAATGAGGTCGACATCAACTGATTTTGCGCCGGAATTGGTCCAGGCGGTGTCACTTATACCCTTTGTAAACATAATCGCATCAGCGTCTACCATTACCCCACCCGCCGCCGAAGCACCAGCGTCGGCAAATTGAGCTGCTGGTCCGTAGTATACGAGCGGGCGGTCACTGGCACTATAATTTTTCGATACGACTGCTGCGGGCATTTGGGCCGCGGGTAGAGAAAATGTTGTGGCAGTGGATAGACACGTTGGTGTATGCGGAAGATATAGCGTGACCATTTTTCCTACGCTTACATAATAAAATGTCAGTGTGGTCAGAGTAGATACACCTGTATAATGCCCCTCGAAAGAACCAGATGCATAAGAGGCAAGATATTCAGTGCAGCCTCTGAATCCAATGTTAGTGCCAACGATGGTTCCGAGCACGTCCAAGGCCTGGGATGGTGTAGACTTGAGAATTCCCACTTGTCCAGCGGTTCCCTTGACGCATAGAACATCGGTCGCCGAGTTGCCGTGAACGTCCAGGTCGTAGGCAGCTTTGCCGCTGTTGATCACTACGGACCCACCGTTGGTTTGAACGGCACCTGAGATTGAAACGGTTCCGCCTCCACCAATGTTTATCAGAGTCCCGCCCTGAATGGACATCGCATTAGAGGTACCAGAAATGTAGTGGGTAGCGTTCGTGTCAAATTGAACCTGGTCTCCAACATTCACCGGCCCCGACATATAAGCGGTTCCCTTGACGTAAAGATCTTTCCACCCGTTTGAGGACGCACCCAGATCACAAGCGGAATTGGTTGCCGGGTAAACCGTGCCGCCCGGGACAATCGTGCCGGCCTGAATTGCCACCAGTCCTGAACCACCGTTCGCATATAAATCTAAACGACCCGCTGAAGGCTGTACGATATATTCGTTCGCTGTGGCAAATCGTAGCGTGGCCCCAAAGCTCACCCCAACCTGCAAATTGGTGTATACTAGTGCAGAGGTAACATTCAAGTTACCAAAACGTTCCGCGTTGGTATTACCCAAATTGTACGTATCATTGGCCGCGGGGGTAATGGAGTGAACGGTAGCTGTCTGTGCCACTGCCAGAGCACTGTTGATAGTTACAGGCCCTGAAAGAGTCGTCGCCCCGTCGTTTGTCTGAGCCCCTATTACATGCAGGGTAGAAGAAGCGACGAAGCTTCCGGAAACCTGCATAGGACCATTGGCCCGAATTTGATCCGCGGCATGTAGGTCCAGATAATTGGCTGTGTCTGAATCTATGTAGTTCGTTACGGCCCGGAATGCTACGTGGCCGGCACCAGAAACCACCGCGGATTCAACATTCAGGTTGTTGGCCCATACGTTATTCCAGGCCCCTGCGGCGCTACCCAGATCGTATAGATCGGCTGTACCAGGCAGAATAGTCCGGGCAGACAGCGCGTTAGATAAAGTCAAGTTGCCAACCACTGAGGCGTCGTTCACCCGAATGTCATGGACGCCGTCTGATACGCCGTTAATCAGGTCCGTGAAGTTCCTATTGACCTGAGTAGCGTCGGCCGTCGTGCTGTTGACGAAAGTGTAAGTAATCGAAGGGAATGCCATAAAATCTCCTTATTTTTTCTTATTTGATTTGCAACCATCACATTTTTTAACTTCGGCGGGATTCCCTGTGCAACACCTTCCACCCTTGTTCGCCGGACATTTCTTGTTTTGCATTAAAAATCTACTCCCATCCATGTATTAGGGTTGATCGTTGAGTAATCGATTTCAAGATAAGGTGCCGAAGCAATCTGACTTTTCTCATTTTTGTAATCGTGATAGAAATGGCAATACAAACTGGTAATTTGAGCATCAGGGTACAGGCAAAATCCATAATTATAGGCAGCCGTCAAGGTGTTAGCTATGCAAGTTGTGCAAGGTATTGTATGCCAATCGTTGGCCACAATAGTTGCAAATGTATAGGGAGTATCCTCCGCCGCCTCAGCATCAGTACCAATTGCAAATGCACCTCCTCCACCCCAGGCCGTGCCCGTGCAAAATGCCTTATTCCAACTTGCCTGGTTTGCCGTACCCGGCCGTTCCATAGGACCTGCATCAGTATCTGTGACGCCCCAATTGGTCTTAAGTCTGCGCACCGAAACAACCCAATTGGTTGCGACGTCGCCAATTAGAATTCTAACTTTTAAGTTAGCGCTGTTAATGATAGCACCTGCAGGTACGCTTGACAAATCAAAACGCAAGAGAAAAATAGAGGTCTCTGTTGACTCTCGGTTAAGTCTTGTACGTGGAGTTCCAGTCCCGGCATCCCACGGATGAGAATCCTCGGAATTAGTTGCAAGAGAGCTAACAATGGATGCACCTTTGTAACCAGTGCTATAATTTGATCCTAAAGTCAATGTTGCCATAAGTCAATTACCATTTAAAGTTGAGTGCTGATTGTCCCATGAACCTTGTCCCATCATAATATACGCTTACCACATCCTGTATTCCTGTTTGTCCAGTAAATACTATTGCAGTTCCACCCGGAACCTGAAGGCCAGTGAATCCCTTAGGAGTATAATTTCCAAGGTAATCACAAATCAACTGAGTGTTGGATCCTTGAGTTCCGCCGGCAAAATAGATCTGCAGTCCAGTACACATGCCCATGGATAATTTCTGCTTTTTACCATTGGCCCAATCAATAAGCTGGGCAGCACCAGTAAAAGTTCCGGCGTTGTATTGGGCGAAGGCTACAATACCAGTTTGACCCTGAATTCCAGTTCCACCTTGAATTCCTGTCGAACCCTGAATTCCTGTCTGACCCTGTAGGCCTGTTTGACCTTGTAAACCTGTCTGACCCTGAATTCCAGTTCCACCCTGAATTCCGGTTTGACCTTGGAATCCTGTCTGACCCTGAATTCCAGTTTGGCCCTGTAATCCAGTTTGACCTGCTACACCAGTTCCGCCCTGTACTCCAGTCCCACCCTGAATTCCTGTTTTACCCTGAAAACCTGTCTGGCCTTGTAATCCGGTTCCGCCCTGAATTCCGGTTTGACCTTGGAATCCTGTCTGACCCTGAATTCCAGTCTGGCCCTGTAAACCCGTAGAGCCTATTAAACCTGTAACTCCAGAAGTTCCAGTTCCACCCTGAATTCCAGTTTGACCCTGAAAACCTGTCTGACCTGCAACGCCGGTTCCGCCCTGAATACCAGTTTGACCCTGAATTCCTGTTTTACCCTGAAAACCTGTCTGGCCTTGTAATCCGGTTCCGCCCTGAATTCCTGTTATACCCTGCATGCCCGTCATGCCAAGGCCAGACCAAGGCAGCGCATTCCAATTGCTAGTAGCATCCCCTACCTTGAAAGCATGATAGGATAAATCATAGCCCAATTCGGCCTGGGCCATAGTAGGATTCACGGCTTGCCAGTTTGAACTTGTGTCCCTGCGGACCTGAAGAATGTCTGCCATTATGCATATCCCCCATCAAATTTCTGGGTGGGTAAATAAACCGACGCCGCTGCACCACCCTCGAATTTCTGGGTGGGTAAATAAACCGACGCCGCTGCACCGCCATCGATAGTTCTGCTGTAGCTGTAGTTTATCAGACCCGGTTTACCTGCTGGAGCGTAGAAAAAATGTAATGTAGGCTTGGGGACAACATTTTCCCTTGTATTTATATCCCAATATAGCCACCCGCTATTATAGTGTGGATAAGAATCTAAAGTAAATGATCCAGTACTATCAGCAGCCAATATCATATTATTTAAAACGGAACATCCGTGAGAATTCAATGCAATAGTATAATCATTTGTACCACCATCTAATACAACTGAGCCGCATGATATCATGTCAGTTTCGGGTTCTGCAAATCCGGCTAAATTTATCCAATTATTCGTTCCATCATATTTATTATAGGTACAGCCATATTCCGTCCAATTCTGCCGAGTATAATACAACTCGTGTTGCAATGGACTGCTAATATAGAGTTGAGAGGCTCTAAATGTAATCCATGCCTGAGTAACTATCGATCCAGGTTGGCCAGCAGAGGACTGTCCTGTAGTATCAAATCTGAAAAAGGGTCTAGATTCACTGTATCCATAAGCAGAAGCGATACTAACTGTACTATTATGCCCATAATTTGTATCTTTATGCCCAGAATCTATCCATGTATCAGCTATAGCTACTGATTCATAATATTGTCCACCATTTGCACCCGTCTGACCCTGAATTCCTGTCTGGCCTTGAAAGCCTGTAACTCCCTGAGGTCCTCCATAAGCACCTGTAGGACCCTGAATTCCAGTGGAACCTAAAGCTAATCCGGTGATACCTTGAATTCCCGTTCCACCCTGAATTCCCGTCTGACCTTGAAGTCCAGTTTGACCTAATGCTAATCCGGTGATACCCTGAATTCCCGTTCCACCCTGAATTCCCGTCTGGCCCTGAAAGCCGGTGACCCCAATATTACTGACCTGTATGTTCCACGAGTTAGTGAGCGACCTATAGATATAGGTCGTTCCTAGCGGATTGACATAAGATTGCCCGTCAGTAGGTAATTGTGGCCACGACATTAGTAATCACACCCCAACATAATATCAAGCTATCCTATACACATATAATCCGGCATGCCTAATACACATCTCTACCCTGACATTGAAAGGATTATAAATTCTCAACCCTATATAATCCCCACTTACCAAATCCAAAAGACCAGCACTGCTGCATGGATTCCAAGAAAAAGAGTTAGTAGAATCCAGTTGACCCTCATTATTATCTATATCTCCAGCTATAGATGTATTAACATTATTTTTTGCAATATATATTTTTACGTAGGTAGGGTAAGCATATACAGGAATACAACTTAGCCCAAATCCTACCGCATATATACCGTCATTGCCAGCTGTTATTGCAACTCTCTCAGTTGTGTCGGCAGTTATACCACTTGTTATTTGAGATGCAAAGCCTTGAAAATTATAATAACCAACTGTGGTTAAAATCGTATTTTTTATAACATCATCACCTTGGCACATATAAGCATATGGATTATTAAAAGGGCCTTGTAATCCAGTCTGTCCTTGAAGGCCTGTATTACCCTGTGGCCCCCCATACGCCCCTGTTGGACCCTGCAGCCCCGTAGGTCCAAGACCTGTTTGACCTTGAATTCCAGTTCTACCCTGAATTCCTGTTTGACCTTGAATTCCTGTTCCACCCTGAATTCCGGTTTGCCCCAATGCAAGTCCGGTTACACCTGGCATCCCTTGAATTCCAGTAGGCCCCTGAACACCCGTCTGACCTTGAATTCCAGTTTGACCTATTCCGCCCTGAATTCCAGTAGGCCCCTGAACACCCGTCTGACCTTGAATTCCAGTTTGACCTATTCCGCCCTGAATTCCAGTAGGCCCCTGTAGTCCTGTAGTTCCAGAAAGACTCCCGGCACTTATTTGGACGTAGGCTCCTGTGGATCCGTTCGTCTTGGCGTACAAAGCTTCGTTGTATTCGGACCAATAAAGCGAGGGGGTAATATTTACCGGAGTGAAAGGGACGTCGGAATTATCTATAAAATTGGCAGCACCGGTAATGCCCTGAGAACCATCAATTCCAGGACTACCCCTTACCCCAGTCTGCCCCCGGGGACCCTGTAGGCCTGTAGCTCCGGCAAGCCTGTTGTCGAGGTAGTTAAGGTCGGCGTTGATCTTGACAGCATCATTAACGCCGGCATTACTGAGAGGATAATAGGGAAGGGCCACACTACTCCCCCATCGATTTTTTGAGAGCTCGTTGGCGTAATCCCAAAGCGGGGGCCGCGGTAAGTGAACGGGCAACTCCTGGAGCAGCAGAAATAGCTTCTCTCCATGCCGCAGGGGATTGTGCTGCCATCCCAGCCGTACCTGCTAATATAGATGCTGTAGGGGATGCCCCAGCCATATGACTTCCATAACCTAGTCCTGCGGATAGAATCGTGCCTAGCAGACTTCGGCCTGTTTCCAGCCGTGAGAAAATTGGCAGGCCTGAAGTAGGCCCTGTTTTACCGCCCATTTGTCTGGCTATACCCAAGGCCTGAGCTTCATCCGCAAAATTGGTCCCCCATACCTCATCAAAACGCTTCAAAATTTTCATGTGGGGATTTTCGCCGAAAGGATCCTGCGGATTATAAGCCTTTTTCAGTAAATTTTCTGCTCTTTTCTCCCAATTTCCGCCTTCCGCACGCAGAATATCCTTGTTTCCCAGAATTTTCTGTATGGGTGCTGCCCTTCCCATTTTTAGGGCCGTTGTTTTCATAGCTGGCTCATATTCCGAAAAGCCTGATTTCCCCATAGTCTCCTTGATTGCTTGGCGAATTGCAAAAGCAGATTTTTGGTACTGCTTCTCAAGGAAATCTTTACCACGTTCCCCATACGGAACTTTCTCGGCCATGAGCTGTTTTACTCGTTCGGCGACCGTAGGGGGAATGTCCCCTTTACCTGCAATGGATTTTAGTTGGTTTGCGGCTTGCGGTGACAATTCATCAATTCGCATCTGTGGCTTCCCAGAGGGGGAGAATTCTTTGGGAACTGTTACTTCTTTAAGGGGCACCTGACCAGGAGTTGTAGCTGCTTCAGCCTTCGGTATATATTTATCCAACCATTTCTGAATCTCTTTCACACCGGCTTCTTGCTGCGGAGCTTGTGGCCCTATATCTACTACTTTCTGTAGTGCTGCTCGGACCCCTTGAGACGGCACCCTTATACCCTGCTCTTCTGCTTTCTTGAGCATAAGTTTAGCTGCAGTATATTCCGGAATAGGTTCTTTACCCATTGCCTTATCGATAAGATTTAGCGGAATAGTCCCTTCTTGCCCTTGCACATTTTTAACTGATTTCCTGATCTCAGGCGACTGCGTG
>Ga0315295_10000747_pt1 | contig 27702 bp, 22 predicted proteins | sample YL17G14_0_MG_FD_204453 | JGI IMG/M metagenome (GOLD analysis project Ga0315295, IMG submission 204453) | Sediment microbial communities from Yellowstone Lake, YNP, Wyoming, USA - YL17G14_0 | ecosystem: Environmental > Aquatic > Freshwater > Lake > Sediment | place: USA: Wyoming | collected... | reverse complement strand
CGCGGAGGGCGCTGCGCGAGGTAGGGGAGCAGGGGAGCAGTAGGGATCAACCACGAAAGACACGAAATACACGAACGGGGAGAGTCAATGACGAATGACCAAGTACGAGTTACGAATGGGCGGGTTTATTTTTGCGGGAGGGAGGGGGGAAGACAATAGAGACGATAGCCGGAAAAGGAACCGCCAGGACAGCGACGTTCAATCGTCCCGGCGAGCGGGACTCCAAGGAGGGGCGGTTTTTGTCCACGGGCTGGCGCCCGTGGTTATAATTCAGTCCACGGGCCGGCGCCCGTGTCAGGGGGGCCACGGGGCACGATTGGCCAGGGATTGACGGGTCGGCGGCGCTGCGCGAGAACAGGAGAACAGGTGAGCGGGGGAAAGAGTAAGAAGAAGGAAGATGGATTCCCGCCTGCGCGGGAATGACAGGAGGGCGGGGGCGCGGGGCGAGAGCCGGAGAACAGGTGAGAAGATAGGATGGGAGGGATGGGCGGGGGGGCGCTGCGCGGGGCGGATGGGCAGGGGTGGGGCGATTTTTTTGCTGGCGTGCGCGGGGCGGGGCAGTTAGGCTTACTCAGTATGGTTTGTGGGTCTGTTCAGGAGTACAGTTCCCTCGAGGCCCGTAGCATGAGCGTTCAACGGGCAGATCGGCAGCGTGTCGGCGGAAGCGGGCGTGGCGCTGCGCGAGAGAGTTGAGCAGGGGAGCAGGTGAACAGGAGAAAGAATAGGGATGGACGAGTGGCGGGCGTGGAGGCGCGTCGAGGGACTGCGCGGGCGGGTGCTAATGCTCAACTCAAAGGCTGAGCCCGAAGGACACCCTTAGCGTTGGGGCAACAAGGAAAATGATAAATCTGACGGCCAAGAGTAGCAGTGGCGGCACGTATCAGGTGACCTTTGCACTTGAGGGAGGAAAACTCTCCGCGCAATGTACGTGTAGGGCGGGGATCATGGGGAAGGTGTGTAAGCACCGCATCGCCTTGCTTGCAGGTGACGCCAAGATGCTCGCAGACACACAACAAGTCGGCGACATGCAGCGTGTTAACGAGTGGGCGAAGCAGGCCGGAATCCGCGAGGTGTGCGAAAACATCGCTGAAGCCGAGCGGGAAGTCGCGCGTTCCGAAGAGGAGGTCAAGAGACTGAAGAAGATTCTTCTGGAGCTGATCACATGAGCCAAGAAGCACTGGATATTCTGCAGCGTCTCACCGGGGATGTTTTAACACGCCAGAATCGGCTGACGGAGCTCCTCAAACCCGCCACAGCGGATTACGCCGAGGGATGGTTCATGTGTGTGCCCAAGTGCTTCAACGAGTCCCTCGACATCCGTCTCACGGAGCGCATCGTTAATGGACGTAAGGCCCTCGTTTGGACTCAGGGTTCGGCGTTCTCGTTCAGCGAGGGTGACACTCTCTACGATACCCCCAATGCTTACGAGAAATGGTCGCAGGCGCTAAAGAGCAGTTCGTTGTGTGTGCAGGTCAAGCAGGCCCTTGCTGCTGGCCCCGCTTCGGACGGGAGCGTTCGGTCTGCGGGGTCAGTCACGCTCGACATCTTTAGACCAGACAAGCGTGGGAGCAAGCTCGTCAGTCATGGTCAATACACCATGTCGCAAGACGCTTTTGTTCGTTTTCTTATCGCCGGGCCATCAGACGAGTTCGCAGGTAAACTGGAGCAGGCCCCAACCATTGCGTCAGCCTGAGTTGGCATTGCCGGGCGCAATCAGCGCGCGTCAACACCAAGGAGGTTACGCATATGTTGGGCAACAGAAGGAGATGGTACGATAAAAGCCCGATGGATGACGTACGATATCTTTCGGACAATTTTATCGGGCGTGGAAAAGGGTGCTCGTTCCGGTCGAAGAAAAGGTCGTGGTGGGAGATTCCTGGAACCAGAACGGAGGACGACACAGGAGTATCGCGCCAGAAGAAGGATCGGCAGAACCAATCGCGTCGGCAGCAAAGCAGCCGACCCTACCGGCTGTGGTAATAATCAGTGGGATGATGTGAGAAAAATGGCTTTGCGTTCATTTACGGAGTGATGCCGATACGGAAATTGAATATGCCGCGTCGGCAACATGGTTGCCGACGCTAGCGGGTCACCCCTGCTGTATAATGCCTGAGCGGGATAGTTGCTTTGCGGCAGGGACCAGAGGATGCCCCCCCCAAAACGAGCTTTGGTCGCCATGAGCGGCGGCGTCGATTCCAGTGTGGCGGCGGCCTTGCTCCAGCGCGCCGGCTACGACGTTACAGGGGTGTTCATGTGCCTGGGCCGCAGTGCGGATGGGCGCGGCGACTCCCCAATCGACCTCGGCGGCTCGCCTGGGCCAGGGCAAGGCTGCTGCTCACCGCAAGACGCCGCGGACGCCCGGCGGGTCGCTGAACTGCTGGGCATCCGGCTGGAAACGATCGACCTGGCGGCCGAGATGGAGTTGATCATCCGCTATTTTCTCGAGGAGTACCGTCGCGGGCGGACTCCCAACCCCTGTGTCCTGTGCAACGCCCGGCTGAAGTTCGGCAGACTGGTGGAGCTGGCCGAGGTGCTGGACATTCCTGACGTCGCCACCGGGCACTACGCCCGGCTGCTCGAGCGCGACGGGCGTCGCTGGCTTTGCCGCGCCGTTGACCTAAGCAAGGATCAGTCCTACGGCCTGTTCGCCGTCGGCGCCGACCGTTTGGCGCGGATTCTTCTGCCCAACGGCGAGCTGAGGAAGCAGGAGGTCCGCGCCCTGGCGGCCGAGCTGCACCTACCGGTTCATGACAAGCCCGAATCGCAGGAAATCTGCTTCGTCCCCGACGACGATTACCCCCGCTTCCTTGCCGCCCGCTGCCCGGAGCTGAGCCGCCCCGGCCCGGTGGTCGATACGTCGGGCCGGGTTCTGGGTGAGCATCAAGGCATTTTCCGGTACACGATCGGGCAGCGTCGGGGCCTGGGCATGGCGCTGGGTTCGCCGGCCTACGTGGTGCGCATCGACGCCTTGGCCAACACCATCACGCTGGGCGGGCGCGAGGAGCTGCTGGGGACGCGCCTCTTGGCGACGGGCGTGAACTGGCTGGATGGCGAGTGGGCCGGCAAGGACTCGTTCGCGGCCAGCGTCCAGATTCGCTACAACCACCGCGGCGTCCCCGCGACGGTGCAGCCGCTGGCTGATTCCGTCCAGGTGGACTTCGAGGAACCGGTCTCGGCGATCACGCCCGGCCAGGCCGCGGTCATCTACCGCGATGATCGGGTCATCGGCGGCGGGTGGATAGTCTGAGCCGGAAGGCGGGTCGTTTTTCCGGATGCGAGGGGGCGGCGTACCAGGAGAGCGGGGTTGCCGCGCCGGAGCAGGCGGGACGGCGTGGGGGGGCGGCGTGAGAGCAGGTGAACAGGAGAAAGAAAGAGCAAGAGGGGCGCGGGCGCACGACGAGGTGCTAAAGTTGGACTTTTGCACCGCCGGCGGGACCAGGGATTCCGCGAAGTCGATGTGAGCAAGGTGAGGCGAGCAATGGAGCAGGTGGAGACGGGGACGACGGGGACGGGGGGGTTGGGGTCGGGCGGTTGGCGTGCGGCGATTCGCGGCAACGTTTTGATGATGGGTTTGGTGAGCCTGTGCACGGATGCGTCGAGCGAGATGATTTACCCGCTGTTGCCGGTGTTCTTGACGGGGCTGGCGCCGCTGGGGGCGGCGGCGGTGTACGTGGGGCTGATGGAAGGGGTGGCGGAGAGCACGGCGAGCCTGTTGAAGGCGGTTTCGGGGCGGTACAGCGATCGGGTGGGGAAGCGGAAGGCGTTCGCGGCGGCGGGGTACGGGTTATCGACGGTGTGTCGGTCGCTAATGGCGGCGGCGGGGGCGGGCTGGGAGGTGGTGTTTCTGCGGTTCGCGGACCGGATCGGCAAGGGGTTGCGGACGGCGCCGCGGGACGCGTTGATCAGCGACGTGGTGGCGGAGGAGCACCGTGGTCTGGCGTTCAGCTTCCACCGGGCGATGGATCACGCGGGGGCGGTGTTGGGGCCGCTGGCGGCGATCGTCATTCTGTATGGCTTTCTGGGATATGGGGTGTGGCAGGGAAGCGCCGGGGCGGCCAGCGCCAAGGAGATGCGGGCGCTGCGGTGGCTGTTTGGTTTGGCGTTGTTGCCGGGTTTGGCGAGCATGGTGATTCTCTGGAAGAAGGTGAGGGAAGTACCGCCGCGTCGGGGCCCGGCGAGCGGCGCGCCGGGGTGTCCGGGAGCGGCGGCTGGGGGCGCGACGACGGGCCGGTTGTCCGGGCGGTTCTATGCCTTCGTGGCGATTGCGACGCTGTTTGCGTTGGGGAACAGCTCGGATTTGTTCCTGGTGTTTTACGGCAAGACGCGGTTTCAACTGGGCCTGCTGCAGATCATGGGTTTGTGGGTGATGCTGCACGCGTCGAAGATTGTCTTTAGTCTGCCGGGCGGGGCGTTGTCGGATCGTCTGGGTCGGGGGCCGGTGATCGCGGCGGGTTGGGTGGTGTACGCCCTGGTTTACCTGGGTTTGGCGCGGGCGGAGACGACGTGGGCGTTTGGGGGTCTGTTGTTGGCGTACGGGTCTTACTACGGGATGACGGAGGGCGCGGAGCGGGCGTTGGTGGCGGCGTTTGCGCCGAGCGAGCGGCGGGGGTCGGCCTACGGGGTTTATCACGGGGCGGTGGGGTTGGCGGCATTGCCGGCGAGCCTGCTGTTCGGGGTGTTCTGGGCGTTTCTGGGGCCGCAATTGGCGTTCAGCATTGGCGCCGGTTTGGCGGGGCTGGCGGCGTTGTTGTTGATGATCCTGCTGTCGAGTCGCCGACGGACGGCAAGAGCCGTTTGAAGAGCACGGGCGTTCTGCGCCGCGGCGCCTATAATACGGGTCGGCAGAGCAAGGCAGCGGCCGTCGAGAAAGGCGGCGTGGGAGGGCGCGGGGAAAGGAGCGACAGAGGCGATGAAGATAGGACAGGCGATTCGGTGGGTAGTTGTGCTTTTGGCGGCGGCGGTCGTGCTGGCGGGGGTCGGGTTGCGGCTCTTCGGGGACCGGGCGCTGAAGGTGGGCATCGAGAAAGGCGCGACGCGGGCGCTGAACGTGGAGGTGAAGGTTCGCAGCGTCAGCCTGGAGCCGTCGGCCGGGCGGGCCGGTCTGGAGGGACTGGCGGTGGGCAACCCGCCGGGGTACCAGCATGAGAAGCTGCTGGAGTTGGGGCGGGGGGGGGTGCAGCTTGAGCTGCGGAGCCTGCTGACCGAGGCGGTGACGATTTCCAGCATCCGGCTGGACGAGGTCACGGTGGTGATCGAGCAGAAGGGCCTGACGAACAATCTGCAGGAGGTGCTGCAGCGGTTGGAGGTCAAGGACAAAGCGAGTGCGCCCGCGCGGGGCGGGCCGGCGCCGAAGGAGGAGTCGCGTGGCAAGGCCCTGCACATCGAGACGCTGGAGATCAACAATACGACGGTGCAGGTGAAGTTGCCGCCGCTGGCGGGCCGGCAGGATCCGGTGTCGCTGAAGCTGGCGCCGATTCGTTTGACGAACCTGGGCAGCGATCGGAAGCTCGACGTGGCGGGGCTAACGGTACAGGTGCTGTTGGCCATCGCGAGTGGCATTGCGCAGCAGGGGGCGGGTGTGCTGCCGGCGGAAATTGTGGGACCGCTGCAGGATCAGCTCAAGCAACTGGGCGCGCTGGGCGAGGCGGCGCTGGAGCAGGCGCAAAAAGCCCTGGAGGAGAGGAGCAAGGGGGTACTAGAGAAGGGGAAGGGGGCTTGGGAGAAGACCGAGCAGGACCTGGGCCAGGGCGCGACGGAGGCGTTGCAGAACGTGCTCAAAGCCCGGCCCAAGGAGCAGGAACAGAAGAAGTAAGGGTCGGGGCGCGCGTGCGGCGCTCGCACGAAGCAAGGTTTCGCCCAAGGTAAGGCGGGAGGCGCGTAGATAGCGCGGCGTGCGAGCGAGAAACGGGCCTGATTACAGGTCCTTGAGCGACACGTTGGCGGGGGAGGCTTCGAGGGCGGCGCTGAAGGCGTGCAGGCAGGCGTTGATCTGGCGGAGTTCGGCCGAGTCGATGACGCTCAGGGCGGTGTTGCCGCGTTCCTGGAGGGCGTCGAGGACGTACTTGATGGTCAGGCGGCTGGTGTCCTGGGCGGGCTGGTAGATGACGGTACGGTCGTCGTTGGGCCTTACTTCCGAGAGGATGCCGGACTCGGCGAGTTCAAAAAGGATTTGCCGCACCAGCCGTACGGGGATGTCCAGGGTGTGCGAGACATCGGCGGGGCCGGCGGGTTTTTCGCCGGTGCAGAACCGCCGCACCAGATGGTGCGCCACCAGCAGCGAGAGGCGGGTCTTGAGGGATTGGCTGATGTTGAGGCCGTCGGGTTCAAACTCGTAGGTTTCGACGTTCTGGTGGGCGAAGGTGAGTTCGGCGCCAAAGAGCACCACGAGCCAACTGAGTTGGAGCCAGGCCAGGAAGAGCGGCAGCGCGGCGAAGCTGCCATAGATGGCCCCGTAGTTGGCGGCCCCGATCTGGAACGTTACGTACACCCACTGGACGAGCTGAAAGAGGGTGCCGGCCACGACGCCGGCGAGGAGGCCGCTGCGCCAGCGCACCCGCGTATTGGGGATGAGGACGTACACGAAGCTGAAAGTGAACCAGACGATGGCGTAGGGCAGGAGCTTGAGTCCCAGCCGCAGGAAGAAACCGAGGGAATGGAGGAGGCGGACGCGCTCGATCATATCGCTGACCTGGGTGCTGACGACGACGGTGAGACTGCTGGACATGACCAAGAAGACGGGGCAGATGAGCATGACGGCCAGGTAGTCGCTGAACCTCCGCCCCAAGGAGCGTCCTTTCTGGACGCCCCAGATGTGATTGAACGAGGCCTCGATGTTGGTGAGAACCTTGACCACGGTGTAAAAGAGCACGGCCACGCCGACGCCGGCGATGATGCCGCCGCGCGTGGTGGTGAGCAGGGAGTTGGCGAAGTCGATCATCTGCCGGACGACGGCTTCCTGTCCCTGGGTGCGCTCGAGGAGGAGTGCTTGGACGCGTTTTTCGAGGTCGAAGCCCTTGGCGACGCCAAACATCATGGCCAGGACGGGCACCATGGAGAGGAGGGTGTAGTAGGTGAGGGCCGAGGCGCGCAGTTGACAGAGGTCCTCGTCGAACCCTTGCACGGCCAGGACGACGATTCGCAACAACCGGAGCAGGAACGACTTGCTGCGTGAGTAGTTGTGCAAGCGCAGGCGCCACAGATCCGTCTGGAAGAACTGCCTTACCCTCTGGAGCATATCGGCACGCCTTTCCGCCAGGGTCAATCGGTTCGGTTCCGCAGTGGCGCGGGCGCGGCCGCTGCTGCCCGTAGGAGATGGTATTTGCGTGCCGCCAGGCCGAGCACGCCGACCGCCGAGACCAGAATCACGACGTCGGCAATCGCCAGCGGCACGCTGCCGGCGGCGGGGGCCAGGTACTTGGTCGCCAACAGCCGCACGAGCTCCGTGAGCGAAGTGACGGACATGAACACGGCCGGCAAGAGCGTGTACCATACGGGGCGGGCCTTCTGGACCAGCCAGGCGCTGGCCACGACGAGTGCCAAGCCCGCGAGCAACTGGTTGGCCGAGCCGAAGATGTTCCAGAGAACAGCATATCCCTTTCCCCATCCCAAGAGCAGCATGAGCGCCACGGCCAGGCCGGAGTTGACCCAGTAGTGTTTCAGCATCTTCAACAGCCCCCGTGCCAGGCCGCGCGTGGGCCGCGACGGCTGGGCGGCGGCCGGCGGTGCGCCGGCCAGGCCGTCAAACTCGGATGGCTCTTTCTCCCCCAGAGGTTTCCAAACGCCATTTTCGGCGTAGGGCGCCGCGAGGCCGCCCGTCCCCGCCACCTCCGCGCCCGGCGTTCGCTCGGGCTGGCGCAGGGCGTCCGCACGTTGGGCAAATACGTCGTAGCGGGCGAACATGGTGGCCCAGCCCTCCTCGATCATGTAGCGCGTCAGGCGTACGGCCGTGTCCAAGGTGGTCACCAGGAACCCCTCCAGCAGCAGCATGGCCCCCAGGGCGCCGGCGGCCACGGGCAGGCCGAGTCCCAGGTGGGCGGTCTGGCCCACCGCCATCGCAAACGCCAGCACCGCATTGGCCTTGCCGGCGGCGGGATAGCAGTAGGTTTTGTAAGCTCCCAGCGACAGCCCCACTATCAAGGCGCAGATGACGCACACGGCGAGAAAGCTCTCCAGCAGCATGGCGTAATAGCCGACCTGTCGCGCCGCCTTCTCGGACGAGAGTTGCTTGCAGGTGGTGCCGCCGGCACAGAGGCTGTGGAAGCCGCTGACGGCGCCGCAGGCGATGGTTACGAACATGACCGGCCAGCCGGGGCCGAGCTGGCGGCTGCCCTGGTCCCAGTTGTTCAGGGGAATGCGATCGGCGCCGGCCAGCGCCCCGCCGCCGCCGCGCACCGCCGCCGCCACCACCGCGGCGATGAGGAATACCACGCCGGCGTAGAGAATGTGGACGTTGATGAAATCCCGGCTCTGCAAGAACAACCAGACGGGCAGCCCCGCCGCCAGCAGCACATAGATGCTGAGCAACCCCTTCCAGGTCTGCGGATCGACCCGGAGGGGCAGCCTCAGCCCGATCAGGATGGAGACGGTGCAGATCGCCAGCGCCAGGACCGAACACACCCAGACGGGCCACTTCCGCTTGAGGTACAGGAACCCCACCAGCGGCGAGCAGGCGGTGATGATGATGACCGAGGTGGAGGCGATGCCGCCGATGACGGCGTGCGGTTCGAGCCGCCCGGTCAGCTCGTTAACGTTGTCCACCTGGCGGAAGAGGGTCTGGCCCGGCTGCAGCTTCAGTTCCGAGATCGGCGCCGTGGAGGTCAGGGCCGTCGCCGACAGGTCGAGAAACGCCGCGCACACCAGCACCAGGAGGGTGACCATGAACACCAGCAGGAGCGCGAACGCCGCCGGTCCGAGGTAGCGGCGGGCCACGACGGTGAGGTTCTTGCCGCCCTCGCGGAGGGCGATGTGCGTCGCGGCGAAGTCGTGCACGGCTCCCAGGAACACGCCGCCCAGCACGACCCAGAGCAGCGCCGGCCCCCACCCGTAGAGGAGGGCGATCACCGGCCCGACGATGGGCCCGGCTCCGGCAATACTGGCAAAGTGATGGGCAAAGACCACGGGCGTTCGGGTGGGGACATAATCGCGGCCGTCGCTGTACAGGACGGCGGGGGTCGGCCGGTCCTGGCGTTCCCCCAGCACCCGTCCAATGACGGGGGCATAGAGCCAGCCGCCCAGCAGCAACGCCAGCGCCCCGGCCAGAAGGATCGCCAGAACCTCCATCGCTCGTTCTCCAGGCACCCCCGCGATTGGCTCGCCCGCGGCGCACCAGTCGGCCCGCTTGCTTGCCGTAGTCGCGGGGCAATTATACTTGCCACCCCCGGCGGTCCTCAAGGGCGTCACCGGGTCCGACGGCGCGGCCGCGACGGGCGATTTCTGTTGCCATCTCGCTCGGCAGCACTATCCTGTACCGACCCGCCGCGCGGCGAGCCGGGTGAAGGGCGCCCGTCGCCCTGGGGCGGCTGTTTCAGGCGAGAAGGCCTGCCGGATGGAACACCTGCTTCTATGGGTCGGGTTCAACCTGTTTATCCTGCTGCTGTTGGCGCTGGACCTGGGCGTTTTTGAACGCCGGCCGCACGCCATCCGCATCCGGGAGGCCTTGGCCCTGACCTGCTTCTGGGTCGTCTTGGCGTTGCTCTTCAACCTGGTCGTCTATTTTTGGCGTGGCCAGCGGATCGCCCTGCAATTCCTCACGGCGTATCTGGTCGAGAAATCCCTCAGCGTGGACAACATCTTCGTCTTTCTGCTCATCTTCAGCTATTTCGCCGTCCCGACCAAGTTCCAGCACCGCATTTTGTTCTGGGGCATTGTGGCGGCGCTGGCGATGCGCGGCCTGTTCATCGTGGCGGGCGTCGCCCTGCTGCGGCAGTTCGCCTGGCTCACCTACGTGTTCGGGGTTTTTCTGCTGGTCCTGGCGGTCAAACTGGCCGCCGGCAAGGAGCGGCAGATTCACCCGGAGCGGAACCCGGTGCTGACGATTCTCCGCCGGTTCCTGCCCGTCAGCCGGCCGCTCGAGGAGGGCCGCTTCTTCGTCCGCCAGGACGGGCGCCGCCTGGTCACGCCTCTGTTCGTCGTGTTGGTGGTCGTCGAGACGACCGACGTCGTCTTTGCCGTCGATTCCGTGCCGGCGGTGTTGGCGATCTCCAACGACCCGTTCATCGTGTATTCCTCCAACGTTTTCGCCATCCTGGGTCTGCGGGCCCTCTACTTTGCCCTGGCGGGGATCATGGGGCGGTTCCACCGTTTGCACTACGGCCTGAGCGTGATTCTCGCCTTCATCGGCGTCAAGATGCTGCTGGCGCGGCACTACGAGATGCCCGAGGTCTTGGCCCTGGGGGTGATCGTGGTCATCCTGGTGGTCAGCGTGGTCGCTTCGATCCTGCGGCCGCTAGAGAAACCGGCGGCCTCGCCCAGCCCGGCTCACGAAGGCCCGTCCGGCTAGCCGCCTTGTCGCTTCCCGGCGGGGTGGTTAGACTGCCTCTGTATGCCACCGACCGTGCTGTTGATCAACCCGCCCATTTACGACTTCGCGGCGTACGACCTGTTCAACAAGCCGCTGGGGCTGCTGTACCTGGCGGGGTTCGTGCGTCAGGCCGGTTATGCCGTTCGCCTGGCGGACGCGCTCGATCGCAATCACCCGCTGCTGGCGGGCCTGGCGGGCCGGCCGGCCACCAAGGCCGACGGCACGGGCAAGTACTACCGCGAGGTCATCGACCGCCCCGCGGTGCTGCGCGAGGTGCCGCGGCAGTACCGCCGCTACGGCCTGCCCGAGGAGCGCTTGGCCCAGGCCATTGAGCAGGCGGCGCAGCCCGCTCGTCCGCTGGCGGTGCTGGTCACGAGCATGATGACGTATTGGTACCCAGCGGTAGCCGAGGCGATTGCCCTGGTGCGTCGGTTGCTGCCGGGGGTGCCGGTGGCCCTGGGCGGGGTGTATGCCACCCTCATGCCCGAGCACGCCCGCCGCGTCTGCCGGCCCGATGCGCTCTTTGCCGGCCCGGCCCTGAGCGCCGCGCTCGGCTGGCTCGATTCCCTCGCGGGCAGCGCCCGCGCCTACGGCAGCCTCAGCGACGACTTCGCCGGCTGGCCCGATCCGGCGTACGACCTTTACGATGGGCTCGACTATCTGACGGTTTTGAGCAGCGTGGGTTGCCCCTGCCATTGCGACTACTGCGCCAGCCGGCTGATCCAGCCGCGCTTGCAGCAGCTCAGTCCGGATGCTTTCGTTCGCCAACTCGAGCGTCTGCTGCCGCACCTGCATCCGGCCGAGAGGTCTCCGAGCGCAACACCTCGGCTTGAGAGCCTGGACCGATGCAACGTCGCCTTCATGGACGATGCGCTGCTCGCCCACGGGGAGGCGCACCTGCTGGCGATCCTGGACCGATGTGCGGGCGTGAACGTCCCGCTGCATTTCCACTGTCCCAATGGCCTGCACTGCCGTTGGGTGAGCCCGGCCGTGGCGGAGGCCCTGTTCGCCCGGCGCTTTGAGATGATTCCGCTGAGCTACGAGTCATCGGAAGCCACGTCGCGCGGGGTGCGCGCCGGCGACGGCAAGACCAACGACCGCTACTTCGCGCAGGCGGTGGAAAACCTCGCGCGCGCCGGGTATCGCCGTCGGGACCTGCAAGCCTACGTGCTCGTGGGCCTGCCCGGGCAAACCTTCGATCAGATGCGGTGCTCCGCGGCCGTGGCGCATGATCTGGGCGTTCGGGTTCGCCTCTGTCAGTTCAGTCCGATCCCGGGCACGCCGCTCTTCGAGCCGGCGTGCCGCGAGTACGGCCTGGACCCCGGCGAGCCGCTCGGACACAACAACAGCGTTCTGCCTTACCTCGATCGCCGCCTGGGCGCCGACGCCCACCAGGCGTTCAAGAACCACGTTCTCGATCTCAACCGCCGGCTGGACTGAAGAGGACGTCTGAGCGTCCGATAACGTTCAGGAACCCGCCCCTGCGGCCCGCCCTATCAGCACCGTGACCTCGGCAGGCGGCGAGGGGCGCGGGCAAGACCTACAGCACGGCCCACCCGCAGCCGATAGCCCGCCCGCAGGCGCACCAAGGCGCCAAGCGCGGTGGAGCGCGTTTGGAGACTGCCGTTGCCAGCGTCGGCGGGAAAGCTATAGAATGACGGGCACGAACGTTTGGGACGCCACGATGCCCTATCGCTCCATGAGCATCAAGGAAGTCGCCCGCCTGCTGGGCGCCGACGTGCGTCGCGTGGAACGGCTGGCGCAGCGCGGGGAGATTCCCTGCCAGAAGGTCGGCGGCGGGCTGCGTTTCAACCGCGCCGAGATCATCGAATGGCTCCATCAGCAGGTGGGTTCGCTCAAAGAGGAGCACTTGGCGGAGGTGGATGCGGGCATCGCCAGCCACCGCCAGGAGGGCGCCCATCTCGAGGCCTCGGGAGGAGCGCCTCGAACGGCACCCGAGGATACGGTGATTTCGAACCTGCTGCGGCCCGAGGCCGTGGCGGTGCACCTGCCGGCCCGCACGAAGAACAGCGTTCTCAAGGAGCTGGTCGGGCTGGCCCAGAAGACCGGCCTGCTGTACGACCCCGCCGGCCTGCTCGAAGCGCTCATCCAGCGGGAAGAACTCCGCTCGACGGCCCTGGAAGGTGGCCTGGCTATTCCCCACCCTCGGCGGCCCATGCCCTACGTTTCAGCGACGCCGTTGCTGGTCGTCGCCCACACCTCGCAGGGCATCGGCTTTGGCGCCGCCGACGGCGGACTGACGGACCTGTTCTTCCTGACCTGCTCGCCGGACGACCGCCATCACCTGCACGTGCTGGCGCGCCTCTGCCGGCTGCTGCGCGACCCCCGGCTCGCCGACGACCTCCGTCAGGCGGCCTCGCCCGAGCAGATCATCTCCCGGCTGCGCGACGCCGAGAAGGACCTCCTGAAGCGCTCCGAGGGCTGAGCCGTACGCACCCAACGAGGCTCCCCACGCCAGGTGTTGCGTTGGGAGACTTCCGCCCTACCCTGCCTCGGGCGCCTCGACCCGCACCGGCAGAATCACCAGCGGAATCCCCCGCAGATACAGCCGCCGCTGCACCATAAACGACACGTTATTGTGCAACAGCCGGGTCAGGACCGTCTCCCCCCGGGGAAAGACGACCTGCCCGGCAAAATACATGCTCCGCGGATATTGCCGGGTCAGCTCCACCGCCAGGTTCTCCACCTCCGCCGCGACGTCGGTGCCGATGACGCAGCGGCTCTCCGCGGGCAAGCCCAGCCCTTCCATCAGCCGGACGTACCGTTCGAGGTCCGCCTGCACCGACCGGCGCAGGTTGTCGATCTCGGCCGGTCCCTTGAACCGTCCCGCGTCCAGCACGCCCACCTGCACGAACACGAACCTCTGGAAGAAATCGCGAAAGAACCGCAGCATCGCCGTCAGCGTGTGTACGCCCAGGCCGTTGAAGCCGTTGACCAGTAGAACCGCCGTGTTGCCCTCCCGCGCCGGCGCCGGCGGAGGCGCGACGGTCAGCCGCTCCGCCGCCGCCGGCGCGCCGGGCCTGATCAACTGCTGAATCTGCGGGTGCTCCACCAGGTCGCGGTTGAGGCGTTGCAAGGCCGCCTGCACCCCCCGGTAGTGGCGCCGCACCAGCAACGCCACGCCCACCAGCGACGCCGTGACCAGCAGCGTGAAGTACCCGCCCTCGTGAAACTTCACCACGATCACCGTGGCCAGCACGAAGCTCGTCAGCACCAGCCCCAGCCCGTTGATCGCGCATCGGCGGCCCCAACCGCGTTCCCTCCGCCGCACCCCCCACCAGTGCCGAACCATGCCCAACTGGCTCAGCGAGAACACCAAGAACACGTTGATACTGTACAGCACCACCAGAAACCCCACCGACCCCCGCGCCAACCACACCAGCAGCAGCGACGCGGCGCCCAGCAGGAGAATGCCGTTCTGCGTCACCAGCCGGCTGGAGAGCAGGGAGAACGACCGCGGCATCCAACTGTCGAGGGCCATGTTCGCCAGCACCCGCGGGCCGTCGAGAAACCCCGTCTGCGCCGCCACCACCAAAATCAGCGCCTCGGACAGCAGCGCTGCCGTCACAAACGCCCGGCCGCCCAGCGCCGGCGCCACCCGCTCGAAGAGCACGGCGTTGAGCGTCCGCCCCGGCTGCGGCGCCGCCTCGACCAGCAGATAGGCCACGATCAGCCCACCCGCCAGCAACGCCAGGCTCGTCGCCATGTACACCATGGTCCGGGTCCCGACCCGCACCCGCGGCTCCTGCAGGATGGGCAACCCATTGCTCACCGCCTCGATTCCCGTGTACGTACCCCCGCCCAGGGCGTAGGCCCGCAGCAGCAGCAACAGCACCCCGGCCGCCCCCAACTGCCCGGCCGCCGCGTGCGCCTCCCGCACCGTGCCGCGTACGAGCGGACCAAGCCCCCCCGCGTGGGAAAAGACGGCGTACCCGATCGCGAGGGCGTGCAGCGCCAAGAAGACCAGAAAGATCGGCACCAGGGGCACCACGGATTCCCGCACCCCCCGCAGGTTCAGCGTGGTCAGGACCAGCAGCATCGCCAAGGCCGCCGGCAGCTTGTACGCCTGCCAAGCCGGCGGCAGAAGACTGAACAACGCATCGGCGCCGCTGGCCATCGACACGGCGATCGTCAGGACGTAATCCACGATCAGCGCACAACCCGCCACCATGCCGACCCCCGGCGAGAGCAGCTTGCTGGCCACCAGATAGGCCCCCCCGCCCGACGGAAACAACTCGATGATCTGAATGTAGCTGGCGCTGATGATCGCCACCGTCGCCGCGGTCATCACCGCCAGGATCAGCGCCAGGTAACGGTGCTCGCCCAGGGCCCGAAACGCCTCCTGGGGCCCATAGCAGGAGGAGCTGACCCCGTCCGACCCCAGGCCCACCCACGCCAGAAACGCCGCCAGCGACAGCCGCTGAAACAGCCCCGGCTCGGCCAGGTTGCGGGCCTTACCCAGCAGCAACTGTCTCAATCGGTCCAGCAGCTTGTGCTCCTCCCGCCTCCCGGCCGGGCGCCTTGCCGCCCTCGCCCCACTCGGCGCACGACCAAGACTCGCCCCTGCAAACTATACCACTGCGCCGAGGTCGCGCCAACGCTCGCCCGATACGCCGCCACCAACCCCTCGGCCGTCCCGCCGGTGGCGGGCCGCCCGTTCGGGCGGGCCAATCCTCTTGGCCGCCATTCCTGCTGCCGGTGCGCGGCGGGCAAGTCCTTGTCCGCCCTATGTCCCTGATATATAATGGCTTGCGGATTTGACCCGTTAGATGACTGTGCCTGCCGACAATGATATACAGCGGGGTATGACGGCACCATGGGCGCCGACACGAGCGGGTGTGTGCCCGGAAGAAGGACGAGGAGGTCGCCTTGAGCAGATCCAAGTATGTTTCGTTGCCGTGGGCCGCATGGGCCCTCCAGTTGCTGATTCCGGCCATCGTCGCAGCGCCGGCCCGGGCGCTGCCGGTGAACCAGGGACCGGACCTTTCGAGCCTGCCCGCTCTGCAGCAGTCCAACGACTTCCAGGTCTGGGTCAACGGCCAGGAACAGTTCGTCTATGAAAGCACCAAGCAGGGCGGCCACGGCACCAACGGCATCGACACCATGTCGTTCCTGAATTTCGACATCTCCGGCGTCACTACCGTTGCCGTCAAACCGCTCGGCCGGACGATCAGTTCCTACCAGTTCCGGCCGCTCTCGGCCGGGGTGGTCGCCTCGCTCGCCAACAACACCCTGACCTTCACCATCGCCACGCCCCAGAAACTTGTCGTCATAATCAACGGCTCCTGGAACCCCGTCCTGGTGATTTCGGCCGACCCCGCCGAGACGCCGCCCAGCCCCGCCTCCGTCGATCATTACTTCGGCCCCGGCATCCACGACATGGGCGACCACTGGGAAGTTCACAGCGGCGACGATATCTACATTGCCGACGGGGCGATCTTTTCGGGGAGCTTCAACCTGAACGCCGTTGAGAACGTGAAGATTTACGGCCGGGGCATCGTCTATACGGGCTATCATGCCCATCAGGAGAATTACCGCGTGTTCAAGGGGGACGGTCCGCTGAACGTGACCATCGAGGGCGTTACGGTCTGCAATTCCCCCGGCTGGGTAATCTCCTTCTGGGGCAATTCCAGAAACCTCACCGTGCGCAACGTCAAGATGGTGGGGATGTGGTACTACAACACCGACGGGGTCCAGACGGGCACCACCGGCCTGCTCGTCGAAGACTGCTTCATGGAGACCAACGACGACACCTTCTCGCTCAACGGCACGCTGAAAGACGTCATCATCCGCGACAACGTTCTCTGGAACATCTATAACGGCGGCGTCTTCATGATGGGCTGGGTCACCAACGGGTTCAACTGGGACAACTGGGACATCCACGACAACGTCATCATTCGCGCCGGCGGCTGCTGCGATTACGACCGGAAAGGGCCGTTTTCCCTGAAGATCTTTTCGAACCAGACGGGGGGCGACAATATCCGCTTTCGCAACATCATCGTCGAGGACGTCGTGTCCTATGGCGAATGGATCAATCTGATCCATCAGAGCACCGGCATCTGCCAGGATATCACCTTCGAAAACATTGAGGTCCTGAACATCTGGCAAGGCGTCTCCGAACCGACGTGGGGCCGCCTGACCTGCACTACGCCCGGGGCCCTCCGCGACATCTACTTCAACAACGTCACCGTCAAGGGCATTCCCCTGACCAGCGCCGAAGCCGGCAAACTCCTGATTTCCGGCCCCCAGAACGTCCAGTTCAATGCCGACATCCCGCTGTATTTCACCCAGCAGCCGCAGAATGCGGTGGTGGGCGCAGGAGCGGATGCCCAGTTTGACGTGGCGGTGTCTTCCCAGTCGCCGGTGAGCTACCAATGGTACCGCAAGGACGGCGGCAGCGATATCCCGTTGAGCGACGGCGCAAAGTATGCCGGCGCCCTGACGGACACGCTGACCGTCGAGAACTGCCAGAACTCCGACGAAGCGAGTTACTTCTGCGCGGCGGACAATGCCGAAAGCGACCCGGTCAGTTCCAGCCTGGCCGGTTTGACCGTCACCTCCGCCAACGACCTGGCCCAGGGACTGCTGGCCTACTGGCCCGGCGAAGGCGACATGCAGGACGCCTCGGGCAACAACCACGACGGCACAAAGGCCGGCTCCGGTTCCATCACCTACGTCGCGGGCAAAGTCGGCTCCTGCTTCCTCCTCGACGGCAATTGCGCCATCAACGCGGGCACCTGGGACCCCGACGCCTCAGGACAAATGTCCATCGCGCTGTGGGTCAACATGACCGTCAGCCAATACGACGGCATCATCGCCAAGAACGGCGCTCCGGGCCGTGAATTCGCCCTCGAATTCAACAACAGCAGCAACATCCTCGAGTTCTCGGGCAACCAGTGGCTGCAGCAGACGGGCAGTACTTTCACCCTGAACGCCTGGCATCACGTGGTGATCACCTGCGACCAGGCCGCCACCACGGCGAAGTTGTATATCGACGGCGCCTTCAACCGCCAGCGCACCGACTTCCTGCTGCAGAACTACCCCACCAGCCCGATTGTCTTGGGCGCCAAGCAGATTCTCAGCCAGGCCATGGCCGGCTCCCTTGACGAAGTGGCTATCTGGGGCCGCGTGCTGACCGACCTCGACATCGCCGCGCTCTGGAACAACGGCAACGGCGCCGCGATCTCGCTGAGCACCGCCACGCCGCCCGGTGCGGTCCAGAACCTCCAGCTCAGCGGCGGCCACCAGAGGATCACCGCCTCCTGGCAACCGCCTCTCTCGGACGGAGACTCACCCATCCTGGCATACCACCTCTACAGAGGCGCCACACCCGGCAGCCTGGTCGAACGGGCCCAGCTCGCCCCCGACCAACTGAGCTACATCGACACCGACCTGACCAAGGGCGACACGTACTATTATGCGGTCGCCGCGCGCAACGCCGTCGGACTGGGTCCGCAGTCCGAGCCGGCCGCGGCGCAGGCCCTCTGGAACGACTATGACCTCAATGGCGACGGCATCATCGATCTGGCCGACTTCGCCCTGTTCGCCCAACAGTACCTGTGGCAGGCGCCTTGGCACCAGCCTTGACTTTCGTGCGCTGGGGCGCTGCCGCCGGTGAGCGTGCGGCCGGCGCAGTGGGCGGGGGGCAGACTAGAGCTTCTCTGCCGGTTTGGCCGGCCGGGTGATCTTGAAGGCCTTGTGCCCCCGGAATTGCCCGATCTTGCCGGCGAACTTGCTCCGCCCCTCGATCTGCAGGATCAATTCGTTGGTCGCCTCTTTGGGCAGCGCCAGCACGTCGCCCGGCGCCAGCGCCAGCAGGTCGCGGACCCGTATGGTGGTCCGCCCCAGATAGGCCCGGAGGTTGAGCTTCGCCTCGCCGAGGTTTTCCACGAGGCTGGCGCGATGCTCGGGCAGCACCCCGCCCTTGCGGTAATTGAACCAGTCCTGACTGGTCAGCCGGCCGATGACCGGCTCGATGACCGTGAACGGCAGGCACAGGCTCATGGACCCCGCGCGGTTGCCCATCTTGAGTTCGAACCCGATCACCACCACCACCTCGTTGGGCGCCACGATCTGGACCAGTTGGGGGTTCGACTCGTGCTGGATCACCTCGAACCGCACGTCCGTGATGGTGCTCCAGGCCTCCACCAGGCTGTTGAGGGCCCGCTCGATGATCCGGTTCGCCAGCCGCTGCTCGATCTGCGTCAGCGGCCGCTGGGGAATGTACAGCTCCGCGTTGCTGCCGCCCAGCATCCGGTCGATGATCGGATAGATGATCAGGGGGCTGATCTCGAGGCAGACCTGCCCGTCCAGCGGCGCGCAACTCAGCAGCGAAAACGACGTCGGCGTGGGCAGCGAATAGGTGAACTCGGCGTAGGTCAACTGCTCGGTGCTGCGCACCTTCACCTCGATGATCGTCCGCAGATACCCCGACAGCGCCGCCCCCAGGTTCCGCGCAAACCGCTCGTGCACCCCCTCCAGCGCCCGCATCTGGTCCTTGCTCACCCGTTCCGGACGCTTGAAGTCATAGACCCGGACCTCGCGCGGCTTTTCCTGCTCCTCCTGCCCCCCCGCCGCCGCGCCTGCTTTGGCGGCCTCTCCCAGTTCCCCCCCGGCCACGGCCCGGAGCAACGCATCGACTTCATTCTGATCGAGGACGTCCGCCATGCCTTTCTCACCGCCCCCGTCGCCTTCCCGATGGCCCAGGCCACCACCCTGCCCCGACACCGCTCCCCTCCCGCGCGCGGTCCCCCGCCCCAGAGAACCTCACTGCTGTTATCGGACACTTATCCCCCCCGGCTTTAACTCTTGCTAGCCGAGGCTCCCAACCGCGGGAGACCTCTCAGTTGCCCGTTGCTGGGCTGGCCGACGGCACCAAGCGGCTGCCGCCTTCCCCCGCCGGCGCCTCCGGCAGGGCCTCCAACCGGAACCGCACCGCCTCGCTCTTGGGATTCAGTATCTCGATCTGCCGCTGGCCCTCCCGCAGGTTGTACCGCAGCGGCCGCGCGGGACTGGGCGCCGCCAGGTCCTCCTCCCGCACCTCCAGCACCAGGTGGTAAGGGCTGTCGCGGAACTCGGCCCGCTCCTGGGCCGGGCCGCGAAACGCCAAGGGCGAATACAGGTCCAGCTTGGCGTCCAAATCCTCGATCACCACGCGGTATTTCCCCTCCAGACTCGCCGGCTTAACCACCCCCACCCGCGGATGCTGGATGGCCTCTTCCGGCCAAGGGCTGCCGCTCACCGGCAGTTGTACGGTGACATCCGCCTCCCGCGGCCGGGCCAAGGCCGGCAGCTTCGCCTTCACCGTAATCGGTCCCGACGAAGCCTGCCGCTGCTGAGCCGGGGTCAGACTCACCTCCGCCGCCCCGGTCGTCCCCTCCGGCGCGTAGGCCTCCACCCGCGCCGGTTCCACCCGCTCCACCGGCAGCTCGCGGCCCAGCTCGTTGAATACCTTGACTTCCACCGGCACCCGCAGCAGCCGCGTGGCCCGCACTCGCATCACCTCCGGCGTCGCCTCCGTAACGCGCAGGTAGAGTCCCTCGCGTTCGACCCGCAACTCCCCGCCCAACAGGTCCACCACCCGCGGGCTGAACTCCTGCACGTTCGATCCCGTCGTCGAATAGCCCAGTTTCTCCGCCGAGACGGTCACCGCCGGCAGCACTATCGTTCCCTCCTCCAAGCCGCGGATGCGGCTCTGCGGTCCCTTGACCTGCAACAACACCGGCCGAAACGGGTCGTCCACGGCCTGGCCCTGTTCGTTCACAAACTGCATCAGCACGTCCGGGCGGGCCGCCTCCAGACCCACCTGCACCCGCACGGCCGTGCTCCGGATCACCGCACGCTCCGCCAAGACCCAGATGAGCACGCTCAAAAGGCCCACCCCGACGGCGGTTCTCAACTTGTCCCGCATCATCAAGCCCCCTTATCGGCCGCCGAGGCTGGCCCCGCCGGACGATCAGCCCCCGCCGCCCCTGCCGCACGCCCCGACCCCGCCCCTGCCCCACGCACCTTGTCTTGCCTCCGCCGCCACCGCGCCCCGCCCGCCGCCAGCGGCAGCATCAGGTCCAGCAACTGCTGCCGCAACTGCTCCAGCGTCAAGAACCGCGTCAGCTTGCCGTCCAACGCCAGGGAAATGTGTCCCGTTTCCTCGCTGACCACCACCACCACCGCATCGGTCGCCTTGCTCAAGCCGATCGCCGCCCGGTGGCGCGAGCCCAGCAGCCGGTCGTACTCGCCGGTCTCGGCCAACGGAAACTGCACCCCCGCCGCCGCCACCCGTCCCCCGCGGATCACCACGCCCATGTCGTGCAGCGGCGAACCCGGCCAGAAGATGGTGTTCAACAGCTCCGCCGTCGCCTCCGCGTTTACCGGCGTGCCCGCGGCGACCAGGTCCCCCAGGCCCACCTCGCGCTCGAAGGCCACGATACCGCCAATCTGGGTCCGGCTGAGCGTCGCCGCCGCATCCACCACTTGCTCAATGACCTGAGCCATTTGCGGCACCCCGGCGCGGGCGAAACTCGCCCCGCCCAGTCGCATCAACCCCCGCCGCAGCTCCGGCTGAAACGCCACCGCCGCCACCACCAACACCCCGACGAGAAAGTAATCGAACAAAAACCGAATCCGCTCCAGGTCCAGCACCCCCGTCAGGTAGCTCAAGAACCAGAATCCCAACAGCAATATCACGATGCCCTTGAAAAGCTTCTCGCCCCCCGTTCCGCGCAGGAAGCGGATGACCGAATAGACCACCGATCCAATCAGCAGCAACTCGATCCCGATCGACGCCGGCCGATACGAGTGCCACACGTACCGTAGATAACTGCCCACCTGCTCCCACACGGCTCAGCCCCAATCGCATTCATCCCCGCCCAAGCCGCCGAAGGCCGACCCCAAATAGGTCTGCCGCACCAGCGGGTCCTTCACCAACTCCCGCGGCCTGCCGTAGCTCAGCACCCGCCCGTCGTGGATTATATAAGCGTGATCCACCACCTCCAGCGTCCGTTCGACGTTATGGTCCGTGATCAAGATGCTGATGCCCCGCTCCCGCAGGCGGTTGATCTCCTGCTGCAAGTCCTGGACGGCAATCGGGTCCACGCCGCTAAACGGCTCGTCCAGCAAGATCAATGACGGGTTGGTCACCAGGGCCCGGGCGATTTCCAGCTTGCGGCGCTCGCCGCCGCTGAGCAGCCGGCCCTGCTGCCGCCGGACCGTTCCCAGCCCAAACTGCTCGATCAGTTCGCCCGCCCGCCGGCGGCGGTCCTCCCGCGTCAGGCTCATCGTTTCGAGAATGGCCAGCAGGTTTTGCTCCACCGTCAGCCGCTGAAACACGCTCGGCTCCTGCGACAGGTACCCCATCCCCTGCCGGGCCCGCTGGTACATCGGCAAGCCGCCGACGTCGCGCCCCTCGAAGATCACCCGACCCCCGTCCGGGGCGATCATCCCGATCACCATCCTGAACGTGGTCGTCTTGCCCGCCCCGTTGCGCCCCAACAGCCCCACAATCTCGCGTTCCTGCACGACGATCGAAACGCGGTCCACCACGGTCCGGCCCCCGTACCGCTTGACCAGGTCTTGCGTCTCCAGCAGCACCATGTCCATCGCGCCGCTCGCTTCCCGGTTGACTGACCAACGTATCCTAACCCCGCCGCCCGTATCGAAAAAGCAAATTCACGCCCCCCCCAAAAAACCTCGGGCTCCACGCCGCCCCGCGCGCAAAAAAACGAGCCCGGTTGCCGCCGCCTACGCACAACCGGGCTCTCACGCCCATCCACAACCCCTAAACTCGCCGTTCACTGCGTTTGGATGGCGGCAATCTCCACTTCCAGGTACTTCTGCCGATGCCCGATCCGGCGCTGCGAGTCCTTCCGCCGCCGGAAGTGCATCGGATGGAGCTTCGGCCCGCTCGCCGGCGAACTAACCTTGCCGATCACCTTCGCCCCCGCCACCCACGGACGACCTATCACCATCGTCTGCTCGTTCCGATAGCACAGCACTCGATCGAACTCGATCGTCTGCTGGCCTTCCGCCAGGTCGCGCAGCTCCACGCACACCGTCTGGCCCGGCTCCACCTTGTACTGCTTGCCGCCGTCTTCAATAATCGCGTACACTAAGCACCTCGTCTCTATCGTAAAGCCGACTCATTATCCTTAACCGCCTCTCCTCTGCAAGTGATTTCCACCCGGAATAGCCGGCCTTCCCCTAACTCATTATTCGACAATATCTTGCGTTATGCACCTCCCGTCCGCCCGGCGGGCCCCTCAAGCACCCCTGGCCTCGTGAAGGGCGGCTCGCAACGCTTGGATGAACTGTCCCACCTCCTGCCTGGCCTGCCGGGGGGCGTCCAGGTTCCGCTCGATGATCTGCACCACGGCCGAGCCGACGATCACCCCATCCGCCCCCGCCGCCGCCAGTTGCCGCGCGTGCTCCGGCTTGGATACCCCAAACCCCACGCACACCGGCGCGACCGCCTCCTGCTTGAGGGTTCGCACCAGCGGCCCAATCGCCTGACTCAACTGCTCCCGCGCCCCCGTGACCCCCAGATGCCCTACCGTGTAAATGAACCCCGTACACAACTGCCCGATCCTCCGCCGCCGGTCCGCCGGCGTGTTCGCCGTCACCATATATACGGACGCCAGGCCGTTAGCCTTCACCCGCCCTGCCACCTCCGCCGCGTCGTCCACGCACAGGTCCGCCACCAGCACGCTATTGACCCCCGCCTCCGCCGCGTCGCGGTAAAACCGCTCCAGGCCGTAGCGGCAGATCAAGTTGTAGTACATCAGCAGCCCCACGGGAACGTCTCGGTACGCCTTGATCCGCCGAATCATCCCCAGCGCCCGCCGGCACGTCATCCCCGCCGCCAACGCTCGAATGTCGGCCTTCTCAATCGTCGGCCCATCCGCAATGGGATCGCTGAAGGGTATCCCCAACTCCAGAATATCCGCCCCCGCGTCCAGGGCCGCCTTGATCAACTCCAGCGACTGCTGCTCGTCCGGGTCCCCCAACACGAAAAACGGCGCCAACGCCGCCCGCCCCAACCCGCCAAACACGTCCTGATAGTTTTTCATGCCCTCACCCCGCCCCGCCGACCCCGAACGCCTCAATTTCCGGTTTTGCGACTTTTCCCGTCTTCTTTGTGTCTTGGGGCCTCGGGGCTATCTTACGCTCTCGGGCCGATAGCGCAGGAACGCCTCCACGTCCTTGTCGCCCCGGCCGCTCAGGTTGATCACGATCACGTCCTCCTTCCCGAAGCTCCCGGTTTGCCGCAGCAACCAGGCCACCGCGTGCGCGCTCTCGAACGCCGGGAAGATGCCCTCCGCCCGCGTCAGAAACAGAAACGTCTCCAGCACCTCCTCGTCCGTCGCCCCGACGTACTCGACCCGGCCGGTCTCCTTGAGGTAGCTGTGCTCCGGCCCCACCCCAGGGTAATCCAGCCCGGCGCTGACCGAGTGCGATTCCATCACCTGCCCGCCCTCGTCTTGCAGCACGTACGTCCGCGCCCCGTGCAGCACTCCCACGCTGCCCTTTTGCAGCGTCGCCGCGTGTCGGCCGCTCTCCAGGCCGTGCCCCGCCGCCTCCACTCCCACCAGCCGCACGCCCTTATCCTCGAGAAACGCCGCAAACATCCCGATCGCGTTGCTCCCCCCGCCCACGCACGCCGTCACCACGCTGGGCAGCCGGCCCAACCGCTCCAAACATTGCCGCCGCGTCTCGTCTCCGATCACACGCTGAAAATGCCGCACCATCGTGGGATACGGATGCGGCCCCGCCGCCGTGCCGAACAGGTAAAACGTGTCCTCGACGTGCGCCGTCCAGTACCGCAGCGCCTCGTTGATCGCGTCCTTCAGCGTGCCGCTGGCCCCTTGCACCGCGATCACCTCCGCCCCCAGCAGCTTCATCTTCTGCACGTTGGCCATCTGCCGTTGGATGTCGGTCCGGCCCATGAAGATCTTGACCTCCATCCCGAACATCGCCCCCACCGTCGCCGTCGCCAGCCCGTGCTGCCCCGCCCCGGTCTCCGCAATCAGCTTCTTCTTGCCCATGTACCGCGCCAACAGCCCCTGCCCCAAGGCGTTGTTGATCTTGTGCGCCCCGCCGTGCAGCAGGTCCTCCCGCTTCAAGTACACCGCCGCCCCCACCCGCTCCGAGAGCGCCCTGCTGCGGTACAGCGGCGTCGGCCGACCCGCGTAATCCGTCAGGTACTGCTGCAACTCCCCCCGGAACCGCTCGTCCCGGCTGAACCGATCCAACGCCGCCTCCATCTCCTCCAGCGCCGGCAGCAGCACCTCCGGCACGTAGTACCCGCCGAACTGTCCGTATCTGCCCGCGTGCTTCATCACTGGCCCTTTCTGCGCCGGCCATCGACCCCCCTCGCCGGGGCAGGACCGCCCGCCATCCTGCGGCGGCGCCGCCCCTAAAGAAAACCGCGACCTGCATCTTCACGTCAGGCCGCGGTTACGATTCTCTTGCCCCACAGGGATCGCCTACTCGCTAGGCCTTCCACCACGAGTACCCCGCCGCCACCAACTTTGCCTTAACTCTGCCACGGCCGCCGTCCCTTTCCGGTTGTCCTGGCTTATTAGAGCACCTCCGCCCGCCTCGGTCAAGGCCCCATACCGCCTTAGCCGTTCTTGGCCTGGAAGTCTTTCATGAACGCCACCACGTCCTGCACGTCCTTCAGCCGGTTGGCGTTGTACATGGAGACGCGGATGCCGCCCACGCTGCGATGGCCCTTGAGACCCACCATCCCGGCCGCCTTGCCCTCCTTGACGAACTTCTCCTCCAACTGCTCGCTGGGCAGCCGGAACACGACGTTCATCCACGACCGGTCCTCCGTCGGGATGTTGTTCCGGTAGTACCCGCCCGACCCGTCGATCGCGCCGTAAATCAGCTTGGCCTTCGCGGCGTTCTCCCGCTCCATCCCCGCCAACCCGCCGTTCTTCTTCACCCACAACAGCGTCAGGTGGCACAGATAGACCGCCAAGCACGGCGGGGTGTTGTACAGCGAGTCGTGCTCCGCGTGCGTCTTGTACGACAGCATCGTGGGCAGCCCCGCGCGGCACTTTTCCAGCACGTCCTGCCGGATAATCGCCACCGTCAACCCCGCCGGCCCCAGGTTCTTCTGCGCCCCGGCGTAAATCAACCCAAACGGCTGGGCATCGAACGGCCGCGACAGAATGTCGCTCGACATGTCCGCCACCAGCGGCACGCCGCCCGTTTGGGGAAACGTCCGCCACTGCGTCCCGAAAATCGTGTTGTTCGAGGTCAGGTGGCAGTACGCCGCCTGCGGGTCGAGCTTTAATTCGTTCTGCCGGGGAATCCGCCGGAAGATGCCGTTCTCCTCCGTCGTCGCCGCCACCTTGGCCGTGCCCACGATCTTGGCTTCCTTGTACGCCTTCTGGCTCCACGAACCGGTCAGAATGTAATCCGCGCTCTGCCCCGGCCCCAGCAGGTTCATCGGCGCCATGGCAAACTGCAAACTCGCCCCGCCCTGGAGCAGCAGCACCTGGTAATCCTCCCCCAAACCCATCAACTCCTTGATGAGCGCCATGGTCTCCCTGTGCACCTTCTCGTATTCCTTGCTGCGGTGCGACGTCTCCGTCACGCTCACGCCGCTGCCGGCAAAATCCAACAGTTCCTTCTGAGCCGCTTCCAACGCCTCCAGCGGCAGCGCCGCCGGCCCCGCGTAAAAATTGTGCACCCGCGCCATATCGTACTTCTCCTTTACTGCTCGCTCGCCCGGACCGCCGCCGCTCTCACGCCCTGCGCCGGCGCCTGCTCCACTTCGTCCAAAACGTGCACCACCAGGCCCGAAAACACCTTCGGATAGAAAAACGTCGATTTCTGCGGCATCCGCTCGCCCGCCCGCGCCACCGCCTCCACCTCCGCCGGCGGCGTCGGGTTCAAAAAGAACACCGCCTGCCCCTCGCCGGCGTCCACTTTCGCAATCGCCCGCCCCCGCGCCTCGCCCAGGTCCTTGATGTACTCCACGTGCCGCTCCGCCGCCAACGCCGCCGCGTCAATCCCCAGCAGCTTCTCCAGCACCAGCCGGTGCAGGATCGCCACGTCCAGACGCCGCCACGCCGCCCCGTGGTCCCCCGCCGCCGCGTCCATCGCCGCCTCCTCCCGCAGCGTCGCCACGTAAAACGCCCCGTCGGCAAAATACATCCCCACCGCGTGTTGCCCCCGCTCCCGCTCCAACCGTAACCGGTCGAACAGCTCCTCCTCCCGCCCCCGCTTGCCCATCTCATCCGCAAACCCCAGCCGCACCACGTCGAACTGCTCGTGCAGGCGTCCGAGCAATTGGGTGCAATCAAACCCCGCCACCCCGTGAATCAGCCGGTGCGTCGGCAGCACCGCCAACCCCTCGTTGTACGTGTTCACGAACGTCATCATCTGCCATCCGGCCGCGTCCTGCCGCGTCTCTTGCCCATACGCCAGCGCCGTCTCGTACCGATGATGCCCGTCCGCGATGAACCCCGTCTTGTCCCGCAGCGTCTGCCGGATCGTCTCCACGGCCTTCGACCGCGTGATCGCATACAGCCGGTGCACCACGCCCGACTCATCCACGTGCCGCACCAGCTCCTTGCCCTGGGCCGCCTCCGCCAGCAGTCCGTCGATCGTCCGCGCCGGGTCGTCATAGAGCAGGAAAACTTGCCCGATCTGGCTGTGCGTCGCCCGCAAGAGCTTCAGCCGGTCCGCCTTCGGCCCCGACAGGGTCTGTTCGTGCGGCAGAATCGAACCCCCATACGGCTCTAGCTTCCCTAGCGCCACAAACCCGCTGCGCCGGCGCCGGACCCCCCCTAGCTCGAAGTCCTGCACATAGGCATAGACCGTCTCGACCGGGTCCCGTTTCAGCGCCCCCGTCCGGATGAACTCCCGCAGCACCCCGCCCGCCCGCGTATAGACGTTCTCCCGCTCGTTGTCGTCCGCCTCCGGCAGCCCCTTGTCCACCCGCACGATATTGTACGGACTCCGCGAGTACAGACGCCGCTGGTCCGCCTGGTCGATCACGTCATATGGCGGGGCCACGCACGCCCCGGTGTCCCCCACCACCGCCACGTCATAACGATAGCCCCGAAAAGGCTTTATCTCCATTCTAGCCCGCTTCCCGCCCCCCGCCCCCCCGACCCGGCCCACCGCCCCCAACCTCCTCTATGCCAAGCAGA
>Ga0315295_10000744_pt1 | contig 27776 bp, 29 predicted proteins | sample YL17G14_0_MG_FD_204453 | JGI IMG/M metagenome (GOLD analysis project Ga0315295, IMG submission 204453) | Sediment microbial communities from Yellowstone Lake, YNP, Wyoming, USA - YL17G14_0 | ecosystem: Environmental > Aquatic > Freshwater > Lake > Sediment | place: USA: Wyoming | collected... | reverse complement strand
CTGTTTGAAATCAAGATAGTGTTGGTAGTGCGCATGTGTATCGGAGTTCAGGGCAAACTGAAAAATGTGCGGCCCGAGGACGCGAAAGTCGGTTCTTTGGATGCGAAGCCAAGTATTTTTTGCTTGGGGATTGCTTACGTCGTATCCCGTGGAGTCGGCGACCATCATGCGCGTCACGAGGGCGATTTCTTCCGTTGCCGCTTCGTGTTCTCCCATGATGATAAACGGGGCGTTAATGAAATAGCTGATCAATCGCTGATCATATGTGCCCTTTAAGTCGATTTCGCCCGAATACCCTTTGCGGCACCACATTCGGATTCTTTCGCAGCATTGCTTGTCTCCGAACGTGGATTCCTTGAATTCGTCGAATAGCACGGGGAACCAGTTAAAAAAATGAAAAAGTTTTTGACATGCAAAATCGGTCGTCTTGATTCCGAAGGACGATTGCCCGCTTTCGCCCATCCATCCCAGGACGCTAAGAAGTTTGGGGACGGTGAAAGATTTTCCCGTCGAAGGTTTCCCTCTGACGTTCAGGGAAGGGATAGGAAAATTCGGAATTTTCAAATCCGTTTGGAACATGGGCTTTAGTACGGCCGCTCCGGCTATGCCCATTACCGCGTAAACGAGGGATGGTTTGTGGCAAGTGACGAACGGCAACAGCTTTTCATTCAGGATTTCTTTTATTCGTTCGAGGGGAATCGCTTCTTTTCCGAATTGGCTTACGAGATCATGTCCGACGGAAGGATTGTAAAAAGGCTGATGCTCGATTCCTTCTTTAGTTATTCGGAAATTCGGAAGATAAAATTTCCCCGTATGATAGGTGATTTTTACTCCGATTTCTTCTTGTGCGTCAACGTCCGAAATGAAATTCCGCAGAAGATGGTGTTTAAGGTGTCCGAGGATGTTTTCCGCTCCCGTGAGTATGCAAACTCGGAAAGGTAACGATTTTTTTAGTTCTTTCCAGGAATCGAGAGCGTTCGCCCGTATCGTGGTTTTGTGAATCAACGGTTCGGATCCGTTTTCGCAGGGAAATTTTATTTCCGTTTCGAGAAACGATTCTCCGGTGATTCCGCCTTCGCATTGATTAAGCACGCGCAAGGTTTTTATTGAGCAATTTAAAACCTTAAAGACGGCTTGACTCGGAGATCGAAAAAATGTTTCGTTTCCGTCTTCGAAAATGGGCGACTCCAAGGCTTTCTGGAGTTTTTGCTCTATGGCCGCTTGGTGCTGTTTTACGGCGTTTTCCAGAGAGCGGTCGAAATAGCCTTCGTGTTTTTCGGTTCGATTGAGGCCGAGATCCGGGCGAAACCAAAATTCCCGGATCGCTTCGACCGAAAAATTCATTTTTAGCAGAAGACGAAGCAAACGAAAATCGAATGCGCTTGCGGATTTGTCTTCCATTTTTAGGGCGAATGCGATTTCGTCTATGTCTTTTGGAATTAAGCCTTCGAATCCCGATATACAGTATTTTCGCCAAAACTTGCTGTGTTTTGGAAATTTAAGATTATCGGGGTGTGGGACAGCATCCAAGACGCCGCTTTTAAAATCTGCCGCTTTGGCTTTGACGGCCAATGCCGCGTCGTGCCCTTCCCTCGATATCTCGGCCGCTTTGACGGCAAAGGCCGCGCTAATTCCTTCTTGGCGGATTTTCTCCAGAAGGAGAGCCACTTTTTGCGACAAATCAAGTTCTTCGCCCGGCATTTTTTTTGCCGTTTCCTTGATTTTGGCGAGAAATTCCTTCGTTCCGTTAGGAATTTGGGCAATCCGTTCTTTCGTGAATCTCGGGTTGCCCAAGAAAAAATTCGGCACGCTTTCCCATGATCCGGGGCGCACGATGATGCAGGGAGGCGAATCTCCGTTAAACCAAAATTTCTGGTTTAAAAATCCGGGCAATCGCATAATCCGAGTGCAATCGTGGGTATTGCCTTTGCCTTTGCATCCGAATTTTACGATAAGCTCCTGGTTCAGGGTTTCCCCTTCTTCCGTGGGCAGAGGCTCTTCAAGCATGAAAAAGGCTTGAAATCCGTGTCCGGAATGCGTTACGATGGGATGAATTCCGATAAAATTAAGGAAACTTATTTGCGAAAGTCGGTCTTCTTCCGAGTATTCGCGAGTAATGTCCAAATCCAGGTTTATGCAGAAGACGGCGGGAATGTTGTCCTTGCGGTTCTCGTCGGATATACCGGAGTTGGATCTGGGATTTACGCCGAAATAAATGTTGGCGGGACCTCCTTCGGCGTTGTAAAAGGAAAGATCCCTAAAAAGCGATTCTCTCCAAATTTTCGCGAAAAGGCGTTTAGGGATGTTTCTGTTATAGAGGGTTACCGCCTTGATTTTTTTCTTAGTTTGTCCTTCCACGGGCGGAAGGTTTTTTATTACTCGGAAGTTTAAAAAAAGATCCTCCGGGACATTCCCGAACACGTGACGGAGGAACCAGACGGTCATGTCCCGGAGGTTGTTGGCGTCGCTCACCTTGCTTTTCTCCCTTGGCCGCTCGATTAACTAAAACGGCACTTCATCCGCCGGAAAAGGACTTTTTTCGCTCTGTACGGGATCGCCCCACAGGTTGACTACCTGTTTTTTTGGAGGCGAAGCCGGCGGGGATGCCTGCGCGGGAGGCGAAGCCTGAGCGGGAGGGGGCGTTGGGGAGGGGGAAGAGTGCGGCGATTCTTCGGCCGTTTTCATCTTTTCTTCGGTCTCCGCACCTTCTCCTCCTTCCATTGCGGCGGCCGTCGTTTCGAAATACTGATCCAATTCAAGGGCCGTTTGCCGGAGCTTTTCCAAGTTGGGAAGATTTTTTTCCGGCGTCCATCCGCAACCCTCGAACGCCAGCTCGAAGTTTTCGTCCTTGCGCTCCTTCGTCGGGCAAAGACGGAATAGCAGCGAAAACAGGGGAAGCCCCGGATTCTGAAGCCCCCTCGTGATCGCTTGCGTGAGCTTTCGTCCGACCGGAAGAAAAGTGCGTTTGAAACTCAAAAGCATCGGTTCTCTGGGGTGCGTGGCGAGAACCACGTAAAAATTCATGTATTGGGTTACGGACGGAGGCAGGGTTTTTCCTTCCGCCGATTTTCGAAACGTCAATCCATCGTCCGCCAAGATCCTGGGATCGTTTGGATTGTCCGTCCGAAAGTCGATTTTTCCTTCTCCCGGTTTTCCGATCCACTTGATGTACGTGGTTTTCCGAAAGAGCACGGCGAAAATCGTATCCGGCGCGATTACTTCGCCCGAGACCGAGAGAAAATAGGAGCCCAAAGGCATTGTCTTTGCTTGGGCGCTCATTCGTTGAACGACTTTCAGGATGTTCAGGCCCACATCGCTCGGCGACATGGGGCCCAAATCGCCTTTAAATTCCTCCCGTGTCCATGTCTGGAGGTACGCGGGAACTTGCGCTTGGGACTGGGGCACTAATGGGCTATTCACGGCATGCACTCCTTTCCGAGGGTCCGAAAAGACTACGCCGATCCGCACGCACGGATCGAGACGGTTTCCATCGTGTGCGTCGAAAACAGGTCCGGCGGAACCGGCAAATTGGCTTCTTTTTGCTTCGCGACCCAGCTACTTAGGGTCGAAGGGTGTACCTCGAATTGCAAAACTTCCTTTCCGGATAAAGCGACCAATTCGGCGTTGAAGGCTAAAAGTTTTGCCTGAGCTTCCGTCGATAGTCGCCCGAACTCGAAGACTTCCTTGAGAATCGTCGGGCATCGTTGAAATAAATAATTTATCGCGGCCATGCGGTTTTCGATATTCATGGTTGCGTGTTCTCGGAACGTCGGAGTAAAAGTGCGCGAACGTTTGTCCGGGAATCGGGTATCCGCCACGGTAAGCTTGTCGATGCTTTCCGTTAAACACGCCTCGTGAAACGCCTTGGCCGAAGAAGCCAGCAATTTATTTATTATTGTTATCCTTTCCTCATAGGCATCTTTTAATTCCTTGAGGAAAAAGTATTTTACGGCCTTTTCGGCCGCGTTTCCCGTTTGCGGATGCGGAACGGGACCTTCTTCGCCTTGTTCTGCCATGCGTCCCCCTTTCTCCTTCCTTAGAAGGAAAAAATTAGGTCTTCCAGCTTGATCTCCTCCCTGAGCGAATCCAGTATTCGCCCTTCCACGGTATCCCTGGTCACCAAATCCACGATGGTTACCGGAGAGGTTTGGGTTATTCTGTGTTGGCGGTCAACGGCCTGTTTTCGCACGTCGGGCTTATACCAGTTGGTGATGAAAATTTGGTTTTTGCTAAATTCGAGGTTCAGTCCGAACCCGGCCACTTCGGGATTAGCGACTAGGACCGCTTGTCCTTGCGCATCCCTGAAGTTTTCGAGGGCTTTTGTTCTGTCGTCGGAGGATACGCCCCCGTGTATTTGAAACGCGGTGATTTCCCGCGTTTCGAGAAATTCCATGAGTTTAGCGATTTGAAAACGGAAAGGGCTCCAAAGAATCGTTTTTTCGTCGCCGATTTCTTCAAGCAAATGCTGGGTTTCCTCGAACTTCGGTTGTCTATCGAAAATTTTTATGGTTTTATCGGGCATAATCAGGAATCCGTTGGCGACTTGGTGCAGTTTTCCCGTTATGGAATTGGTTAGGAATTCCGCGTTGAATTGGACTCGTTCTTTTTGGCCTTTTCCGGCGGCCAGGATTTCCGCGTATGCGTCCGCTTGATCCGAGTGCATTTCGCAGCTTCTCTTCAGAAAAATTTTCGGAGGGATGTCTTTCGCCACGTCGTCTTTTTTCAAAACGAAAGAGTGCCTTCGCGAAATCCTTTTCAGGTCTTCCAATTTCGTTTCGTTAAAAGCGTGTTTCGTGAATTGTTGAATAACTCGTCCTTTTCCGTGTCGTCGGACTAAATGCGGGTAGTTTTCCTCTTTGCAAAATTTGACGGTTCCGTCTCCGAAGCGTACTTTAAAGATGCGCGTCGAGCGGAGGAATTCCGTTTGGAAGTGCATCAAGGAGTTGTGGCCGCTGCCTCCTTTGTACATCAGTTCGTAGAAGCTGAAGTATCCTTCGGGCGATTTGGTGCTGGGCGTGCCCGATAAACAGACGATTCGGCCGGGGAATCCGTCGGCTAGGCGGTGGGCCGCTTTGGTTCGTGCGGTTTCCATGTTTTTGATTTTGCTGCACTCGTCGAAGATCATCATGGAGAAGCCGGCCCCTTTGAGGCCGTCTATCGAGGTGGTTAAGCCCTCGTAGGAAGTCAAAAAAAAGAGGGGGCCTCCGTCGGGGGGATCTCGATAAAGGGAGAGTCGTTGAATTTTGTCTTTGCGCTTGGTCCCATGAAGGATGACCACTTCCGGGCGTATGTTGGGCAAAACGTGTTTCCGGATCTCTTCTTCCCATGTAAAAAAAACTGACACGGGGCATGCGATCAAGAACCGGTTTTGCTTTTGCGAGAATAGATGAAGTGCAGCAAATAAAGTGATGTAGGTTTTACCTAAGCCCATGTCCAGCCACAGACAGGTGTTTGAAAGCAGGATACGCTTCATTGCCAAGATTTGATAGAGTCCCTTGGGGCGGAATCGGATACCTGGGGGGAGGGAAAATTTTTCGAAGCCTTCGCGGCGGATAAATTCTTCGGATTGCGGATCTCGGTATCGCAGATTGCCCAACGAGGAGGCGACCGCCCACCACTTATAGAGGGGGGTATCCGGAATTTTGAAGGTACGACCGGATGGGGTTTGGAGGAAAAAATCGGAATTTCTGTTAAAAACTTCGGAAAAATCGTTGACGTGAGAAAGCCCCGTGGTAGTATCCACTGTAAGATGCACCTTTTTTTAGGGCCTGCCCACACAGGCCCTTGCCTCTTAGCGCCCCCTTCCTCCGGGGGCGCTTTTTTTCGGTTTCGGAGGTTCTCCGGACCCGAAGCACCGATTATGCGATTTTTTTTTCGAAATTCAATGGTAAAAAACCGGAAAACTGGTAAAATTTTTCTAAGTTGGGAGGAAAGGGCATCTTTTTGGGGGAAAATCGGATGGATGAAGCTTTTAGGGACCTGGATTTGACGTTGCCTGGGGCGTCCGGGACGGCGGGTTTGCCGAATCGACCGCCGATTTTGGTGCAAAATCCCCCGGAAAGTGCGGGGCGCGTGTTGATTCCGTCGAGAGGAGAGAGCATGGGGCCGACCAACATTCCGGAGGCGAGGATTACGTTCGCCGTGCCGAGTAATCACCCGTCGCATCCCCTGTTTGCGGCAAAAAACCGGGAAGAAAAACCGGGATTTGCTACGTCGGAGAAGGATAGGGGGTGCGTCGAATTCTTGGAGCAGGTTTCGGCTCGCCCCGAGGAGTACGCCGGGTACTCGGTGACGGTGAGTCGGCGAGGGCCCATGCAGTTTGACGGAGAAGATTTGCCACGGGGGCCTATCTGGACGGGTAATCCGGCAAGTCTCCGGGAAATCCGAGAGTACGCTCTGGAAAAACATGGAGGGGGCGACTTCGCCTTGGAAATACGGAACGGCGAAGGAAAACTTGTGCATTCCATGGGTTTTTCGTGGTCCACCCAGAACCACGCGCCAAAGGTGCCGATTGAGGGAAGGCCCTTTGCGACGAGGCCGGCCGGTCTTCAGTATTGGCATAGGGAGCAGGCGGAGAAAGAAAGGGAAAGGGACGTGGACTACAACGAGGGGTATGCTTTCGGCGGATCCCGATTCGGGTCTTCCGGAGGAGGCGCACGCGCTTTGGGGGCCCTTGGGGGATCGCCGGCGGATAACTCCTTGATGGGAATCCGGAAAAGCATCGAGGAGATACGGGCTCTGGACAGTCTGGAGGAGGCGAAACGGGAGTTGGAGGAAAACAGGAAGCGTCGCCATAAAAGGGGAGAGGGTGAGGACGATAAAAAAATCGACGGCCTGCGCGAAGAGGTTCGCCGAGTGCAGGAGGAGGGGAAAGCGACCCTTCAGCAGTTTATGCTGAGTTTCAAGGAGTCGCTTCTTCTCGCGATGCAGCAGGGAAAATCGAATGGGGACGGTCCCGCTATTTTAATCGAGGCTATGAAATCGCAGGGGACGATGATGCAGGCAATGTTGGCAACGATGGCTTCGTCGGGAGCGGCTAGAACGGGCGGAATGGAAGACTTTTTGAAGGCCCAGGTCGCGACTCAATCTGAATTTTATAAAACCATGATGGAAATGACCCGCCTCGCTTCCGAGAAGTCGGACAAGATGGCCGACCGCGTTTTATCGAAACAGCTTGGTTCGGGCGACGAAAAGCTCGCTAACTGGAAAGAGGGCATCGAATTTATGATGAAAATGCAGGAAGGGCTGCAAGGAAATGACGATGACGGGTACGATCCCGAGGCCGGGTTTATGGGCAACCTCGGGGGTCTGTTGTTTTCGGGCATAAAGGGTCTCATCAAGGGCGGTGGAGGAGGCCTGGGGCAAGTCCTGGCCCAGACTGCCGCCGGCCGTGCCGATCCGCCGCCGGTCGAAGTTTTGCCCTCGGCTCCCGTGTTTGGGGCGAATCGGGCTTTCAATGCGCCGAAACCTGTTTCCGTTTTGCCCATGGTGCGGACGGTGGGCGGTGCGGGCGAGGACTTTTCCGTGAGGTCCGTTGATAACGGCGAGGGTGTGCGCGTTGTGCCCTTTGTGGAATCCGTTCCTCCGTCCGTTTCTCCGAATCCCGTTTATGCCGAAGTCTACCGCCAGGGAGAAGAGGCGAATAACGGAGGAAAAGCGATTTTGGACGATATGCTGAATAGGGCTTTTCAGGAGATGCAGAAAAAGGTGCCGGGATTCGGCTGGGCGGAGAGCGCTTCTTCGTTGCCGGAAGATGTGGTGAGGGGAGTCTTGGCCGCTCGCACTTTTGAAGATGCGTCGCAGATTTTGTTTGCGGCTTGCGATCCGGCCGTTTATCGAAAATTCACGGATGCCCTTAAAACTCCGGAAAGGGAATTTGCTTTGGAATACCTGCGGGGAGGAGTGAAGAAATTGCGGGAAGTGCTGTCTGCGAGGGTGGTGCAATGAGCCCGGAAGACCAAGCGAAGGCGACGACTTTGGTTCAAATGCTGGTCGCGCAGCTTGGACCGATGCTTGTGCAGGTTCTGGGTCCCGCTTTATCCCAGGCGATAGGAAGAGGGGTTGGCCCGGAAATGGCCAGAACCGTGGCTCAAAGTCTGGGGCCCCAACTGGTGCAGGCGATGCAATCGCCGTTGTCGGTTGAAAAGGTGAATCCCGATACCGATGAATTGGAACCCGTGCAAACTACGTTTCCTCAAATCTTAGTGGATTTGACGGACGCTCTTTTGGATTTAGTCGATATTTTGGAAGAGAAAGAAATCAAGCCCAAGGCCAAGAGCAAAAAACGGGCGGGATAGGTGCAAAAGGAATTTCGCTGTTCTAATCCGCGATGTCCTTCGCAGAGCGGATCTCCGAGATTCGTCGGCAGCATCAAGTTGTCATATTTGAGTCCGGGGGCGACCGGGAGGATGTTTCTCAGCCTTTTTTGTCCCTTGTGCAGAGAAAAATTGGAATTCGAGATAAAAATTTTCAAAAATCGCGATTTTCCTCTTCCAAAAAAGGAAAAAAAGGGTAAAACGGGTTTCGGCGAGGATTTATTTGGTGCTTGAACCGGTTTTTTGCTTGCGGAGGGTCCGATCATGGTGTAGGATGAATCGGAATGAGGAGCGGTCCTCCTTGGGAGATTCGTCTCCCGCACCGGATTAGATGGAATCCGGAGACCGGGCCTGCCGGAGCGGGTGGGCCACGAAGACCCCTAGTAGAGGGTCAAGGACATACCAGAGTATTGGGCTGCCCGTGTGGCCTGGACTACGCTCTCTCTCCAGTCCTTTGCCTGCCAACCACGTGCGAACGTGGATTCCCGGGGGCTACCTTGGGACGGCGGCGACTATCTCCAAAATGCGGGATCTGGTGACGCAGGGCAAGCGGGACTTTCGGGTCCGCAAAGCCTTGGGTCGGATTGTTCGGGGTTGTCCCAGCAAGGATTATCATTGCTACGCAAAGGCTATTCACGCCTTTTGCCGGGACGAGATCAGGTACGTTTTCGATCCTCAAAATGTCGAGTTGGTCGAGAGTCCTTGGTCGATTCTGGAAAGCGGAATCGCCGACTGCGACTCGATTTGCGTTTTGGCCGCCGCTCTTTACGAGCAGGCCGGCTTTCCGACAAGATTCGTGACGATCAAGGCGGACGGCAAGAAGCCGGACACCTTTTCGCATGTGTTCGTCGAAGTGAAAGTCCCCGGCAAGGGCTGGATGGGGTCGGATTGCACTCAGCCGGGGCGGGATTTCGGGTGGAGTCCTCCGGCTTCCTATCCTCGCAAGGAATGGCCTGGGTCGAAAGACCCAAAGGAAGATCACGAGGGGGATGAAATGGCCGGTCTTCGCGATTACATCCCTGGGAGGCAGTACGCAAGGGGATATCAGGCGGGATCCGAGTGGAATTTTCGAGAGGAGCCGGACTCTTTGGTTGAGGTTTCGCAGGACGATTTGGAGGTAGCGCCTCTCCACGAGGGAAAGGCTCCGAGTCTGGCCTTGGAATCCGATTTCTTTTTCGCTTCGCAAGCGCCGGAAAAATTTCGGAGCGTCGAGGATAAAAATCTTTCCGGATTGGGCGACGGGGGCATCGAGATCAAAAGCGCCAAGGGAAAACTCTATCTCGGTTTGGCTTTGATTGGGCTGGGCTTACTGTCTTTTTGGAGGCGATAGGAATGGATAAGGCCGACTTGGAAGTCGGTTATCTGGCCATTCTGAACGGAGAAGCGGCCAAGAGCCTAAATGCGGCCAAGGCGAGGTACTCCGTCTTGAAGGCGGAGGTCGATTCCCTCGAAATCAAAATTCGCGGAGAGCAGGACCCTCAGAAGAAGGGATTGGCCGCGCAAAGTCTTGAGATAGCGCAAGCGGAATTGGGAAATCTGAAGGGGCTGGTGAATCGGGCGGTCGCGGAGTATACCTCTGCGGCCGAAAGCGTCAAAAGCTGGTCCGTCGGGATGTTTTCGCCCGAAGAGGTTTCCGGCTTGGCCGCTTTGCCGTTGGCGGGAGTGGCTTTGGCTCTTGTGGCCGCCGGCGTGGCCGTGGCTGCCGTTTACGCCCTTTCCGATTTGGTGAGGGCGATTCGCGGCCAGGAGATCAAGACCAAGGGTTTCATCGAGCAAACGGCCGATTTGCTTGGGCAGGGCAAGGGCGTCTTGGTTGAAATGAGGCAGTGGATTCCTATTCTTCTGGGGCTCGCGGCCTTGGGGGGCGGGATCTACTTTCTTTCCAAAAGACGCGGAAGGGGTTCCGAAGCGGTTTCGGCGTCTTCTTCCGTTTCTCTTCCAGCTTTGACGGGGGCTTGAAATGCGACGAGGAAGAAACCCCGAATTGCTGGTCGTGGACAATCCGCGTCGGAGCGGGAAAAAAAGAGGAGTTGGAACCATGCAAAGGAAAAGGTCCGCCAGTCCCCTCACCGTGCTGTACGCCGGAAAGGATTATTCCTATCGGGGGCTGGTCAAGAAGTTGCACGGCGTTCGAGCCGCCGCCAAGGTTTGGCGAAAAGCGCCCAAGAGGCATCGACGGCAGTCCGTCCGATGGGGTCGGAAGTCTCGTGCGGGGTCCGGGTGGCGCATGCCGCAGTATGCGCCGAATCATCCGCTGAAGGTGCGGGTTCGCGGGCGCAAGTACACGTACCGAAATCTTTTGAAGAAGTTCGGTCGCTCTCAAACGGAAAAACAGTGGCGTCGGCCGAAATTTCTCAACCGGAAAAAGCGCTTTTTTCGTTCCCGAGACCGCTTCGGCAGGTTCCGAAGAGGTCGCTAAATACAATCGGGAAATCGCTCTCTTGGGAGGGGGCGGAGGCGGGAAAGGAGTTTTGCGTCGTGCTGCGGAGAGGCGAAAAAAACTTGTCGGGCAAAATCCCGATGAAGGGTTCGTCTCTCTTTTGGATCGAGTGCGAAAAGATCCGAAAGGACGGAAAGCTCTTGCTCGGTATAAAAAATTTTGGGGTTTGTCCCACCCCACCGAGATTAAAACTTTGGAAATCCCGGGGCCCAGAAATAAGACCGTTTTTCTGGTCGGGATGGGTCGGTCACCACAAGTCAATTTGGCGAATGGAAATAGCAAGGGTGCCGTCAGGAAAAGGGTCAGGGGAAAATTTCTCGCGGCGACCGATGCCGAAGGAAAACGCATTTTCATGTTGTCCGGTCGGTCTTCGAAAGATTCGAAGGCAAGAACGAAGTTTGTCGGATATGCTCCGGAGACGCACTATATTCCTACGGATAAGATGGAAAATGCAGGGACTTTTAAGAAAGGGAGGTATTGGGTGCATAAGCACGACGATGATGGAGGCGCGTGGCCCGTCGTGAAGAAAGATCAAGCCGGAAACTTTGTTTACGAACCCGGGACGTACAGGGTCAAGGATTGGATCTACCGATAGGAGGCAACCACATGCAGGTCGTTTTACTGAATCCCCCGAAAGGGGCGCGTCGGCGGAAACTTTCGATGAGGCGAAGGCGTCGTTCCCGAAACACGAAATGGGCTCCGGAATTCGCCGAATCTCCGGCGAGCTTGAATCCTCGAAAGCGTCGGCGGAAACTTTCGATGAGGCGAAGGCGTCGTTCCCGAAACACGAAATGGGCTCCGGAATTCGCCGAATCTCCGGCGAGCTTGAATCCTCGGAGGGGCGTGTCTCGCGGGCGCGGTCGCTCTCGGCGTCGCAATCCGTACTGGGTTCCGCGATACGCCATGAATCCGGCGGGCGCCTTGCGTTCGGTCGTTTCCGGATTTTCGCCTCGGACACTTATGGAGGCTTTGCCTCTTGCGGCGGGCGGCCTTGGAAACAATTTGTTGACGGGCTTCGCTGCGCGGACATTGCCGATACCCGAATTTTTGAAGTCGTCTCCGGGCAACGTGCTTTTGTCTATCGTCGGCGCCGGACTTCTCGGAGGCGGCGTCGGGATGGTGGATAAAAGCGTCGGGGCGAAGGTTCTTCTCGGCGGTCTGGTGGACGCCCTGAAGAAGGGAGCCGATTGGTTCCTGGTGCGGATGAACATCATTTCGGGCTTGGGTTGCGGTCCCGCTTGCATGGCGGACTACCTTTCGGTCGGGGATGCGGCGGGTGCGAGACCCCTCGGCAATTACTTGACCGTCAACGACGTAAACGCGCTCTCCCCGGTGGGAGTCCCTGGAGGACTTTCCACGGATCAGACGGTGGAGCAAGAGTTGGCCGGGTGATTCTCCCGGCCGGGGATAATTTTTTGGAGGACAGGACATGGCGAAGAGACGGAAAAGCAGGAGCCGTCGGAAAAATGCCGGTTTCAGCCGGGTTCGGCGTCGGGCTGCGGCACTGAAGGGCTGGAGGCGGCGGAGTCGGAGTCGGAATCGGCGTCGTTCTCGGAATTCCTGGGTCAATAACGCGGCAGGGCACGCGGCGGCGGCCAAAAAGGGTTGGCGTCATCGCAGACGAAAATCCAAGCGCACGTGGGCCCAGAAAATGTGGGCGGCCAGGACGGGTGCCGTTCCCGTGCGCGGGCGTCGTCGGCGCAAGGCTGCGAATCGCGGTCGGCGGAGGCATTACCGACGGCATCGCCGGAATCCGAGTACGCCGATTCAGGCGTTGATGTCCGGTTTTTCCAAGAATAGCCTCATGGACGCCGCGACCATCGCGGCGGGCATGGTGGCTCAGCCTCAAGTCAAGAAGCTGGTCGTCGGCGCTCTTCCCCTCGGAGCTTTTTTCGAAGACGAAGACCAAATCGGGTCCGTCGTGACCGGGATTGCGTTGGCCGGCCTGTTGGGCTTTGGCGTCGGCATGGTAAACAAGCAGATCGGGACCAAGGTGGCTCTCGGAGGCGTGTTGGCCGAGGTTCAGAGGGCCGTGAACAAGTGGGTTCTTCCTGCCGTTGGTCTCAAGATGTCCGGGTTGGAAGACTACCTGTCGGTCGGAGACGCGGCCGGTGCGCGTTCCCTTGGCGATTACCTGTCCATCGGAGACGCAGCCGGTGCGCGTCCTCTCGGGGATATGGTGATCGGCGAGGAGTTGGCGGGAATGTAGTGCAGGCTTTCGACGGTCGGTCCTCGGGGATCGTTCGTTTTGAGAGCTTGGGGTGAACGAAATCGCGGCGAATAGGCCCGTTCGGTTTCGTTTTAGGAGGATGTAAACATGTTGGGTCAAGTCCCCATGATGCAGCAGGGCGCGGGAGCGGGGGGGTACGCTTTTCCGGCCAATTACCCTTACGCCTTCTCGTCTCCTCTGCCGAGTGCGATTCTGAGGCCTTTGCAGCAGCCTCTGTACGACACGGAAAATCTGCCCGTCGGTCTTGCTCCTGCGCAAGAAATCGCGTTCTTTCAGAGGCAGCTTGGGCAGACGATGGCGTTGATCCCCGCCGGTGCCGCCAAGACCGAGTCCGAAACCAATTTGACGCAGCCCGGGCAACTCCCGAATCCGCAGGAGTTCAGCGTGTTCGGGTTCAACATGTCGGTTCCGGCCGGCGTCGTTTTGGCCGACTTTTTGGTCATTTACTTGGCGTCCGTGTTCCAGTTCCTCTACACGGGCAACCGGATTTACCTACAGGTTCCGGCCAATCGGATTCCTGCGGGCGTTGCGGCCGAAGGGTTCGCGGGTGCTGCCGGAGGTACCACGATTCACCAGGGCGTCGGCCACGTGTCGAACTTCTACAAGTTCACCATCGGCCGATCCGCCCTTCGGATCAGGCCCACCGAGGCTTTCCAGGTCAGGTTGCGTTGGCCTTTGGGTGCGATCACGGCCTCGGCGATCACTCGGATTCAGGTTTTCATTCTGGGTTTGACGTGGAACGCTCTGTAAGCTAGACTCAAGGGAAAAGGGAGGGGATTTTGGGTTTCCCTCCCTTTTCCCTACATTTTTATCGTTCGGTCGAGGTCAGTGCCTCCGGATCGAAAGGACGTTTCCGTGATTCCCACTTGGAGAGTCGCCAAAAACGGCGATATTTACCTCAATCAGATTCGTCGTTACGTAAGATCGAAAATTCTCGTTCCTCCGGTTTTGCAAAATCCCGTGGCGATTGCCGCCGCTCCCGGCGTCGGTCAGTTTTCCTTTAGTCCTCCGATAATTTTCGAAGCCAGTCAGTCCGGAGTCTGCGAAGTTTTTTCCATGATGGGCCAAGACCTCGGGACGGTTCCCGAAGTGTATCAACGACTCTTGGTGCGCATCGAGGATACCGTTTGGCGTCGAATTCTGATGAATCGCGACGTGCCCTTGGTGCATGTCGTCGGAACGGGGCAACAGCCCTATTTTCTAAACGAGGCGATTTTTCTCGAAGGGCAGCAAACCCTTAAGTGGACATTGGCTAATCCGATGGTCGGAGCGGGGACGATAGTGTCTTTGGCTTTGGAGGGTCGTTCGTTTCAAAACTCTTCCCTTATTTACGAGCAGGTTTCCAAGTATATCGAGGAAAACAGGGACAAAAAAAGGTTTCTTACGCCTTATTGGCTGACTTTGGATCAAAATATGACGTTGCCCGCCGGAGGGACCGTCACCGGGTTTTTCACCGTGACGAGGGACATTTTCTTCTTGGGGATGCAGTTGATGGGCCACGCTATTTTTAGCGCGGCTGCGCCCGCTCCCATTGGAAATGTCCAGGAAGTGTTCGAATTCCAGCTTTTCGACGCCAAGACCGATAGGCCCTTGGTCAATTCGGGGCAATTCGTCACGTGGAACACGGGTTTCGGCAACGCCAATTTTCCTTTTCCGTTGCCCGAAGCGTGGCTCATGGAACCAAATACCATGGCCCGGATCGTCGTTCGGAATTTGCTGACGAATAAGCCGGTTGACGTGTTTCTCACCATTGCGGGAGTCGCTTGCTATTCAGGGGATTTCCCCCAATTCGTGGACGGGATCGAGGGAACCGGTATGGCTCCTATGCGCATGGGCGCTCCTTAAGGGGGATAGGAAATGGGTTTTCGCGACGTAGAAAAGTTTTTCATTTGGGACCCGTCCGCGAAGAGGTATAGAATCCAGGCTTGGCGTCGGGAGATATTGCCTTCCTGGATGTACTTCACGGAGAATGATCTCGTCGGAGACAAGATCATTCTCGGGGCGGCTACGGCCCCTCCCGTGCATTACACGCAGCCCTACTATTCCATGGAAGGAGCCGACGGAAATTTAGGTACTCCGTTTTTGGCGAGGGGGATCGTTTTCGAGGATTCCGTTGACGGAACGGCGGTCGCCGATTTCGCGGTGACGATCAAGGAAACCGGCGAAGCGCGGACGTTTATGAACAATCCGATCCACATTCGCTGTTTGGCAGGGACAGCGCAGCAACCGGCGATTTTGCGGGAACCTCTTTTAATATCGAGTAAGCACGTTTTGCAAGTGGACGTGCGGAAATTTTCGGTCGGCGCTACGGCTATGAGGATGTATTTGCTAGGCGCTCAATACTATCCTTGGGCTCCGGAGTTTTTGCGAAGACCGGAAGCGTCGCGGATAATTCGGGAAACCATTCGCAAGTGGAATGAACGACGAAAATACGTCGTTCCGTACTGGTTTACGACGGAAGTGGTTCCGGTACCGATTCTCGGGGGAGCGACCGTCGATGTCATAGCCAAAGTCGGCGACGACGGCCCGTTGGAGATTTTCGGCATTACTTCCGTTTCCACCGGGAATTATCAATTGGCCGTTCGCGAAATGCGAAAATTTCAGACGATAATGAACGGAACCGTGACCGTCGCCAACGGTCTCGGAACCAACCTGTTTCCGATGGCGTTTTCCACCCCGTGGCTGGTCCCGGAAGGAACTCGGGTACAATGCAGGATTACCGACCTTTCGGGCGCTCCGAACAACGTTTATTTGTGTTTTTTCGGCCGGAAGATCTACGCTCCTTTCAGGGACGTTAAGGACGTTTTGAATGAAACGGAAGTCCCGACCATGGCGGATGAGCCGACTCCTATGGTGCCGGCTCCCTTGGGCTAAAGGAAGAAGGAAATGCCGAAAGTAAAAACTTTGATCGAAAGCCCGAACGGGAGCGTGATCGGCGTTAATAAAAAGAGGCTTTTGGAAGTTCCTTATTACCTCTTGCCGAATCCCCCTTTCAACTCCGTGGCAATGGCCGCCAACCAGGGGTCTTTGCCTACGCCCATGACCCTTTCGGGCGAGGGTCCCGTGCAGATCTTGGGATCGACGGCGCAAAGAACCGGAGTCTGCCGCGTCTTTATTTCTCTGCAAGACGGCGATTCGACGCAGGCTTTGATGAACGGGTCCATTCACGTAGACACGATTTTCGGGGGCTTCGGTCCCGGTTTGACTCGGCCTTACTTTTGGCCCGAGGCATTGTACTTGGACGAAGGTCGTTCCCTTATTTTGACGGCATCGGACATTTCCGGATCGGCCAACGCCATTCGACCGTGTTTTCTGTGTTCCCGATATTTAGGATGGGAGTCCGATCCGGGTCTCGTGCGGATTCGGAACCGAATGGAAGGAAAACAATATCTTTCGAGGCCGTTTTTTTACACGTTTAACTCGGGCCCGATTACCTTGCCCGGAGGAGCGGCCGGAGTCGGGGAGATCGACATCGGTCAGGATCATCATTTCGAGATGTTTCAGCTTTCGGCCGTTTCGACCGGAGCTTTCAGCATGAATATCGTGGACGCCAACAAGGGCGAAAGTCTCGTGGTCGCTCCTCAAGAGACTTGGTACAACATCAATAGTCCTTTGTTCGTCGGAAACAATTTTTTTCCGTTTCGGCTGCATGAGCCCGTTTTTTTCGAGGCTAGGTCGAAGATCAACGTGAATCTTTTTAACTTGACTCCGGCGGAAAACAGGATCGACTTGACTTTGGGCGGAAGAATTCTCGCTTTGAAGAAGTGGATTTAACGGGGGAACGGGCAATGGCTGGACTTGCGGGGTGGCCGGGCGGTAAACGCTTGTCGGGGAATTCCCGTCTCGGCGATTATCCGTCTCTTTTGCCGCACAGGGTGCTGTTTACCAAGGGCGGAGCCGAGATAGGGCCTTTGGGGCCCATAGATTCGCCCGTCGTGACGAAGGACGATCCGACCGATATTAACGGGTGGCTCAGGCTTATTTATTATGCCATTTTACATTCCGCTCCGAGGATGGCCTTGGAATGGAAAAAGCGGTTCAACATTACTCCAAGGGAAGCGATTTCCTTTTTGTCTCCGGGGCAATTGATTCTCGCTCCCGGCGCTTCCGGTCTCGTTACGGCCATAACGGTCAATCCGCGTTTCGCGGGTTTCGTGAATTTTATCGGAGTGAGTTGTGATCCGATTGGCGGAATGGCTTTGGTGAATTGGTCATTGCGCGTGGGTGCCGACATCGCGAATGCAATCGTGCATCCGGGATTCAATAATTTGGTTTTTGACGCCAATACTACGCAAATTCCTCTTCCTTTCGTTTTCGAGTTGACCCAGGGGAAAGTATTGTCCTTGGAGGCCGTAAATAACAACCTTGGGCCGATAACTCTCGGCGGGATGTTCGCCGGATGGACGGAGCAATTGGACGATTACAAGGAATTCGGAGCGATTCCTAGTACGTCCATCCAATAGGGGGCGACGGAGCATGTCCTATATTCCCTTTTTTCGGTATGCCTCCGTTGGAGTAGGGGGAGTTACCGTCGATTTCACCGGCGTAGGCGTCATGGGCGCGGCTATGCTGATTAACAAGAGCCCGGGTTCCGTCTGGTTTAATTTTACGCCGACTCCTCCGGCCGCTTCGTTCGGCAACGGAAGGAAACAGCTTGCGCAGAACGAGTCGGTGAATTTGGACAACATCAGATACACTTCGATAAGTCTTCGGGCCGCAGCCGGTGCGTCGGACGTGGAGATCATCGCGTTAATACGGCCGGGACCGTCGCAAGGGGAGTTATAGGGGAATGGCGAAACTTTTGGTATTCAAGGTCGGCAATCAGCCTCATAAGGGCTGGAAGGACGGGATGCTTGTCACCGTTTTGGACGAGCAGCCGTTGTCTTCGCACATGAAAAAAGTGTTTGCCGTGATCCGCGTTTCCGATTTGACGGCGCAACGGGTCTGGGAGTCCGCAGCGCAGGAAGACGACGACGAGTATCCAACGAAGATAAGCGTCAAACTGAGCGTGTTGGCGCAAAAACTCGGGGATTCCGGTCTCGAAGAACGGTGGAGATCCAAGGAATCGGTGGAGCCGGTCGAAGTCGGCGACGGCGTTTTGGATCTGAAAGATTTCGAGGAAACCAAAGGAAAGGTTTTCGAGGACGTTTCCGACGCAAACTTGGTTTCCACCGGAAATTACACGGTCGGAGTTCTTGGAGACTACGCAAATTTCGCGGCGGCGGCGGCGGACACGATTTCTTTGACCGGGAATATAACGTTTACGCAAATTTCCAATGTAAACGATAATACGAATGCCGTTTTTTCGGGCGTGGATTTGAACGGCTTTCGGTTGAAAATAACTAATAGCAATCCGCCGAACGGAGATCCGACGGCCGGCTGGATTTGGTATAATTCGGTCGTTGTTACTTGTAGGCAGATAAACTATATGCCGGTTTTAGTGACCGGTGGAGGAGTTTTCGAGATCGAAGGGTTAAATATCAAGAGGGGAAATATCAATCAGCAGCCCGAAAGGGGCGTTATTTACATAGTGACGACTCAGCTTTTTACCGTCGAGATTCACGATTGTTGCGGAGATTACACGCACGGGTACGTTAATGGACCTAACTGCGGTCAATTCATTTCGCGGATTCAGGGAAATAATATCTCGGCAAGAATCTGGAATTGTCAAATGACCAGGTTTTGGCCGAATAACGTCGGTTTCGGAGGAGCGTGTTTTCAGGTTCTCGCGCCTCTCGCGGTGATTGAAAATTGTTCGGCCTACGATGTGGGCAACGGTTTCGATTTCATGCTATCGGCTTTGACTGCGCAAAATTGCGTCGCGTCTTTTTGTCACGATCAGGCGGGTGCGCCGTGGCCCGGGTTTACGGCTATCGCGGCGGCTATCGGTCTCGGAAACGCGGCCGACGATTTGTCTTGCGCCGACTTGAATTGGGGAGTCGGTCTCGGGAACGTCACGGGGATCGTTCCGGCCAATAATTTCGTTTCCTTGGATCGGATGAATTTCGAGTTTTTGAAGTTGCTGGACACGGCCCCCATCGGGGCAGTGGGAGCGCTTCCGATAATCGCCGGAAACGTTGCCGGAATTCGCGGGATAGCGAGGCCTACGGGGGACGGAACCGCTTCGATTTCGGCTGATCAGCTTTTTCGGTTGGGTTCTCCGGGGGACTATGATCCCTTATTTTACCACGTGGTTGTGCCGATTAACGGACTGGTTTTTACCATCTGTCCGACGCACATTATGGGTTTTTTGAGCATCGTCAACAAGGGACCGTTTCCCGTGTACTACGCTTTCGGGACGATTATCCCTCCGGCGTCCCTCGGTAACAACAGAAAGCAATTAGTCGCGAGAGAGGCCACTAACTATCACAATATCCGGTGGTGCTCCCTTTCGCTGATTTCCGTGGGCGGGAACAGCGATGTCGAAATAATTGCGATAATCAGGAGTTCGGGCGCTGGCGGAGTGTTCCGATAATGTCTTCGATAATTCCTCCGGGCGGCACGATGGGCGGTCTTGTAAGCGCGGCGAATGTCGGCGGAGGAGCCGGAGTCTATCGCGACCAGGCTCCGGTCGGGAACTTGAATTTGCGGTCTCTGGTGGGCCTCGGAGCGATTACCGTAACGCAGCTTGCCGATACGATTACCATCGCGGGCGGCGGCGGCGGACCAGGTGTCGGAGGATGCGCTTCCGTAGTTTCGGCCGGTTTTGCGGAAATGGCCGACTTTTTAAGCGCTCTTCAGCCGGTTACGGATACAGGTACCAGCGGATGCCCAAATTTCATTCCTCCGTCATTGCAGTGGTGCGGGCGGGTTAAGGTTTCGGATGCGCTTGCGTTTCAAGCCGGCCCAGGGCTGGCCCCTACGAATTGGAACACTATCGGATACCGTGCAATCGACTTGAATACTCAAAGGACGAATCCTAATTGTACTGCGCAAGGCGCTTCGTCGATTTCCATCGGGCAGAATGGGTATATTAGTTCGGCGTCCGTAAACGCCATTCTTATCGGTAAAAATAACGTCATGGGGGTTTACAGCGCATGTCCCAATCTCGCCGTTGTCGGCAATTTTAATGCTCTTGGAGGCGTTTCGCAGCATGGAACGGTTATGGGTACGTATAATAACCTTAACGGGGCGGGCGTGGGCGTAGGCGCGTTTAACTTCTGGATTGCCGGGTCGCGTAATTCGTTGCACGGGTTTACCAACATTAGCTCCTTAGTGGGCCATTACAACACCGTTCGCGACGCTACGAACTGCTTTCTTTTTGGGGACCAAAACGAAGCGGGAATACTGCTCGGGAGACAAATTACAAAAATAAATTTGGTAGGGACCGGCAATACTTCTCGAATGGATTACGCGAATTGTTTCGGATTTCAAAACTCCGTTCTTTCCGTCATAGCTCCGTTGGGCATGGTTCCTCATGCCACGTTGCTCGGCAGGCAGAATACGGCTCAGCCGGGATACCAGATAAGCGTTTTGGGAAGTCGAAACAGCGTAGGCTTAGCCGGGGTTACGGCCGGAGTGCGAGTGAACGTGATGGGAGCCTCGAATCGGGTCGGCTCCGCCCTTTTGGAAACTTTGGATACGTATAGGGTCACGTGTCTCGGAAATCTAAATTACCTTTCCAATTCCAGCAATCTCGCCGTGTTGGGCGATAGTAATACCGTCCCATTGAATAATCCCAATCGGGCCGTCGAAGGGGTTATGGTAGGCCATTACAACACTCTCGGTTCTCCTTCGCTGCGTACTTCGATTGTAGGTTCTCGTAGCTCCGCTACCGGAAATTCGTCTTTCGTCGGAGGAGCGTATGTCGTTTCGGGAGGGAACGAATCGGTAGCCATCGGATCGGCGATTGCCTTGGGAGCGGCAAGCCATTTCGGAGTGGTGATCGGTTCGCACTTGGCGGTTTCCGGAGGCGTAATTAACGCCGTGTGCGTCGGAAATTGGAGCGGGGTTTACGCCAATTTCGGAATTTCCGTCGGAACCTTGGTGACAAACAGCGCCATTAAAGGCATTGCCGTTGGGCACGCCGTGAATGTTTACGGAGGGGCGGATGTCGCCGCCGTGGGAAATCGAAGCAGCGTTATCGGCGCTTCGGTAAAGTGTTCCGTTTTCGGGTTTTATAACCAGATATCGGCTTCCGACCGAGCGGCCGCCATCGGAAATTTGAACAGGGCCAACGGGATTTACGGGCAAGCGTTCGGCCTTTACAATTTCGCTAATGCGCATACGTCGGTGGCCTTGGGAATCGTCAATAATCGCAATGTCCCCGTGTTGAACGTTACGACCGGAGCTTTGACCGGAGTTCCTGCGCCTAGCGCGTCTATCGGCATAAACTCGGTCGCCGTCGGAATCGACAATCGCGCCGAAAGTCTTCGGGGCGTCGCCTTGGGCTTTTCAAACAGGGTTAACGGCATCGACGGACTCGCCGTCGGGAGCGGAAGTATCGCTTCGGGGACAGGATCTTTGGCGGCGGGGATGAGTGCCGTCGCCACGCTTGCTCACGGGATTGCGATAGGGTCTTACGCGCATGCTTACGCCGCTCAGGGCGTTGCGCTAGGGGCTTACGCGCATACTCACGCCGCTCTGGGCGTTGCGATAGGTAGCGCCAGCGATGTATTGGGCACAAGGGGCATCGCCGTAGGTAACGGCGCTTCAGCTTCGAACTTCGCTGCGATTGCCTTGGGGACGATGGCCGTCGCGTCGGGATCCGCATCCGCTGCGTTGGGCGCTTACGCCGTTAGCCGCATCGCTTATTCCGTTAATCTTGGGGGTCCCATTATCGTTCGGAAGGACAATGGGGAAGTCTCCGGAGGCGCTTTCCAGACGTTTAACGGCGCTTGCGACTTTTTGTTTACGAAGGAGGTGGATTTAAAAGCGCTTGCGGCTCAGACGATCAGCTTGCCCGCCGGATGTCATTTTTGGGTCGAGGAAGTCGGTCTTATTTTGACTACCTTGACGGGAACGGTTGTCACTCAACCGACGGTGCAATTCGGCATTTCGGGAACTCCGGCTAAATTCCTGGGTCCGACCTTATGCACCCTTCTGACGGCGACTTTCAAGAGGGAGAGATTTTCCACCCTTTTGGCGGACGACGGAGAAATAGCGCTTCGCGCCGAGGTTACCGTGATCGCCGCCGGAAGCGCCGATATTAAGGGTCGTTTCTACTTCAAGGGGGTTCTCGTCGAAGATGAATAATCTCGGGCAACACATGTACGTCGAGTCCCTCGAAGACATTATGGCCAGAAGGCAGGCCATTTCGGGGCGTCCGGCGGGGTGGACCCAGGGGGCATGGGATCGTTCGGAGTCTTTTCGGAAACGGGGAGAGGCCGAAGCGCAATTCAGGGGCGAAGGGCCCGTCGGAGGGGGTTGGTCTCCCGGGTACGGGGGTGCGGCAGTGTACGGCGCCCAGGATTGGTATTTGAAGCAGCAGACGCCGATGGCGGAGGATTTCGATTCCGGATCTTCGCAAGGGACGGCGAGAGGTTCGACGGATATCGACTCCGGATTTTCGCAGGGTCCCATTGGACCTGGGCCGGAAGGCGGTCGGCAAGGCGCTGTTCCTTCGACAAGGGGATGGGCCGACGCCATGTATCCGGCGTCCCCGAAGAGCGCTTTTCCGCACAGTCGGAAGGAAATAGCCTCGAAACTGAGGGTCGTTCCGGGGGGGAGAGGCGCTCCGGCGTCTTACGGTCCTCTCGGACCTCCGGCGACCAAGGCCGCCGGCAGAACGTGGCGTCAACCCGTTTTTTCTCCCTCGGTCAGGGGCTTCGGATTAAGCGGGATGGGTGGTCGCTTTATTCCCGGATGGCAGGGCGGTGCGGGGACTTCTGCCGCCGGAAGTTATGTCACGGGGGCGGAGCAGGAGAAACAGTTGCGGGATGAGCGCAAAAAACAAGCGCAGCAATTAATAATGCTTCCTCCGGAATCTTTCGCGGATCTTCAGGCGATTGCATGGATGCGCGGTTCGGGTCCGTATCCCGGGCAACCGGTAACTCCTCTTTATCGGGAGCCTCGCGAAACTCCGAGCGTTTACAATAATCCGTGGATGGCCTCCGTTCAGGCCAAAGCTCAACGACAATTACCGTCGATTTCCCTTCCGAGCGAATGGTCTCGGCCCGTTTCCTTGAGAAATGCGTTTCAATCCTACGTGGAGCAAGGCGCTTCTCCGACGGAAGCGTATAACGCTCTTGCTCCGTACCAAACGGCGTCTCCTGGATACCGATCTGCGTCTCCCGGATATGGAATTTCCGCAGCCCAGTATAATTCTCTTCTTCCGAACCAAAAAAAGCTGTTTGCGATGTACGGTCCTTCGGCTTCGACGTTGCGCGGTTTTGGGTCTCTTAATTTGGGGACTTGGTTGAGGGAAAATGCGGCTGTTTGGGCGTCCGGATTGGGGATCGCTTATTTGGTGTGGAAAATCGCGGTGAAAAAAGGGTAATTTTCCGATGAAATGGCTTTACGGAAGATCTTTGGACGATTTTTCCGGATTGGATGATACGTATTCTCCGGGCACTGTCGCCCAGGGCACGGGATACGAGCCTTCGGAGACTCCGGAGCCGGATCGGGGTCCCCTTTATCCGTATGTGCAACCTGCGAAGCCCAAGCCGTACCAGTTTCCGACTTACGGGCAGGGCGGCGTTTACGTTCCTCCGGTATATGGTCCCGGCATGACCGTGCGTCCAACGTATAGGGGGCCGCAGACGGGGGTTTCCGGAAAGTGCGAGGATGTTGTCAAGGAAGCCAAGAAATGGTTTTCGATTTACGACGTGGATGAGCAGATTAAAAAAAATCCGCGGAATTATTGCGATATTTTGAAGTCTTGGTTGTCCGAGATGCGGGACGCTATCGCACGCGGGGAGGATACGGAAGAGAACGTTCGAAAAACTAAGGCGCAAAGGGAAGTGCAATGGACGAGGGGCCGCGAAGGCGGCGCTCCCGTGGAGACTCAGAGTCGGGGATATCCCGTTTTGACTCCGATTATTCCGGTTTCCGATATGCGGGCGGCTTTCGAAGCGGCGATAAAAACCGAGTCCGAAAATAGGGAATACGTAGCGGCCGAATTGGCTCGACGGGCCGCCGAAAAAGAGGCGCTTGAAACTAAACGTCAATCGACCGTTTGGATTGAAGGGAAGCCCGTTTCGGGTTCCGCCGCGAAAGCGCTTCCGGTAGTTATGGCGGAAGTTATCGACCTCGAAGAACGACCGGCTTACGTTGTTCCTTTATCGGATAACTATGGCGCGAAGCCTTTGGTTATGGCGGAAGTCGTCGATTTGCCGGAGATCGTGGACTACGATAAAATGTACAAGGTAGAACGTAAAAAAATCGAAGACAGAATTAAGGATCTTAGCGCCAAAATTAAGTCCGGTTATCCGTTATTGGGAATGCAGGTCGGAAAGGCTTTAACCGCGTTAAAGACGGAAGGGCACGATTTGGCCGGTTTAGCCGCTGCGGCGAAAGTTCAGGCGAAAAAGGATGCGGCCGGCGCAGCGGGGGAACCGATGTATCTGGGAAAAGCATTGACGGCGGCCCTGGCGAAGGCGTATATAGATAAAGTAATGAGTCTAGTGTACTACAGTCTCGCCTTTTCCGTGGCTCCCAACGACCCGGAATTGCAAAGAAACGTCAATTACGACGATTTGTCCGCCGATGCGAAGAAAAGATTCAGGAATTGGCGCGATCAAACCGGAAATCTCTTGGGAGAATTGGCGAGTTTGCGCGAATTTAGGGCGGGCGTGGGCAAAAAAAATAAGATCGCGGAAATCATAATGGAGTTATTCGATACCGGTGCCCAGGGATCCGGTTTGTCCCTTGCGAAGGGACAAAGAAACCAAGTGGTCGATTCCTTGGTAAACTCTTTGAATGTTATAGCTTGGCCGGCTTTGAAGGCGTCTTGGGCCGGAAGGGATATTTACGGGCATGTGGGCGATTCCTACGAGAATATGAAAACGTTCTCGGTTCTTTTGAACGGCTTGTTGGGGAACGTCGTTAAATCGGCGGATGGCGTCCTGTCCAACATGGTTTACCAAAAGCTCGATGTGCCGAAGCGCGAACCTACGGCGTTTCCGCTTGAATTCGACATTCCGCCGGAAGTTTGGAAAGGCAAGTTTCCCGGATACGTGGAACCACAGCCGTCTCCTCGTCCTTCTTGGGACCCGGAGCATTACATGGAGACGACGGCGCAGCCTGTTTCGAGAAAAAAAGCGAGGGCTTTAAAGTAGTTGTTTTTTTCGGAGTCTCGATTTGAGGGAGGGTGCAGCATGAAGAGGGCATTGGTCGTTTTGGCGGCTTCGGTCGCCTTGGTTGTCGGGGTGGTCGTCGGAGCGGATGTTCCCGTTCCCGTCGCAGGAGGGGATACGGTTTTTCCGCCTTGGCTGGCGGCGATTTGCTCTTTCGAGTTCGTCTGGAAGGGCTTGGGGGCACTCGGGGCCATTTTACTTGCTTGGCTGTTCAAATTGGCTATAAACAAGGTGAAGGACGACGCCGCGATGCAGGAAGCGGTGTTGGCGATTCAGGCGGGCGTGACGAAAACTTATCACGAATTCGTCCAAACCGCCAAAGAGGTCTCGGCGGACGGAAAGCTTTCTCCGGACGAGAAGAAGAGGGCGCGAGACATGGCGATTGCGGCGGCGAAGGATTTGGCCACGGGTCCGGCCAAGGATTTGCTGCTGAAGTGGGGGAAGGAGAAGATTACCGCTCTGATCGAGCAGTACTTGGCTCGGTATAAGGGCGAGAAGAAGGAGGCACCCTAGTGCCGGCGGGAATCTTGGCTGAAATCCTGAAGCCTTTGTTCGAAGTTTTGATCGGAAAACTTTGGGAAGTTTTTTTCGGGCCCGAGAAAGTCCAGCCCGAAAGCAAGCCGGTTTTGGAGACGATACATGTCCTTTCTTCCGAAGCGGTCAACGCTAGTCTTGTTGACCGTTTTTCTTTGCTCGTGCGGCCAAAATAAGATTTTCTACGCACGTGCAACCAGACTTCCCGAAGAAGCGCAAGGCTATATGCGTCTTGCCCAGAATTCCGTGAAGGTCAATATCGTCGGAAAAGACGATGTTGGGGAATTCAAGGTTGAACAGCCCGGGGCGTATTTACTGGTGCATGAGCAAGACGTAAAGGCGTTGGTCGAGAATACCAAAAAACTTCAGGAGTTGATGAAAGGGAAAACCCCGTGAGAACCATGCTCAAGTTGGCTTTGCTCGGAGCAGGCGTTTACTTCGTGTTGCAGTATTTCTACGGGAGCGCTCAAAAGAGAAGTTCTCCGAAGCTCAAGCCGAAGAAACCCTTGCCCGTGGGCGCGAAAACGACCGGGAAAGTCGCTTTTTCCCAGACCGGGAAACCCCCTTCCCAAGAAGGGGAAGTCCTCGGGTACGATCCGAAGATTTACGCCGAAGTTATGACTTCGGAAGGGGATCGGTCGTGGGAAGAGATCGAAAGGATCTCCTAAAATGGCGAAACAGGTAAACTTGGGCATTCTTCCGGGCGTGGTTTTGCCGATTCCGGCTCAGATTTCGCCCAAAACGGTTTATCTGGCGGTCGGGATTTCCGTGGCTTTTTTGGTCGGAGCGGTGGCCGTTTTCGTCGTTTCCCGTCGGAGGGGAAAAAGGAAGAAAGACGATGTATTACCTACGCAATAACGGTCTCTCCGGGCTTGAAGACCTCGGGCAATGGGAAATGGCCGTTCCTATCGCCGGATCCTTGATCACGGGTATCACGTCCCTTTTTATGGGGGACAAGAAAAAGAAGGAAGTGGAAAAGCAACAAAAGGTCGCCGCGAAATTGGCGAAAGAGCAGGCGTTGGCCCAGGGAAGGCAGCAGGCGGAAGCGCAAGGGTTGTTCGTGCAGCAGGAGCGAATAAAGCAAATTCAAACGAGGAATCAAATGATTTCCGTCGGCTTGATCGTTTTCGGGACTTTCGCTTTGGGTCTTGGGAGTATTTTTTTGGTCAAGGCGTTGACGGAGAAAAAGGAGAAGTAGTCATGTTGGGTCAGCAAATCCCCGGGCTGCCTGCGCAAACGTCCAATCCGGCTTTTACCGGATTCTCCTGGATTTCCGATTTGCTGACGGGGCAACCGGTCGGCCGGACCAAATCCGTCGTCGAAGGATATACGACTTTCGCCGAGCGGTTACCGGCGCAATTCGCGGCCGCTCAGGAAGAGGTCAGCTTGTACGCCAAGGCGCAGCTAACTCTTCAAGTGGTTTCCACGGCGGCATTGGTCGCGATGTTTCTTTTGGCCTTGTCCAGGAACAAGAAAGGCTAAAAAATGCCGGACTACGGAATTGGAATGCCCGTAACGGAGATCAGGGCTCTGGACGAGATCGGGTCGTTATCCGCGATTGCCGGAAAGTATCGCGGCGAATCGACCGTTGCGTCCGGCATCGTGCAGAATTTTTTGGACGCATGGAGGGAAGCCTCTTCCGTTTTCGAGCAGACCAAAGCGGCTTACGACGAGCGAGATTTCGCGACGTATAACCAGAAATCCGAGCGCCTTCGGCAGATTCACGAGTCCTGCCTGTTTTTGTTCGGGCGATTGCTCAAGGTCATTCCGGCCGAAAAGGCGTGGGCGGCGAAATCGGAAGCGGACGCCAAGACGTTTGCCTCCACCGGAAACCAGTACAATTTCGTGGATTCGGGGCTATACGGATCGGAATCGAAAGGTCCCGTTCCCGTTTCGGTCCCCGTGCCGAGTCCCGTCCCCTGGTACGTGTCTCCCGATATTTTGAAAAAGGCGGGAATTTTTTTGGCTTTAACCGGAACGGCGTTGGCAATCGTCGCTTTTTTGAGGCGACGTTAAATAAA
>Ga0315295_10000743_pt1 | contig 27800 bp, 25 predicted proteins | sample YL17G14_0_MG_FD_204453 | JGI IMG/M metagenome (GOLD analysis project Ga0315295, IMG submission 204453) | Sediment microbial communities from Yellowstone Lake, YNP, Wyoming, USA - YL17G14_0 | ecosystem: Environmental > Aquatic > Freshwater > Lake > Sediment | place: USA: Wyoming | collected... | reverse complement strand
GCCATTTGTCTTTATACGCCACCTTGCGTTGGGTCTTGCGTTTTCTGGTCATCCGTGATCTCCTGCGGCACACCAACGTGCCTCAGGAGTTATCGGCAAAACCACGCCTACTGGGATAGGCTCTAAGGCTAACGCAGCTTCCATTGCAATGACAAGGAAATTTTCTGAGTGGTGGGAGCAACGCAAGCATAAGTTTACATATAAGTTCCACGGTGACTATTTCCGCGTGTGGATATCAGATGACCTCGATCCGTCTGACGTAGAACTCGAGGAGAGAAGTCTTGGATTACAGTACTTCTTCTCCTTCTATCTCTTGTTCTTGGTAGAGGCGGAGGAGATGCATCGGGATTGTATTCTGCTCTTGGACGAGCCAGGTCTGCATCTTCATGGTACCGCCCAGAAGAAACTCATATCGTTTCTCGAGAAGATATCAGTCAAAAACCAGACCCTCTACACAACGCATAGTCCGTTCATGATCGACGGAAGTCATTTGGAAAGGTCTCGCGCAGTTTATGAAACCCCCGAAGGTACGCAGGTCTCATCAGATGTATGGCCAAAGGATAAAGATACACTGTTCCCACTTCAAGCAGCTTTAGGCTACTCCGTATGTCAGTCACTATTTCTATCTCGTAAGCAGGTAATGGTTGAAGGTCCGACTGATTATGTGCTCTTCTCTGTCCTCAATCTGCGGCTAAAAGAAAAAGGCACTGCGCTTGATGATGACATCATCTTGATTCCTATGGGGGGAACCAGCAATCTCGGTCCATTAGCCAGTATGCTCATCGGTCATGACATACAAATAGCAATTCTGTTGGACTCTGACCCGGCTGGCATTGGAGCTATGAAGAAGTTGCGAAAGTCTTTGGCGGAAATAGACTCCAGGTGCATCATGATTACTGAGTTTACCACCGATACCGATGCGAAAGAGATGGAGGACCTTATACCGCAGGGCTATTACCTGGATGCCGTCCGTCGTGCTTATCCAGAGATCAAACTTGACTTCAACGCTGAAGAAAAGAAGATCGTTAATATAGTTGATCGCTTGTGTAAGTTCTTTGGTCGAGGGAACCTTGGCAAATTCGAAAAATGGCGACCCATTCAGCAGATAGTCCACGATCTTAATGCAGAAAGTGGTACTGTCCCTAAAGAACTTTTTGAAATAGCGGAAAACGTGTTTGCCAAGCTGAACACCATTTTCCAGCAAGAATGGCAAGTGATGTAGGACCGGCAACTTGGTTGCCGATGAGGTATTTGGTCAGGCGCAGGCGACTTTGATGCAGCGGGTGCAGAGGTCGGGGTGCGCGGCGTTGGCGCCGACGCTGGGCCAGTAGTTCCAGCATCGCTGGCATTTGGGATAGGAGCTTTTCTGGGCCGCGACGCTTGTTGCTCCGGAGGTCTTTTGCAGCTTGACCTCACTGACGATGCACAAGGCCGCGAACTGCTCCAGCCCGAACGCCGTCAAAATGCCGGCGTCCGCCTCGTCGCAATTGAACGTTACGCACGCTTCCTGGTTGCTGGCGATTTTCTTGTCTTTCCGCAGACCCTCCAGGACGCGCAGCGCCTCATCGCGCAGCGCCATCAGCTTCTGCCACCTTGGCTCGTCGCTCTTATAATCAATCGAAGCATCGACCTTCGGCAGCAGTGCCAGATGAATGCTGTCTGTTTCGTCCCTCGTCCCTCGTCCCTCGTCTCTCGTCCCTTCGGCTGCGCTCAGGGCAGGTCTTTTCATGGCGGCCCAGGCCTCTTCGGCGGTGTGCACCAAGACCGGGGCCAGCATCCGCACGAGGCTGTCCAGGATGCTGTACATGGCCGTCTGGGCACTCCGGCGGGACGGGCTGCCGGCGGCGTCACAATACATCCGGTCCTTGAGCACGTCCATGTAGATACTGCTCATCTCGACCGTGCAGAAGTTGTACAGCAGCGAGAAGACGCGGTGAAAGGCAAAGCTCTCGTACGCCTCGGTGACTGCGGCGATGAGCTTCTGCAACTGCTGCATCGCCCATTTGTCGATCTCGAACATGTCCTCGTAACGGACGGCGTTCTTAGCGGGGTCGAAGTCGTCGGTATTGCCGAGCAGGTAGCGCAGCGTATTTCGAATCTTCCGGTAGGCGTCCTGCGTCCTGCCGATGATCTCGTCGTTGCAGCGTACATCTTCCTGGTAATTGACGCTGGCGACCCACAGCCGCAGCACGTCGGCGCCGTATTTGGCGATTTCCTCCTGGGCATTGACATAGTTGCCCAGGGATTTCGATTGCTTCATGCCCTTTTCATCGACGGTAAAGCCGTGCGTTAAGACGCTCTTAAAGGGTGGCTTTCCCGTTGCGCCTAATGCGGGCAGGAGCGACAGTTGGAACCAGCCGCGATGCTGGTCCGAGCCTTCGAGATACAAATCGACCGGCACCGGCCAGCGGGATTCTTTCACGCAGACGCTGTACCAGCTACAGCCGGACTCGAACCAGACGTCGAAGATGTTCTCTTCTTTTTGCAGATCGTCGAGGACGAAGCCTTCGGGCAGCTTGAAATCGTCGCCCAAAATCTGCCGGGGCGAATCGGTGAACCAACTGTTCGAGCCGTGTTGAGCGACGTGCTTAGCCACGGCCAGGACGGATTCTTTCGTTAGCAGTCTTCGGCCTGCGGCGTTGAAAAAGACGGGGATCGGCAGGCCCCAGCTTCGCTGCCGGCTGATGCACCAGTCGGGGCGCGATTCTAACATCCCGCCGATGCGCTTCTGGCCCCAGGCGGGAATCCACGTAACGGCCTCGATGCTCGCCATCGCCAGGTCCCGCAGGGGTCTTCCCGTCGGGGGCAATTCCTTATCGACGCTGATGAACCATTGCTCGGTTGCGCGGAAGATGACCGGGCCTTTGCTGCGCCAGCAGTGGGGGTAGCTGTGGGTAATTTTGCCTTGGGCGAAGAGCAGGCCGCGCTTTTGCAGGTCGTTATTGACAATACCGTCCACTTCCAGCACGTTTCGCCCCTGCAGCCAGTCCGGCACGGTATCATCGTAGCATCCGTTGTCCTTTACAGGCGAATAGACGGCTAAGCCGTACTTCTGGCCAGACATGTAGTCTTCGAGTCCGTGGCCGGGGGCGGTGTGGACCATGCCCGTGCCGTCCTGTGTGGTGACGTAGTCGGCTAAGATGAGCATGTAGGCATCCTTGTCGGTCGGATTGCTCTGGACAAACGGGTGCTCGTAGCGCAGGCCTTCAAGCTCGTTGCCCCGAACGGTCTTTTCGCCGATGGTGTACCGGCCTTCGGGCAGGCCGCCGGCGGCGACGACTGCGCCGATCCGCTCGACGGCGACGATGGAGATGAAATTCCGTCCGTCTTTTTCATACCGTATCGTCGCATACTCCAGATACGGGTGCGCGGCGATCGCCAGGTTCGCCGCCAGCGTCCACGGCGTCGTCGTCCAGATCATAAAGCAGACCGTTGCGTGCTGCGTCTCGGCCTCCTCGACCAGTCCGAGACTGATGAGCTTCTCGACGCTGTCTTTAGCGACGGGGAAGTTCACGAAGATGCTCGGCGAGGAAATGTCCTTGTATTCCAGCTCGGCCTCGGCCAGGGCCGTCTCACAGCCGATGGACCAGTGGATCGGCTTGAGCTGTTTATAGACCAGGCCCTTATCGACCAATTCGGCGAAGACCTCCAGTATCCCGGCTTCGTAGGAAGGCTTGAACGTCAGGTACGGATTTTCGAAATCGCCGAATACGCCCAGGTCCTGAAACTGCCGGCTCTGGAGCTTGACGTACTTGGCGGCGTATTTGTGGCAGAGTTTGCGGATTTCGAGCTTGCTCATCTGGCGGGCCTTCTCGCCGAGCTCGGTCATGACCTTCGACTCGATGGGCAGGCCGTGACAATCCCAGCCGGGCACGTAGGGCGCATCGAAGCCGGTCATCGTCCGGTACTTGACGACAAAATCCTTCAGCACCTTGTTGATGACGTGGCCCATGTGGATGTCGCCGTTGGCGTAGGGCGGGCCGTCGTGCAGGGTATAGAGCTCGGCGCCGCGGCGGGCCGTGCGGATTTGAGCGTAGATGTCCTTCTTCGCCCAATCCTTTCGCAACTGCGGCTCACGCTGCACTAAGTTGGCCTTCATCGCAAAATCCGTCTTCGGCAGATTCAGCGTATCGCGATACCCTTTGGTCTCTTTCTCAGCCATCGAACAAGTCCTCATAGATAACACATAGAACGCGTAGATTAAGCTCGGCGGTCCCTTCTGTCAAGGCTTCTGGACGTCTCATTTGCGGGCGAGCACGTTGATTCGCCGGAACGTTTCGAAGCACGTGCCGTCCTGCTGCATCGTTTCGCTAACCATTCGCTCGACCACGTCATCGCGGAAGTGCTGCCTGTCCTTGCCGGTGATGCAGGCCAGAAACGGAACCAGGCTCGGCTGGTCGATCCATTTTGTCATAGCTTCAGGACTCTCGAAATACTTGTCGGCGTTCTCGCCCCAGACCTTCTTTTCGGCAAACAGAACTTCCTCCAGCAGCGCGCGATACTCGTCAACCGCCGGCATGTACCAGGGCCAGTCGAAGTTGCGGAAGCAGGCGGCAAACCGTTCTTGTGAGATCACTTCCTTTAGAATCCTGATCAGGTTCGAGCAGTTTCCGTCGCCGGCAAACTGGAATCGTGCCGAACCGCGTTCTTTGAGGCTCCGAAATATGTTCCTCAGCAGCTTCCTGTGGTCCTTTATCCAGTGAAGCGTTGCATTGGAGAAAACCACGTCGAATTCCGCCTCAAAATCGATTGCGTTTATATCGAGTTGCTCGAATCGCACGTTGATCCCGGCGTGATCGTTCCGTGCCGTCCTGATCATGCTCGCCGACGCATCGACGCCCAAAACGAAGCCGTGCGGGACAAGCTGAGCCAGCTCGGCCGTCAGCGTGCCATCACCGCAGCCCAGGTCCAGAATCCTTTCGCCGCCCGTCAGCCCCAGCTCGGAAATCAGCGTCCTTCCCCATGCCTTCTGCTGGTTCGACGCCCGCTTGTATTTCTCGCCGTCAAAGTCAAGTTTCATTCTGCTATTCCCGGTCCGCAGCAATAAAAAAAGCCTTCCAGAGTTTGCTGCTCTGGAAGGCTTCACGTACCTGGTACTGTAGCTCTCTCAGGGCAGCTTCATCTTCTCCAGAATAATTATGATAATCGCGATGTTCGTGTTATTGTTCATATCCAAACCGTCTCTAAAATCAATTTTACCTGATACCATAATATTCGGCCAATGTCAAGTCAAGGTTTAGGAAAATAACGTAGGCAATCCGTCATCCTGAGCGGAGCCGGAGGGCTCAGGGGAGCGCTGCGCTTGAGGCTGGCGCCTACCCGGGGCGAGAGCCTCAATCGCAAATCCGTCAAACGAAGTGCCGGACAAGTCGCAAATCGTAAATCCCAACGGGGTCTTACCGGCAGAGCTTCTGGGCGATCTCGGCGACGCGTTTGCCCTGGAATCGGGCGATGGCCAGCTCGTTTTCGGTCGGCTGGCGCGAGCCGTCGCCGGCAAGAGTGGAAGCACCGTAGGGAGAGCCGCCGGTGATCTCCTTCATGTTGAGCAGTTCCGCAACGGTGTAGGGCACGCCGACGATAATCATGCCGTGATGCAGCAGCGTCGAATGGAAGCTGGTAATGGTCGTCTCCTGGCCGCCGTGCTGGGTCCCGGTACTGGTAAACACGCTGGCAACTTTACCGACAAGGGTACCTTTGAACCACAACTGGCCCGTCTGGTCGAGGAAATTCCGCATCTGGGCGCACATGTTGCCGAACCGCGTTGGCGTCCCGAAGATAATCCCATCGGCCTCGGCCAATTTGGCGGGTTCGATGACGGGAATGTGCGCGAACGCCTTACGGGCGGTCTTGGCGCCGCTTTTCTCCAGCGCCTCGTCAGGTACAAGCTCCGGCACCTGATAGAGTTCCACTTTCGTGCCCTTGACCTGGCGCGCCCCTTCGGCCTCGGCCTCGGCCAGCTTATACACGTGACCATACATGCTGTAAAAAACAATCTGTATCTTGGCCATGATTATTCTCCTTATTTGCCGGTCCTTGACCTCACAAAATCTGTTCGGTTTTCGAATAGAAAACCATCTCTGCCGACGGACTCTGTCACTGCCGACGAACTGCGTATGTGCTTTTGCTACGCAGCGAGATCAAGATTTGTTCCGCATATTGACGAATAATCTACACGGTTTCACTGGACTGGGCAAGAAAAAAACACACATGGCCGGGGAATAAAGTCTTTTCACTTTCTGAGCAACGGGGTTTTGAGTATACTGGCCGGGCGAAAGTCGTATTGTACTCAAAGAGGTGTACATGGCCAGACTGAAAGGAGAATATCCAATGACTACCGAAAATTTCCATGACTATCCGATGAGAACTACGTGCTGCCCGTGCGGGCACGGCCATTCGGCCAGCGAGATGACGCGAAGAGGCTTCCTTTATGGCGTGGGCGGAGCGGCGGTTTTGGGCACAGCCTTAGCGGGCATGAGCTGGTCGGTGCTCTCGGCCGCCGAGCAACAGGACGAGGCCGGGCCGAAGCGGCGCCCGCTGGCGGTCAAGCCGATACTGCTCTACAGCACGCCCAAGCCTCGCCCGCAATCGAGCTGGCGAAGCTGGGGCGGTATCCGGACGCAGCAGGACGCGGAGCAGGAAGTCGGCCGGATCAAGCAAGAGCTGAGCGAGCTGGAAGGCAAGGCAGACTTCCCCGTGGAATTCCTGCCGATTGCTGCCATCAAAAGCACCGGCGAGCTGTCCGGCCTGAGCGATCTGGACAAGGCCGACGTGTTTCTGGTCTATGCTGCCGGCGGCGGAATGGATACCTTCGCCAAGCTGGCCGAAAGCGGCAAGGACATGATCTTTTTCTGCCGGCATAAGTCAGGCCCCGTGTATCTCTGGTACGAGATTATCAGCCCGCGTTATCTACGGCAGCACACCGACGCGCTGGCCCTCAAAGGAATCGACGACGGGGACGTCGTTATCGACAGCCAGGACGAGATCCTCTGGCGTCTGCGTGCGCTGTGCGGCCTGCGCAATACGCTGGGCACGCGCATCGTCGCCATCGGCGGCCCGGACGCCTGGGCGCAGCCGAAAGACGTGGTGCCCAACCTGGTCCGCGACAAGTTGAAATTCGACATGCAGACGGTCTCATACGACGAGCTGGGAAAGCTGATCAAAGAGGCTCGGGCCGACGCCGCCGCGGTGCAGCGCGCCAAACAGCGCGCCGAGGCGTATCTCAAAGCGCCGGGCAACACGCTGGAGACCAAGCGCGAGTTTGTCGATAACGCCTTCCTGCTCGAACAGGTTTTTCGCGGCATTATGAAGAAGGCCGACTGCCGGGCGATTACCGTCAATAGCTGTATGGGAACGATCATGCCGATTGCCGAGACGTCGGCCTGTCTGACGCTGAGCATCTTGAACGACGCCGGATACATGGCCTTCTGCGAGTCGGATTTCGTGGTGATCCCATCGGGCGTGCTGCTGGTCAATATTTCGGGCCGGCCGATGTTCCTCAACGATCCAACCTACCCGCATGACGGCATGATTACCTTAGCTCACTGCACCGCCCCGCGAAAGATGAACGGCAAAGAACTGGAGCCTGCGCGCATCCTGACGCATTTCGAGTCGGACTACGGCGCCTCGCCGAAGGTCGAGATGCGCAAAGGCCAGGTGGTGACCAACATTGTGCCCGATTTCAAGCTCGAGCGCTGGGTGGGTCTATTGGGAGAGATTATCGACGCTCCGTTCATGGACATCTGCCGCTCGCAGATCGACATCCGCTATGCGTGCGCCGACCGGACGCTGGCCGAGCGAATGCCCGGCTTCCACTGGATGACCTGCTATGGCGACTACATGCGTGAGGTCGGCTACGCCCTCAAGAAGGTCGGAATCCAGTGGGAGACCTTGACCGCCTGAAAGGAATTTCGGTTTATACATAAGTGAGGGAAAGTGACATGAGAACGAATTGCTCGATATTGAAGTTGTATTTGGTCTGCGGGGTGGTCCTATCGCTGGGTTTGTGCCAGCGTAGCCTCGCCGTGAATCTTTACGTTTCTACTGAGGGTAATGACCGATGGTCCGGAAAGCTGGCCCAGGCAAACGCAGGCCGAACCGACGGGCCGGTCGCTTCGCTGGCCGGCGCGAGGGACGCGATCCGGCGACTGAAGTCGCAAGGCCCGCTGGCCGAGCCGGTGCGGGTCGTCGTTGCGGACGGGACATACACGCTAATGGAACCTTTCACTCTGACGCCGCAGGACAGCGGCACCGAAAAATGCCCGGTCAGCTACGAAGCGGCCGCCGGTGCCAGGCCGGTCTTTAGCGGTGGGCGGGTCATCGCGGGATTCAAGCCAAATCCAAGCGGCCTCTGGCAAACGCACGTTCCGGATGTCAAAGCGGGTAAGTGGTATTTCGAGCAATTGTTCGTCAACGACCGCCGGGCCGTCAGGGCCCGCACACCCAATAAATTCTATCATTACATGGGCGAAACGGTCGAAGTGCCGCTCGACGGCGAGAAAGACCGGTATCGCCGCACGACGCAGGTTCGACCCGACGCCATCGAGCTGCTCAAAGATCTCAGCCCGGATGAGATTAAGGACGTCACGCTGGTCGCGTATCACAAATGGTGCATCACACGGCGGTTCCTGACGCAGATCGACGCGGGCACCAGTGCGCTCATCACCATCGGCGAAAAGCTCAAGACCTATTCCGGCTGGCCGGCCAATACACGCTTTCATCTGGAGAACTTCCGCACGGCGCTCGATGCGCCGGGCGAATGGTTTCTCTCGCGGGACGGCACGCTGAGCTATATGCCGCTGCCGGGCGAGGATCCTGCGACGGCAAGGATTGTGGCGCCCGCCATCGACAAGCTGGTGCTCTTCCGCGGCGAGCCGGAAAGCCAGCGATTCGTCGAGCACGTCGCACTCAAAGGACTTGCCTTCGAGCACAATCAGGAGCTGCTGCCGAGGACGGGCTACGCTCCGTTTCAGGCGGCCTACGTCACCGAGGCGGCAATCATGGCCGACGGGGCGCGCAGCGTCGCCATCGAGGATTGCCAGGTGCAGCATGGCGCGGCGTACGCCGTGTGGTTCAGACAGGGCTGCACGAACTGCCGGCTCGTGCACTGCTATCTCAACGACCTGGGCGCCGGCGGCGTGCGAATCGGCGAGGGACAAATCCGGCCAGACGAAGCCTCACGAACCAGCCATAACACCATCGATAACAACATTATCCAGTCGGGCGGGCGCATCTATACCTCGGCGGTCGGCCTCTGGATCGGCCACAGCGGCGACAACACCGTTACGCATAACGACGTCGGCGATTTCTTCTATACCGGCTTGTCGGTCGGCTGGCGCTGGGGCTACTCCGAGAGCCTGGCCAAGCGAAACATCATCCGCTTCAACCGCGTGCATCACATCGGCTGGGGCGTGCTCAGCGACATGGGCGGCATTTACACGCTCGGTCCCTCGGAAGGCACCGTCGTCAGTGACAACGTGTTTCACGACGTCTATTCCTACGATTATGGCGGCTGGGGGCTCTACACCGACGAGGGCAGCACCGGCATCGTGATGGAAAACAACCTCGTCTATAACACCAAGACAGGCGGCTTTCACCAGCACTACGGCAAAGAGAATATCATCCGCAACAATATCTTCGCCTTCAGCAAGGAGCACCAGCTCCAGGCCACGCGGGTCGAGGAGCATCTGTCCTTCACGTTTGAAAATAATATCGTCTATTGGAACAAAGGCCCGGTGATGTCGGGGCCATGGACGAAAGTCAAGACCGTGATGGACAAGAACTGCTACTGGAACGCTTCGCAGGAGGCGATCAAGCCCGCCGGCATGACGTTCGAGCAGTGGCAGCAAACGGGTCACGATCAGAACTCGATTATCGCCGATCCGCTGTTCGCCGATCCGGACAGGTACGACTTTCGCATGGATCCGAACTCGCCGGCGATAAAAATCGGCTTCACGCCGTTCGACTACACCAAGGCGGGCGTTTACGGCGACCGCGCGTGGATAAGAAAGGCCGCCAGCGTGAAATTCCCGCCGCTGGAAATCGCGCCCGAGCCGCCGCCGGTGTCTATTGATGAGGGCTTTGAGGCTGCGCCCGTTGGCCAACAGCCGGTCGGCGCCGAGTGCAACGTTGAAAATAAGGGCGATGCCATTGTCGTCACCGATGAGACGGCCGCAAGCGGCGCGCACAGCCTCAAGATTCTCGATGCCCCCGGATTGCAGAACGCGTACAATCCGCACTGCGTCTATACGCCGAATCATTCGACGGGAACGACGCGCTGCGCGTTCGATATCCGCATCGGCCCGGACGTGCGGATCAGTCACGAGTGGCGCGATTGGCGCACGTCGCCCTACGGCGTCGGGCCGAGCTTCACGATCGACGGATCGCAGCTCAAGGTGGCGGGTAAAACGCTGCTAGAGCTGCCCGTAGATCAGTGGGTGCACGTCGAGATTACCGCCGCGCTGGGTGATAAGAGCAAGGCCGGCTGGGACATGGCCGTGACAGTGCCGGGTCAAGCGAGAGGAGAATTCAAAGGACTGAAAAACGCAAACGCCGGCTTCGAAAGGCTCACCTGGCTCGGCTTTACCAGCAACGCCACCAAACAAACCGTCTTTTACCTCGACAACCTCAAGCTCACAAACAAAGCATAGCGTCAGTGCCCGGGCATTCACACTTTGTGGCGCTCGTATGATCTAATTAGAGTGCTGTTTGGCTGACCGCATCTCCCGGCATTGGAGAGGTGGAATACTTCTCTTATGCGTTTGCCAAGTTGGCAGTTCATCGCGTGCTTCTCTACGTCAGTCCTTGTCAAGTCTTCGTACTCTTGCTTGAGCGTGCCGTCGTTCTGAATCATGAGAAATACATAGTCCGTAATTTCGTCGGTAAACTTCCTAACGACTTTCTCTATGTAGGCATTTCTACCGCTCATTAGAACCCTCTCGTTGAAAACCAAGCTAACTTTGCCTTACAATTCTCTGCCCAGGAAAACAGATTTCTTGCTTAAACTATCTTCGGGTCAATCCCTGTGTTACTTTAGGAAACGCAAGAATCTTTTGGGTACCAATGCTGGAGCAAGGCCCGGTAATTTTTCAGGTCTTGAAATTGATGAATCGCTCTGCTTTATTGTCTTGAATCTGATAAGTTCGCTTCAAGTTTACATACAACCTTGTCGATTTTACGTCGGCGAGTATGCCATCAGTTTTGTTCATTTGCGGGCTATCAGGGAGCAATGGCAATAGGTGGAATGACAGTCCTAATTAAAAGGTACATGTGTGATGAACGCTCAAGAGAAAGTACGAAATGAAAATTTTGATGTTGCGAGTATTGCCGCCCGGGCAATCATAGTTGCCGTCATAGTCGGGTATTCTTTGGTGTGGCCACCTTTAGAACGGTTCTTGTACTCGATAGGTGAAGGTGCGGTCACAAGGCAGCAAGTCCCTTCTGTGCCCACTGCGGAATTAGCTCAAAGCGAGCGGGGGGCAGAGTTGCAGAGACTACGCAGTGAAGGTCCCAGACTCGTCAAGGAGGCCGAGGTCTTGCGCAAAACCGCAGCTGAGATTCCTTTGGATGGTGCTCATGAAGGTGAAATACGAGGGATTACAAGACTGTTGAACAAGAATACTGCTGAGTTGGAGCAGGTGACAAAGCAAGTCGAACAGCTTAGCCGGTAGAAGATATACATGCCGAATATGGACGCCGATGGGAGAGATAGTCGGCAGAATGGACCTTAGCCCATGCGGATATTCAGACGACACCTTCCAGGTCCATGATGAATAATTGGCGTTTTGTGCCGGGGGTGGCCCATCAGGTCATTTAACAATCCGGCTGTGAGGAAACACCAATTTGCCTATTATGAGGGGCCGTTGAGCGGGGGAGTTGCACAGATTTTAATAGCGCATCGCAGGTCTGGTGCTGTTTGATGGCGCTCGAACAGCCATCATTAGGCAATTTTGGCCGGCCAATTACAGAGATTTCCCGTTTTCTATCTGACCCGCCAGCCCTATGTGTTCGTATAACCAGGTAAGCATAGGCAAATCCATAAAGGGTTGGAAGTAGATAGAAGCACCGAAAGAAGGGATTTCTGGACTCGGTGGAAGATCGCAAAAATTTGTGTAGGCACGTCGAAAACCAGGTATAATAGAATAGTGAAGGAGACGTGTTGATGTGTATGGATCGGCAGGGTAAAGACAAGTAATCAAGGTTATTGAAAGGACAAAGCCATGAAAGTGCTTAAGTTAGAATCAATCCTGTTTTGTGTGCTGGTACTTCTGCTGGGCATGGCGGGGGCCTCTTTTGGTGTTGTTCCGGCCAACGATAACTGTAGTAACGCACAGGCGGTCGGCAACGTCACGAACCTGGCCTTCGACACCACAAACGCGACGTTCGATGGTCCCGGGCATTTCATCCTGCAAGGCCCCAATATTTGGTACTGTTACACCGCCACGTGCACGGGCTGTGCGACCATCAGCTTGCTCGGCAGCAGTTTTGACACGAAGCTGGCAGTTTATGATGGTTGCAGTTGTTACCCAACTTTCAGCAGGCTGATCAAAGTCAGCGACGACGCCGACAATCCCCAGATTCGGCAATCTAAGTTGAATATGCCCGTCACGTCCGGCCACAAGTACCTGATCGAGATTGGCGGATTCAACAGTGCGGCGGGCCCGGGTAAGCTGACGATCAGTTGTGACAGCCAGGCCGGTCCGCCGAGCAACGATGATTGCAGCGACGCACAGTTGATCGGTGACGTAACGGACCTGCCGTTCGATACGACCTGTGCGACGTTCGACGGGCCGGGGCATTGCCGAATCAGCCCCAACGTGTGGTATCGCTACACGGCCGGGGGCTCAGGTCCCGTGACGGTCAGCCTTCTGGGGAGTGAATTCGACACGACGCTCGCCGTCTATAACGGGATTAGCTGTTACCCGGCGGCGGGTGATTTGATCGAGTGCAATGACGACTTCTCCGGGAATATGGAGTCTCAAATCACCTTTCAAGCGGTCGGCGGTCGTCAATACCTGATTGAGGTCGGAGGCTACGACCTTGACACGAGCGGCGCGGGTGTGATAAGCATCGACTCAGGCTTCCCGCCGTCGTCATCGAACGACGATTGTGCTGACGCCAAGCCGGTCGCAGATGTCACCAACCTGGCCTTCGACACCCGGCAGGCGACGTTCGACGGTCCGGGCCACTGCATGAGCAGTCCAAACCTCTGGTATCGTTACACGGCTACGTGTACGGGGCAGGCCACCGTCAGTCTGTGCGGCAGCAGTTTCGATACCGTGCTGGCCGTTTACAAGGGCTCCTCGTGCTACCCGAAGCTGAGCGATATGATTGGATGCAACGATGATGCCTGCGGCCAGCAGTCCGAGCTGACCTTTGACGTGGTCTCAGGAAGTCGGTACCTCATCGAGGTCGGTGGGTATGGCTCTGAGACGGGCCAGGGTCGGCTGAGCATCAGTTGTGAGGGATCGGCGACGCCGGGCAAGCCGGACCTGGGCGATGCTCCGGACAGCACGAATAGCTCCGGCTCGGTCATGATGGCTTACCCCGCCGGAGGGCCCCTGGGCGTGAAGGCCAATTACGCGACCGTCTTTACCGGCAGCGGCACGGGACCTTACGGGCCATTGCACGTCAATGACCAGGTCGTGGCCTATTTAGGCAAGAAGATTACCGGTGAAACCGAAGCTGACAGCGGTACTGACGAGGATGGGACCAACAATATCAGGCCCGCAGCCGATTCGCCGAACCATGATCTGGGCGATGACGGCGTTACCGTCCCGCTCAATATGCCTTATTGCCGCTGGACCACGTTCGAGTATCGCGTCACGGTGGTCGATCCGAATGTGAATCTCTGGGTGAACGTCTGGTGCGACTGGAACCGCGACGGCGACTGGGACGATACGCTGGACTGTACCGCTGGGCCTGCGCCGGAATGGGCCGTGCAGAATCAGCTCTTGTTCGGTCTGCCGGTGGGCCTCAATACAGTCAGAACCCCGGCGATCCTCGCCTGGCATCCACAAAGCGGTCCGGAGGAAATCTGGATGAGAATCACCCTTTCGGAGCAGCCCTGGACAGGCGGCAGCGCCCCGGGCAAGAAAGGCAACGGCGGCTCCGGACCTAAGACCAAATACGAGTTCGGCGAAACGGAAGATTATTACTTCGCTCCGGACGTGAGCTTCACGGTCTGTGAAGATTTTAACGGCGATGGGCAGATCAACACGCAGGACCTGGTTGATTTGACCGCCGCGTGGCTTGAGAATTGTCCGCAGTAAAGTAAGAACCTGCATGGTATCTGATTTGGGCTGTGGGCGTCTTGTCGCTCACAGCCCGTTGATGCGCTGCCGTACTGCCTGATGTGGACCGGTTAAGGTTGTACCTCACAGAGGCATCTGATTACTGCTTTTTCTTTCCGTGATAAAGCTCGCTTCCCGCTCCGGCGTAGATGCGTCGTTTCGAGGGCGGGGTTGGATTTTTCACGGTCGGCCAGCGGCCATGTTGCGGCTCAGGCCCTTCCAGAGCGAGTGTTGTCGGCTCTATATCACCCATGACCGGCTCGAGGTGGATGTTTCTGCCCTCGACGGTCCAGCTAAACTCGATGGGGATGCCGTTTGGATCGAAGGCATAGATGGAGTGAATGAATCCATGGTCGATCATGTCCGAGCACTCAAAGCCGGCGGCGTCGAGCTTGTCCTTCAACTCCCAAAGGGCTTCACCGCTCTCGACGCCGAAGCTGACGTGATCGAATACGAACGGCCCCTTGACAGGCTGGCCATGCGCCTTTGGCTCGACCGGTTTGACGCCGGGCCACTCGAAGAAGGCGATCAGGTCGGTTTCGCTGATCTCAAAGAAATAATGCCGGAAACCGGGCTCGCCCAGCCCCCCAACAAGACGCATCCCAAGCAAATCTCGCCAAAAGCGAATCGTTGCGTCCATGTCGCCGGTTGCCATAGCTAAATGATTGATGCCGTTAAACTTCATGAGAAGCCTCCTTTAGCACATAGAATTCGCCACACTATCCGACCGCCTCAGCCGGGCTATTTGCCGGTCATCGCCTTGAGCATCGCTTCGAGCGCCTGCTGGTCGGGCCCCACGAACGGCTCGGCCGCCGGCGCAGTGGCCAGATACCCAAGCAGCTCTTCGGTCATGTCACGGGCGATGGGCAGATGGGCGCTGAGAATGAGCCTCGCTGACAATTCGCGGACACGACTGAGGGCCTTACTGAACGACCTCTCATTCACCGTATGCAGCCACGGAGCATCGACCGTCGCCCACCTGACCGACCCGGCCCGAAGATTCTCTGTCCCGATCCCGGCGGCGTTATCCCGCGGTTCCGACATGAGAGCACCGAAGCAATCGGCGCTGAAGAAGGCGCCGGCTTTCGGATCAAAGAAACCGGTTGTCTCCGGTGCATCATACGAGGGCGGTTTGACCGCGGTGAGGATGCGGTCTCCCACACTGATGCTCTGGCCTGGGTTGAGCAAATAGACCCGATCCATCGGCAGCGGCTGGAACAGGCTCATCTTCCCGACAGCGAGAAAGGTCGTGATAACCCGCAACTTCGGAGCCGCTTCGAGGATACATTGGAGGCTTCCGATGTGGTCCTGATCCGTGTGGGTCAGCCACAGCCACCGTAGGTCTGCCGGATCGATGACCGATGCGAGTTTCTCCATGAACTGGTCGCACAGAGGCACTAATCCCGTGTCCACCAGAACCGGCTCGGCCGCCTTAAGCACGAAGGCGTTTACCGGAAGAATCCCCAATCCTGGGATGGGAAAATAGGAAGGTATAACCTCTATATCGGGCGCCGCCTCATAAGGCTCAAACATTGTCGGTGTATCCATGAGTTTCTGTCTCCTTAAACATCCAATGAATTTTGGCAAGTCTAATTGCAATGTGCGAGAAACATCGCTCGCTCACTTGTTCGGCCGGTCCGTCAGAGCACGGCCCGGATCACGAGTGTGTCCATCGTATTATTATGAATACTGCGGGTGACAACGCCACTGGGGAAATTGCCGGTTTTGGAGCTAAAATCTACCAGCCGGACTGAGAGGCTCGCCCCTGTACGAGACGACTGTTCCACGCAGCACATCGTAGCTGGTGCGATTGCATCTTCTGTGGATCGTCGAATCACTTCTTTTCGACGTCTACCGTCGTGGTAACCGTTCGCTTTTCGTCACCGACCTTCGTTTTCACATCTGTGTCGTTCTTATCAAGGACAACGACAAGACGGTCCGCCCAGCGAGTGTAACGCTGGTACCGTGCAGACTCAGAGTTAATCTTCAAAAGCAGCACGTTAGCCTTGGCCTGCGTCTTGAACGAACCAGCCACGGGATACCCGTCGGCGTCAATCCATAGCTCCACGTCCTTGCGCGTGGTCGAGCTCATCCAGAGTTTTGACTCCTTCTGCTCGGATTCCATACGCCATCGGGTACAGGAGAGACCCTGGTGGGAGTCGGGGCGCGCTTCAACCAGCTTCAATTCGGTCAGCTCACGAGCGAGGGGCTGGGCGTAGTGCACGAGCTCTCCGGCACGTAGCAAAGAGAATTCTCGAAGAACCCGGGTATTTGACATCGGGCCAGTGACTGAGAGCGTGAGGGTATTGGCGTCCGCCGTGATCATCAAATCCGTCTTTTCGAGCTGTTTGGAGTCCTTGTCTTCCGTTCTCGATGTACGATCTTCGATGTGGACTGTCGCTCGAATCGGATTCCGGCCGTCCAGTTTCTGCAGCCGCGTGACCAAATGGGGCAGTTCCTTGCCGTAAGAAGCGGTGGTGATCAATCCAATCAGGAGACAGACCATGTTCTTAAAATGATTCGTTGCCATAAGCCATAGCCCCTTATGAGAGTGTTCCTGTTACCTGTGCTTTATGCCCCGCCTCTTGCGGTTAATAGCTCTTCATTCTTCCTGTCCCTCGTGGTCGAACGTAGAGCTTGCTGGTTTGTTCGGTGTTAAATCATCCACCAGTGTCCCGGACTGATGGCCGGCAGTTTGAAGAACCTCTGGTCCTCCGGCAGGGATTCAAGAAGCTCGCGGGCCTTCTTTCCTATTGCCTGTGATGCAAGCTCGACGTTCCGCCTGCCGATTTCGGCCGAGGCGTGCTTACGCGGATCAAGTCCGCCGATTCCGTCGGGCGGTTTCATGTCGGGCGCAAGAGGCCCATCCCCCAGAGCCGACATATCGACCAGATCGGGATAGAAGAACATCATGTTGGACGTTTCCCACTTGGCGGCGTGGTCGGTATTGGATTCATTGGAGCGGCTGAGCGTTATTTCCCACAGTCCGGCTCCCACAGCCGTCCCATCTGCCACGACGGGCGCCAGGGCCTTGTCGATCATGTCGATTTGCCCTTTCACGTTGTGACCCGATACGCCGAGAATGACCCGAAAGCCCGTTCTCTTCAGTCGTGAAAACAGCTCCGTGAGAACCGGCAGCAGGGACTCCTGTGGGAATCCCTCGTGAAAATACACGGGCGGATATACCACCCCGCCGAACTGCTCGGCGGTCTTGACCAAAATGGCGTGGGCTTTCAGCGCATCATTGCCGAGCGGCAGGTGTCTGCCGTGCCACTCGATCAGGCCGAACGGCACGTAAACCACCGGAAAATCGCGAATGGCTTTCTCCAACTGGCCGGGTCGCATGAACTGCATCTGGACCGCGGGCGAGAGAGCCGGCTTGATGGTCTTTTCGCCGTCAGTCGCGGCTGTCGCACGCCCATCGAGAGCCAGACAAAGGGTCGCGGCCGCTGCCGACCGCACGAAATGCCGACGAGGAATTTCAGTACGCCTCGTATCTTTCGGTGAAACCTGATCGTTCATATTGACGCCTCCTTTCAGATGTGTTCCGGGTACTTGCCGGCTCTTCTACGGCGAGTTAGCCGGCTGCTGGAGTGCCGCCCTGGGCTCTTGCAGTGGATTCGTGCAGGGAGCCGACCAGATCGTGAATCACTAACAATGCCAGGTCCTGCGCCGCCAGATGAGTCAGAATGGCGCGGATTTCCTCTTCCGCCTTCTGGTTGATGAGAAAGTCGTTGTGGGCCTCGATACGGTCGCGGGCCGCCAGACGATTCTGGCTCATCATGATAACAGGGGCTGTATAGGCCGCCTGCAAGGAGAGAAACAGGTTCATCAGAATAAACGGATAGGGGTCCCAGTGATGAGTCCAGGCGGCCACGTTCATTGCGGCCCAAATCAACAATAGAGCGGACTGGGCGACAATGAACGTCCAGGACCCCACTACCCTGGCGACGAGGTTCGCCATCCGTTGGCCGAACGTCAGTCTTTCGTCCACGATCTCATTGACGCTTCTGAGCGGTTTGTGCTCATGGGCGAAAGGTTCGGGGAAATGTAACTTTTTCATGTGGGATTCCTCCTGATATCGAGAAGACCTATTAACAAAAGTTACTGCTTTTTTATGGCCGTCGTCTCATTAGAGACGGTGGCGTCTAACTCCCATAGATCTCTTTAGCAGCCCAGGATCATCGGCTTCCGCTCAGAAGGTCCGCCTTGAGGGCTTTGACCGCCAGGTCGCAGTGGTACTCGAAGTAGTCACGTTCCTTGGTTATGACAGAGCCCACAATTGCTCCGGTTGAGCTGTCCACGATACGAACCCGCAATTTCTTTCCGCCGGATTGATTTTCATCGTCGTAGTAGGTGCACATGATAAGGGCCTCGACGCCCAGAATCTGTTTGATTCTGGCCCTGGTTCTGTCGTCCAATCTGCCCCGGAGCAAGTCCTGCTCGCTGAGGAGCTCCTGAAGCTGCTTTCTTTCCACAAACGTAATGACTTGCCCGGGAAAGGCCTTGGTGTAGGAGGCCATGAAGATTTGTTCCTGCTCAGGGGTCAATCCAATCACGGCCATGCGGCCGCGGGTGATAAGCTCCGGCCGGGTGAACAACGCCTGCGTCTTGCGCGAGCAGCCCGTTAAAACAGCCATGCTCGCGGCCATAATGTATCCGGAAATAATGCAGAGACGTCCGATTCGCATTCTCATTATGTCAATCCCTGACTACGATTTAAATAACTCCTTATCCGGCGCATCATCTCCCAATAAAGCTCCTTTAGAATAAACAACCGCGTCCGCTCTGGCAAGGGCTATTTCTGTTCCATGGCAGCTTACCTGGGTTCGAATATCCTGGTGCCTATGTGGCCTCGTGTAACGCTTAGGTCTGACCGGTTTCGGTTCGCGGTCCATGAGGCCCATGCTTTGGGACGTTGAATTCCAAGAAATCTTTGATATTATATTTGCGATTATGGAGCGCAGGAGTACCTTCAATAAGAGTCGATGGGAAATTTTCATAAAGAACGCCGACAGAAGAATCGCAGAAAGGAAAACCAGATGAATCGCAGAACATTCTTACAGTCTTTGCCGGCTGTTACCATGCTGGCCGGCACAGTGTCCAGCTTTGCTCAGGAAGAGCTGAAACCGATTGCGCTGCCCAAACCAGAAAGGGAGGGCGGCAAGTCCGTTCTGGCCGCTCTTTGGGAGAGAAAGACGACCCGCAGTATCAGCACCGAGAAACTTCCGCCCCAGGTGTTGTCCAATCTTCTCTGGGCGGCCTTCGGGATCAACCGCGAGAAGGGCCCTTCCGCCGGAGGGATAGGAAGAACAGCCGCATCGGCCAGCAACTCTCAGGAAATCGACCTTTACGTAGCCCTGCCCGAAGGGATCTATGTGTATGAGGCCGTGCCTCACCGTTTGGCTCCTGTTGTCGCCGGCGATTTTCGGGCGAGATCCGGCCGGCGCGCCGCGGCTACCGCTCCGGTCAATATCTTCTACGTCGTGGACTTGGCCAAATACGCCAAGGCGCCGTTTCAAGAGCCGGGCCTGGTGGATACGGACGTGCAGAAGTCCTACTATTATGTTGCCACGGGTCTGATTGCCGCGAACGTGTATCTGTTCGCGGCCTCGCAGGGTCTGGCCGCCCATTTTCACAATTGTGACAAGCAGAACACGCCGGGGGAATTCAAATTGAGGCCCGAGCAACGTGTCCTCTTCGCCCAGACCGTAGGTTATCCGGCGTAGGTCCGTCACACGGTTACTGAGCCTGGTAGGTCTTGCCCGGATAGTGTTCGTCGAGCCAGTCGAGGTCAACGTTCGGCGGATTGAAGACCTGGCCCTTGCCGAAACCCTTGGCGGCAGCTTCGGCCCGGCTCATACAATAGATAACTGTCCGCTTGTCCTGCCATTTCTTGCGCTCCGCGTGGCCGTCCATGAAGCTGAACGTGCAGGCGTTGCTGTGAAAGATGCCCAGCGGGTCCCACAGGGTGCCGGTGTGTGGCTCATACGACCAGCCGGCGTGATTGTGGTTGCCCGCCGAGCCGTCGTAGATGTCCTCGACGAACAGCATCTTGATGGCCTGCTCTTTGAATGCAAATAATTTTTTCGGGTCCTTTGGCTCGGTGGCCCGCATGTAGTCCGTCAGAGAGTAGCTGCGGTAAATCAGGTTTTCCAGTCCCATGCCGCGGCTCGTCCCGCGTGTGATGCGATTGTCACCGGGGCAGTGATAGGCGCGGATATCCTTGACGTACTGGTACAGTACGCCTTCCTTGAGCCCGTTGTAGCGCTGCTGGCGAGTAACCGGTCCGCTGGGCATAGGGACGATGGTGCCTCCCGAATAGTCCAAAGGCGGCATGACCCAGGGCGGCACGCCGTTAACCGTGTTGCTGAGCGCCCAGCCGCCGCAGACGTTGCCGTCGTTCTCGCTGGCGTACATGATATAGGCCAGCGACAGGGTCTTCTGGTTCGAGGAGCATGAAATTCCCCGGCCCTGCTCCTTGGCGACATTTAGTGCGGGCAGGAGGACCGCCATCAAGATGGCGATAATCGCTATAACAACCAACAGCTCGATGAGTGTAAAAGCGGTTCGCTTGAACATCTCTGGCCTCCTTCAGTAGCGGTAAAGCGCCTCTGTGCTTCTCTATGCGGCGACTGGCCGCATCGCCGTCATGCCGGCACCCCGCCGGACAAATGGCCGGCCAACAACACTATTATACACCCTCCAGCCTGCGGAAGAAGCAAAAAATCAAGCCTGCAAAGTTTTGGCGGCAGGCCTTGCCGTCCTGCGCCGCCCGTTGCATTGCGGCCGCAGGATTTGTCGCGATAATTATTTTTTTTATTTTTCTTGAACTATTGGGGGGGCCTGCCGTATAATCGTGCACCATGAAGTATATTCTCACGTCTCTCAGAATATTCTCCATAATAAAAGTAACCGAGAGATACAGTTTATGGCCATTACAGGCCAAAGGAGCACAGTAGTGAGTACAGGTACAGTAAAATGGTTTAATGAGAAAAAAGGTTTTGGTTTCATCACCCCCGATTCCGGCAGTGAGGACTTGTTCGTCCATCACTCGGAAGTCAAGACGACCGGCTACGCCAGCCTCGCCGAGGGCCAAAAGGTGGAGTTCACACTCGGACAGGGCAAGAAAGGCCCCTGTGCGACGAACGTCGTCCCGGCGTAATTCAAAGCAACAAGTCGTAAAAACCGACGGGCTCCGAGAAATAGCGGAGCCCGTTTTATTTTGGTAAAAGACGCAGGTTTTACGAAGTTTGCCGCAGGGCAATGCGTTTGGGATCAACCACTTGCCCGGCCGGGACGCCGGCCCGCGCCAGGACGACCTGGGCCCAGCGCGTATTGCCCAGCCCCGTTCGATGGTCGTCGCTGGAGACCTGAAACACCACCCCTGCGGCGGCGAACACCATGACCAGCTCCACGTACTGACGCGTCAGCTCGCGCGGCGCGATGGCCGCCTTGTGAAACCAGTAAATCATATCGTTCATCACGTCAAAGACTTTGCCTTTGGCCGCCATTTTCGCCGCCAATTCGCGCAGCAGGTGCGGCGGATAATCTTCCGGAAAAGCCGCCGGGTGCGTATTGCCCGTATTGAACGGGTGCGCGATCACATCGAGATAGTCAACATCGCAGAGCCCCAGATAGGTCCGCACGACGTTTTCGACGTACTTCTGTTTATCGCTCGGCGTATTGCGGAGCGTGCCGTCCGACTCGCCTCCCAGGTGGCATAGTACCCATTCGAGGCGTGCGGCATGGCGCTGATCGAGGCTGATCCGCCCCGTCGCGTCCAGTGCGGTAGCTTCGGCGCCTTTGAGAACGATCACGTCCTGTTGCCCGGATCGCTCTCGCTCGATTTCAGCGAGGTAGCGGTCGAACTCGGCGTCCGACTCGCTGATCTTGCCGCCGGGAGCGTAGTGGTCGGTAATGGCGACCGCATCCAGCTCAAACGCCCTCGCTTCCAAAATGTGCAGCGAGATCGGGTGCGCGCCGTCCGAGAAGATGGTGTGCGTGTGCAGGTCGTGGTTCAGGCGGTTCGCCGGTTGAGATGCATCCGCCTTACCTTGCGTATTTTGCGCCGTGTTCAAGGGCATCACTACTACGGCCGCTGTTAGAGAAGCTCGTAGAAAATCGCGCCGAGAAGAAACCAACATGTGCCGATCCTTTCATGGAGAGCCGTCACGTGACTCATCGTCGATACTCTGATGGTTCGAACAACCAGGCCCCTGACTGGTCCGGCGGCCCGGCCGGCCCTATTCTACCGCTTACCTATCCTCCTGCACAGACAATCTCACCTCCCGGCCGAATCCAGACGCCTATTAGAGTTGGACGCCTGCACCGTCCTGAATTCGGCTTCGCAGGCTGGGCTGTAAAAAGGTCGGAACAGCCTTACTTGCTCAGTCTTTTGGCTTAGACTTTGCCACGTTTAGGCCTGGAGTGTCAAGTCGTCGGCTTTTTCTTGGAAACCATTTCGCTGTTTCCGGTCTCATCCTGTTTCTTTTCGGCTGCTCTGCCGCCGAAGTAGAAGCCGGTTATCGCCGCCAGAAGCCCTGCAAGCATGCTCAGGATATTGTCAACGATTTTCATATTCTCGGCTTGGCCGTCTCTGACCAATATGTGAAGAACGGCCATTCCGAGAATCACGATGACCGTCAGGGCCATGATTGTCCGAGCAAGGCCGGATATGCCGGGCGGCGCCTTGGTACACTCCTTGATGAATTCCTGCAACTCTGAAAGGTCCAGTTTGTTGCGCGACGCTTCACTTATCAGCAACTGTCGACACTTATGTCTGGACCAATAGGCCAGACAGATATCGAGCACAATTGGAATGCCTGCGATAAATGCGAGCACCAGGATATACAGTTCTATTATCTCCATATCCTCCACAGTAAACCTCCCGTCAAAAAATTTCATTTCCACGATACCCTAAGGTTTTCCGTCTCTTCACGAGTCCGGTCACGTGTTCCACACATTTGTCTCGATCTCATTCTCCCTCCAGATTAACATCTGTGGATCGTCCCTCAGTCCGTATGACAGGCACTGCTGATCGGGTACATGGGTTTGCGGACGACAGACTCCTGTCCGACAAGTTATCCTGCTATTCTTGGCGGCTTCATTTCTTGGCCGTCTTGCTGTAGCTGTCGCGTTTCTCCGCAATCGAATCCAAGACGCTCTTTAGAACGCCACGGCCCTCGAAGGTCTTATGTACGGTGTCCTGGACCTTGGATGCCTCGACGCTCTGACCTTGCTCGACCAGCCAGTCCGCGAAACGGTCCGCATACCACTTGAAATCAACGTGCCCGAGCGATTCGGCCGCACGATCTGCGTTGGCAGTCAAGGCGGCGATAAACTCTTTCCCGGCAGCCTTCACATTAGGCTTGTCAGGTATGACCTCTCCCTTGGCTGCACTTGCCGAGGTAAACGGCCTGTCCGGTTCAGCTATTTTCAAAAGCTTGTAGTCCCTGGCTTCCGAACTGGCCAGAGCAATGTTCGCATGATAGCTGACGACGTGGTCCGCCAGCCGCTCGACGACGTCACGAAGTATCTTTAGCCCGCTGTCCATCGTTCGGCTGCCGTCAAAAGCCAAAATGCGCCCCACGTCTTGTGAGAATAGATCCTGAGCCACGTGTTCTTCGTCACGCTCGCGTGGGGGCTCGATCCGAAGCCGCAAGGGGCTCGAGACGACATCCTGGCCGATGAGGTGCAGACATACCTGAACGGTGTAGTAGCCTGGATCTGCAATATCCCACCCATTCAGTCCGGCCGAGACAAAGAGCGACTCATACGCGGCTTCGCCCGGTCCGAGCACCTTGGGCTCGGCCACAAGGTCGTAGTGCGCGTACGGCGAAAATTGCCGTGCAAGCTTGCCGTCTTTCTTGATGATTATCGTCATGGTATCCAGACGTGCTAACAGCTTTGCGTCAACGATGACCGGCTGTTTCGAAACATTCTTGAGTTTCAATTCCAGCACGATTGGTTCGAGGTACTGAAAGACCGGCGTATTCCGGTTGGCTCTTACTTCGAGGCTTAGAACTGGTCTTTCAGCCGTAGCTGCCTGTCGAAAACCGTGATGGTCGAACCAGTCGGCGTTGCCCGGCTGAACGAATCGTATGGGGGCATGCCGCAAGAACAGCAGCTCACTGTTGTCGAAGCGATACCTGAAATTACTGAAGTAATCCGTCTCTGAATTGGTCGAACTGTAAGGGCCGTTGGGATAGTAGAACGGGTAATTCATGAAACCCGTCGAAGTCGTATCGTTTGTTAACGGAATCCACGATGACCCGAATGTCGGGAAATCCTTTTGCCAGGAGTGCGCCAAATTGAAACAGTGCCCCAGCTCGTGGCAGGCGCACCAGAACTTGTACCTTTGTGCCCAATCGTTGGGCTGAATGATCCCAGGATCTGCAACGAATAGCGTAGAGTTCAAGAAAACGGAGGTTCCTTGACGATGATTGGGACCTATGTCGTCAAACATGATGCCTGCCAAACCTGCACCCTCTTCATGGGCTGCTGCAAAAAGGATCCACGCCGCCCATTGTGGCGCGTTCAAGAAACGCGACCAGAAAGCCTGCATCGCATCATGAAGCTCGTTATCGTTCCATATTTGATTTGCCCCAGCCATTAGTAATGGCACCTCGCCCTGACCTCCTGTCCGGACATCGAAACCCGCCCGGCGATAAACCATCTCAATGGAGATGGTTTCCTGCGGCAGATCACTGGGGTGTGTGGGATGAAGGTGCGTATCGGTCGTAGTGATCGGCGTCGTTCCTGCTGCATAGTCATATTCAAAAGACAACGGATGAAAGTAGCGCGATCTAAATTTGTATTCCCGTTTGTACGCTGTCCGGCCGTTAATGAAAGTGACTGTTGCTCGTGTTAGAGAGCTGTACCAACTTCGCTGAACATCAATTTCTATATGCGTAAACGGAAAGGGAGTGCCGGGTGCGTCCTTGTACCAAATCTTCCCCTTATAGGTATCACGACCGGCTCGCACCAGCGAAGCGATCCAATGAACGGAGAACTTCACTCCTGCCTGTATTCTGCCGCTTGCGGTCATCAACGGATACCGACCGTCAACATCGAGACGCAGTTCATCCCTGATCTTCCCCGGAAACGGGGGTGTGTTTAACTCGCCGGCGATTGGCTGCAGTTCCCTCGTTTCCGCCTCATCGCCCTGATCCTGTGGATACATCGGCGGCTCCGCATATCCAAACAGCCGCGATGCTTCGCTTAATGCGGATTGAGTCTGAATGTCTTGCCCGCTATAAACACCGCTGACCTCGAATACGTGCTGCCACCAATCTGCCATATCTACGGCGGTTTCGATGTTCAAATCCTTTTCGCCTTTGTAGGCTGAACGCCCACCTTTCTCTTTCTTCTCTTGCTTTGCCATTTTCTCACCTCATTTTAACTGGTGGTTCCTGTTTACCTTCATAACGCCAGTAGCACGTATGAATAGACCAAATCAATTTTCAATTTACGCTTGCTCATTCGTTTTCCTTTCATTTGACGGCTTTGTAAGGGCTCCGCATGGCGCGCAAGAAGAAACTTCTTCCATACGTACATAAAGTCAGCAAACCAGGCCAAGTTCCTTGACCATTTGAGCTTCCTTAAGGTAGAACGCCCGCCCGTAGGCTACCCTCTCAGCAAAAGCCTCGTTCTCTGTCAACTCAAACAGAAACTGTGAAATGGGCTTGCAGGCCATCAAACTGTAACATGCTTGGCACATGCTGCCTTCGACGTACTTCTCGGGCAGATAGCAGCCCAAGCCAGCCTCAGAAACCATCGCAATCAGCTTCCGAGGACCCCAAATTCGTATAGCGTGCAAGATGCTGTTGCACTCCGCCTTGTCCAGTATTTCATCAAGGGTGTTTTGGCGCAGATTGCCGAGCAGTAGAGGATGCTCAGTGCTCAACTCAATGACCGGTCCGATGCAGGCCAAAACCTTGCCCGAAGGTAAGATAATGGGCGAGCTGCCGGCCGCACAGGCGGAGATCGGTGGCTTGTCGGTCAGGTGATACCTCAACTCGGAAATAGCCTCCAACGCTCTGCCGGCGGGAAACGTGATCGCGGTGGCAACGGTCTCCGGTTCAGTGACACGGCTCAGATCGTCCAGTATGCGTTGATACTCAGGATCTTCGGTGTTCTCGGTGCAGACTGCGACATTATAGGGAATGTTGAGATCCCTGGCGGCCAGAATGGCGTTCTTCACTTTCTCGAAAGCAATAGCCTTCTGATGGTAGACGTCGGTACTAATGGCCAGCATCCTAACGGCGGGCAGTGAGCGCAAAGTCGCCACGGCATCGTGAACCGAAGAAGCCCAAAACGCATTTGTGACGGCGGATACCAGCAGCCCTTTTTCGGCTGCATAAGAGCTGACCTTCTGCAACAGAGACATATCAAAGAAAGGTTCTCCGCCCGTCAAGCTGAGAACCTTGATGTAGCCGTTGCGGTACGCGGCGACCTGTGCCACCCAATTCACGGCATCGGCAAATTGCATCTTCTCCGTTCGGTGGGGACCAGCGCGGATGATGCAGTGAGGACATGCAACCTGGCACTGATAGGTCATGACAAACCCGATGTTCCTGACGAACGGCATCTCGAAAAGGGGCTTATCCATATAGACTGTCTCATTGCAGAACTGGCTGCCGGTTTCGCATATGCAGCCTCCTCTGGCCTGTTTCCCACGGGCACCATCACACCGCCGACAGGAATCGGGAGACTGCCGAGCAAGAACAAACTCTGCATCGCCTAACGGCGCGCTTGTTCTCGTGGAACGAGCATGACCTCAAGTCCTGCTTCTTTGATTTTGTTCGCGAAGTCCTCGTTGACGAGCATCTTCCACGGAACCGGAATCCCGACTATCCATGGGTGCCTGAGGACGAATCGCGGTTGCTCTTTGAATTCGGCAAGAAGCTTGGCCGGGATATCAATTGACAATGGTTTTTCCGGAGTTGGCCAAGTACCGATTCCTTTTGTGCTGGTGCGTGGCATGGGTCTTTCTCCTTTCAGCCTTCCACGAAGGTCCTGAATCTGATTTGACGGCACGTCCCTCCGTTCGTCAGTTCGTTTCTCGTGCGATGCAACGACAGTGAAAAATGGCCGCCTCCCAAACCGAGCTGACACCTCGCTTCCGGGGCAGGACACTCCAGACTCTCATCTCTCGCGCACAGTCTCCTCGCGATCTGCGCTTTCCAGAGAAACCAATATGATGCTTATGTCAAAACGTCCGCAATAATACCGAAAGGAGCATAGCCTCAACTGGAAAAGAAGGCCATTGTGGTGACTACGTATTTTCTTATTTTCCGCATTTTCGGTACAGAATAGAGGGTGTTTCTTCCATAAATTCTCAACATTTTCTCAAAATCTCTCAAACTTAGGGGATTTTTGAAAGAGTGTTTTTGGGGGGGGGATTCACTGAAGGCGCACTCCTTGTGCATAACGATATAAGGGGTAGTTTTCGATTTCTGATAAACCCTTATGACACAAGGAGGTGCATTATGTTGAAACGCAAGGCTC
>Ga0315295_10000742_pt1 | contig 27828 bp, 37 predicted proteins | sample YL17G14_0_MG_FD_204453 | JGI IMG/M metagenome (GOLD analysis project Ga0315295, IMG submission 204453) | Sediment microbial communities from Yellowstone Lake, YNP, Wyoming, USA - YL17G14_0 | ecosystem: Environmental > Aquatic > Freshwater > Lake > Sediment | place: USA: Wyoming | collected... | reverse complement strand
TAACACTTGTAGATAGTGGATTTACGATGGGCGCAGCCGATGCGCTTGATCCGTTAACGTATGCTGTTAGTGGTGGTAACACTGCAACATGGACGTTGGATCAATGGAAATTTTACTTTTTAAAGTCGAGTACAAGTTATTATCCGATAACGCATAATGCTTTAACGCCTTCAATTAGTATAACTGTTGTTGCAACTGGTACAGAAATTTATGAGGCTCAAACTGTCATTAATTGGCCTTCTGTAACTGATATTTATTTAAATGGTATTGTTGATTTTTCAAGATTAAAAATAAATTTGCCAGCCATAACGATTGGTATATACAATAGTATTTTTACATTTATTGAGTGTTATTTTTTATCTGCCAGTGCAACAGTTTTAAATTTTAGTCAGTCAGATTTGCATGGTAATTTGCAAAGATGTTCTTTTAATGGGGTAAGAATATTTAGGCAGCCAGTAACAACAAGTTCTTATGCAAACTTATATTTTTATTTGAATGTAAATGCCGCAGCAATTCAACTTGCATCTTCGGGAATATTAAATATAACCATTGCGGTCATTGAAAATGTGAATACTGGTGCTGCTGCAAGTTGTATTACATTTGCAAACGGTTTTACTGCATTAACCGCTCAAGGGCAATTAAAATTTGTTAATTCAAATGTCGGTATTTTTGTAACTATCGAAAATACATGCGTTAACGTTTTGATTAATAGTTTGATATTAAAAAATACAAATTATTATTTTCGTAAGGCTGCCGCTGTTACTGATTATAAAGGGAATATAAATATTAATTGTGCAGTGATTTTGGGTGTTCCTGTTACACGTTGGTTTTTTGACAATATGCTTGAGTTTGTGAACTTAGTTACACAAAGGATTTTGCAGGTAAAAAATATTATTTACCCTGAAGTTGAGCAGAACCTTTCCGCAACGTTAACCGATAATACCACAACACAGGTGATTATTGGAAACAAGCTGCAGAATAAGTCAATAAATATTGATTATACGATAACCAGAGGAACGGGACGAGCACAGGGAACGCTTATGATCCTTAACGATGGCACCAATCTATTTATAGCCACGGCGTTATCTTTGAATAACGCAGTAACTGAGGTTGAAGAACTTGCTATCGTATTTTCCGCTAACTTTAACACGAATGAAATAAGGCTGGCAGCATTATTGAGTAGTTCAGGTAATAATGCCACATTTCAATATAATGTAAGTCGAGCAATGATTACACCTTTAACAATTTAAGATTATGTCAGGAAAGGTAAGATATCAAGAAGCATATAATGATTCATTTGGGGTCCTGGAAACAGCTATAGGGGGCGCAGCTCAGTGGACCATTGAGCAGTACTGGGATACTGGTTTCCTTAGTTATAAATTGAGGCATGATCAAAATGATTTTTTCCAATTAAAGACACAATTTGATCATACCAGAAAGCTTGCAACTGTTCTGGGAGATATGCATATCCACATAACGCCACTTGCTGCTACCCCTGGTGACATTTACCTGAGTATTGCCTATCATTGGCATACTTTCGGCGATGTGATCCCTCAGATAGTAAGCTGGCAAGCTACAAATGCGACTATTCCAATATTAGCAGCTGATCAGTTCAAATATTTGATCAAACCATTAGGGGTTATTATAAACCCACCGGCAAGTGAAGGATACAGTAGTTCATTACTCATGAAAGTTACCAGGTTAGGAACTAATCTTCTGGATACATATTCTGGAAGTTCAGGCGACGGCGGTACAGCTGCCGCAAATGTTGTACTTTGGTACATGGATGCTCATACTTTGCAAAACAGATTTGGAAGTATAGGTACTGCAACGGATTAATTAATAATGTAAGGAAAAAATGGCACTGTTTTACCCTGACATATTAGAGCACAATAACCCGAACAAGCCGCTCATGGACGACGGGCAGCTGGCAGGTAGCTATCAGATTGTTGCTAATCTGGGGTCCAGGGATGCATTACCGCTTGACAAAAGAAAAATCGGTATGTGTGTTGCATGGCTTCAGAATACAATGCCTATCCTCAAAAAATATATTGGACCTGATACCACGGATCCTGAGTGGGTGGATCCTACCAACTGGGTATCCATTTCATACCCTTTTTTTAATTATGATATCACCGAAGTTCTTTTGGCCAATGCTACAACCACTTTCATTGTTGGTGACAGGACCGATTATGCAACATTCATTCTGTATTATCAAATGGTCCGCGATACTGTAATTGCTGTTGGTCAGATTGAGATTATTCAAAATTATACCGGCATTGAATCACCGACATATTTTACATTCCGGGAAGTTGCCGGCACTCTTGGCCTGGTAAATATCACCACAGCTCTTAATGTTGATAATGTTGAGGTTAGTGTGCAGATTGACAACTCGAGCGCAACCGATGTCACCATGAACTACAATCTTATCCGGAAGCCTTTTGTAATTGCTGAAAAATCCTGGGTAGAAAAGACTGGACCGATAACAACCGATATATTGAGCGGCGTATCCTTTGCGAATTCCAGTATGGTAGTTGCCGTCGGGAATGACGGGGCTGACGCAGTAATATTCTGTTCTATTGATGGTGGATCTACATGGACCCAGCAAACATCACCGGTAAACAGAGAGCTTAATGCTGTATTTTTTATCGATGGTAATAACGGATGGGCCTGTGGTAATAATGTTTTTGTGATTCGTACTTCGGACGGAGGTATGACCTGGACAACTCAATATGATGCAAATGAACCTATCGCCGCTCTTAATGCGATACATTTCATTGATGCGAATATAGGATGGGCTGTTGGTCATCACAATACTGATGAAAACTTTATTCTTTATACTATTAACGCAGGGCTCAACTGGGTTGAACAAACCTCGCCAGAGTTGAATCAAGATTTGAAAAGTGTGTTTGCAATTGATGCAAATAATGCCTGGGCGGTTGGCTCAGACGGAACAGGAAATCTTATCATAAACACAACTGACGGTGGTACCAATTGGAATGTCCAGACCCCACCGGTTACAACCGGGGCATTATACAGTGTATTTTTTATTAATGCTAACGTTGGCTGGGCTGTTGGATCTGATGGTTCTGATTATTTAATATTAAAAACCGTTGACGGCGGCGCCAATTGGACTACGCAAACATCCCCAGTAACGACAAATGTTACCTTACATTCAGTATATTTTGTGGATGTTAACACTGGCTGGGCTGTTGGCCAGGACGGAGCCGTTATATTGATTCTTAATACGATCGACGGTGGCGCAAACTGGCTGCAGCAGACTTCGCCGGTAGTGAACAAGTCATTTTTATCTGTTGCATTCTATGATGAAGATCTTGGCGTAGCGGTCGGTATTAAAACCATTAATGGAAACATTGTGATTGAAAAATATTCAATAGGACTTACTTATCCTTATTAACCATGGCACTGTTTTATCCTGACATATTAGAGCACAATAACCCGAACAAGCCGCTCATGGACGACGGGCAGCTTGCCGGAGGTTTTCAGGTAGTCGCTAACAAAACGGCCCGCAATGCCATTGGTGAAGATAAACGAAAAATAGGATCCGTTGTATCCTGGATTGAAGGTTCTGATAAGGTTGTTAAGAAATTTATAGGACCAAACACCACGAATACTGAGTGGACTGATGACTTGAATTGGCAGGATATCATGTTCCCATTCATGGAAGAAAACAGATACAAGATTTTATCTTACAATGACACGACTACAATTGTCCTGGGAGACAAGACATTGTATACGTCATTTGTATTGAGGTATCAAATGATAAGGGATACCGTTATTGCCATGGGTGTGATCGAAGTAATGCAGAATCAAATTACCTTTGAAACGCCTGTTTATTTCACATTACGGGAGCTTGGCGGGCTTATTGGTCTGGTCGATATTACGGCCGCTTATAATGTCGATAATATTGAACTGAGTATTGAAATTGACAATTCCAGCGCTGTTGACGTAACCTTGGTTTATGATATACAAAGAAAACCATACCTGACAATTCCTTTGGCTTGGGTTCAACAAACAGAGCCGTTAACTGAAGGTTTTATGTACGGAGTAAGTTTTACTGATGCAAATAATGGCTGGTCAGTTGGCCAGGATACATCAAATGGAGCAATGTACATAATGAATACAACTGATGGCGGTGTTAACTGGGTCAACCAGCCTATAGGTGGTGTCGCGTTAGGAACGCTTCACTCTGTTTGCGCCGTTAGTACATTAATAGCTTATGCCTGTGGGGTAAATGTAGATGACGAATTTGTAATATACAAAACAACCGATGGTGGAGCGAACTGGAATCAACAAACTTCTTTAGTGCCAATAGCAATCGGGCTTTCAATATTCTTTATTGATGCAAATACAGGTTGGGCCTGTGGGTCTGATGGTGGAAGTACACCATACATTTTAGCAACTACCGATGGTGGAACTAACTGGAATGCTCAAACAGCTGCTACTGCTTTTGGAGATCTTTGGAGTGTATTTTTCATTGATGCAAACACTGGATGGATATGTGGAACTGATTTAGATAATGGTGATTCACTTATTATGACAACCACTGATGGTGGTGCCAACTGGATAAAACGAACAATTCCATTAACCACGGATGATTTTCAGTTGTATTCAATATTCTTTATCAATGCTAATACCGGATGGGCTGTCGGAGCTAATCTATTTTCTATCGGGATGTTAATCTACAAGAGCACTGATGGCGGTGTGAATTGGACGGCGCAGACATCGCCTATGGCAACTGGTGTGCTTTGGAGTGTATTTTTTGTTGACGCTAATCATGGTTGGGCTGTTGGTACTGATATAACTGCAATTCTTACTGTTATTCTTCATACGAGTAATGGTGGAACAAGTTGGGAATCTCAATCATTGACATTAGCTTCAGGATATACGCTTCATTCTGTTTTTGCATTGAATAATAACCTTGCTTATGCGGTTGGAGAGAATGGAGCAAACGACGATATAACACTCAAATACTCATGATCATGGATAAATTAATGCTTTTGATATTTATGGTGATCTTCATATCATGCATGTTCGGCCTGAGTGAAGCCGTAAAACATAAATTTGAATCTACCTGGTTCAGTACTATAAAGCACCCAAAATGGTTTACTGATTATCTTAATCCACATATTTTCCCATTACGGAACCTGAAACCTGCCTGTGTAGGATGGTTGTTCAAATATCCACTGGCCGCAATAGATGATTTTTGGCATACCCTTAAACTTATTCTTTTGATATTGATATTCACAACTATTTGGATTGCTTACCATGAGTGCAGTTGGTTAATTTGGATGATTATTTGTGCACCAGCTTATTTTCTTCCATTCGAGCTGAACTACAATGGGTTTAATAAAAAAGAAAAAATATAAGCCATGTCACAGAAGATGTCACAATCCATAGAGTCATTTGATCAAGCAACTCCGTTGTTAGATCAGAGTCAAATATCAGGTGGATTTAAAGTAGTTGCCGATTTGACAGCACGAAACGCTTTGCCTTTATCTATGCGAAACGTTGGAATGGTAGTTTCTTTCCCAAACACTAATATCATTCAGAAGTACATTGGCGCTAATGTTACGGATGTAAATTGGACGAATCCTAGTAACTGGGTTGACCCGGGTGGAGCCGCCGCCGCAGATAGTCAGGTTCTTGATTATAAAGAATTTCCAATGATTGAAACCCAGTTGGCCTATTGGAATGCTCTTTGTCTTACAACTTCGTCAGCTTCTTCAATGGCATATCATTATTCAGGAAATTTCAATAGGATATATTTTGTCCTTTTTAATGGAATAACCAACGCGAATAACGCAACCAGAGCAGGTCAAAGCACTGGTACTTACGTGTCATTTTATGATATTGATAAGAAAGGCTTCTCAAAGTTAATTGCTATTCCTCAACTCTACCCGAATTCAACTGATTTTCATGATGTACCCTCAATGATCGTTAGTGATAATGGGTATATTATTATCATGAAGGAAGCATTAAACGGGCCTTCAGGCAGTCATAATTCACCAATTCAGATATGGAGATCAAATAGTCCTGAAGTTATTGAATCGCCATCGGTTCCAGGAACACATGATTTTACACTGGTTACGACAATTTCAGCAATTGACATGTCTTATCCTACTATCGTAAAAGGTACGACATCTGGTGAAATTTTAGTTGTTGCCAGGGCAAATAGCGGCGGTCATCATCTTTTGGTTGGTTTCAGATCCTTAAATAATGGGCTTAACTGGCAGAGTTTAAGTGGTGTTGCAAATAGCGTAACCACTATTGCCAGCTGCCTTAACATATCAGGGTCAGGACTTGACTGGTATTTCTATCCTATGGCTTGTAAAGGGACAAAGGCTTTTGGTTACCATATTTGGGGATTACTCAATGAGGGGCCGAGCGGTACTTCTCCCGATGGCACTGCAGCTGCGAGTCGTCAAAAATACATTATGCATTTTTATTCTCCCGATGGTATTACATGGAGCAATGCATATTTCTATAATCATGGTTCTGGCGGGTTTTCAAAGAATGTTGTTTCATCCGGGGCTATCACTCCGGCTGAATTATTGGCAAATTTCATTGTCTCAAGCCTTGCGGCTGAAGCAAGAGCTTCACACGCCGGATATGAAGCAATTATTGATAAAAACGGCATTCCATACATCCTGAGTAATAAATTTTACCGTTACAATACCTCTGAAACCCCTGATTATGCCAGAAAAGACAATGTATTAATCGGGTATAAGATGTACAATTATAATATAACAACTGATCTTTGGGTTGAAACAGACATAACCACTATTACAAAATATCCAAATGATCCAAATTCAACAATTAATTCAGCGTTTGGATCAAGGCCTAATTTCCTTGTTTATGGTGATGGTGTGTATGACGTTGTTTGCAGGCGGGTGTATGCTACTCTGGATACTTACAATCCAATTATAACCATTGAGAGCGCAGCTGAAGGAATGATCGGTGGAATCTTTAGGGTTGTTGCAACTGCCGTAAACAATTTTGGAGAAGGTATTGTAGCTGGTGATTATTTTGATTATTTATCAGCTGCAACCATTGATGGTAGTAACATTTTACAGCCTTTGAAGTTTGATATTTGTTTTTTCAGGACTTATGATAATGGGACTACATTTATGCAGATTAGACCACCATTGGTTTATGAAGCATCAAGGTTTGCCGGGTATAATTCAGGAATATCAATTATACATAATGTGCATGATACTGGTTACGGTGGATTTTTCTTTAGTTTACCAAAGAATCTTCCTGCGGTGAATATTCTTGATCATAGTGACATTATTCTGACTTTTAATAAATTTAATTTTCTATAAACCACCGATATGTTAAGAAATAACAATCCTGCACTACCACTGATGGATGACAGCCAACTGGCCGGTGGTTTTATGGTGGTAGCAAATGAGGCAGCGCGAAACGCAATTCCTCTTGCAAAAAGAAAGATCGGCATGCTGGTTTCATGGACTGATGTTACTATCCTGACTAAAAATTTTGTTGGGGCTACAACCGCCGATGGTGATTGGACAAATAATGCAAATTGGGTGGTCCCAATTAGCAGTGAGGGAGTCACCGTTACAGTTAATATTAATAAGTTTGATCCTGCAGATAGTGCAACCTACTATTTTGGTATCAATACTCAGGAAGCTTCGCCTACAGTAGCAGGTATTGAGATTGTATATATTTCAAAACCTTGCACATTAACATTTGCTGATATAAAGTGGCAAACTTACGGGGTTGTCGGAACTACTGAAAATATCAGTATTTATGTAAGAAAAAACAATACAACCGATTATCTTGTTGAAACAATTGGTAATACATCAAACGTTAAAAGGTTTAATAACAGCCCTACTTCATTTAATCTTGCTTTTGCAGTTGATGATTTTTTTGAGATAAAGGTTGTTTGCCCGGCTTGGGGAACAAATCCAACACAGGTAAAAATTACAGGTTATCTTATTTTTGTTTAAAAGAATAAGCTATGTTATATAACGCAGATGGTTTACCTTTATTAAATGATAATCAGTTAGCTGGTGGATTTCAGGTTGTCGCCGATGAGACAGCACGAAACGCTATCCCTATTGCCAAAAGGAAAAAAGGAATGTTTGTTTCTTGGATCAGTAGTGGACTTGTATTATCTAAAAAATTTATTGGAGCTACAACTGCAGATGTTAACTGGACAAATAACACGAATTGGGCGACTTTTACGGCTACAAAAGGAAGATATTCTGTATCTGTATCATCTGACAAATTCAATCCTGTCAATGGCTCCACTATATATTTTGGAATAAACACACAGACAATCACAACTGACGCTGTAAGTGAAAGATTTTTTATTTCAGTACTTAGTACTTTAGCCTTTGGGAATGTTGAATGGTATGCTTACGGAACTGCGGGTAGCGGTGAGAATATTAGCGTTTATATCAGGCGTTCCAATACACAGGATTATCTTTTAGCAACAATAGGTAATACCAATGCATTAAAGAATTTCAGGAATACAACATCATTCGCGGCCAGTTGCGCGATTGACTCTTATCTGGTCGGGAAAATTGTTTGCCCAACATGGGCCACGCCACCAACACAGGTAAGACTTACCGGAGTTATAATGATTGAGAATGCTTAAAATATGATAAAATAAATCTGAAAGCCATGAATGTAAAAAAAGTCAACACGATTGCCATGTATATACTGGCAGGCATAATAACAATAGGTTTCTTTATCGTATTGTTTATGCTTATTTTTGTAAAGATCCCGGAAGGTAATGAATCAATGCTTAATATTGCTTTGGGAGCACTTATCGGCTCATTTTCCGGCGGGGTAGTTGGATACTTCTTTGGTTCGTCCCAGGGATCAGCAAATAAGACTGAGATAATGGCTAAAAACAATGATGTATAACCATTGATATGTGATTAATAACCTATTAAACTGATAAGCCATGTGCAAAGTATTAATTGTCGAGGATGACGCTATTAACATGTTCCTATATAGGAAAATCCTTGAAAACGAGGGTCACGATGTTCTTATGTCATCCACCGGATCCGATGCTATTGAAATGGCAAAGCGGTATAATCCGGATATGGTCCTTTTGGACATATTTCTTCCAGGGCGCAGCGGTTTTGATATTTACAATGAAATGAAGGAAGATAAGGATTTATCCTCTATTCCGGTTGTGTTTGCCAGTGCGTCCTTTGATAATGATGCTGTGATTGAAAAAACAGGAATAGCAAGAGAGCGGGTGATGCGTAAACCAATTAACTTTGAAACATTAACAAGCCTGGTTAAACAGATACTTCAGGAAAGGATTCTTAACCATAAAAATCTCAGCTATGCCTGAACATGACATCTCCTTTTTCGCAGCTCTCATTCAAGAATTTGGAGTAGCCACGGTTGCATTATCAATGTTGATGTTTGCAATTGCATTAAGCATACCAACATTGTTGACCTGGTTAAAAGATGGAATGAAAAGAAGGGAAGATAAAAAGCTTTTACAGGCTATCAGTGACTTGTCTAGTGAGATAAAAATACTTGCCAGGCAATACAATGAAAGCATATCATTAACCATGGTTGAAACAATTGTGGAGAATATATTAAAGCACCATTCATGGAGCTTATTTGATTTTGTACATGATGTGATTGAAAAGAACGATATTCAGAATGAAAGGTCATCCATTGAAGATAGCCTGAAAATGCAGGTATTTATCACATTTAAAGCTATTGACAATGATCTTATGAAATTCAAATACAAAGTAAAACCATTAAGTGATTTTCTTGATCGGTGCACCTGGGAAATGCAAGTAAATGAAACAATTATTAAAACCATATATGATCCCAAACCAAGTTCAGCAAAAAAGATCCTGAATGCCAAGATGTATTTAAGGACTGAATTTGGTAACATACATTTCCTTATGATGCAGAACATTAATAGATATTGATAATCAATGGCACAGAAGCTTTCACAACCAATACAATCATTTTATCCGGAAATCCCGGTAGTAAATGAAAACCAAATTAAAGGCGGTTATCAGGTAGTTGCTGATAAGAACGCAAGGAACAACATTCCAATTCTTAAAAGAGAAGTAGGTATGATTGTATCCTGGACAGACTTGGGCGTGATTTATACACAAAAATATATTGGGATTGATGTTACAAATCCTAACTTTACAAATGATTCAAATTGGTCGTTAATTCCGGATGAGAATGCTTTGCAAGCACAAAATTTATTGATGATTGCATATTCCGTGGCCCTATGAAAACGAAAATAAGTAATTATACATTCGACAAGACTCTAAAGACGGTAACGTTTTCAGACTATTCATCAATTAGGCTTGACGGAGTTTTACTTATTACTAACGTTACCAGCAATATCATAATTTACAACTTCGCTGATCCGGCCAAGGGCGGTACTGTTCTGAATAATGTTCTTACCCTATTGTACGACACATCATTAATGAATAATACCGACAAATTACTCATATACTATGATGATTATTTTGACGGCAGGATCATTTATAGCGGAAATATAATAGCAACCGGCGCCGGATCGTCAATTGATACATCCGGATATGGGTCAATCACCGTGCAATTATCTGGAATTTGGAATGGCTCTGTTGATATTGAAATATCCAATGATGGATCAGTTTGGCATGATTGCTTTGTTTTACCGTCGGATGAGCCTTCATTAAAAGATCTTATTGATTCTAATGGAACTTATTCATTAAGGTTAAGTAGCAGATATATAAGGTACAATTGCAAAAAAATAACCGGGACAATTGCTATTACGATATCCGGAAAGATCAGTGAGGGATTAAGCGGGGCCGATATGCTTTCCTTCGCCATGGATCGGACACAAAACATGCCATTACAAGTTCAACTGCCTATCAATTTAAAACAGGAACCAGACGGCGGGCTTATTCTTGCAGACATGAAAGGCCCTATCGCCTGGAATTCTTCAACTGTTTCACAGCCACTTATTATTGATTGTACCGGTTATAGTTCTGTTATTGTGCATAAAACCACAGCTGGGATTGTGACGCCTACAATAAGCAATGATGGTATACTATATTCCGGGACGGTATGTATTGGCGCAGCCTCATCGGCGGCTCCTGCAGCAACTATTCCAACGGCTACCGGAATATACATTATTCCTGTTCTGTCAAAATTCCTAAAATTAACCGGCCCGGCCTCTGCGATATATTGCGTAATTTATCTAAGTCAGACGCCTTACAACGCTATTTCATCAATGCTTAATCCTCCGGTGAATATTACACAATTTGGTGGAACTACAGCGGTTACGGCTGGTTTAGCAGGAACATTAGCTGTTGGCGGGAATGTGGCTACGGGGCTGGCACCTACGACAAATCCTTTACAAGTTGGTGGAGTTGATGACAGTAAAATCCCATTAACGAGAAGATTCTTGACGGATATTCTTGGCCGGTTGCAGATATCGACACAAACAGGACAATCACGCGCCTTGAACGAATTAGGTTATGATCCCAATTACAAAAATGTAATTTTAATACAAAATGTTGACAGGGGAGAAGATAATCAGAATTCTATCGATTTATTGACGCAACTTCTTACCGAACTTAAAATATTGAATCAATATATGTATGAATTACCTGGATTAATGTTGCAAGGAAAGCCGTCTGTTGATGAGCCTGCATCTTTCAGGAATGATCAATCATTCTTTAAATCTTAATTTTATCAATGTCTAACCATATAAATCTAAAGAAATGTTAATACAAGGACAAGTTGGACCTATCGCCGGTCTCCAATCAATCGCCCCAGGGACAAACGCCCCAATGAGGCAAGGTAATTTAGGAGACCAAATCGTATCTGAACTTCATGGCAGATACTTTGAAGCAAACTATCGCCGCGCACTATTTAACGGCGCGATCACAGGACAGGTAACTACGGTGGCGTTGGCAACAACTTACACCGGGTTATGTTTAAGTAATCCTGTTGGCAGCCAGGTAAATCTTTCGTTGCTGAAAGCTGGATTCGGGTTTTTAGTTGCATTCGCAGCTGCATCGACAATTGGTTTAATGGTGGGGTATAATTCAAGTACCAATGTTACTCATACAACCCCAGTTACCCCGCGATCACAATTTGTTGGAGTGGGAGCGGCGGGAGTTGGATTATTGGACTCGGCAGCAACCCTTCCTACAGCTCCGACACTTAATACAATTTTGGGTGTAGGCCTAACCGGTGCCATAACAACTGTGCCGTCAATAATGGCATCCATAGTTGATCTTGAAGGCTCGATTATTCTTCCTCCGGGAGCATATTGCGCTTTCTATACTTCGACTGTATCTGGCGCCGCTGCAGGTGCGTTCTCGTTTACCTGGGAAGAAATTCCTATCTAATAATGTAGATAAAAATTAGCGGGTTTTAATTCCCGCTAATTTTTCTATATTAATTATCTTTGAATTACTGTATTTGAATACAAAATATTCATAAAATGGCATTGTTCTATCCTGACATATTAGAGCACAATAACCCGAACAATCCACTTATGGATGACGGGCAGCTGGCCGGTAGCCTGCGAATTGTTGCGGATAAGACGGCCCGTAATAGCATTCCTTTGGACAAAAGAAAAGTTGGGGCCCTCGTTAATTGGACAGAAAATTCAGTTTTAGTTGTTAAAAAATACGCCGGTTCTGATGTTACGGATTTGAATTGGCAGGATGACGCAAACTGGGTAGATATAAACCATCCTTTCTTCAGTACTGATATCAGGCAGACTCTATTGGCGAATAGCACTACAACATTTGTGATAGGAAATAAGTTAATATTTGGATCCATTTTTCTATACTATCAAATGATAAGGGGCGATTCTGTTGCGATGGGACAGATTGATATTGTACAGAATGGAGTTGTATTGGAAAGCCCTGTGTTTTTTACACTCAGGGAGATTAATGATGTTGGTCTAGTTGCAATAACTTCCGCTTATAATAGTAACGATATTGAAGTCAGTATTGAGATTGATGGGTCAAGTGCGAGTGATGTATTAATGACTTACAATATGTCTGCAATGTTATTGCCTTAATATTTATTCGTAAATTTGTAATTTAATATTCAAGCGATATGAACTTCAATAAGCTGTTTAAAGGATCCGGATTATACCTGGCAATAGGTGGTGCTGTTGCACTTGTGGGTATTGTCCTTTACCTTTCAGGTAAAAACAAAGACATAAAAGTTGTAAAAGAGGGTGGTGAATCACTTATACCAGGATCACCAATGCCAGCTAAGTCAGCACCTAAAAGCGGCGTCCCCACTGTAATAACGAACTTTGATAAGGTTTGGGATTATAAACTTGAAAAGGGGATGTGGTATACAAAGAAGAAATCTGAGACCGTCTGGAAACCCCTTAAAGAAGTAGCCAGTAATTTTGAACTTGCGCTTCAAAAACTGAATGCATTCATTACCAAGTAATACATATAGCCATGGATCTGCAAAAATTGTCAAAGGACAAACGGGTTTACTGGGGCTTAGGCTTTACAGCATTAGGGTTGGTCTTAATAGTATCCTACTTAAACCGTCGGAAACTTTCAAAGGCGGCCGGTAATATTGTATCGGCAGCTAAGGCCACTACAGCGAAGTATTCAAAGCAGTTTATAAATTACCTGGGACAACTCGGGCCAATGATCACCGCTCCGCGTGGTGTCAGGAATAATAATCCTGGCAATATCAATAAAACCATGAAAAGCGGCCAGGAATATCTTTGGAATGGTGAGGTACCGCATGTTGAAAATACCGACGGGCGGTTTAAGCAATTCTATGCTTATGAATATGGGGTCCGGGCGCTCATGCTGAACCTGAAAAGCTATTTCAATAGTGGACAAAATACGGTCCGAAAAATCATTGAAAAATGGGCACCTGCAGCAGAGAATGGAAAGGCTGGCACTGAGGCATACGTACAAGCCGTTTCTAAGGCCGTCGGCGTTAAGCCGGACACTACACTAACTTTTGACAAAAAGTATGTCAACGGGCTTGTAAAAGCCATTGCACAACATGAAAACGGAAGCGGTGACAAATGGGTTACCGATGCACATTTAACAAAGGCCTGGGATTTAATGTAAAACAAACACTTACTAAAATGAAAAAACTATTGTTGGGTATTATCATATCCATTTGCTTTTCTTTGTCTTATAGTCAAACGGATAATTTTAATTCTTACTCGAGTGGCTATAATTTAGAAAATTCCGCTACATGGGACCTTGTGGACGGATCAACTACTTCGATCAAGATCCATAAAACCACAAAAGTATCAGACGCTTATTCTAATAGTTGGGGTGATAATTGCCTTATGTATGTAGGTTCGTTTAATAATGATCAATTTTCACAAGCTACTTTTATGGCCAGGACTGAAAACCGGTTTATGGGCGTATCTGTAAGATGTTCAGTGGTTAATGGTGGTAGTTATTATGCCTGGGTTTCCGATTCGCGAATGTCTTATTTTGTGAAATCAGTAAATGGGAAAAGAACATATCCACTGGCAGGTAATTCATGGAGTGTGAAAGACACAATCAGGTTAGAAATATCCGGATCAACCATTAATTTTTATCGTAACCGAAAACTTGATGTTTCGATGAATAAGACTGGCAAGTATACAGATATTGAAATAATGTCAGGTAATCCTGGAATTGCCGGATCTTCTGTTGGGATAGGGACCACAATCGATAATTGGAGTGGTGGCAGCATTATTGAGTTACCTTCTCCGGATCCTGTCAGTTACAGAAAAATGAAGATTAATTTTACCGTAAATTCCTATCCTGGCGGGACCGGGTGGAATAATTTTACATCCTATTCATCCGGTACCTCTTTGTTATTGATTGATACTGCCGGCGTTTCAACAAGCGTAACTTGTTACAATGAGGATACCTGGGACGGATCCACAACTACAGGTGAAACAACCGGGCCTTATCCTGTAAATGTAAATATAACAGACTGGTGGGCATCAACCGGCACCAAGGATATTGAACTGAGAGGGTTAAATAATGCTTCATTTTACGATATTGAAGTTTATGCCAGTAGGGGAAATACAACTGAGGCCAGGATAACAAAGGTTTCCATTGGCGCCGCTTCCGACTTCATAACCGTTAACAACAATACTTCGGATAAAGCTGTTTTTAATAATATCAATTCATCAGCCGGCACTATCCGGATATCATTTAGCCTCAATTCGGGAACATATTTTTATGTGGGCGCAATTGTCCTGAAAGAAAAGAAATTGAGTGGCGGTAACACACCCGTCCCGCCGGTGACTGAAGGGGATATTTTCAAGATCAATAAAATGTTGGTTCCTGGTGTAAATGCTTATGGGATCAGTTTAACGAGCTGGCAGGATAAATATTATGATTCTATTGCAGCCCTTGGTTTTAAAAGTGTCAGGCTGGTATCGTATGAAGCGATAAATTCATCCGGTTTAGCAGTTGTAAAAGACAATATTGACAAAGCCCTGGCCGCTGGTTTAATTCCTATATACTGCCACTGGGGGCCACAATGGTTAGCGAACAATACACCGGAAAATATTGCCACTTTCATTTCTGACTGGGATTATATTTCTAATTATTTTAAAGGATACTCAAACACTCAGCTTGTATTGGAGCTTGTGAATGAGCCTGAAAATATTACTGTGCCCGCCTGGAATGATCTCGTTGCCAACTGTGTTTCAAAGATACGGGCGAATGATCCTGATAGGCCTATTATGGTCAGCCCTTCCTATTGGGCTCAGGTACTGGGCCTCGATGGTTTTGTTTTACCAAAAGATACAATGCTTATCGTATCAGTTCATTATTACCGGCCAGAAACCTTTGTATGGCAGGGATCCTCAAAGCAGTATGCGAATCAATGGGTAGGTGAAAAATGGTATCCAATTCAGCCATACATTGATAATGTGACTGAATGGTTCGCTCCGGCTGTTGCGTTTCAGGCCGCGAATAAAGTTCCAATGAACGTGGGAGAATTTGGGGTAACACGTTTTGCGGATGTATCCGATAGGGCAAGGTTTATGAACTACCATGCAAGATATTTTGAAAGCTTAGGATGGAGCTGGGCTCTGTGGGATTTTTATAATGACTACGGTATTCGTGATACCGGTAAGGACCGGACTGATCCGACTTTATCAAAAGCTCTTTTGCATGATCCTATGCCGGCCGTTATGAGTTATAGCGCTATAACGCTATATCAAAGTAATTTCAGTACAACGAATAACTGGGCCGGATCAACCGGGGTAAGTGTAAGCGCTTCCGGTAATGAACTTGTGGCCACTGTATCGAGCGCCGGATCTGCGCTTACTGACAGATATGTTTATCGTTCTATTAGTTTGAAGAAAGGTAAAACGTATAGGATCAGTTATACAATCAGGTCGAATCCCAGACGTGGATCCATGGCATTTACCATTGGCGGGCCTTATGTCTGGGAAAACATGACCAATATCGAGACAACCGGGACCAGCGATGTTTATACCTGGGCTTACAGTTATTATGATGATCCTGGGACCTTATTCAGATTCAATATTGGTGGATCAACCGGTACTTTCTATATATCAAATTTCAAGGTCGAAGAAATTACCATCCCATAAAGTATGCTCGTTAACCATTCGTGACTGATATCAGTGTTAAATGAGTTTGAAGGCCACCTTCGGGAGGCCTTTGTCTTTAAATAAAAAACCCCGGGGACTGGCCGGGGTTTCAAGATGAAAAAGAGAATTGGTTAGTTGTTCCTGATTGCGGTCCATGTGCCAAGGTAAGCGCCTTCGGCAAAAAAACTACCAGAAACTTTATCTTCAGAATTGAAGGATCCATGATAAGTGATGGCATTATCCTGCAGGTCCCGGTAAGTCATGATGAATTCAGATTCACGAAGGCTGCCGCTCATTTCCATTGCGCCAATTGAGCCATTTAATGAGCCATTTGCGGTCTGTTCAACAGTGATATCCAGCGGAAATTCAGCACCACCGGAATAAGTAACGGTTGCATCCCAGCTACCTGCCAGGTCCTTTACGTAGGTTTCATCCTTTTCACATGAAGTGAAAATAACTGCCAGCATCAGAGCGGCTACGGAGATCAAATTTTTTGTTTTCATTTTGCAAAGTTGTTTGTTGGTTTTTACTTCTTTTACGTAACGTTAATACCGAAGGTTACATTTTTATGAATTATTTTTCAAATACCTTCGGGTCCATTAATCTAGCAAGATTAGTTTTCCTTGCTATCACTGTAAACTTTTGCAGTTCTTGAATTAATTCCAGTAACTTTTCTTTGCTTGGTTCAGGTAAGTGGTTATTTCCACTATCAGCACCGATGTTTACTTGTTTTGGGTGGCATCTTTTAATCATGGTCACAAAGTGTTCCAGATTAAAATCAATCACAGGTTCAATGGTTACGTAAACATCAACCGTTCTGCTTATTTTATCCATTGCCAAACTTCTTTGCATGGGATCCGGTGAATCCTTCATTATTTCCGGATAAAACATATCGCTTTCAAGGGTAGTGCAAATCACAGCATGTTCCCTGAAAAGGAAATGATTGAATTTGAGAATCCGTTCAGGGTTTTTTGTTTGAAATAAATACTTGTTTGCCCTGAAATCATAACATTTGCGAATAGTTGAAAGTATCCATTCTTCAGGTATTGATTCAGCAAACATATCGCAACTACTGCCCACAAAAATGAAGTTACCGGTTCCCAAATCAGTTTTCAATTCCTTTTCATCGAAGTGTATAGGCTTCTGCTTCCCCCAGCGGTGCATATAACAGTAAGTACACCCATGAGGACATTCACCTTTAATTGTATTAAATGTATGAGTTATAAAGTCATACATATTACCCTTTGATTTATTTAACATATTTAGGATTATTAATTGATTATATAATTCTTGTAATTGCGTCATCCCCAACAGTAATGAATATTGAGGCGCCACCAAAAGGATGGAATCTGCTTTTAGTAGTAGTTTTTCTGTCAAGGAGCACTTCATAAGACGTGTCATAAGTACTGTCCTCACGGAAACGCGTAGTTACAGATATCACAACTCCATTTTCCCATTGGGCAGGCCTGCACCTGTAATTCAATGCTATGCATTTGTCACCAGGTAAGCATTTAAGCTTGACGATAATTTCAATTGGTTTTTTCATTTTCTTTATCCAGTTTTCTTAATTCCATAAATTCTGCAGCTGATTTTATGCCTATATTTCTAAATTTTTTTATTTCATTAGGCCCATCCAAATCTTCAACATATGTAACATTGCCAGATTCATGATTATGAGTTTCCCAATAAATGTAACCTTTTAGTGCACTATATAATCTAGTAGACATTTTTCTATTCTTAATCCATTCACTTAACGGAGTAAGGCCTTTGAATGACTTATCTTCAATACTGAGAGCTTTTTTAAGTTCTAATATCTCAGAATCACTCAATGCTTCTATTAATTTTTTGATATTCATGTTATTTTACTTTATCGATTAAAACTTAAATAATATAATTCTTATTTTACTTTCCGGCCTGGATCTTAAATAAGCCATGCAAAGTGCCCGTCGCATGTAAACCGGACCTGTTGCAGTTGGTATCTTTGCATATTATTTATTCGGCCAGGGTTACCAACGACAGCATATTCTTTCATGCCTTTTCCTTTGACAATCCATTGCTGCATACTGTTTCGGTTCAATGTGCCTTTCAATATTCTTTCCGGATCTATTCTTTCTTCAGTCATATCAAAAAAGTGTTGGATCATTATTTTCATTAAGCCAGTTCTTCCTTTTAGGGAAAAAAGCTACAATCTTTGGTAGATAGTGTTTTTGCCCCAGAGGTAATACTCTTGATACAATACATAAAACCCCATTAATCGTATCATAAGCTAACTCAAGATATCCGTTATTTATTTCTGTTTGCATCGGCCTATTATCATTGTGTCTTTCTGGATCTTTTTTGCAGATATAGTAATTCTGTCTCATCCATTCCAATAACCTATTACGGCCAACATCACATCCATGGAGAGTGGATGCCAATCCTGCTAGTTCAGCAATGGAGATAGACTTCTTAGAAGCCATAATAGATTTACCAAATTCAGCTGATGGCATTAATTCCTTTACTTTATTTTCAGCAATACCCCGGCCTTCACGTTCATTGGCCCAAGCTCTTGCTGCCGCAACTGGATCCGTAAAGTCGGGCAATACGATTTGTTGTGATTTTTTCATTGATATTACCATTTCCCTCATGCGATTAAAAGCCTTGATAAAATCCTCTTTAAACTTGCCGGCTTTCTCCCCGGTATACCCCATAACCAGGAATGTGAAACCGTCTTTCTTGATTTCATAACAAGGGTCCTTTCTTTCTCCACCAGTAGGCATCTTACTGATAATGAATGTCTCTCCAAAATTGGAGAGATAGAATTCTTTAGAACAATTCAACTCTTTAATATCGCGTAAAACATGACCATGTTGCCTCCCGAACACTTTTGCCACGATCAAAGATGTGGTTACCAGTTCACCGTTTTCATTCTCAAAAACAAAATCTGACGGTAATTCATCGGGAACGATCAGTGGCTGTTCTTTCTGTTTTACCGGAATTCGGAATGTTTTGGCAATCCAACTCTCAAAGATGCGTTCTAAATGTGGCTTGATATTTAATATTAACTGGAACAAATTCATTTCATTAATAAATACTATTCCATGTGAATTTACTATATACTTTTTCATGCCGTCTGTAGAGCAATAATCTCTTATGGCTGAAATGGCTATATCTGAATCCGCGTCTGGAATTAAAAACTTTATCACATCAACGGCATCAAATTCAGGATGTCCTTCATTATTAATAATTGTATTAATTTCCCAGTCATTGAGATATAATTTTTTAATTTTAGAACTATCAATGTCAACATGGGGAATTTTAGCATTGGTTTTTTTTGTTTCAATCTGTTCCTTTGCTTCCAATTTCGTAATTTCAATGATTTCAATACCCATATCAGTGAAATATTTACGAGTTTGTTCTTCCAAAGACTCTGTATAATATGGACGACACCAACGCGGGTCTTTGCATTCTGGTTTATCTTTATGAAAATAAAACATCATTTGCTTTAATCCATTAGTAATAATGGCTGGCGGCTTTTCATCATTCTGCATTACAAACCGTACCTCTAAACCATTTCTTTGCTTATTTTTACTAATTACTACTTGCATGGCTTTTAGATTTATGTGTTTTTTAACTGCTTCAATTTTAATTGGTGGATCAGGTTTTACTAATCCTTCAGCAACGGCACGAAGGAAGTACTTATCAACTATACGTTTCTTAGCTCTCACGGTAATTGTTTCCATTTCAGTTGTATTTAATTTGTTCGCTTTGGCGGCTATCCTATCAAAAAGTTCAGTTGCCTTAATTGTTTCTTTCTTCAGTCCAGGATATAGCCGCCTGTTTTTCATGATTAAAACCAGTTGGGGTGATCGTCAATTATTTTTCGGAGTTCTTTTACCTGGTCCTCTGTAAGCTTATGAAATTTATGACGAGAGAACATATATTTTTGAAAGTCGTCCAATTCATCAAACTTAACAGGCCAAATGGCAAAATAACCAATACCGAACCAATCAAATCCTACATAGGCTAAAAAGGCCAGAATAGAATCAACAACCCAATCGTACCAGTTCATAGTACCAAGTGTGTCACATGATATATTAATGGCTACAGAAAGAAAGAAAAGGGCCGTTACAACGATTGAGATCCTTGGCACATTGCCTTTACCGATTCTGTAATTCAGCGCACAGCTGCGGACAATTATTTTACGGATAGTTTTCATGGTATGTTAGAATAAAAGTTTCTGTTTCGTAGGATCTTCCGGCGGTGCTTCAGGTTCATCCGGCTTTTTGTTTATAACCTGCATTTCCGAAAGGACAATACAGTTTTTATCGACAAGTTCTTCCTTACCGACATATTCAATAACCAACTGGAAGCCTTTTCCGGTCAAATAATCAATAACTTCCTGTTGTTTCTCAGGATCCATGAGATTGAACAGCTGCAGGTATACATACCTCAGCCTGGTTTTAAATTCTGCGGCTTCGGATTCATCCGGCATTGTGCTAGCAATAATAACCGGGACTATTTTCAGAAGTTCACCGGTACTGAAATATGGCTCTTTTACCGGCCGGCCGTCAAGCATAAGCCGGCCTTCTTCATCGATTGTCAGGTTATCAAATGGCAATTTGAATGACTTCAGATAATCGGTACGTTTCTGTTCAGCATTCTTCTGAGCTGTCTTATTGGTATCGATTTCCTTTTCCTTGTCAATTTTCTTTTTAAGGGTTTCCAGGTAGGTCCGGTAAGCCATTGCCTTTTCATTGGTTACGCTGGCCAGAAGTATTTCTTTATCAATTTCCGTGATCTTTGATTGATCAGCGGCACCTTTATATACAGGTTCTTTCGGATATTCATAGACTGGTTCACCGTCAGCACCATATTTCTTTTTCTCTGGTAATGGCAAACCCGCGATCCATTTACTCACTTCAGTTCCTTCATAACCAAGCTCAATAAGCGATGATAATAGATCATTGGCAGTATCAATCAATGACCGTTTATCATCCTGGTCCTGATTAAAAGCATCAACCTGGTTACGGACTTCATTGCATTTCAACTTGTAATTATCATGAATTCTTGAATTATCAACATCAATTTGCTGTTGTTCCTTTTTAATCCGTTCCTGTTCGGCCTCTTTCTTCGCCTGCAGTTCCATTACATCAACCTTTTCAACCTTTTCCGGAGCGTTGATATCGCCAAATGCTTTCAATTCCTTATTGAGCAAAGTCAAATCAGCTTTCAGGTCAGCAATCTCTGTATCGTACTTTGATGTATCGATATTAAGCGCCTGGGCCTGTTCTTTACTTGTCAGTTCCATGAAAACCTTTGGAGCAATCATGAAAATGTTGAAAATGTCATTTAACCATTGTTGGTCCAGTGCCGCACCGGACGCGGTAAAAAATGTGAGTTTTGAAGCATCCTTTGTCATGTGCCTGGTAACAGTCACTTCATGGCCGGTTTTTTCATCGTACATGACAATTTCACCCTTGGCAAAGGCTGTTTTCTCACCAATAAACCGGAATCTTTCACCGATAAGCGGATTATTGCCTTTTGAAGTTTTTTCTGCAATACCTTGCATCACAAACCATAATCCGGATAGTCCCAGTGACGATTTACCGGATCCGTTCGGACCAATGAGATAGGTTATTTTTTCGTCGAAGTTTACCTTCACTTTGGCATACTTCGAAAAATTTTCCAGTGATAATGATTTGATTTTCATAGGTTGTTAATATGTATGTTAATAATGTGTTAATTGTCAGACTTTGCGGTAGTTAATATATGGTACAATTCCCGCGTTAAATTTATATCATACTGCGCGTCATGAAGTTTTGTTTCATCTACCTGGATCCCGGCTTCTGCGCAAACGGTCCTGAGTTGGAAGTTTGCCATTTTATGCCTCACATCTTTAAAATATTGAGAGGCCAGGACCAGAACGTCGATTGAGTCAGAATAAAACCAAGCTCCAAAGTATTCATCACCATTCTGGACAAAAAAGGCCCGCAGGAAGCTGTCATCGAATCCACGGTTATTATATCCTACCAGGTGAAATTTTCTTTTTGTGCTTTTCTTCTCATAAGGATCCAGAAATTTACCCAGCATTTTTATGATCTGGTTGTAAACATATCTCATTTCAGCATACTCCATAATTTGCGCTCTGGTTACCCCGGATACCGCCAATGCTTCATCCTCAATGACAACGCCAGGATATGATGGTTTCACATGAAAGTTAAAGGTTTCCTTAACTTCACCATCGATCTCAATTAAACCGGATATCTGGTGGATCCCATTTTTCCAGAACTTTGTACCGGTAGTTTCACAGTCAAAAAAAATTAACTTACTCATGATTTTATTGTTGTTTTTTTAGAATAAAATATACCAAAAAAGACACAAAGACAGAATCAGAAAGGAATACGGCAGCAAAAAAAATCTTATTTTTTGTAGGCATGTCATAAATAGATGTGCTTACATTCGGCCTTTTAATATATTGTTTTACAAATTTGTAGTACAGAGAATTAGTTGTTATCATTAAGATAAAAAGCGAGGTAAGTATAAATATTTTCATATTCGAATTTTATTTCCTAAATGATTCGCCTTTCAAATTTCTCATATTCCACATTTCCTTAAACCGGTCTGGCAGCTTTACGTCCTGGTTTCTGTCATTGCCTTTGCTAAATATCTTTTCAAGATCCTTCGCGCCATAATTCGTAGTCATGTGGGTTACCTTTCCATACTTTATGAATATGTCATACCGGTGAGCCAGGAAAATGTCAATCATTTCATTGATATCAGACCCGTAATTTTTAATATCATACCTTACCCCCAGCTCATTAATACAAATGTGGATAGGCTTATGCTTTATCGTACCGTCACCAGTTTCAATACTATTGAGTAGGAAAAGGTTTGAAAAATCCCTTTTGATATCTACCCTGGTAAGCATATCTGCAATTTCATCCAATGATGTGATCCGGTAGGTATTTGGGTTATAATCTATTTGGCAAAGCTTTGCCAGGTATTCATGAAATGCACCAAAAAGAGTGGTTTTACCTACTCCCCAGGCCCCGGTAATACCTATTCCTTTTGAAATATGAAATCCATATTCTTTGGCCTTTTCTTCCATGCCATTGAAATAGTAAATCATGCCTTTAATAAGATACTCATGTTCCGGGGTCATAATATATCCTTCACCAATGATCAGCTTTACAATATCAATATGGGTGCTCAGTTCATCATCCGGGAAAACCCTGCGCAGACGAACCATCTTTGCGGGGCTTATCCTTCGCGCTTGCTTTTTCAGATCAGCTTTTATCGATTCAAGCTTGGTAAGATCTGAAATACGTTGTGGATATTTGTTTAATTCTGGCTCCATTCTGTATCCTCCGGTGTAGGGTTATCAATAATTTGTTTTTTCTGGTCCTTTTTATGGAATCTATTCATACTTTCAGGTTTCACCCACCCCAGCCAGCGTCTTGTAATTGCCAGCTCGAGCATATCAATAGCTCTGTTTTCATCAAAATCAGCGTCTTTCATTAACCGGTTAATGGCAATCTGTTCGGTTTTTATTGATTTGTATGTATGTTTGTGCTCTGTTAATTTATATTCAGCCCAGCCGGCCCAGGCATTTTTGATCTTATTTGAAGGAAATGTAAGACCAGAATTATCATCAGGTTCAGTATCAAATAAAGGCTCTTTGTCTGACGTTACCGGAATGTCTGCTGCAGGTTCCGGAGCGGAGACCGGCGGCGGTGGATCCTTTAGCTTTTCTTTCTTCTTTTGTTTTACGGTGATACCCCGGGCCTGGCTGTATGCGATAATAAGCTTGTCAAGATCCTGCAATGCTGGTTCGGTGCCATTGTCAAGGCCTCTGGTCAGATTATATGTAACTGACTTTGAGGCCCAGCCCCAGCGCTCCATTAATTCTGAAACCTTCATGCCTTTAAAGTTATTGGCAATGTAGTCCAGCATGGCAGAATATTTGTCAAACTTTTGCATTCATGCCTTGTTTTTGCCAATATCCGGGCCTTATTTCTTCATAGCCATCAATACGCATGCATTCGTGCCTCAGCTCTTGTATGCGATCATAGAACAATGAACTGCCATTTATTTTGCATGCATCATATAAAATGACAAGATTATTCCAGTCATCAATAATTGGAGCATACCATGGGAAAGGTATTTTCACTGCCTGCAGCTGTTCATTGGTGACATTATAATCACGAACCATTTTCAGGCACCGGCTAAAATCATCATTATCAAGCGGAACATCAAACAAGTATCCCATTATCTGTGGCTTGTCGATTATGCCAGTAATGGCAAGCCACATTGTACGGCTTGATACACCTACCTGTCCAAAGGCAATCCATTCCATTAATTTGTACATGTGGTTTATATTGAAGGTTCATAATCTTTGTACTTCTCCTGGTAGAGGACCATTAAGTCCGCAAAGTAGATAGAGGCCGCCTGATCACCGGCTATTGGGGTCCATTTATGTTTGAAATTGAATATGAGTTTTCTGACGGAATCCATTTTGTTACCATCGGTAGTCCTGATCACAATTCTAACAGATTCAAAATCTTCAAACATTACAGAATAATCGTAAACAAGCTTTTCCTTCCGTAGGTCCAGAATATCATAAACATATCTGGTCCTGTCAGCTTTTTCATAAAGCCACATTTTTGCTCCAATCATGGTGTAAACAACATCATTGACGCAACGATACCCCTTATACATCCGGTTATTGTAGGCCACAATCCGGTATCTTTTAAAATACAGGTAGATATCTGCCAAAATACTTAGGATTCTATTCATACGCTTATAGTTTGGGCATTTTGTCACTGTTCATTTCTACCATGTATGACTGACTGGCGGGTATGTGAGCTGGATTTTTAGCCCTCAGCTTCACGGATGTTTCCATTTCCCGGATAACATAACCAGCCGTAGTCATGGGATCATACTTATCTTCATGCTGGCTATGCTTTATATATCCCAGGATCCCCAGAATACATTTTACGTCACCATTAATCGCTTTGACCGGGAAGGCGTCAGCGAAATCTTTTACCAGCTTTTCAGCTGCTTCCTGAGAGATCTGGTTGTATTTAACCAAGTACATCTCAATAAATGTTGCTTTATTCATGATTCATTATTTATTATATCCTGTTGTTCAGGCGTTAAACCAATATCAATATATTCACTATTCATTTTTACGCATTCATCCTGTATTACCGGGTGCCACCTGCCATCGATATCCTGACCGACTTTGTAATTTGTCCTGGCCCATTCCCGGCGCTCTGTTTCCTGTTCTGGCGTTAGCTTTATCCAAACAATAAAAAAATCTCTCATATCAAATTACTTTTGTCCCTTGCGGGGGAATCGAACCCCCGCTGGGTGACCGTCAAGGGTTTTAAATGACGCTTTCTTTTAATTCTTTACAGGGCTTAAAAAACGGCACCTTCTTTGCCGGAATGTTAACCTTGGTGCCTTTACTGATATTCCTGGCAACCTTTGCGGCGCGATGCTTATTAATGAAGGTCCCGAATCCACGAAGGTAAACAGGTTCGTCACATTCAAGGGCGTCTTTAACGGTATCCATGAAGGCATTAACAGCTTCCTGAGACTTTTCAATGTCAAGGCCGGTTTTCTCACTTACGGCTTTTGCTACTTCAATCTTTGTCATGGTATAAAAAATGTTAAGTTAATAAAATAGAGATATATAGTTAATTATCCATTTCTGGATCCACTTTTGTAAATCGTTCACAGTACATGCATTGCCAACCTCCCTCAACCTTAAACCATCCACCATGCTGGCAGTGACGGCTACCTTCGGCAAAATTTCCATATCCGGAAATGGTTTCACCACATTCCGTACAGGTTTCGCCGTAATTATCACCGATTTTACTTCTATGTAAGCACATTATGAGTTGATTTTATTTTTAATACGGTCACGAATAAAGACAATGAATTTATTCCTATCAGATTCATCGATATCGGCCAGGAATCGTAAAATGTTATGATGATGGCTCTTAAATAAAGGCCAAAGATCAGTGGACCCGAAAATAGTAATGAATAGATCCTTTGAGGGACAATCCATTGAATATTCGAGTCTGGTTATGGTATTACTGATTATAGATTCAATTTTCCATTCAGGAACGTATTGAGATTGTTTATTCTCTGCCAGGAAGAAAATAAGATCAATCGGGGATATTGATTTACCAACCTGAATTTTATTTTTTTCTCTGTATTCAGCATACCATTGTTCCACTGTTGATATAGCCTCCATAATTATAAGATTGGATAGATTAATATGAAAAGCAATGATAAAATTACAATGACAATAACGATAAACTGGCATTTACTTGATCGGTCCGCTTTCTTGTCTTTTTTGTATGAAAAATATAAAGAAAGTCTATACCTGTTCTCCAATTCAAGAACATCAACCCCCTCAAAGTAACTTTTGAATGTCAGTGGCCTCCAAAACATCAACCACATTAAATATGTTGACGGTAATTTTTCATAGAATCTTAATGCATCTTTGTCATCCAGGCGAATGATCCTCATTTTGAATGCGTAAACCCTTTCTACTCTGAATAGAAAGAGTCCAGACAACGCGAAAAATATTATCAAAATTATTTCCGGTCTCATTAGTTCATAATTAAATGGTTAATACTTTGTCAGGCGAATTGCCCCGGGTCACCCCGGGGCTCCGCTGGTGTACAACCTTGCAAATCGTCGCCAGCGGCTTCGCTTGAAACCCCTCCAAAATCCTTGTTAATATTTTTAGGTACTTGTTTCCATTCCGTGAAACCCTTTCCATCGGGCCAAATTTGGAATATCCTTAACCCATTTGATGTTACAAGACACTGCAGGATGAATCTGTCTTGATATAGTACATTCCACAATAATTCAAAGGCCATATTTTCTTTGGTCAGATAATGGGCCATTTTCTTCTTTGATTCTGTAAAGTCTTTCATGCGTCGTTTTTTAGGTAATTCTGTCTGACTGGTTTCATTACCACAATGTATTCATTACCGCCAAGGTATTCAATACGACAATCCCTACTGCAACTATTAAAATCTTGTACAAGTTGATCCGGTGTTTCTGATAACATTTCTTCGCGCTGATATCGCAGTGCACCTTCTGTTATGCCTTGATATCCAGAATTACTGCTCAGGATCAATCTTTCAACTACATCTATTTTGTTCATTTTGCAAAGTTGTTTTTGTTCAATATATCTTCTTATACGAGAATAAGAT
>Ga0315295_10000741_pt1 | contig 27834 bp, 16 predicted proteins | sample YL17G14_0_MG_FD_204453 | JGI IMG/M metagenome (GOLD analysis project Ga0315295, IMG submission 204453) | Sediment microbial communities from Yellowstone Lake, YNP, Wyoming, USA - YL17G14_0 | ecosystem: Environmental > Aquatic > Freshwater > Lake > Sediment | place: USA: Wyoming | collected... | reverse complement strand
GCCGGCCAACCCCAAAGGCGTGGTTATGCTCCTCTCAGGCACGTTTCCCGAATGTCGGCAATCATATTTGTACTGCGCCCAATCCTCACTTGAATAGGCGCGGAGCGCCCCCGCCAGTACATAAGCTGCCAAAATGAAACATGTGGTGCGCCACGATTTCATGACTCTGATCCTCCATTTTGTCTGCTATACCCAAGACACATTATCGACCTAACACTGCTCAGTCGCATCCTCGACTGCTACATGACTCATAATACCCAGAGAGCTCCATAGGTTTCAAACTATTCTCTGCTAAATATCGTCGGATGACCTTGTAGTTCTTCATCAGCACAAAACGGAAATACTTTGGGCAAATCAGGACTATGCGTCGGAGTCCGTCTCCAAGCCGCCTTCCATCTGTCGCGGAGCGGGGTGGTGTACTTACACTTGAACGAAAGAAGCAAGAATTCTTGATATTGTGGAAAATGCCAGTATGCTGTTCCTTGATCAGCCGGTTTGTATGAGTCTCCGCACCAAAGGTTACAAGATAATTGTGACCGGAGACTATTGGGCGAGCAGCATACAAAAAACAAACGCCGGTCAAACATGACAGAAAAGGAGTTTACCATGAGTACATCGGATACAAAGACCCGCGCGGGCGCGAAGTCGCGCCGTGAGTTCTTGAAGTTGTCAGGACATTTAGCCGTCTCCTCGGCCGTGGCAGGTGTGGCTATTCCGCGGTGCTACGCGGCGGAAGACTCGACGATCAGGCTGGCTTTGGTGGGCTGCGGAGGAAGGGGAAGCGGTGCTGTCGCCGACGCTTTTTCTACTACCGGTGGGCCGATTAAGCTCTGCGCTATGGCCGACCTGTTCGAACAGCGTCTCCGGGATAGCCTCGATAACCTGAAGAAGAGTTTTCAAGACAAGGTTGATGTACCGCCGGAGCGCCAGTTTGTCGGCTTCGACGCCTACAAGAAGGCCATTGACTGCCTGCGGCCGGGTGACGTGGTGCTGTTGGCTACTCATGCCGCCTTCCGCCCCCTTCATTTTGAATACGCCGTCGAAAAGGGTATCAACGTCTTCGCAGAGAAATCGTTTGCGACCGACGCGCCCGCTGTTCGCCGTTGGCTCAAGGCTGCTGAAGCTTCAGAGAGTAAGAATCTGAAGGTCGCAGTGGGCTTCATGTGGCGACACTCCAAGGCACGGCAAGAGGTCATTCAACGAATCCACGATGGGGCCATCGGTGACGTACACACGCTACGAATTTACCGGGTGCATGGACCAGTCCACTGCCCACCCTTGCCCCAGAATGTAAATGAGCTCATTTTCCAGCTTCAACAGCCGAACAGCTTTACGTGGGTGTCATCTGGATTCTTCATTGACTGGCACTGCCACAATATTGACGTGGCCTGCTGGACGAAACGTGCTTGGCCGGCCTCGGCCCAGGGCTTTGGTGGCCGCTGCTATGAACAGTCGGGTAGTCAATTCGATCACTACACTGTGGAATATACCTTCGCAGACGGTACAAAGCTGTTTGCCTTCTCCCGGCACATGCAAGGTTGCTGGAACACCTACTCTGACTATGCCCACGGGTCCAAGGGCTCGGCCGTACTCATGGCGACCTTAGGCCAACCGGAACCGAAGATCTACAAAGGTCATAATATGGCGGCCAATAATCTTGTTTGGGCGTTCGGTCAACCCGACCCAAATCCCTATCACGTTGAGTGGCAAGTGCTTCTGGATGCTATCCGCCAGGATAAGCCTCACAATGAGGCCCGACGGGCTGGTGAGGCCGATGTCGCAGCGCTCATGGGGCGCATGGCAACTCACACCGGCCAATACATCACGTGGGACCAAGCATTGAACTCAGACTATCAATTCGTCAAGGACATTGACACCATGACCTTTGAGAGCCCTGCCCCAATCCACGCGAATCCGGACGGCATCTATTCGGCGCCACAGCCAGGAATCACGAAGGAGTGTTAACAATACGGTTGGCGGGACCGCGCCAGCGCTCTCCCGCGCAAAGCGCCTCCCGGCTGTCGCGGGGCGGGGTGAGGTTGTTCAGAATATAGAACAGAGAAAGCTGGAGCTGAATGAAGACGGTGGCCATGTCAGTGACGTTTGCGAGGTACAAAACGTGGGTAAGATTTGTGTACAGGTTTTGGATGAGAGAGAAATAAAGACCATTCATGACGGCACGATGCAGATATTGCGCGATACCGGCGTAATGGTGCATCACGAAGAGGCACTGGAACTTCTGGCCCAGGCCGGTGCAAAGGTCAATGGCAAGGTCGCACGGCTCTCTGAGAAGTTGGTGATGGAGCATCTCGAAAAGGCCGGTAAGAAGTATATTCTCTATGGCCGGAATCCGGGAAAGACCGCGCGTTTTGGATATGGCGATTTTGTACTGATGAGCAGTCCCGGTCAGTACAGTTGGTTAGACACGGAAACTGATGAGCGTCGTGGGGCAACGGCACATGATGCATACGAGGCAATCAAACTTGGCGATGCGCTCTGCAATATCACGATCGTCGGATCGATGGCGCAACCCGAGGATATATCGGAGTCCTGGCGAGATGTCTATCTGACTGGTGAACTGGTCAAAGGCACAACCAAGCCGACACGATGCTGGGTCAAGAACGGCAGGACGGCTAAGTACATACTTGATATATATCGAATAGTGGCAGGCAGCGAAGAGGCACTTCGCAGAAGGCCTATGGTGGAGGCGTTCATGGAGCCAATCAGCCCTCTGCAATTGCCAGAGGACGGTCTGGATGTTGTCAAGGCATTTGCACAGGCGGGCCAGCCGGTCAGCATCGGTCCGATGGCCATGACCGGCGGAACGGCACCGGCGACACTGGCGGGTACACTTGCGCAGGAGAATGCAGAGATCCTGGCGGGTGTTGTGGTGACCCAATTGTTTGCACCGGGCACACCCATCACGTACGGCGGCATCCCTCATATCATGGATCCGCGTACGAGTATCTGTTCCTTCGGTTCGCCCGAGCAAGGGCTGATGGCAGTGGCGATGGTACAGATGGCAGAATTCTATGGCTTTCCCGTTTATATTAACGTGGGGCTTACGGACGCAAAAGTGCCCGATGCGCAGGCGGGCGTGGAAAAAGCGACGAGTCTGCTTTTGGGGGTATTGGCCGGGGCGGATACGTTCGGTCACTGTGGGATATGTGGTACCGACCATGCGGGCAGTTTGGTGTGGCTGTATCTGGATAATGAAGTGGCTGAATATATCAAACGAATCGTCCGCGGATTTGATGTCGATGCCGAGAAGATAGCGGCAGATGTCGTGAACCAGGTTGGTCCTGGCGGCAATTTTCTAGCAGAGACGCACACAGTAAAACACTTTCGCCAGGAGATGTGGATACCGGGTCTGGCCTGGACCAGGCAAAGTTGGGACGGATGGCAAGGCGAGGGGAAAAAGACGATGGGGGATCGGATCAAGGATCAGATTAAAAAGACTCTGGCTACTCACAACCCGGATGTAATATGTGAGGACCTGAGGCGGGAGATTGACGGGATTGTTAGGCGGGCACGAGAAGATTTGTCACAAGTGTAAGGCAACAGCAAAGGAACTAGAAAATGATGAAAGCAGCGTTCACCATGTGCGCGATCATTGTCCTGCCTGGCTCCGCACAGATGGTTTTGGCGGTTGTGGGTAATGTCAGGAATCTTTCGTGCATTTCTTCTTAAGCCCCCTTGATCTGCCGATGGTTCCCCTATCATAGGACGCCGAGCGTTCAGGAGTACTGTTAGTGAACTCATATGGGAAAGGCCGGTTTACGTTACGGGTTCGGCCTGCTATTATGTTTTAACAGAATTGAGCTGTGTAGAAAGAGGCAGCATATCGGGGATTTGGGCGTTTGGTATGGAGCCAGTCATGAAAGAAAGAGTGAATACATTCTCAATTTTCGTGCTGATGACTTTGCTATGCAACGTTCCTGCAAACGGCGGAGAGAATAAGAATCCATTCGCAGGAGAGTCCCTGCCGGAGGGTTGGACATGGAAGCGGGCGAATCCGCAAGCATGGCGGATTCGAAACCAGGGGCTTGAGATCCAAATCGAGCCCGGAAATATGTGGGGCGGACAGAACGATGCTAAGAACGTTCTATTGATCCCCATTGCCGAAGATTCACAGGAATCAGGAACGGATGTCTGGGTGACGTTAGCGAATTCGCCCACGCGGCGGTGGGAACAGGTTGATCTTGTGTGGTACTACCGAGACAGCCACATGGTAAAGATCGGGTTGGAACTCGAGAACGGGAAGAACTCGGTGGTCATGGGACGCGAAGAGGATGATCGAACGCGCACGATTAAGATAATTCCCATAGAAAAAGATGAGGTCACGGTTCGGCTCAGGGTTACAGGAGGGCAAGTGCGAGGATACTATCGTCTCGCCCCGGAGGACGAATGGACGGACGTTGGAATCTGTACGGAACCCCGGCCGGCCGGAAGCAACGACAGAGCCCAGGTAAGTATCCAGTGCTATCAGGGAGATCCGCAGAATCCGCACTGGGCGCGGATTACAGGTCTTAACATTAGTTCAGCCACTGAAACCAAAGCAGAAAGCGATGCACGCATGCAGTGGTGGCGAGAGAGCCGGTTCGGCATGTTCATTCATTGGGGACCGGTGAGCCTGACGGGATTGGAAATCAGCTGGTCACGCGCCAATTCGAATCCGAAGTGCCCCAACAAAGGCCCGACGCCGATCGACGTCTATGATCGTCTCTATCAACGTTTCAATCCAATCCATTTTGACGCCCGGGAGTGGGTGGACACAGCACACGCCGCAGGCATGAAATACATGGTGCTCACCGCAAAGCACTGCGATGGTTTCCTGCTCTGGCACTCCCAGGCGGACGGCTACAACATCGCGAACACGCCGTTTCAGCGTGATATTTGCCAAGAGTTAGCGAAGGCCGCGCATGACGAAGGGATGAGACTGGGTTGGTATTTCTCCCCGATGGACTGGCGCGATCCTGATTTCCGTACCGAACGCCATGCGGAGTTTGTGGGCCGGATACAGAAGGAGATAAGGGAGCTACTGGGCAACTACGGACGCATTGACCTACTTTGGTTCGACTGGGACGGCCGTGAACCGCTTTATGACCAGCCCAACACATACGCCATTGTGCGGAGCATGCAGCCGGGAATCATCGTCAACAATCGCCTCGATCTTGGCATTGGCAATAACGACAACGAGATTCTCAGTGCGAACGCTGACTATTACACGCCGGAACAGCGCATCGGCCAGTATGATGACCAGCGCCCATGGGAGACGTGTATGACGCTCGGCACACAGTGGTCATGGAAACCGAACGACACCATTAAATCGGCAAAGGAAATCATCCACATTCTCGCCCGCACCGCCGGGGGCGACGGGAACCTGCTGCTCAACGTGGGGCCGATGCCGGACGGACGCATGGAACCGCGGCAGGTCGAGGTGCTCCAGCAAGTCGGGGCTTGGCTGGAAACAAATGGCGAGGGCATCTACGGCACGCGTGGCGGACCGTTCAAACCCACTTCAGCATGGGTCAGTACCCACAAGGCGAACACTGTCTATGTCCATCTCTTGAAGTGGGGCGATGAAACGATCACGCTGCCGCCATTACACAAAAAGATCATCAAGAGCCAGTTGCTCACTGGCGGCACGGTGTCCGTAGCGCAAACCGATTCCGACATCACGTTGACTGTCCCCCAGCCGGATCCACAGAATATCGACACCATCGTCAAGTTGACACTGGACGGCCCGGCGGATGAGATCCCGCCACTGGATGCGACCAACGTGGGAGCGGTCCAGCCGAATAGGTAAGCCGCCGGTTCAAATCACGGCTCCGACAGACTGGAGAGATAGCCGGATCTGTCGTCATGGAAGAAATCCCATCGGACGGAGCAAGGACAATCTACACGATTCCTCACATGTTCAAGACCGAAGACAATTACCGCCTCTTCTATTGGCGTTGTTCCGGCCGACCTTGGGGCAACGCGTCAATCTCTCTGATCCAGTGCAATGAACGACATGCCTTCCTCGTCAGTTATCCCGCTCCATTTCTCCCTCTCAAACCGCCTCCCAGCCGTCGCGGAGCGGGGTAGGCATTTGTAATCGTTACCAAATAAGCGGTAACATGCATGAAATGCTTTGGCAGTACCAGTTCTTAGTGGCGAGGTCTACGACGACCGCCAGAATGATTTCCTCAGTCCCCATCCGCACGGCCTCCCGGCCTCCCTGTGCCAGATGATTTTTGTTGACGACCAGCAAATGAATGTGATATAAAGAGGTTTAAGAGGTTTGTAGAAGCCGTTTTGCTGCCAGTCTTGCAGCGGAGTTATTTTCAGGTTTCTTTTCTTCCTGATTAGCAACTTACGCTCGCTGCTGTGCAAAAGGAGGCCGCGTCAAGTCGCATGAAACCGTCCGAGAAGATGTAGTATCGCCACAGGTAAACCCAGTTATGCGCTACTGCTAGTTTTCCAGTTCTTTATCTATGAAGGAGGACCATCATGTTCAAGAAGCTGATTCATCTGGTTCCAGTTGTATTGGTGCTTGGCTCAGCCGGCACAAACGCGATCGGCGGCGTTGACCCTACGCTGGTTGGCTGGTGGAAGTTCGAAGAGGCAAGCGGGACTTTATTTGATCAAAGTGATAATCATAATGATGGCGCGCCGTTCAACGGCGTGCTCTATCAGCAGACTGGTTACGCAGGGTATGCTCTTCGATTTGACGGAATAGATGATTACGTTGTAATAGGAGCCACTGGAAGGCCAGCCGACACATTTAGCTTTGGGGCATGGCTCAAGACATCGTCCATGCACGAAATAGATGCTCAAGCAATGTCCGGCTATGGCGGGGTAAACAATCAGAGGTATGCGTTTGACCCGCGGCACGGAGGTGATCAGAACGCCGGAGCTGGATTATCCGTCGGAACAAATGGCGTTGCTGTTTATGAGCATGGAAGTGACTACATGCCTGCTACAGCGACATATCCCACAGAACTGGGAGATGATTGGAACCACGTCATGATAGTTTACGTTAACAAGCAGCCCACCATCTTCTTGAATGGCCGCGCCGTCCACACGGGCTTCAAGTCTCCAAGACAGATAGTGTATGCACCACTTCAATTCGGTGGAATGGCATATGGCTATTTCGAAGGCTTGATGGATGAGGTTCGTATCTACAACCGGGCTCTGAGTGCGGCCGAGATACGAAAGCTGGCCGCTCGTCAAAAGGCTTGGGGCCCTACACCGGCTGACGGTGCGATGCACATGGATACCTGGGTGAGCCTCTCCTGGATGCCGGGAGATTTTGCCGTCTCACACAATGTGTATCTGAGTGATAATTTCGAGGACGTGAACGATGGAACGGGCGATGCGTTCCGGGGTAATCAGACCTCCACATTCTACGTTGCCGGCTTTCCCGGCTTTGCTTATCCCGACGGCCTTGTTCCGGGGACGACCTACTACTGGCGTATTGATGAAGTCAATGACTCTGATCCGAACAGTCCGTGGAGAGGTTCCGTTTGGAGCTTCTCAATCCCTCCCAAGAAGGCCTACGCTCCCGTCCCGGCTGATGGGGCCGAGTCTGTCGCCATGGATGTGAAGCTCAGTTGGACGCCGGGGCACGGGGCCAAATTGCACACAGTATATTTCGGTACAGACTCTGAGGCGGTTGCCAACGCCGCCGGGGGGCTTCCTCAGGGCACCGCGACCTACGCTCCCAGCGGGCTGAAGCTGGCGAAGACCTATTTCTGGCGGGTGGATGAGTTTGACGGCGCTGCCACCCACAAAGGCGATGTCTGGAGCTTCGCAACGCGGGGCGCCATCGGGAACCCGAATCCGGCCAACGGCGCTGTGGGGGTAAAGCCGACCCAGGTTCTGACCTGGCGCTCGGGGGACCTTGCCGCTTCACACGAGGTCTATTTCGGCAAAGAGGTGGATGCCGTGAAAAACGCCACCAAGACCTCGCCCGAGTACAAGGGCAGCAAGGCCCGTGGCGACGAGAGCTACAATCCAGGCAAACTGACCTTGCTGACGAGGTACTACTGGCGTGTGGACGAAGTCAACAGCGTCAATCCCGATAGTCCCTGGAAAGGCAACGTCTGGAGCTTCACGACGGGCGATTTCTTCGTCCTGGACGATTTTGAGGATTACGACGCCGGCGCCAACCAGATCTGGTACTCGTGGCACGATGGCCTTGGATACGGCGTGCCGGGGACGCCGCCTTACTTTGCTGGCAATGGGACCGGAGCGGCGGTCGGCGATGAAACCACGGCTTCGTTTACCGAGGAAACCATCATTCACGGCGGCGGCCAGGCGATGCCGCTGGCTTATGACAACAATAAGCAGGGTAAGGCCAAGTATTCGGAGGCCGAGCGGGCGCTGACCGTACAGCGCGACTGGACCGAGGAAGGCATCGGCGAGCTGTCGATCTGGTTCCGAGGGCTGCCGGGCTCCGTCGGCAGCTTGGCGGAAGCCCCGGCCGGGACCTACACGATGACTGCCTCCGGAACGGACATCTGGGACGTCGGCACGGCAGGCAACTATCACGATGAGTTCCACTTTGCCTACAAGACGCTGACCGGGGCCGGCTCGATAATCGCGCGGGTCCAGAGCGTGCAGAACACCAACGGCTGGGCCAAGGCCGGCGTGATGATCCGCGAAACCCTCGACGGCGGCTCGAAGCATGCCTTTGCCTGTGTCACGCCCAGCAACGGTGTGGCCTCCCAGGGCCGCGATACGACGGGCACCGCCAGCTTTAACACGAACCAGACCGGTGTCGCGGCGCCGTATTGGGTCAAATTGGAGCGGGATGCCGCCGGGAGCTTTACGGTTTCGCATTCGGCCAACGGCACGACCTGGCAGCCGGTCACGGGAGCTACGCCGCGGAACATCCCGATGAGCTCGATGGTCTATATCGGTCTGGCGCTGACGGCCCATAACGTCAATGCCACTTGCCAGGCCGTGTTTACGAACGTCACGACCACAGGGACCGTCAGTCCGCAGTGGGCGCATCAGGACATCGGCATTGCCAGCAATGCGGCTGAGCCGCTCTATGTAGCGGTTTCCAATGCGGCGGGCCAGCCGGCGGTGGTCGTCCATCCGGACGCTGGTGCAGCGCAGATTACCACCTGGACCGAGTGGGTGATTCCGCTGCAGAGCCTTACCGGCATCAATCTGACGAACGTGGACAAGCTTGCGCTCGGACTTGGCACCAGAGGTAACATGACGGCAGCCGGCGGCTCAGGCAAGATGTACTTCGACGACATTCGCCTGTATCGATCGAGGAGTACTCCGTAAGACGATACTGGACCAATGTCGGCATCTGAATCAGTTCGGGGCCTCTATCGATGAACTCGATACGGGCCCCGTTCATTCTACACACGCCCTATGGTTATTGCCCAAGAGATCGCACCGTTCATTGAAGACTATTTAAATCCCGGAAAGCGCATATTTCAGTCGAGAAGCGGCCTATGTGAGGCCAAAACTGGGGCAAAATCGGTGTCTGTGGTGTCATTTTGGATACATAACATTGTCAAGGAAATTTGACGTTTTTGTAGACCAGAAAAATGACGCCGTTTTTGAGGTTATGTCACTCTCTTGAAGCTTCAGTCTGCGGCAGTTTTGCTCGCCACTGCTCGGCCTGTTCCAGGCTTCGTAGAGGGCGATCAAGTTGTACCGCAAATCGAAAAGAATCCTTCATTCGCTCGGATTACTGCTGGCATTCCGGATAATCAGGCGTCAGCCAGTCCGAAAGACAAGGACATAAGTAGGCGCAGTTGTCTGTCGTTTCGGGTGTCACTTGGGCCAGGCCAAGGGGAAGCTGTCCATCCTGGAGGCCGGGGCGACGTGGCCGTCTGCGAAGGCGCAGTTGCCTTTGCCCGCGATGCGATTGCCGCTGGGGGCGCTGTGATAGCCCGCGATGATATCGGTAAACGTGCCTATGCCGTCGGGACCGGGTTTGATGTTCCATGCGCCGCCCATTTTCTGAACCATTGCCGGAGCGTCGCTTGATGGCCAAATAGGAAACAGCGCGGTGTCGTTAAGGCCTTGCGTGTTGAAACCCGGCTCGACAAAAGGCCCTTCGTCGGCGAACGTAAACGTCGTGGCCGGGTGCTTGACGTTTATCAGCTTGTGGACGAGCGGATTACAAGGGCTGTTCTTGGGACCAAGGTACGCGTTCTGCGTGTAGTTCATCCAGGGGTTGTAGTGAGTGACGCCGGTGGCGATGTCGTTGTCGAAGTCGCTCTGGTTATATCCGGACTTGGCCAGACCCTTGAAGGTCGGACAGATCAGCGAGCGCACGTTGGACAGGTAGCCGAAGAAGGTGCTCCCGTATTCCGGGTGGTATCGAAGATTTACGTCCTCATTGCACCAGCGGCGATGGGTACTGGAACTGGCATCCCCGGGAAGCGAGCTATTCGTGTAGAAATAGCAGCTTCGCGGTTCCGGGAATCCGTCGTCGTACTCCTGAGCGTACATTTGAACAGCCAGTGTGAAACCTTTCAGATTTCCCTGACACGCCGCGGACTGGCCTTGTTCCTTCGCCTTGCGCAAGGCCGGCATTAGAATTGCCATCAGCACTGCAAGAATAGCGATCACGATCAGCAGCTCTATTAAGGTGAAGCCTTTTCGCCTGGCCATGAGAATTCTCCTTTACGACCGTTCGCACGGGTGCACCGACCCAACGCCATCCTAGTAAATTCAAAAGTATCCTGACCTGAAAGACGTCACACGAATGCTGAAGATATAGCATCCAAGTCTCAATAATCCGGCCATACTTCGTACGTGCTGGGATTAGTAAGGCATTCTGCGCACCGCCTTCTGATTTCTTGCCCAGTCTGGATAGCATCCAGCATAATTATCTGCTCGGAATTCCCATTTGACTTCATAATCGGTGCTCCTGAACGCCACACCACCAATAATACCACAATACCCCGGAATTAGATATAATGAAGCTTCAGTTCTCTTCGCAGTCCAGCCTTTGCGAGAGGGCAAGAGGTGGTTACAAATGGGTGCGGGACTGCCTACGAAGCGATAATGTCGGTATCCTGGGGCTTGAGAATTTCCCCGATTCTTGTTATACTCTTTTGGCTTTTCAATATAGTCGGAGATACCCGCGGACGCATAGGGAGCGGGCGAGTTGCGTTTTTGTATGTTCGTCATCAGTGGTTTGCAGGCTGGGCACAGTGTAATAGCTGATTTTCGGTACGGCCATGAGCGACGTCACACGCATTTTGAATGCGATTGAGCAAGGCGACGCCAAAGCTGCCAATGATCTCCTTCCTTTGGTCTATGAGGAACTGCGTCTTCTTGCTGCTCAGAAGCTTTCTCAAGAGAAGCCGGGCCAGACACTTCAGGCAACAGCGTTGGTTCATGAAGCTTACATACGGCTGGTTGGAGAGGAACCCCAGAATTGGAACAGTCGGGGCCATTTCTTCGCTGCCGCTGCTGAAGCGATGCGGCGCATCCTCGTAGAAAACGCCCGGCGAAAGGGACGACTTAAGCGAGGCGGCGCCCAAGAACGGACCGGACTTGACGAGGCAACACTGGCAATCGAACAGCCGCCCGAAGACATGATTGCCCTGGATGAGGCGCTCACCAAGTTCGCGAAGGAGGATCCGGCGATTTTTGAACTCGTCAGACTCCGCTATTTCGCTGGACTAACACAGCAACAGGCGGCTGAGATCCTGGGAATACCACGTCGGACCGCCGACAGAAACTGGGCCTATGCCCGCGCTTGGCTCTACCAGGAAATGACCAGGGGAAGCGAACCATAGTCAGCAAGAGAGCTGGTACCGACTCGGATGCGGGACTGGTTTTGCCATATGTCTTCCATTGAGATGTGAACCATGCGGGTCAAGCCAGAGCCCTTTTTGTCCTCGGCCGTTGGATTCGGAGAGAAAATATTGGCGGGTGCTCTCATTTTTCTGGCGCACTTGGGAGATGAATGACGCACTGAAATGTAGAAGACCAGGAGCAATGCCAATGGCTCAAGAACGCCAAGATGCCAAAACAATCTTCTCAGAAGCCCTCGAACGGGAAAGCGGCAAAGCGCGTGTGTCCTACCTGGATGAGGCCTGCGGTGACGATCAATGCCTGCGAGCCAAAGTCGAGGGACTGCTCGCGGCGTACACCAAAGCCGGTGACTTTCTTCAGAGGCCGCCGTTCGCTTCCCACACGATGGTAGAGGAACTTCCGTTGACCGAAGCCCCCGGCACGATCATCGGCCGCTATAAGCTGCTGGAAAAGATCGGCGAGGGCGGGATGGCCGTGGTCTATATGGCCGAGCAGACCGAACCAATCCGCCGGAAGGTCGCCCTCAAAATCATCAAATTGGGCATGGATACTAAGTCGGTTATCGCCCGCTTCGAGGCGGAGCGCCAGGCCCTTGCCATGATGGACCATCCGAACATCGCCAAAGTCCTGGATGCCGGCGCAACTGAGACAGGACGGCCCTACTTTGTCATGGAATTGGTTAAGGGCGTCTCGATCACCGACTACTGCGACACCAACAGCCTGAGCACCAAGAACCGGTTGGAGTTATTCATCCAGGTCTGCAACGCCGTCCAGCATGCCCACCAGAAGGGCATTATCCATCGCGATATCAAGCCCACCAACGTCATGGTTACGCTGCACGATGGCAAACCAGCGCCTAAGGTCATCGACTTCGGCATCGCCAAGGCCATCAATCAAAAACTTACAGAAAAGACGCTCTTTACCCGCTACGCCCACATCATCGGCACGCCGGCCTACATGAGCCCGGAGCAGGCGGAGCTGAGCGATCTGGATATCGATACCCGCACTGACATCTATTCATTAGGCGTGCTGCTCTATGAATTGCTTACCGGGACCCCGCCTTTTGGCGAGGAAGAGCTTCGCAAGGCAGGCTATATCGAGATGCAGCGGGTCATCCGGGAACAGGAACCGACCAAGCCCTCCACCAAGCTCAGCACCCTGGGCAGAACGTTGACCGATATAGCCAAACATCGCAGTTCGACTCCCGACCTGCTCAGGAAGGCGGTTCGGGGCGATCTGGACTGGATCGTGATGAAATCACTGGAAAAAGACCGCGCCCGGCGGTACGAGACCGCCAACGGCTTGGCCCAAGACGTCAAGCGTCATCTTGAGCATGAGCCGGTCATGGCCAGAGGCCCCAGCACCACGTATCGCCTGGAAAGATTCTTGCGCAGGCATCGCTCGCAGACCATTGCGGCCCTCGCTATAGTCATCGTAGCTGCTGCTATGATTGTCATCCTCTCGATGTGGAACAAGAACCGGCTGCAACTTGCCGAAGCGGAAGGTCTGCGGGATAGCGCTATCCTCTCCCAAGCCCGCGAGCAGTATGCCAAGGCAGAGCGCGAGGCGGCCCTTGAGACGATCAAGCCCATCCTCGACAGTAGGCACGTCGGACCTGAAGCCCAGCTTCTCTACGCCGGTATTCTTGTTGATAACCGTCGTTCCGATGAGGCCGTGACTGTGCTGGGCAGGCTGCTCAATGAGCGCCGAGAGATAGCTGGGGCTGCCCATTCGCTTCTGGCCCGAATCCTCTATGAGAGTGCATCGTCCAACGCCGAAAGACTCAAGGAGATTGAGGAGCATCGCCGCCAGGCCGAGGCATTGCTTCCGGAGACGGCCGAAGCCCACTTTCTGCGCGCCATGTTCGCTGTCACAATCAAAGATCAGCTTGCCTCGCTCGATAAAGCCTTGCAACTTGTCCCGGCCCATTATGAGTCCCGCCGGCTGCGGGCATATACATATTATGCCTCCCGAAAGTATGAGGACATGGAACACGATGCGTTGGTGATGACGGTTGTGCGACCACGAGACCCTCTCGGCTACTCCCTGCGCGCGATTGGCCTGCGTGAGTTGGGCAAGTATCACGAAGCGATCTTGGATTATGATGTGGCGCTTAGCCTCACGCCGAAGGACAGCCCGCAGTACCTTGATCTGACCACCCAGCGCTCGGAGACCCTTTTGCGCATGGGCCGCTATGAACACGTCGTTACTGCGGCACAGGAGGTGCTCAAGCTCTGGCCCGATAAAGCTGTCTTTCAGTACCACATTTTCTGCGCTTTGACGGCGCTGGGCGAGTACGACAAGGCAACGGACTTGTATCGGCAGATTGTCAGTCCTGGCCAAGAGGCTCGCGTCAAGTTCCAAGACTGGTGCGCCAAATACGTATTCGACACGTTAGAGGCCGGGCGGTCGTGGCATCCGGCGGACCGCGAACCTGCGGGTGCGGCCTTCCTACCGCTGGTGGAAGCGGAAGAGACATATCGCAGCCTCTCGGCCAAGGGTCGGCGGCTGACTACTGACGGATTCAGCGGCCACTGGTCGCCGGATGGAAAGAAGCTGGCCTTCAGCGCGGGCGTGCATGGCTACAGCGGCGTAGCGATCTTCGACCCGGCCACGAAGGAAACTGAGCTTCTGATCGTTCCCGGCAAAGACCCGAGGTGGTCGCCCGATGGCAGGTATATCGCCTTCGTTCGGGATTGCCAGTTCATTCGCGTCTCGGAGTTCATTGCCCTTGAACCCAGAGATCAGCAGCGTTTGAAGACAGACGAGGAAGTCTGGCTCATGAAATCAGACGGGACTGAGCCTCGGCGTTTGGCCCGTGGCGGCTGGCCTTCATGGAGCCAGGATTCGACTCGCGTCTATTATCATTCGCGCGTGGATAGCACACTCTGTTTGATCTCCATCGAGGAACAAGATGCCGAGCCGAAACAGATCATGAAGTGCTCACACGAGTTCCCAACCCTTTCGCCTGACCAGAAGCGCGTTGCGTACATAGAGGGCGCACGCTTGAAGGTCAAGGACCTGACTTCGCAGAGTCTTGTTGCTGAGTGGCCGGTACTTCCGGGGATGTGGGGCGGCGTGGCCTGGTCCCCGACAGGCCAGGAACTCTGCTTGGGTAGCGGCGAAAATAGGGAAGGCCCGACAGGACTGTGGATCTACGGCGTCGGCGGGACGCAACCAGTAGAAGTCCTCAATGGCCAGATTGGCAGCGCCTCCTGGTCTCTGGATGGGACGAAACTGGCCCTTCGTTTGGGCTCGGCGCACTTGGAGCTGTGGGCTGCCGACCTCGACCCGAACGTCTCAACCGTCAAGGCGCTTAGTCCGGCTCAGACGCCTGATGAGCACTTACAGGAAATGATTGCCTTCTATAACCGCAGAATCGAGGCTGACTCGGAGGATGCTTATGCCTACTCCGGCCGTGCACACTATTATGATTGCCTGAACGATAAGGCTAAAGCCAGGGCCGATATGACACGTTGGTCAGCCGTAATGAGCGGTTCTGATTCATCTCTGGCGTCGGTACGAAAAACAAAGCGAATCATCAGTGGTCCATTCGAGTATCAACTCGCCTTTTCTGCAGAAAGATCTGTAAATAAGATTCCATTACTCAATGTTGCCTTAGGGCAGAAAGGAAAGTGTAACATGAAGCCATTGCAAATACCAATACTGTCAACTCGCGGTGTGGTCATGTCACTGCTTGGGCTTTGTCTGTTGTCAGGGCTTGACACACCGCCCGCGTATGCCGATTTCACATTCGGCGAGCCGGTGAACGTCGAGTCCACCATCCCAGTGCTCGACAGTATGCTCGATTGCATCGATTGTTTCTCTCCCGATGGATTGGAGATGTACATCGAGGGGTATGATCGCCCTGGGGGACGCGGCCAAGTGGACATATGGGTCTCCAAACGCGCAGCGACCGGTGATACTTGGGGGCCGCTGGAAAATCTTGGTCCTCTCGTCAACACGGCGAACAATGACAACGGCGCATCCATCTCGGCCGATGGGCTCATGCTCTACTTCGCTTCGGACCGGCCGGGCGGATATGGCAGCTTCGACATGTACGCCACAACACGCGCAACCAGAAACTCACCGTGGGGACCACCCGTGAACATGGGCCCCAAGATGAACGGCTCTGCCGGCGAGGGCCTGCCTTCGGTATCGGCAGATGGCTTGGAACTGTACTTCATATCAGGCCGGTCTGGCGGGTATGGGGTGGGCGATATCTATGTGACACGCCGTGCCAGTACGAATGATCCGTGGGGAGAGGTAGTAAACATGGGCCCAGTGGTGAACAGTGCCTATAGCGAGTATGACTGCTCCCTCTCGCCGGATGGGCTTTTGCTGCTATTCAATGACGAACCACACCAGACACCCCGGCCTGGCGGGCATGGCAACGGAGATATGTGGGTGACGAGACGGGCGAGCCGCTCTGATCCGTGGCAAGCACCGGTTAATCTCGGGCCAAAGGTTAACGGGCCTCATGTCGAGCTAACCGGACGTTTCTCGCCCGATGGGCACACGTTTTACTTCGGTACTGAAACCCCCCCGGGCGTTTGGGACATCTGGCAGGCACCAATCCTTCCGATCTGTGACTTCAACGGTGACGGCAAAGTCGATATTGCGGACGTATTTATCATGCTTGAGCACTGGCACACGGACTATTCACTGTGCGACATTGGCCCGATGCCGTGGGGTGACGGCTTCGTGGATGCTCAGGACCTGATCGTCTTAGCCGAGCACATGGCCAACACTCCCGCCGATGTGAACGGCGTTAATGCCCCATGACCAATCGACGAAGAATGCGAAGGGCTGGCAGATTGAGACCCTGTCAGCCCTTCGTACTGGTGTCACTGACTACGTTCACCTATGAAAAGCTCAAAGTCAAACACTATAATCCCCGTTGCCACAAATAAATTTTCTTTGAGGCATCCACGTCACGACCTCTCAGCCACACTTCGTAGCTTCTCTGACAGCCCTTCGACTTCACGATGCATTATCATGAACATCGTGAATCTATCTATGTCATGGTCAATCGCCGTCAAGACGTTGCCATACACCTATCTGGAGCTTGACGATACACAGGGTGAGTTGTCCAAGAGGTTTGACACAACAACAATTGACTCTTTGAAAGTCGTGCCCCTGCTCTTAAAGTCGTATAGTCGTTCTGAGCAGGGGCTTTTTTTCGCGCCGAGCAACAGATTCGAGTGCTCGTCTGCTCCCCACAAGCCGTTTCCCGGCTGTCGCGGGGCGGGGTGTGGGTGGTTGATGGGCCAAGAACAACGTTTTTCCCCAAAATACGCAGTCACCGCAATTGCCACCGGCCCTAGCTATCTGCTATACTAATCATGTCGTTTGTGAAGTCATATTCTTTCATCTCTCAAGGGTATGCTTCCAAGGTTCAAGAAATGAGAGATATCAGTGAAGCGGTCTGGTAAGAGGCCCAGGAGGCGAAAACGTGAGTACAGGTACAGTGAAATGGTTCGATGCAAAAAAGGGATTCGGTTTTATTACCCCCGATGATGGCAGTAAGGATTTGTTCGTCCATCATTCGGAGATCAACATTGAAGGTTATGCCTCGCTCGATGAGGGCCAGAAGGTCGAGTTCGCAATCGGAGAAGGCAAGAAAGGCCCGTGTGCGACCAACGTCACCCCTTTGTAGCGACCGTAGGAAAATCGGAAGGTCCTGCTCTATGGCGGGGCCTTGTTCTATACTCGTGTTTCTTGGAAGAAAACTCCCGAAGAGAGCTGTCGTTGTCTATGACGAACCCAGGAGTCGACAGATGAAGACATTTGGATCTTTTGATGAGGTGATGGACTTCGCAATAAATGCAGAGATCGAAGCTGTGAACTTCTATAAGATGCTGGCGGATTTCGTAGAGAAACCTGAGATGGCCGAAGTGCTCTCAGGATTAGCCGTACAAGAGTCAGAACACAAGACTAAATTGGAAGCCGTAAAAGCCGGTAGAGTCTCTATCGATGAGGAAGAAATTGGTGACCTTGGCATCACCAATCAGGTGGAGGACGTTAAGCCGTATGCCAAGATGAATTACGTGGACTTGCTTGTCGTCGGCATGAAAAAGGAGGAAGTAGCACGTAAGCTTTACGCTAATTTAGCTGCCATTGCCCAGACACAGGAAATTCGAGATCTTTTTTTAAAGTTAGCTCAAGAAGAGGCGGAGCACAAAGTGAGATTTGAACTTGAGTACGACTTGACCACATTCTGAGAACTTGTCGGCTATTGTATGTTCAAGAGCGTGTAAGTGTTTCAGTGAAACTCACACGGGTAAGACCGGCTATTGGATTTTGTTCTTATGAAGGACAAGTGACATGAGGCTCTTATTGAGGAATGATGTATTAGGGCGGATCCGGCAGGTCCCTGCCTTCCCCTTTTTCTCGCCGTCCCAGCTTGGGGCACGGACGAGACACGCGAGGTGATAGCCTACGGGATGGAAACAGGCCGGACGAGTCGCAGGTCGTCGATATAGAGTCTCCCGTTCTCGCCCGGGAACGGATTCTCCCGGTCGCCCACACCGATATAGACCTTTCTGATACCGGCGAGATTCACATCTGTGAAATCGCGCAACGGGATCTCCCACCGGGCCCACCTGACACCGGCCGCGACGGCCGGCTCGGGGTGAACCACGAATGCGGCTTGCCGAGAGGCGTCTTCGATCCCGAGGTAGAAGCGAACGGGCAGGTTGGCCGCTTCGCCGCGGACGTAGAGCACGAGCGTATTAACGTCGTTGACCGTCCAATCCTGGGGGTCCTCGAACGTCCGCTCGGTCTCGCTGTAGTACGGCGGATCGACGTTGTTGTATTCCAGCGGCATGGCCTGCTGTCCACGGTGCACGAACTGCCGCTCGGCAAAGGGCGACTCCGGGTGGCCAACCGTCGCGCCGGTGCCGTTGGTCCAGCCGTCGATCCAGGTCTCGTAGATCCGCGTGCCTCTATTCTCCTCGTCATCGTAGCCCTCGAAATCGTCCACGGGCAGGAAAGTGGCGAAGCGCCAGACCGGGCCCGTGCGGATGGCGCCGGCGGCGGTGATCTCATCCACGCGCCAGAAATAGACGGTGGCCGGCTTTAGGTCTCCCGGGGCAAGAGTTATCTGGTTGGTCACGCCCTTGTCCGCCTCGGCAGCCCCCTGGCGGACCGCCGCAAGGCTGTCACTGAAATAAACCTGATGCTTCGTGGCCATTTGTCCCGGCAGCCATGTGAGCATGGATGTTGGAGTGACTTCGTTGCCACCATCGGGCGGGTCGGGATTATAGGCGGTCAAGGACGGCGCCGTGGAGCTCCAGTTCGTCCCCACGCAGTACAGGAACTTATTCGACCGTATCAGCAAGTGGTTCCCGGCCACGGCCGGACTGGCGTCGAAGACGCTGCGATCGGACAGGTCGTTCATGGCCAGTCGCTCGAACTTCGGCTTGGCGGCCAGGATGAAGGTCTTGCCGCCACGGGTCACATAGTACAGCCGTCCGTCGGCCAACAGTGCCGAGCTGTAGAATTGCCCAGCACGATCGAGCCTCTGTTCGTAAACTACTTCGCCGGTGGCGGCTTTGATGCAATAGGCAATCTCACTCGATTCGTGGGCCCAGTACAGGTGCCCGTCCAGATAGACCGGAGACGAAACGTTGGACCCTATCTGGCTGGTCCACAGCCGGTGCGTGGCCGTCACATCGCCGTTGCCACCGGTCCGGACCGCCAGGCCGGCGGTGCCCGAGCGCCCGCCCAGGCAGTAAACCACGCCGTCGGCCGCAACCACACTGGGCACCATATACCAGCCGATACCGGTTTTGCACGACCACAACGACTTTCCAGAATTGGGATCGAACGCCAGCACGCTGCCTTGCACCGGGATGATCAATTCCTCGCGGCCGGAAGCGGCGGTCACCACCAGCGGCGTGTTCCATGCCTCGCGGATGCCGCTGGCGCGCCATTTCTCGGCGCCGGTCATTCGATCCAACGCTACTAAGGACTGGCTTTCCACGCTGGCGTTGATGAAGACCATGTCTTTGTACAAGACGGGCGAAGCTGCGCTCCCCCAGCCGTTGGTCCTGGAGCCGACGTCGGCCTGCCAGAGCCGTCTGCCGTCATGATCAAAAGCGAAGACGCCGGACTTACCGAAGAAGACATAGACCCCTTCGGCATCCGCGACCGGAGTACTGGAGGCGTAACCATGCTCACGAATGCTGCTTTCTTCAGGTAGTTTCGCACCTACGGATTGGTTCCAGAGTATTCTGCCGTCAATCAGATGCACCGCAATCAAGTGCCGCTTGAGTTGATCAAGGCTTCCGCCTGATGCATCTGGAATAAGATAGCCAGTATAGCAGGTCAGGTAGATGCGGTCCCCAAAGATGATCGGGCTCGATGCGCCCGGGCCGGGCATCGCAGTCTTCCATGCGATATTTTCGCTGGCGCTCCAGGACACCGGCAGTCCGGTGGCGTCGCTTACGCCCATACCGTCGGGGCCCCGAAAGCGCGACCAATCCGCTGCGGCACTGATCTGCAAGTAGGAAAGAAGTATTACTGTACCATATAGCATCTGTCTTCTTATAATCATAGCAGTCAGCTTCCCTAAAAGAGGATTTCCCCGCTGTTCACGTCCAGGCAGCAGATCCTGTCATACGCTATTACCAAGTCGTGAAGCAACCATTTTCATCCCAATGGCGCGATCCACGATAGATCTTCATGTCCCGTATATGTCTCCAGGAAACCGAACCATCCAAACGGCCCAGATGACCCCCGACCGCACCAATCTGCTCGGAGGCAGCGCCCTCACGGGTCGTATTCCCCGAGTCACCCGCTTCCAGAATCGCCCCTCGGACCCCATGCGGGGCAAAGGTCTTCAGTTCACCTATAGACCATGCATTCAATTCCGTCACCACCGGCTTTGAGGGTGATTCGAAGGACCGTTGAGGCGATGCCCACTGGGCATTCGCCGGCCCGACCAATGGCCATGGTGTGCCCTTGTGCCCGCCAAGATAGTTGTACCCAAGCACATAGCCGTAATCCTCGCCCTCAAAGACATAGTACCATCCGCCAGGCTGATTAAAAGGTTTGCGAAGCCAGGGGCACGACAGACTGCGCTCATCACCGATGATTCTCACCAGTGCGTTGCGCACGGCCCGGGAAAGAACAGGGGTATGTTCATCTTCCGGCACACGAGCATCTGACAAACCGGAGGGAAGGTAGTCCCGGCTGTCACCGGCATAGACTTGGATGCCAACGATGAACTGCCGAATGTTTCCCATGCAGGCAACGCGTCGGGCTTTCTCTCTGGCTGTGCCCAGTACGGGCACGAGCAAGCCCATCAGAAGTGCAATCACCGCAATCACGACGAGCAACTCGATTAAGGTGAAACCCACGTCCTGAGGTGGAGAACGCACCTTCCTTCTCCGTGGCCTACCTTCCGATTGTAGCCGCGACACGGTATCCCCCATAGCTTGGCAGTGCTCACCCCACCCAATGCCATCCGAACCTGACACTCTCCCTTTGACCTCGCCCGGCTACGCCGTCGGGCCAGTTTAGTCATTATATAGTGCCCCCCTGATGAATGTCAACTCTTATCCGGGATTTCCCATATACATGGGTGCACGTCACGTTTGTAGGTAGATTTTCAGGCTGCCAAGGGCTTCTGCGGCGGCCACGCCAACCGCCATATAGGGGCGTACCGGGACCTCACTAAGGCCGGAAAAGGCCGCAGAGTGGAAGGCAAGGCTGCCCTTTGAGAGGGATGCAGGGAAATGAACATCAATGGCTGTGGGAACTGGTCACCGGATTGATAGTCCGGTGCGACAAAATGCTAAGCCTCCGGCGGACAAGCACTTACCACAGGAAGGAAATTGCGCTTACAAACCAGCTTACAAACAAAACCGAAAAATCGCCCCGTATGAGGCTCGAAAGCGGGAATGCAAAATAGCATGAGGCAGCATTTCCCAGCCCCAGAATACGTATTTGCCACAATAGACAAGACATCGGTCGTGCCGGTACATTGCGGAATGAAGGCTGTAGGCACGGAGGCTTACATTGCTCATTAGGTTACTCGGCGGTTATAGATACTTGAGTCCCAAGTGCCAGCATTTTGCTGCGGAATCTGGAGAAACGAAAAGGCCGAGCCAAGAAGCCCGGCCTTTGTAGTGCAAGCGGTGTGATTGCCAGGAGGATTACTTCGGCAGGTTTTCCGGAGCTACGTCCTTGACGCTCAGGTCGCCGTAGATTACGCGGTAGGTGGCGGAATCTTTCGGCTGATACCAGAAGATGGGTGTCTGGGCGTCGCCGAGTTTGACGCCCGCTCCGGCGTACTTCCACTGGCCCTGGCTCTCCAGAGTCTGATGGAACAGCATCCCTTTTGCAAAGCCCATACCGATTTGTGTTCCTTTTTCCTCGGTGACCTGCATTGCCGTGAGCTTTTGCACCAGCGTGGGCATTGCTTTCATGGTACTTTCGGTGCCTATGGCCTGCGGGAATGTGCCGTCCCCGATGATTTCGGCCCAGATACGCAGGCTCTCGACGAAGTCCTGTTCGGTGGCGTTGCCCAGATCGATATTGGTCTTTTGCAGGGTGTATCCCTCCGGCACGTCCATGCTCACCAGCGATTCGTCCACGGCCGCATCGAACTGGAAGTTCTTCATAATGAAGGAGAATTCCTGCCCAATCTTAGCCTCGATGCGTATCGGAAGGGCGGTTCGCGGGTCGGCCCAAATCTTCACTTCCTCGTTTTGCCCCTTGCCTACGAATCCGATTGCCTTTTGTCCGTCGATTGTCTGCTCGCCAAGCTCCTGGACCTGGCCCTCCTGCAACTGACGGATGACCTGTCGAACGAACTCGATGTAGCTTCGGGTTCTGTCGCCAAGGTCGCCCTTAATGTCAACATAGACGGCCGTTTTTGCTTGCGTGTCCAGCCCGAGCAGTTTTGCATTGTCCGTGTCGATAACCTGGGTCATATTCGGCATGTTCGACATCGTCCTTCTGATTCGCGAACCCACAACAATGTCGCGCATGGTCAGCCCTGATTCCTCGCCGCCAATAATCATGTCGAACGCTATGGTCCTGGCGTTCAGAATCGGCTCGATGACCTGGGCCCAGGTTACAGACGGTGTCATAATGTAATTGATGCCGAGTGCGGCTACGATAACCACCGCGGCTACTGCCGCTATTCTTGTCATTGGACTTTTCATAATTGTTCTCCTTGTCTTGAGAGCCTCTGTCGCCTTCGCGGCGGTTTTGAGCCTCACGTTCTGTTCTCGTACAATTTGGTTCATCACGTTATTTTCCAGATCGCTTTGGGCCAGAGCCTTGCCGTTCGCAACGAGCCGGTCGTGAAGGCCCCTCAAGTCTTTGACTTGCGACTGGCACGAGGGACAATCCTTCAGATGTTCTGCAACCGCCTGTTTCTCGGATTCCTCTAAGAGTCCTTCGACGTATGCGACCAGGAGTTCTTTGTATTCTGTGCAGTTCATGGTTCCACCTCATAGACTTCGGCTTGCTTTTGCTGCTGGAGCGTTTCGCGCAGCATGGCGTAGGCCCGCGATAATGTTTTTGTCACTGTGCCCAACGGCACGTCGAGCTGCCCGGCGATCTGGTTGCAGGAGTGCCCGCCGTAGTAGCGGAGCAGGACGACCTGCCTGTACGCTTCGGGCAGCCCGGCGACGGCCGATTCGAGAGCATAATCCTGTGAGAGTTCCGTGCCGGACGCTTCCTGCGAGAGAGAGCGAACAAGCTCTCGCTGGCGCTGGACCTGTTCTTTTCTTTCGTGCTCCTTCGCGACGTGATCGGCAATGCCGAGCAGCCAGGAAAAGAACGAATCAGGCTTTTTTAATTTGTTCATGTTGAAATACGCCCGCACGAGTGTTTCCTGTGCCGCCTCCTCAGCGCGGTCTCTGTCGCCCAATTTGCCGGCCAGATTGGCCAACAGGGCCGCCTGATAACGCCGCACAAGATAGCGAAAATCATCCGGATGGCCATCCAAACATTGCTCAACATAGTATTTGTCAGTTTCAGGCATCTTTGCACCTCAAAATCTCTTAGGATTTCTGTTCTCGTTATATAGTGAGGGTTTGGGCGCGTTTGCGACAGAAAAATGAGAGAATGTTGAGAATCCGGCGAAGAATGCCTGCCGGACACCCCTGTTTTCCTCCAGCCACCCTCTCGTCAAGGAGAATCTCTGGTTCGTGCACTGGCAAGAGTCCGTGTGGCAAGCATCCGTTTTCCCGAGAATTCGGGCATCTAGCGCTGAAGGGGCAGATTTCTCAAAATCTGGGGGGAATTTTCTTGACTGCAATTTAGACGATCTGGTATATTGCTGGATAGTGAGTTTCCACGGAGGGTAACTTCACAGCGTATTACTTATCCACGGTTCCTGGGCAAACGCCTGATGTGTGATCAGGTAAACAATGGAGTCAGGGTAAGCTAATGCGGCAAAAACGGACGGAGTGGTCTAAGGCAATCGACAGCTTGGCTGGGTGAGCCCGGTCGCACGGTTGTGGTCTATCCGCACATCGTTGCCACGTATTTCGTGGCCCGCTCAATCTTACCCGTGTACAACACGAAGGGCCAATGCGCAAGGCCCTTCGAGTTGGAGATAGTTTACGTGAGGAGAAGTAGCATGAAAAGACAAACCATAATTTGTTTACTGTCAGCACTTTTGATGCTCGGCAGTTTGGCGACGGTGAATGCGGCCCCTACCGAGCTCATCACCAACGGAGGTTTTGAGGCGGGTGTCTTCACCGGATGGACGGTCACGGATCAGGCCGGTGGCTCAGGCTCATGGTTCGTAGATACGCTTGGCACCACGACCCCACTATCCGTATTCTCAACCCTCGCAGCGGGAGGAGCGGGAACCTTCTACGCCGTGTCCGATCAAGGCGGGCCGGGGACCCACTCACTTATCCAGCCGTTTACAGTTCCGTGGCCGGCACTCTCAGCCACTTTATCGTTTGATATGTTTGTCAACGACCAATCGGGCGTGGGCCCCTTCATCAACCCAGCCGGACTTGACTACACAGCAACTCCTAATCAACATGCGCGCGTGGATATTCTCACTACAGCGGCAGGCGCATTTGATACCGGGGCCGGCGTACTGGCAAATTACTATCTGGGTATTGATGCCGGGCCGAATCCTCATGCTTTCACGCACTACGTTTTGGACATTACCGGTATTGTCGGAGCCGGGGGCACCTTTCAACTCAGGTTTGCTGAAGTGGACAACCAATTATTCTTCAATCAAGGTGTTGACAACGTCAGTATTCTTGTCGAAGCCATCCCCGCTCCGGGTGCGATACTGTTAGGCGGCATCGGCGTAGGTGTGGTAAGCTGGCTGCGCAGACGAAGGACGCTGTAGAGAAAAAACACAAGAACCAGAGACTTGAAAACGCGGTGAGTTTAGCTCACAGCGGTTTCAGAACCCCTGTCTGCTCCACGATGTCAAGGCAAAGTGAAGAATGGCTGCGCAAGTGGAGAGAGAGAAGACAGAGGCTACGAGAAGAGCTATCGAGAAAGTCATCTTCGGACAATAAGTCAAGTACGAGCAAGGACAAATCATCGGAGCCAGATATCTTATGGGAGCTCACAGCCGACCAAAGGCAGCTCATCTATGAACAAGAAAAGCGCCGTATAAAGCAGTCTTCCCCAGTTCTGTCCAAGACAGCCCTGATAATTATTGGCATCTATTCTCTTGGCTGTCTGCTCCTGTACTTTGGCATCCCTTGGGCGTTCGTGGAGTTTTGTCAAACCCGCCGGTGGGTGAATCAGCCCGAACCGGACATCTTCTTATCCCTGTTTGAAGCGGCGATCCAGTTGACCCGGCCAGCCTTCGCAGTACTTGTTACGTGTTGGGCCGTTTTTATACCTGTGGGCCTGATTTGGGGAGCATGGAGCTGGGGCGCAGATTTCGTCAGATTTATCAGGCGGCTGCTCAATAGAGACTATCACTAAAACTGCAACCGCTATCCCCGCGTTTCGAGCCGTTCTTCAATCCGCTGGATCCGTTGTTCAAGGTCCACCAATTCCCGGCGCTTGAGGAAATGGCCGATGACATCGTTGGCCGTCAGACGTTCAAGCCGCTTGTCTCGGCATACTTGTACCGCTTTGCGGCTCCTCTTGCCGCCGCTCACAGACGGCCCTCATAATACGCAGGAACACGCACCACGCACGCTCCAGCCGACGATCTCCCCTTGAAGGCTATCACCCCCACGGGGCAGCGTCGGCTCACGGCATCGCCCAGGACACGCGCTACGTTGCGCCACGCTTGCGCCAGGCGATGAACAATGCCGAAAGGCTGTTACGGGACGGGTCCGGTCAAGTCCGCACAGAAGCGTTAGGTTTTCGCACTTTCCGGTAATGCCGTCTTTGTCGCTGCCGGTTCGACTCGTTTTTCGCTCCCGGCTGCGGCGTCGTCTTGTGGTGTGGTTACGGCTGCCAAAACCAATAAAGAATCAATCCCTGGTCGTGGTTACCTTATTGCTCCCATCGATAACAAGGAATCTTGACCGATGCACCCATATATCTTTCAGATATAATTGAGCGATTTATCAGTTCTGCGTCACATTTAGATTCCAGCGGCACTGCTGCTGATCGTTGACCGCCAATACCAAAGCCAGCTCGCCATGATCAAGCTGTTGCGGGACTTCCACCATCAGAGGAGATAGATCCTCTCCGGCAGTTGACTGAGCCTCGACAATCGAAGTGACGGGACGGCCCTGGCTGTCTATAAGGCTCAGCGTGACGTTTGCATCTGCCGGGGCCAGACCGTGAATATCCACCACAAGCTGCTGACCGGGCTGTATATTCATAGATGACTCGTGCTGTATGGCTTTCCATTCGTCCTCAGTGTAGTACCAGGTATCGCTTACACCATCAACGATTAGCGCGACAACTCCAGGAATGACACCGGCAATCAACCAGAGGCAGTCGAACAGGACGATCTTGCCATCGACTTCATTGGAAAGTTTGGCATGGCGCCGTTCTGGATACAAGATGTAGCCGCAACCCATGGTGGCAATGATAAACGCGGCTAACACTACCCAGCTAACCATGCGCATCTTAAGAATCTTCTTCATAACAGTGTCTCCTTTTAAGAAATGGGTTGCCCGATGCCGTTTCGGTCATATCACAGGATTACTTAACATGAAAAAAGGCAGGTCCTATAAGCGTTGACCTGCCTTTTCTGTTTGGGCTACTGCCGCTTCTTCTTCGTACTTTTCCGTTTTCGACTTTTTACCCCAGTCACCTTCTCTGCTGCTTTCCGTATGGACTCATGATCGATTTTGGGAGGCTCAGGTGGCTTTTTCGGTCCCTGGCCTTTCTCCTGGTTGATGTCGGCGTAAATCGCATAGGCCCTTGCTGCGGCGTAATTTTCGTCCTTGCCTTCCTTGGTGTACATCCTCTTTGAAGCAGCAAATACTGCAACGCATCACTGAGCTTGAGCAGAAGTTGGCTGGGCTAAGGGCGCTGGCAGAACAAATGCCGGACTGAAGGCGCAGAAAAAGGGCTGCAAGCCAATGCTCACAGCCCTTTGAATTTGATGATATGATATGTGACTATTGGACAAGCTGATCCAGAAGCTCAACTATCTCGATTATTAAAGGATAGAACGCAGTCTGCCCTTCGACGCTCGTTATTTGCGTCGAAACCCCAGTCTTCCCCCGCTGTATCGGTACACCAGCTCTTCTCAACTCAAGGCGTTGTAGCTTCCGGGCCTTCTTGGTGGGTTTGCCTCACCGGGTGAGGTATGGCTGGCTGAGCGTCAGGTATCTCGATTCTTGCCTCTCAAGCTTTTTGATCCGTCTGACTTTTCGTGTGGGCCTGCCTCTCCACGTCCAACGTTTGATCTGACTGCGTAAGTCCTCCATCTGCCTTTCAGTTCTCAACACCCCGCCGTAAGCGCCGAACATTCCCGATCTGGTTTCATTTCGACTTTCATAAGACAGGCCGTAGCAATGCCGGCAGCCATAGTAGTCGGCTCGCGGTGGGCGATAGACCGTTCCGACCCGGCGGCCACAGTTGACACCGTTCCTGCTCAGCGCGCAGAGGAACCACCAGCGGACCCCA
>Ga0315295_10000740_pt1 | contig 27867 bp, 24 predicted proteins | sample YL17G14_0_MG_FD_204453 | JGI IMG/M metagenome (GOLD analysis project Ga0315295, IMG submission 204453) | Sediment microbial communities from Yellowstone Lake, YNP, Wyoming, USA - YL17G14_0 | ecosystem: Environmental > Aquatic > Freshwater > Lake > Sediment | place: USA: Wyoming | collected... | reverse complement strand
GTAGGACAACCCAACCGCCTTTCGGGTCGGGTAACCGCAGTTACGGAAACTGGTTGCCCTGCTCCGGGAGGACCTGAAGGGGCACGCCCGCCCTGAAGGGGGGGCCGGCGACCGGTACCAGGACAGGGCCGGGACTCATCGGCGAGGGCGGGGGAGACTCAGTCGGCGTGGACGGGGTCGGCGGCGTCGCAGCTCGGGCCGGGTTCGCCGAAGTCCGGCGGTGCCTGGGCTCTCGCGACCGGCGGGCCCCGCGAGTCGAGGCCGAGGTGAAGGAGCTCGCGGCCGCCAACACCGCCGTCGGCAACTACTTCATGGCGGGCGACATCCTCAGGACCTCGCCGATGGACCCGTCGATGATGGGCTCGGCATCCGGCGCCACCCAGGCCCAGAAGAACCACGGGATGTCCATCGCTGCCATGTCCCAGTACGCGAAGACCATCAGGATGACTATGTCGTCGTCGGGCATGGTGACGGCGATGATGAAGGACGCCTCGGACGGCACGATGAACGGGATGATGGGGGGGACGTCCATCACCATGGGCGGGATGGGCGGCGGCATGATGGGTAGCGGGTCGACGACCGGCCACTGCATCCACAACGCCGACGGCAGCTACACCTTCCAGCCGTAGTCCTGGACCAGTTCGACGGGATAGCCTGGGGGGGGCATGTCCACACACGTGCTCCACCGCGAGGTGTGGCGAGTGGCCTCGGGGCGGCCGTGCTCTTCGGACCGAGCACGCCGCTGGCCAAGCTCCTGCTTCCAGCCAGCGGGACGTTCATGCTGGCTGGGCTCCTCTACCTCGGAGCCGGGATCGGCCTGACGGTCGTCGCGCCCCTCCGCCGCGCCGGGCGGGTGGCGCCCCTCCGTGGGAGTGACCTTCCCACCCTGGCGGCGTCTCCGATGCACTCCGGTATCGCTCTGTTTCACTCCGCCTCTTGCCACCCGAATACGTCTGCAGTTGGCTGCAGGACGAGCACCTGCGCAGACCAGAAAAAGACAAGGAGGAATCAAGACGCAAGCTATCCACTTGCGTGCCTCATTACCCGAAAATGGTCCGCGAGGTGGCAAGTCAGGCTCGTGCCGGAAGCTGGCACGGGCGGCTGGCCGACGCGTCAGGAGGATCACATGAAGACCTTGAGACAGTTCCCGATCATCGCTCTGGCAGCCTGGATCCTGGTTACCGCAGCACCGGCCCAGGCCCACGGTCCCGAACGCACCCCCGTGATCTTGTTTCCCGGTTGGCTCAGGACTGCACTCCACGTGAGCGTCAGCCACCAGAACGAATTCCCGGAATGCCCAGAGTCCGGCTGGTTCGATTTCATCATGGGCAATCCCAATCCCAGCGGGCAGTTCAGCCAGGTTTGCCAGGACAAGCTGTTGACCCTTGTGCTCGACCCGGATGCCAGCAAGCCGATGTCGAGGCGAATCGGTGATCATCGGGGAGTCAAGGTATCGATCATCGACTACGGCAAGACGACTAGCGCGCCCGCATACGAACCGCTGTTCGCCTTTCTCGAGCAGGCAGGCTACGTGCGCAACGTGAACATCCGCGTCGCGGGGTGGGACTCGCGATTGGCGCCGGACCTGGGCGGCTTCATGGAGCGCACGGTGGAGTTGATCGAGGAGACCTTCCATCGCAACCGCAACACGCCGGTTCATCTGGTTGGGCACTCGAACGGCCCGGTCTATGCCCTGTACTTGCTGAACCACACCTCGCAGGCGTGGCGGGACAAGTACATCCACGGGTTCACGGCCCTCGCTGGCAACTGGCCAGGGCAGGGCGGAATGTCGTGGTTCTTCTTCACGGGCTTCAACTTCAACATCCCTTATCCCGATTTCCCCTGGGACGCCGAGAACGTCGCCACGAGCGCGGCGATGTTCCAGGGTTGGCCCGGCGTCCATATCTCCTGCGCCGATCCCGGCTTCTTTGGCAGCCAGGAAGTGGTGATTGGGATCGCAGGGGGTACCCAGTACACGCCCCAGGACCATGCGCAGTTGTTCCGAGATGCGCAGATGCCCCTGGCCATGGAACTGGCTGACCACTACCTCGGCTTCGTGAAGTTCGCCACGCCCGAGCACTTTCCCAACGTCGACGTATTCGCTGAGATAGGCTCCGGGCTCCCGACGCTCGTGGGCATGGAGTTCAAACAGTTGAACGTGGCCTCGTTCTACGACAACTTCGCCGACGTCATCATGCGGGACGGCGACAGCAACCAAGAGGACCTGACCAACAATGCCATCAGGGACGTGTGGGCCACAATGCCGTGCCACCGTTTCGAGTTCCACGAGAACCCCGGAGTGGAGCACATGTCACTGCCGTCCAATTCGGAGGTCCTGCAGCGCTTGTTGAGCCACTTGGGGCAGCCGCGGTCCGAGTGTTCGATCAAGTGACGCTGCCGAAGGCGATGAGCGCCTGCTGACGCCACCTGTCCGCGGCGAATCAGCGCAAGGACGTGGCTCACGTCAGCTCACGTCAGTTTCATCTTGCGCAGGAGCGCGCCGAATCGTGGATCGCCGCGGATCGGGTCGTAGTGCGCGTAGCTGAGGATAGGCATCATTTGCTGATCCCGCTCGTCGACCGCACGATCGAACCATTCGAAAGCCGCGTCGACCTCGCCGAGGCCCAGGTGAGTATGCGCGAACCCGCTGGGCAGCACGTAGCCTTCGGCACGCCGCAGTCGCTCGAGAACCGCACGGGCCTCGGCCGGTCTGCCGCAGGCGCCGTACGCGAGGCCCAGCCACCCGAGGAAATACATACCGGGCGACAGCTCGAGGGCTCGGAGATGGGCCCGGACCGCTTCCTCGGGAAGGTCCACCGACTTCATGGAAGCCGGCCGTGGTCTGCGGCCCGTCACTTCCTCGAAATGCACCTGGCGGCACGCGACGCCAATGAAGAAGTGCGCCCAGGCCGAATCCGACTGGATCTCGAGCAGCCGGCGTGACTCGTCGACCGCCGCCTCGTAATCGCGCGCCAGTAGGAACATGCACGCGAGCCACGTGTGCGTCGCGCGATCGAGCGGGTTGGTCTCGAGCGCGACCCGCAGCTCGGCGACCGCTTCATCCACTCGGCCACGCGGCATGAGCACGGCAACGGCGTGACGACAGCGCACTGTCGGCGACGTCGGATCGAGGTCGAGCGCCTTGCCGATCTCGAGTTCGGCGGCCCGCCAGTCGTAGTCGAGCTGCTTGTGGTACTCCGCAAGGCTTGCGTGCGATTCGGCCAGCGTGTCGTCCACCTCGAGCGCCCGGCGGGCATAGGATATCCCCGCCGAGAACGCGTCGAGGGGCCGGATCACACCGAAGTAGCCAAGTGTCGTGTAGAACTGGGCCAGGCCATCGAGTGCCTCCGCGAACCCTGGATCGCGAGCAATGGCGCCCTCGAAGCGAAGCTTCGCCTTCATGAAGGCATCGGGTGCCGCCGCCTGCCTGAGCAGATAGCGGCCCTGAATGTACTCGTTGTAGGCCGCGGGATCGTGCGTCGGCTTCCTCTTCACGCGCGCAAGCGGGAGGCGCGTGCGCACCGCGTCGTCGAGCGCCGGAATCGCGAGGCTGCCCCCGACCGCCTCCGCGATTGTCGTCCGAAGATCGAACACCGATTCCAGCGTAGTCTCGTAGTGATGTGCGAAGAGGTGCGTCTGATCGGTGGCGCGAATGAGCTGGACGGTGACGGCAACACGCGCGCTCTGCCGGCGAACGCTGCCCTCGACCAGGTAGTCCACGCTCAGTTCACGTGCGATGCAGGCCACGTCTTTCTGAGTCCCCTTGTAGTGCATCGCCGTCGTGCGCGCGATCACCCCAAGATGGCCAGCCGTCAGTGCGGAGAGCTCGGTGATCAACTCCTCCGTCATCGCATCACCGAAGACCTCCTCACCGGGATCACCCGAGAGGTTGACGAACGGCAGCACGACCAGCCGAGGAGGCTTGCCGCATGATCGTTCGCTCTCGTCGCCTGCTTCGGATACCTCCACGTTCAACCGGTACCCGCGCTTGGGCACCGTTTCGATGAGGCGCACCGCGTCGGCGGGGTCACCCAATGCCTCGCGGAGCTTTGCGACCGCCGAGTTGAGGTTGTTATCGAAATCGACGAAGACGTCGTCCGGCCAGAGGCGATGGCGCAGTTGCTCGCGCGAGACAACGTGGCCGTGGTGCTCTAGGAGGGTCGCAAGCACCTGGAAGGACTGTTCTCGAAGGGGGATCCGCACACCGCGCCTACGCACCTCGCCTGACGACACATCGACTTCGAAGCCGCCAAAACGGAAGACTCGGGGCATGGGCGGTCCTCCGTCGAGGTAGTGTTCGCGCCCAGTATGGGTATCGCGCGCTTGTGGGTCAAGCGACTTGCCCCCCGGATCCACACGGCTGATCGTGCGAGTCCGATGATGCTACGAGTGAACTCGGTCGGCGTCTTTCTATCCAGCGAGCCACTGGTCGGACTTCGTGTAGTCGGTCCGGTACGCCTCGATCTTCCGGCGTGCGTCGTCGAGGCTGATGAACCAGTTCTCCGTTGTCGGGGGACACGTCAGTCGTTGACGCAGCCTCAGGACCGCCGAAGCCGCCGCCGGTTCCAGCGGGGGCGAATTCGCCTTGGTCTCGAGGTCGTGGATGTGCTCATCCATCTCCCGGACGCAGTCGCCGAACTTCTCCTTCATCTGGTTGAGGAAGGTCATCGTGTTGCTGAAGTCGACTGCCATCGGAGCCTCTCTCTTCGGCGGCCTTGCGCCGCGAGCTGCGTGTGACCTGCCGGAACATCGCCTATCGGCGTCAATGTCGCGGCTTCCTGCAGCGAGAAGGACTCCAAGGCCGCCCGCGTCGTAGCTCGGGCCGGGTTCGCCGAAGTCCGGCGGTGCCTGGGCTCTCGCGACCGGCGGGCCCCGCGAGTCGAGGCCGAGGTGAAGGAGGATGCGCCTGGCCACGGCGTCATCGGCGATGAAGGCGATGATCTGGAGCCTGCCAGCGAGGGGACGTGGCAGGTGCGAGTCCCGGTGTTCGCCTTCGGCCTGGACGAGGGCGGGGGAGGTGCGGGCTCCGGAGCCACCGCAGGCGCAGGAACGACCCGGGCCCGTGCCTTCGAGTTGGGTGCGAAGACGCCGTGGTATCGGACGGAGTGGATCCTCGGCGGCGGCACCAGGGTGGCGAGCCGGGCGAGGAGCTCGTCGGGCTCGAGGAGCAGGAAGAGCGAGCGCCCACGAGGGCGCTTCATCCGGTAGACGAGCTGGCCGTCCTCGCCCTGCGAGAGCCTTTGAAACGCGAATGGCGGGCGGACCGCGTAGCGGCAGAGCCGCTCCAGCCCCTCGCGGTCGTGCTCGTGGATGCGAACGCCCGCGTGGAACGAGAAGCCGTCGAGGCTGGCGGTGTGGCGCTGCCGCGGGGCTCGGAAGGGGGCACGCCCGGACGCATCGCAAGCGCCGTGCCCGCTCCCGGCAATCGCGCCGGGGACGGGATTCAATCGGTCGAGCGGCAGGCGATGCTGATGGCCCGCGCCGGGGCTCAGCGCCGCAGCGCCCGCGACAGCGACGCCACGAACCGGCGCACCCGCTCGGCCCGCGCCTTGCGCGCGCCCCCCTCGGCGATGCGCTGCACGATGGCGCTCCCCACCACGACCCCGTCGGCGAGCTTGCCGACCGCGCGGGCCTGCGCCGGCGTGCTCACGCCGAAGCCCACCACCACAGGTACCGGGCTCTGCCTCCGCACCGCGGCCACCTTCTCGCCCAGGTCGGCCGGGAGCGAGGTCCGCGCTCCGGTCACGCCGGCCACCGAGACGAAGTAGACGAAGCCGGTGGCCGCGTCGCAGGCTGCCGCCACCCGGGCCGGCGTGGAGGTGGGCGCGAGCAGGAAGACGAGCTTCACGCCCCGTGCGGCGGCGGCGGTGCGGAACGGGCCGGCCTCCTCGGGAGGCAGGTCGGGCAGGATGAGCGCGTCGACGCCCGAGGCCACGCAGGCGTCGAGGAAGCGCTCCTCGCCGTACGACATCACCGGATTCACGTAGCCCATGAGCGCGATGGCCGCCGGGGTTCGGCGCCGCACCTCGGCAGCGAGCCGGAGGCAGGAGGCGATGGTGGTGCCGGAGGCGAGCGCCCGCTCGCCCGCCCCCTGGATGGTCTTGCCGTCGGCGATGGGGTCGGAGAAGGGCATCCCGATCTCGAGGATGTCGGCGCCGCCGGCCGCGCAGGCGAGCGCCATGTCGCGGGAGGTGGCGAGATCGGGGTCGCCGGCCATCACGTAGGTGACCAGCACGGCGCTTCCGCGCTTCTCGGCAGCGCTGAACGCCGCCTGGATGCGGTCCACGCCGCGGGTCACCGGGACCTCTTTCCGAGCTTCGCCGAGCGCTTCCGGGGTCTTGTCGCTGCCCGCGACCCAGGCCCGGAAAGGTGCCTCCCCCTCGCGGCCAGCGACTGCTTCACGTGCTCCACGTCCTTGTCCCCGCGCCCGGAGACGTTCACCATGAGAAGACCTCGCGCCCCGAGCTCCCGGGCCAGCTGGCGCGCCGCCCAGACCGCGTGGGCGGTCTCCAGCGCCGGGATGATCCCCTCGGTCCGCGCCAGGTAGCCGAGCGCGTCGAGGGCCTCGTCGTCGGTGGCCTGTCGCAGCTCGATCCTCCCCTGGTCCTTCAGCCAGGAGAGCTCCGGGCCGACGCCCGGGTAGTCGAGGCCGGCGCTGATGGAATGGGCCTCGACGATCTGTCCGTCCTCGTCCTGCAGGACGTAGCTCCTGGAGCCGTGCAGCACGCCGGGGCGGCCGAGGGCCAGCGCCGCGCCGTGCTTGCCGGTCTCGAGGCCGTGCCCGGCCGCCTCGACGCCCACCAGCCGGACGCCCGGGTCGGCGAGGAAGGCCGAGAAGATGCCCATGGCGTTGGAGCCCCCGCCCACGCAGGCCACCACGGCGTCCGGGAGCCGCCCGCAGAGGGCGAGCACCTGGGCGCGGGCCTCCTCGCCGATGATCGACTGGAAGTCGCGGACCATGGCCGGGTAGGGGTGCGGCCCTGCCACCGAGCCGATGATGTAATGGGTGTCGCGGACGTTCGTCACCCAGTCGCGGATGGCCTCGTTCATCGCGTCCTTGAGGGTCCGCGAACCGGACTCGACCGGCACCACCCGCGCCCCCAGGAGCTGCATCCGGAAGACGTTCAGCGCCTGCCGCTCCACGTCGAGCGCGCCCATGAAGACGTCGCAGGGCATCCCGAAGAGCGCGGCGGCGGTGGCGGTGGCCACCCCGTGCTGGCCGGCGCCGGTCTCGGCGATGATGCGCCGCTTCCCCATCCGGCGGGCCAGGAGCACCTGGCCCAGCGTGTTGTTGATCTTGTGCGCGCCGGTGTGGCACAGGTCCTCGCGCTTCAGCACCACGCGGCACCCGCCGGCCTCCGCCCCCATGCGCAGCCCGTCCGAGAGCGGCGTGGGGCGTCCGGCGAACCGGGTGAGAAGCCGCGTCAGCTCCTCGCCGAAGGCCGGATCCCGGCGCGCCTCGAGCCAGGCTCCTTCCAGCTCGTCGAGGGCCGGGACCAGCGTCTCCGGGACGAAGCGGCCGCCGAAGGGGCCGAAGTGTCCGCCGGCGTCGGGCAAGCTCATGGAAGGTGGACCTCCCGGACGGCGTCGATGAAGCGGGACATCCTGGCCATGTCTTTCACTCCTGGTGACGACTCGACGCCGCTGGCCACGTCCACGGCGTACGGGCGCACGGCGCGGACCGCGGCGGCCACGTTCTCGGGGGTGAGCCCTCCGGCCAGGATGACCGGCGCCACCTCGGAGACCCCTTCCGCGAGCGACCAGTCGAAGGGCTCGCCGCTCCCGCCGTAGCCGCGGGACGGGGTGTCGAGCAGGAAGGCCGAGACCTCGTAGGAGAGCAGCCTGGAAAGGGTTCGGACCTGGTCCACCGGGATGGCCTTCACGACCGGCAGGGGCAGCCGCGCGCACAGCTCCGGCGGCTCGTCGCCGTGGAGCTGGAAGACCTGGATGCCCGTCTCGGCAGCGATGGCGCGCATCTCCCCCTCGAGCTGGTTCACGAAGACGCCCACCGGGGTCACGAAGGGGGGGAGGCGGGCGATGATCACTCGCGCCGCGGCCGCGCTGATGTGGCGCTTCGAGCCGGGCCAGAAGTTGAAGCCGAGCGCGTCGGCACCGAGCTGGACCGCCGCGAGAGCGTCCCCGGCGCGCGTCACCCCGCAGATCTTGATGCGAACCCGGGTCACCGCGCAGCCGCCATTTCCCGGATCAGCGCTCCCGGGTCGGACGCGCGCACCAGCGCCTCGCCCACCAGGAAGTTCGCCGCGCCCGATCTCCGCAGCCGGGCCACGTCGTCGGCGCCCCGGACGCCGCTCTCTGCCACGCCCAGGACGCCGGCCGGCAGCGCCGGCAGGATCCGCTCGCTCGCCGCGAGATCCACCTGGAAGGTCCGGAGGTCGCGGTTGTTGACACCCACGATCCGCGCGCCTGCGGCCACCGCCCGCTCCGCCTCGGCGAGGTCGTGGACCTCCACGAGCGCAGAGAGGCCGAGGGCGGCGCAGTCGTCGAGCCGGCGGCGCAGGAGGTCGCCGGGCAGCGCCGCCACGATGAGCAGGGCGGCGTCGGCGCCCCAGGCTCTCGCCTCGAGGAGCTGGTAGCGCTCGAGCACGAAGTCCTTTCGAAGGAGCGGCGCCTGCACGCGGGCCCGGGCCGCGGCCAGGTCGTCGAGGGAGCCGCCGAAGCCCGGTCCGTCGGTGAGCACCGAGATGGCGGCGGCGCCCGCCGCGGCGTACCGGGCGGCCTGGGCCGGCGCGTCGAGGGCGGCGTCGATGGCGCCCGCCGACGGGCTGGCCCGCTTCACCTCGGCGATGATCCGGACCGCTCCACCGGGGGGCGAGAGCGCGTCCTCGAGGCGCCGGGGAACGGGCGTCGCCCCCGCGCGCGCCTCGAGCTCCCGCTCGGGAAGCCTGGCCCGGCGCGCCTCCACCTCGGAGGCCTTGCGCGCCAGGATCTCCGCCAGGATGGTCATCCCTGGCTCGCCGCCACGAGAAGGTCGAGCCTCTCTCGCGCAGCGCCCCGGTCGATCGCGTCGGCCGCGAGGCGCACGCCGGCCCGGAGGTCGGGCGCCGCGCCGGCCGCCACCAGCGCGGCGGCGGCGTTCGCGAGCACCGCGTCTCGCGGCGCCCCCTTCTGGCCCGAGAGCACCTCGCGGGTGATCCGGGCGTTGTGCTCGGCGTCGCCGCCCGAGAGCGCCGCGGCCGGCCAGCGCCCCACGCCCAGGTCCTCGGGCGTCAGCGTGAACGTGCGCACCTCGCCTCCCAGGACCTCGGCGACCTGGGTCGTTCCGGTCACGGCGATCTCGTCCTGACCATCGCCGTGGACCACGAACGCGTGGATCGTGCCGAGCGCGGCCAGCACGCCCCCGATGATCGGCACCCAGCGGGGCTCGTAGACCCCCATCAGCTGATGCCGCGCACCGGCCGGGTTGGCGAGCGGCCCGAGCAGGTTGAAGACCGTGCGGATGGCCAGCTCGCGCCGGATGCCGGCCACCGCCTTGAAGGCGGGGTGGAGCCGGGGGGCGAAGAGGAAGCCGATGCCCACCTCGGCGATGCAGCGCTCGACCCGATCCCTGGGCGCGTCGACGTCGACGCCCAGCGCGGCCAGCACGTCCGCCGAGCCGCACTTCGAGGAGACCGAGCGGTTGCCGTGCTTGGCGACCGTCACGCCCGCCCCGGCCACCGCGAAGGCCGCCGTGGTGGAGATGTTGAAGGTGTTCTGGCCGTCGCCGCCGGTGCCGCAGGTGTCGACGAAGACCTCGCGGTCGACCCGGACGTGGTCGGCCCGGGCCCGCATCACCTCGGCGGCGCCGGCGATCTCCTCGACCGTCTCCCCCTTGAGCCGGAGGGCAGCCAGGAAGGCGCCGACCTGGGCCGGGGTGGCGCCGCCGTCGGCCACCTCGCCCATCAGCTCCACCATCTCGATGCGGGTGAGGTCGCGACCGGCGACGAGACGCGCGATGGCCGCGAGGATCACGTGCGCCTCCAGGCCTTGACCCGGGAGAGCCAGTTGCCGAGCAGCGCCTTGCCCTGGCCGGTCAGGATTGACTCCGGGTGAAACTGGACGCCCTCGACCTCGAGCCGCCGGTGGCGCAGACCCATGATCTCGCCCTCCCGGGTCCAGGAGGTGATGAGCAGGTCCCGGGGAAGCGATGCCCGCTCGACCACGAGGGAGTGGTAGCGCCCGGCGTCGAACGGGGAGGGGAGGCCGGCGTAGACCCCCTCGCCGCGGTGGAGGACCGGGCTCGCCTTGCCGTGGACGATGCGGGCGTTCCGGACGACCTTGCCGCCGAAGGCCTGCCCGATGGCCTGGTGGCCCAGGCAGACCCCGAGGATGGGCAGCTCGCCGGAGAGTGACCGGATGGCTTCCAGGCTCACGCCGGCCTCGTCGGGCGTGCACGGGCCCGGCGAGACCACCAGGCCGCGGGGGCGCAGCGCCCGGATACCGGCCACGTCGATCTGGTCGTTGCGAAAGACCCGCACCTCGGCGCCCAGCTCGCCCAGGTACTGGACCAGGTTGAAGGTGAAGGAGTCGTAGTTGTCGACGAGGACGATGCGCGGCTTCATGCGCCTGCCCTCCCCCGCCGCCGCGATGCGCGGCGCGGCCCCGAGCCCTTGACCGCCGAGGCCTTGCCGTCCAGGTCGCGCGACTCCGCCTGCGCCACCGCGGTGAAGAGGGCGCGCGCCTTGTTGACCGTCTCCTGGTACTCGGCCGCCGGCTTCGAGTCGTAGACCAGGCCGGCGCCCGACTGGACCGAGATCTTCCTGCCCGACTGCACGAGGGTCCGGATGGCGATGCACATCTCCATGTCGCCGCCGCGGTCGAAGTAACCCACCGCGCCGGCGTAGGGGCCGCGCCGGGCCGGCTCGAGCTCGTCGATGATCTCCATGGCCCGGACCTTGGGCGAGCCGGTCACGGTGCCGGCCGGGAACCCGGCGCGAAGGACGTCGATCGAGTCGAGCCCGGCGGCGAGCCGCCCCTTCACCTCGGAGACGAGGTGCATGACGTGGGAGTAGCGCTCCACGGTCTTCAGCTGGGTCACGCGCACGGAGCCGACGGCGCTCACCCGCCCCACGTCGTTGCGCCCCAGGTCGACGAGCATGACGTGCTCGGCGTTCTCCTTGGGGTCGGCCCGGAGCTCCTCCTCGAGCCGGCGGTCCTGCTCGGGATCCTCCCCGCGCCTCCGCGTCCCGGCGATGGGGCGGAGCGTCACCTCGCCGTCCTCGAGCTTGATCAGGGTCTCGGGCGAGCTGCCCACCAGCGCCTGGCTGCCGGACTGCAGATAGAAGAGGTAGGGCGACGGGTTCACCCGCCGCAGCGCGCGGTAGACCTCGAAGGGCGGCACGCTCACCTCGGCGTCGAAGCGCTGCGAGAGCACGATCTGCTGGCAGTCGCCCGCCTTCACGTACTCCTGGGCGCGGCGGACGGCCCGCTCGAACGCCTGGCGCGAGACCCGCGGGCGAAGCTCGGCGGCCTTCTCCGCCGGAGCGGAGCGCCGGTCGCGAAGCGGGCGCGACAGCGCCGCCATCGTCCCCCCGATGCGGGCCAGCGCGGCGTGGTAGAGGGCGCGCGGGTCGTCCCCCTGCTTGCAGCGGACCTCGGCGATGACGTGCAGCGAGTGGCGAAGGTTGTCGAAGGCCACCACCTGGTCGAAGTCGAGGAAGAGCGCGTCGGGGAAGCCGAGCTCGTCCTTCCCGGCGATCGGCACCCGCGGCTCGAAGAGCTTCACCGCGTCGTAGGAGAGGAAGCCGACGAGCCCGCCGGCGAAGCGCGGCGTGCCCGGGATGCGCACCGCCTGGTGGGAGGCCAGCTCGCGCCGGATCCACTCCACCGGATCGCCGCCCTGCCCGAGGCGCCAGGAGAGCCCGTTTCGGGGGCCGGCGCCCAGGAAGCTGAAGCGGCCGGACCGTTCCCCCCCCTCCACCGACTCGAGAAGGAAGGCCTGCCGCTTGCCGCGGGACAGCTTCAGGAAGGCCGAGACCGGGGTCTCCGTGTCGGCCTCCACCTCGACGCGAACGGGGATGGCGCGGCCCGGCCGGCAGACCCGTTCGAACGTCTCGAGGTCGGGAGAGGCTTTCAGGAGGTCAGCGCCAAAGAAACACCGTCATGCCACGACCCGCCTGGCCGGACCGGCGATCTCCGCCACGTCCTTCGCGACCACCTGGTTCTTCGCGTCGACCAGCACCACCTGCGGCACGTGGCTGCGGGCCTCCGACTCCTCCATCTCGGCGAAGGTGGCGAGGATGACCATGTCGCCGGGACGGTTCAGGTGGGCGGCAGCGCCGTTGATGCAGATGACGCCGCTGCCCCGTTCCCCCCGGATGGCGTAGGTCTGGAGCCGGGTGCCCCGCGTGATGTTCCACACGTGGACGGCCTCGTAGTCCAGGATGCCTGCCGCGTCCATCAGGTCCTGGTCGATGGAGACCGACCCCTCGTAGTCGAGGTCCGCGTGGGTCACCGTGGCGCGGTGAATCTTGGACTTGAAGAAGGTCCGGCGCATGATCAGGCTTTCTAGCCGGACGGAGGGCTTCGATCAAGGCATCTGGCGACATGGCGGCAGGACAGGTCCCGATCGCGGCCCGCCGGCTGCGCATCCTGGCCGAGGCTCGCGCGAAGGGAGAGCCCTTCCTGAGCATCGATCCCGCCCGGCTGCGGTTCCAGCTCGGGACCTCCCACGCCGATCTCCGGGTTCCCGTGGACCTGGCCGGGGACGCCTCCGCCATCGTCCGGAGCGCGGTGGATCAGATCGGGCTCCTGCTGGCCACCCACCACGGCAGGTTCGTCCCGCCGGAGGAGCTCGACCGGCTCTACCTCCGGGAGGACTACGCATCCCTCCCGAGCGTCCCCGACCTGCTGGCGCCGGCCGCGGCCAGCCCCGACCTCCGCCACGCCGCGGATGTCGCGCTCGCGGCCCATCCCGCGCTCCAGGGCGGCGTCGTCGCCGCCTGGATGGGGCCGGGCGGCAAGGGGCGCTCTCTGACCGCGCTCTGGATCGCCTCGCTCCGGACCGCCGCCGCCGAGATGGCCGCCTCGCCCGACCGGGAGGAGACGCCCTTGCTCGTGGCCCTGGCGCTCTCCGGCGCGCTCCACGCGGCGGGCGCCGGACTTCGCGAGGTCCTGCCCGGCCCGCCTCACGACCGCTGGCTGCGCGCCGCGGCGCTCACCGCCCTGTGGGTCTCGGCGAGGACCGGCCTGGCCCGCTTCGCCCGGGACGCCGGGCTTCGCCACGACGACCCGCTTCTCCTTCGCCTCGAGGCGGTCGTGAACCCGGGCGCGCTGGTCGGCGGGCGCGGGGGTGGGGGATCCACCCTCTACGGCCCGGAGCTCTCGGCGGGCGTGCCACGGGCCGAGGAGATCGCCGCGCGCCTCGCGGCCGGCGGCGACCCGGACGCGGCGGCCGGAGACGTGGCGGAGGCGCTCTCGGCCGACGAGGAGGCGTCGCGGCGGGCCGAGGCCGCCGTGGCGGTCTGGCGGATCCGGCAGGCGCTCTCGGTGGCGGTGATCGCGGCGGAGCAGGCCCGGCAGGTGGCTGCCGGGGCCGAGCTGCGGGCTCTTCTCGCCGCCCCGGGCGCCCTGTCGGCGGCGCTCTCCGACGAGGCGGGGCGAGCCGACCTGGCCACCCGGGCGCAGCAGGCCCTCTCCCGCTCGGTGCCCGGCGAGGGCGCCGGGGCGCTGGATGTCGTGGTGCGGTCGCTGCGCGCGTGGAAGGCGCGGGACCCGGTTGCCGCCCTGGGGCTGCGTCGCGAGGAGGCGCGCGAGCTCTACGGGCTGGCAGCGGCGGGGCTGATCGCCGACGTGGCGCTGGAGCGGCTGGCGGCCCCGGCGCGCCGGGCGGTGGTCCCCTTCTCGGGCGCGGGGCAGGGTGGTCCCGACGCCGAGTGGGAGGCGGGCCGGCTCTACCGGATCTCCGCGCGCCCTGGGCCCATCCTGGCCGTCACCCAGGAGATCCCCATCGCCCACCTCTTCGCCGACGTGAAGGACTTCACGCGGAGGACGAGCCTGCTCGGGCAGGCCTCGATGGCCGAGTTCCTCCGGCGCGAGTTCTACCTGCCCATCCTCGCCGCCGCCAAGGAGCGCTTCACCGGGATGGAGCACCTCTCCGATCGCGGTGGGGTCTCGGTGAACAACCTGCTCGGAGACGCCATCTCCCTCTCCGGCGACATCGAGGCCCTGGTGTCGCTGGCCCGCGAGATCCGCAGGCTGCTCGCCGCATACGAGACGCGGCTGGAGCGGGAGGTCTCCACCGACGCGGTGGCCGGTCGGGTGACGGCGCTCGAGGCACGCTACCAGGGCGAGATCGCCCGCTCCCATGCGTCGCGGGGCGAGGTGAGGGCCGAGGCGGAGAGGGCCGCTCCCGGAAGCCCGGAGCGGACCGAGGCGCTGCGCCGGGCCGCGCTTCACGCCGCTGCCGCGGCGCGCCTCGCCGCCGAGATGGAGCGAGCCGTTTCGCGGACCCGCGGAGAGGGGCTCGAGGCCGGGGTCTTCGTCTCCTTCGGCCCGGCGCCGCTGGTCGTCTCCATCGACGACGAGGCCTTCGGCCACAACCGGGTCGCCATTGCCGAGAAGATCAACGAGTCGGCCCGCGGGACCGCGCGGGCCTCGCTGGCAAGGGCCCGCGCCGACGAGCTCCTCGAGACCGCCCGCTCCGCCCGCGGCACCCCAGGCCTTCGCCACGCCTGGAGCGTCTTCATCGGCCAGCCGCTCTCCATCGCCATCCCGCCCGCCGCCGCCACCGAGGCGCTGCGGGCCGCCCGGGCCGGGGACATGACCGCCGCCATGCGGGCCGTGGCCAGGCCGGTCCGGCGCGGGCTGGAGGCCGCGGCCCGGGCCGAGGACGAGGGGGCGGGCGACGTCTACAACGCCGGCGCGGCCCTCTCCGAGGAGGCGCTCTCGGCCTGGCTCGCGTCGGTGGGAGGCCGGCGCACCGTCCGCCGCGTCGAGCTCGATCCCGCCGACGTCCCCGAGGAGGTCGCCGCCCAGTGGTGGTTCGGGACCGGGCCGGAGAGCCTGGTGGTCACGTTCCACACCGACGGCCGCCCGGCCGAGATGTTCCGGCACGTCGGGAGGGCCTGGTTCAAGGGGCTGGGGGAAGTGCCGATCTGGGAGATCGCGGCCGACACCGGCGGCCCGGCGGCGATCTTCCACGCGATGCGGGCGGCCTGGCTGGGTGGGGCCGGGCGGGCCTGACGGCGCCGGGGGTGCTACCCCCGCTGCGCCCGCTTGACGTTCTCCTCGCAGATCCGCTCGTAGAACGAGGCGTCGACCTTCACGCCGGCCTGCTTCATCTCGGCGACCCGTCCCAGCTCCTCGTCCACCAGCTTCTGGAAGGTCTCGTAGGGCTGGGCCCCCACCACCTGGCGGCAGTTCACGTAAAGTGTAGGAGTGCCCTGGGCGGCGAGGCGGGCGCCCATGCGGGCGTCCTCCTCCACGCGGGCGCGGGTGGCCGGCGAAGCGGAGGCCGCCTGGAACTTCTTCACGTCGAGCCCCAGCTGCTTCGCCCAGGCGTCGTACTGCGCCGGCGCGAGCTGGGCCTGGTTCTGGAACAGGAGGTCGTGCATCTCCCAGAACTTGCCCTGCTCGCGGGCCGCCTCGGCGGCCAGCGCCGCCGGCATCGCCTGCGGGTGCATGGCCAGCGGGTAGTTCTTCCAGATCACCCGCACGTCGTTCGGGTAGGCCTTCTGGAGCTGGGCGAGCGAGGGCTCCACCCGGGTGCAGAACGGGCACTGGAAGTCGGAGAAGACCACCACCGTGACCGGGGCGCCCCTCGGCCCCTTCTGCGGATCGTCGGGCCGGAAGCCGACCTTCTGGGCGCTGGCGGGCGGCGCGGGCGGAGGGAGCGCGGCCGGCGGTGCCGGCTGCCCGGGAGGCGGGGCGATCATCGCCGGGGCCGTGGCCGCCTTCTCCATGATCCGCGCGTACACGTCCCTGGCCGGCACGCCCGACTTCACGAGCGCCTCCGCCTTGGCGAGCTCCTCGTCGATCACCGCCTTGAAGACCTCGAAGGGGACGGCGCCGGCGATCTTCCGGCCGTTCACGAAGAACGACGGCGTGCCGTTCGCGCCCACGCCGGTCACGAGCGCCTGGTCGCGCTTGATGCGTGCCTCGTGCCGGTTCTCGTCGAGGGCCTTCCGGAAGGCGGTCATGTCGAGCCCGGCCGCCTGGGCGGCCTGCTCGAGGGCGGGGCGCTCGAGCGCCGGCGCCGATTCGAAGAGACGGTCGTGCATCTCCCAGAACTTGGCGGACCCACCCTGGGCGCGCGCCTCCTCGGTGGCGATGGCGGCGGGCATCGCCTTGGGGTGAAAGGGGAGCGGGTTGTGCTTGAAGACGAACCGGACCTTTCCCGGGTAGGCCTGCTCGATCTGCTTCATGGTCGGCCCGACCCGCTTGCAGAACGGGCACTCGAAGTCGGACGACTCGACGATGGTCACGAGCGCGTCGGCCGGGCCCTTGACCGGCGAGTCGTCCACCGGGATGCGGTAGACGGCCTTGGGGTCCTCCTGCGGGCGCTGGGGCGGACGCGGCGGCGCGGGCAGCTCGGGCGTCCGCGGGGTGGGCGCCGCGACCCGCGGGCCGCCTCCCATCATGCGGTCGCCCACCACGCCGAGGACCACGCCGACGATGAGTGCCAGGATCCAGCTCGTGTGCTTCATCTGTGTCTCTCCCGTGTCGCGGGGCCGCCCGTGGCGTCCCCTGTCTAGAATCGGGCGAAGGCTCCGGCGCGGACGAGGAGCGGCACGCCGACCCCCCTCGCCAGAGGGAATCCGCTGTCGCCCTCCACCATGAATCCCAGCACGTCGGTGATCCTGAGCGCGAAGCCGGCGCCCAGCAGCAGCCATCGCCACTCGAGGTATCCGACCTGCGTGGAGGCGTCGAAGGCGGCTCGCAGGAAGAAGGGCGTCTCCGGGATGAACCACTCGAGCCCGGGCCGGATCGCGAAGGAGGTTCCGGGAGACATCCCGAGCACCATCGAGAGCTGGGGCGCGAGCCCGAAGAAGACCTCGTAGGCCACCCCGACCTCCAGCTCGAAGACGCTGGGCGGGGAGTAGGCCGAACCGGCGCCCAGCTGGCCGCCCCCCCCGATGTCCGCCGACACGACCAGTCCCACCGGGCCGGACCCGGATGGGGGATCGGCCGGGCGCGCCACGCCAGGCAGCGCGAGCAGCGCCGCCGCGGCAAGGGGGAGAATCTGTCGCGCCATCAATCTCAAGTTCAGGGGCCCGGAGGGTATCGCCGCACCTTCCATTGGGCAAGGAACGCTTGCTTTCGACCGAAACGCACGGGGCGGTTGCTCCCTTCCCGCCGCGGCGGTAAACGGAGCCGCGATGATGGAGGTCACCCTGCCCACGCCCGACCGCACCCTCGACACCTCGGGGAGGCTCTGCCCGTACCCCATCGTCGAGACGGCGCGGGCCATGAAGGAGCTCGCCCCCGGAGCGGTGCTCTGCGTGGTGGCCACCGACCCCGGCATCGCCACCGACATGCCGATGTGGTGCCGGGCCACGCGCAACGAGCACCTGGGCACTTTCCGGGAAGGCGCCTCCTGGAAGAGCTGGGTCCGGAAGCGGGTGCCTGCGTGAGCGCGCGCAAGGCCATCGCCATGATCTCCGGCGGGCTCGACTCGACGCTGGCGCTGGCGCTCGTGAAGCGGCAGGGCATCGAGGTGAAGGCGGTGAACTTCTACACCGGCTTCTGCATCACCGAGACCCAGCGTCGCAAGGGCGGGCGCCCGGACGGCACCGTCCCCCAGAACGAGGCCCTGCGCGCGGCCGCCGACCTCGAGGTGGACATCGAGTACGTCGACGTCTCCGACGCGGGCTACCTCGACCTCATCGTGAACCCCCGCTACGGCTACGGGGCGAACGCCAACCCCTGCGTCGACTGCCGCATCTTCATGATGACGAGGGCCCGCGAGATCATGGAGCGGGAAGGGGCGGCCTTCGTCTTCACCGGCGAGGTGCTGGGCCAACGCCCCAAGAGCCAGAAGCGCGACGCGCTGCGGGCCATCGAGAAGGCGAGCGGCCTCCAGGGCCGGCTCGTGCGCCCACTCTCGGCGAGGCTCCTCGAGCCCTCCATCCCGGAGCGGGAAGGCATCCTCGACCGGTCGCGTCTCCTCGACATCCACGGCCGATCGCGCCATCGCCAGATCCAGCTGGCCCGCGAGCTGGGCATCCTCGAGTGGCCGCAGCCCGCCGGGGGATGCTGCTACCTGACCGACGAGTCCTTCTCCCGGAAGTTCTTCGACATCCTCGACGCGCGAGAGGCGGCCGGGGAGGAGCGGCGCATCCGCAAGGAGGACATCGTGCTCCTCTCCACGGGCCGCCACTTCCGGCTGTCGCCGGCAGCGAAGCTCGTGGTGGGACGCACCGAGGGCGAGAACGCCATCCTCGAGTCCTACGGCGAGGGGCGGGCCCGGCTCATGGCCCGGGATCTCAACGGCCCGGTGGCGCTCGTGGAGGGCACGCCCACCTGGGAGGAGCGCCAGCTCGCCGCACGCATCGTGGCCCGCTACGGCAAGGGGCGGACGCTGCCCCGGGTCGGGGTGGAGTGGACCGAGGACGGCGTGGTCGAGCTCCTCGAGGTCGAGCCGGAACCGGACGAGACCCGGATCGAGTCGATGCGCATCTGATTTTCTGGCTTTACAAGGTCAACTCCGCGTCGTCACGAGGTTTTGACAACACAAATCGTCCATTCTTGACCTGGGGCAATGGGGAACGCAGCTCGAAGCGGCTACTGCTTCTGGGCGGGCCACGCAGGGTCCGCACGGCGCTACAGGCGATCGAGAGGTTCCCGCGATGGCGAAGACGAAGGGCGTGAAGCGAACCTTCTCCTTTGGAGGCGGCCGGGCCGAAGGCAGCAAGGACATGAAGGAGCTGCTGGGCGGAAAAGGCGCGGGGCTCGCCGAGATGAGCAACAACGGCATCCCCGTCCCCCCGGGCTTCACCATCACCACCGAGGCCTGCACCCAGTTCTACGCGGCGGGCAAGCGGCTGCCCCGCGGGCTCGAGGCGGAGATGCGCGCCGCGCTCTCCAGGGTGGAGTCGCTCACCGGCAAGGGCTTCGGGGATGCGGGGAACCCGCTGCTCGTCTCGGTCCGCTCCGGCGCCCGGGTCTCGATGCCGGGGATGATGGACACCGTGCTGAACCTCGGCCTGAACGACCGGACGGTCGAGGGGCTGGCGCGGCGCTCCGGCAACGACCGCTTCGCCTGGGATAGCTACCGCCGCTTCTGCGCGATGTTCGGCGACGTGGTCCTGGGCATGAAGCCGGAGCGCAAGGAGGACCGCGATCCGTTCGAGGTGGTGCTGGAGCGGAAGAAGCATGAACGGGAGGTGAAGCTCGACTCCGACCTGCCGGTCGACGCGCTGCGGGAGCTGGTGGCCGAGTTCAAGGCCGAGATCAAGGCCCGCAGGGGCGTCGACTTCCCCGACGACCCCATGGAGCAGCTGCTCATGGCCGTCGACGCGGTCTTCCGCTCCTGGGAGAACGATCGCGCCATCGCCTACCGCCGCATGTACGGCTATCCGTCCGACTGGGGCACGGCGGTCACGGTCCAGTCGATGGTGTTCGGCAACATGGGCGAGGACTCCGGCACGGGGGTGGCCTTCACCCGCGACCCGGCCAGCGGCGAGGACCTCTTCTACGGCGAGTTCCTGGTGAACGCGCAGGGGGAGGACGTGGTGGCGGGCATCCGGACGCCCCAGAAGATCGGGGAGATGGAGGCCCGCTGGCCGGAGATCGCCCGGCAGCTCGAGGCGGTGCGGCACAAGCTCGAGTCCCACTACCGGGACATGCAGGACATCGAGTTCACCATCGAGCGCGGGCGCCTCTACGTGCTGCAGACCCGCACCGGCAAGCGCACCGGCCTGGCCGAGGTGAGGATCGCCGTGGAGATGGCGGATGAGAAGCTGATCACCCCCCACGAAGCCCTCCTCCGGGTGGCTCCGGCGTCGCTCGACCAGCTGATGAGGCCCGTCTTCGACGTTGCCCAGTGGAAGCGGGCCGTGGCCGAGGGGAAGTACCTGGCGCGCGGGCTGCCGGCCGGGCCGGGCGCGGCCACCGGCCGCATCGTCTTCTTCGCCTCCGACGCCGAGGAGTGGAAGGGGCGCGGCGAGACGGTCGTGCTGGTCCGGCACGAGACCAGCCCCGAGGACATCCGGGGCATGGACGCCGCGGTGGGATTCCTCACCGCCTTCGGCGGCATGACCTCCCACGCCGCGCTCGTGGCCCGGCAGATGGGCAAGATCGCGGTCGTGGGCTGCGACGCTCTCACGTTCGACTACAAGCACCGCACCATGACGGTGGCCACCGCGGCCGGGCCCCGCACGCTGCGCGAGGGCGACTGGATCTCGGTCGACGGATTCACGGGGGAGGTCGCGGAGGGCAAGGTCGACACCCAGCCCTCCGAGGTGGAAGCCGTGATCAAGGGGACCCGGAGCGAGCAAGACGCCCCCCTCTACCGGCAGTACGCCCGCCTGCTCGGCTGGGCCGACAAGGCGCGGCGCCTCAGGGTGCGCGCCAACGCCGACCAGCCCGACCAGGCGGAGATCGCGGTGAAGCTGGGCGCGCAGGGCATCGGCCTGTGCCGGACGGAGCACATGTTCTTCGGCGAGGGGAAGATCGGCCCGATGCGGGAGATGATCGTCGCCGAGACCGAGGCCGAACGGCGCGAGGCGCTGGCGAAGCTGCTCCCGTTCCAGCGGGCCGACTTCGCGGGCCTGTTCCGGGCCATGGGTTCACGGCCGGTGACCATCCGGACCATCGACCCGCCGCTGCACGAGTTCCTCCCGCAGGACCAGGCGGGCGTCGTCGACCTGGCCCGCGCCGCCGGGAAGTCGGTGGCCCGGGTCCACGCGCGCATCGACGAGCTGCACGAGTCGAACCCCATGCTCGGCCACCGCGGTTGCCGGCTGGGCATCACCTATCCGGAGATCACCGAGATGCAGGCCCGGGCCATCCTGGAGGCAGCCATCGAGGTGGCGGCCGAGGGGGTCAAGGTGAAGCCCGAGATCATGATCCCGCTCGTCGGCACGCGGAAGGAGCTCGACGACCAGGCCACCGTGGTCCGCGCGACCGCCGAGAAGGTCTTCGCCGAGCGCGGGAAGCGGGTCCCCTTCCTGGTGGGGACCATGATCGAGGTGCCGCGAGGCGCGCTCACCGCTGGCGAGATCGCGAAGACCGCTGACTTCTTCTCCTTCGGCACGAACGACCTCACCCAGACCACCTTCGGCCTCTCCCGCGACGACCTGGGCCCGGTGCTCGCCAGCTACATGCAGAAGGACATCTTCGCGGTCGATCCGTTCGTCTCCATCGACCGGGAAGGCGTGGGCCGGCTCATGCGGATCGCCATCGAGGAAGGCAGGCGCACCAAGCCGGACCTCAAGCTGGGCATCTGCGGCGAGCACGGCGGCGATCCGAGCTCCGTCGAGTTCTGCGACGCGATCGGGCTCGACTACGTCTCCTGTTCCCCCTACCGCCTCCCGATCGCGCGCCTCGCCGCCGCACAGGCCGTGCTGAAGCAGCGCGGTCCGGAGCGAGCCGTGGCCAGGAAGGCGGCGAGGAAGAAGACCGCGAGGAAGGCGTAGCTCGACACCTCCGGCGTGCCGAGGTAGGTGCATCGGGGTCCTGCGCCCACCACGGGCGCGCCAGGCGGAGCGTCCGGCGCCGGTCGCTCCGCTTCCTTTTTGACGGTGCACGATCCTTCGACGACAATGGCGACATCGCGATGACACGCCCCCGTCTCGCTCCCTGGCTGCTGGCCGGCTTCGGAGTCCTCTTCGTCTTCCTGGCGCTTCCCTGGCCGCTCGCCGCATCGGGCATCGACGCCCCGGCCGGTGGGCTGGTGCTCGCCGGGCACCACGAGCCGGAGCCCGCGCCCGTTCCCACCTCCCCGGCGAGGGTTGCCCCGGTGATGCGGGCGGTCCCGCCGCCGGTCCCGCCCGGCGAGCTCCGCCTCGCCGAGGCGGTCCTCGATCGGGTCGCCGACCACTACGTCGCGCCGCTCGGCTCCGGGCGCGCCGTGCTCACCACCGTTCCGCGGCTCCAGGGTCGCATCGAGAAGCTGCTGGCCGACTACCGGGTGCCCTGGGCGGCCGCCGTCCTCCTCGACCCGGCCACGGGCCGGGTGCTCGCCATGGCCGAGCACTCCCAGCGCGAGCCCGGCAAGCGCGGCCTCTCCCTCGATGCCCGGGCCCCCGCCGCCAGCGTCTTCAAGATCGTCACCAGCGCGGCGCTGCTGCACCGCGGCTTCGAGCCCGGCGCCGAGGTCTGCTACCACGGCGGCCAGCACCGGGTGATGCCGGCCAACCTGACCGACGACCCACGCCGCGATCGCCGCTGCCTCTCGCTCTCCTCGGCGCTGGGAAAGAGCGCCAACGTGGTCTTCGCCAAGCTCGCCGACCGGGGACTCAACGCCGGCCTGCTGCGCGCCGAGGCCGACCGGTTCCTCTTCAACCAGACCATTCCCTTCGCCCAGCTGGTCGAGACCTCGCGCGCCGACATCCCGGAGGAGCCCTTCGCGCTGGCCACGACCGCCGCCGGCTTCGGCCTGGTGCGCCTCTCGCCGCTCCACGGAGCCGTGGTGGCCGCCATCATCGCCAACGGCGGCGTATTCGTCCCGCCCGACGTGGTGGCCTCGGCGACGGGCGCCGTCATGCCGACGATGGCCGGGTCCCGGCGGGTCCTCGACGAGCGGGTGGCGGCCGAGCTGGCCGCCATGATGCGGACCACCGTCACCGAGGGCACCGGGCGCCGCGCCTTCCGGGCGCCCCGCTCCCGGTCGTCGTCGATGCAGGGGCTCACCGTGGCCGGAAAGACCGGCTCGCTCTCCGAGTCCCATCCGTTCCGCGACTACTCCTGGTTCGTGGGGTTCGCCCCGGCCGAGAATCCGAAGGTGGCCTTCGCGGTGGTGGTCGTGAACGATCGCAGCTGGCGGGTCAAGGCGCCCTACGTCGCCCGCGCCGCCGTCGAGGCCTGGGCGGACTGGGAGAGCGGGAAGCCCGACGCTCCGGCACCGCGCGCCCGGGCTCGCAAGAAGCCCTAGCGTCCGCGGCATCAGCCGGAGCGCAGCTCGACCACGCCGCGGTCCACGAAGCCGCGGAAGGCCTTCAGCACATCGAGCTCGTCGAGCGGGGCCACCTGCGCGATCTGCCCCAGCGCGCGCCGCCCGTCGCAGCGGGAGAGAAGGTATTTCCCGGAGGCGTCGAGGCCGAGCGCCGCGATCTCGGCGGCCGAGAGTCGAGGCACGGGGATGGCGCGCCTGTCGAGCGAGGCTCGCAGGGAGGCGCCGAGGGCCTCCCGCGCCTCGGCCAGCGCCTGCCGCGCGGCGTCCAGGGCCGGGGCGGCCGCGAGCGCCCGGGCCGCCACCGCCTCTGCCTCGGCCGGGCGCCCGTCGGCGAGCAGCCGGCGCGCCTCGTCGAGCATCGCGCTCACCTGCGCCGCCTCGCGCGGGATCGGGCCGGCCGCCTCCTCGACCGGCAGGGCGTGCAGCACGCCTTGCCGGGCCAGCGCGTAGAGCCGCTGGTAGAGGTGGAACTCGGTGGCGTGCAGGGCGAGGCCGATCTCGTCGATGGTCCGTCCGTTCAGCGCCTGCGTGATGAGCTTGCCGTCGATGGTGTCCTCGCTGGCCGACGCCGGGATGCGGGACTCGTCGATCTCGAGGGTGGCGCCGCCGCTCGGGAACTGGGACAGGAAGGCGTCCCAGGCGGTGGCGCGGAACTCGGCCTCCTTCAGGATGTCGGCGAGCGGAACCGAGACGCCCAGATCGTCGTCGGAGGGCGGCGGCGGCTCCTCGTCGACCCGGAACACGCCCGACTCCCAGCGGTACACGTCGAGCAGCGTCTCGCGGATCTTGATGGCGAGGACCTCGCGGATGGTGCGGGGAAGCACCAGTCCGACCATGGCCAGCACCTTGCCCAGCCGGACCCGCGTCTCCTGCTGGGTGCGGAAGGCCTTCGAGAGCTGCTCCTCGTCGATGTGGCCGAAGTTGATGAGCAGCTGGCCGAGGAACTCGCGCGGGTCGGTGGACGCGGCGCCCACCGCGCTCCCCTCGCGCAGGTAGACGGTCTTGCGCACCGCGCCCCGCTCGCAGGTGAGCGAGCCCGTGATCCGGCGGCGCGACAGGAACTCCACCAGCTCCGACAGCGGCATGAGGGAGAAGCTTCCGGCGAGGCCTCGCACGCTCCGAGTCTCCCTGGAAAGACCCGTGGCGGCAAGGATGCGACCGGTGTATGACCGCCGGCGCATGGACGCTCCGGAGACGAACGCCCCGGGTCCGCCGGGGAAGGCCAGGCTGGGCGTCGTCGCGGGCGCGCTCGCCCTGGTCGTCGTCGCAGCCGCGGGATGGAAGGGCTGGCAGGTGCTCGTCGAGGAACCGCGGCGCGCCGAGACGGCGCTCCAGGCCTTCGACATCACGCCGGCGGCGAAGGTGGCGCCCGCTCCGCCCATCCTCGGGTACACGCCCGAGGGGAAGCCCTTCACGCTGGCCGACGCGAGGGGGCAGGTGGTCTTCGTGAACTTCTGGGCGACCTGGTGTCCGCCCTGTCGCGAGGAGATGCCCTCCATGCTCCAGCTCGGCCGCGAGCTCGCGTCGCGCCACCCCGGCAAGTTCCGGATGGTGGCGGTGTCGGTGGACGATGGATGGCCGGAGGTGCGCCAGTTCTTCGGCGGCCGGCTGCCCCAGGGCGTCGACGTGCTTCTCGACCCGGAGCAGGTGGTGACGAGGGAGTACTACTGCACGGCCCGGGGAGGGTGCCCGGATTCCTTCAAGTTCCCGGAGACCTACGTCGTCGACGCCTCCGGAAAGCTCGTCTCCTTCGTCGTCGGGCCCCGCAACTGGTCCGAGCCTGCCGCCCTGCGTTACCTCGAGCGCCTTTTTCCGTAGGCGCCCCGCGGGCATAAGCGCCTCATCGCGACACCCCACCAGGGGCGTTCGACGCAGGCCTGAACTCACGATCACGCAATATATTGAATTTATTCAATAATTACGACCGTCGTCCTGGGCTTTCCCGGCACTGCCGACCCTTCTCCCGGCCGCCCGAGGCGTTCCTGTTGAAGGCTTTTGGACGGATGCCATATAACTATCGAGATTTCCGTGAAATATCGGCACTCCGCCCGGCGCGGAGCGCGGAGGGGAAGTGGCGGAGAAAGCGACGGGCATCCCGGTCGTGATCGCAGGGCTCGGCGAGGTCGGACGCGCCATCGCGCGAGCGGCCCTCGCATCTGCCGACCTTCGCCTCGTCGCCGCCATCGACCCCGCCTTCGCGGGCCGGAAGCTCGACGAGCTCATCGGGACGCCGACCGGACTCGACGTCGAGGCGGACGGGGCGCGCGCCTTCCGCGCCGCGCGCGGCGGCGTGCTCCTCCAGGCCACCTCGTCTCGCTTCGCGGTGGTGCTTCCCCAGATCGAGCAGGCGGTGAAGGGCGGCCTCAGCGTGGTCTCGACCTGCCACGAGCTCGCCTACCCATGGCTGACCCACGAGAAGGAGGCCGACGCGCTCGACGCACTCTGCGAGCGGAACGACGTCGCCGTGCTCGGGGCCGGCGTGAATCCAGGTCTCGCGCTCGACCGGCTCCCGGCGCTGCTCTCCCAGGGGACCGGCCAGGTCCGGCGTCTCGAGGCGCGGCGCGTGGTGGACCTCTCCTCGCGTCGCCCATCGCAGCTCCGCATGGCGGGCGTCGGCCTCACCGAGTCCCAGTTCCAGCGCGCCCTGGAGGCCGACGAGATCGGTCACGTCGGGCTCGCCCAGTCGGCGACCCTGGCGGCGCTCGGCAGCGGTCTGGACGTCGACGAGCTGGAGGAGGGCGTCGAGCCCATCCTGGCCGAGAACGACCTCACCGGGCCGGTGCCGGTCGCGAAGGGAACGGTGGCCGGCATCCGCCAGGTCGCCCGCGGCTGGCAGGATGGTCGCGAGGTGATCCGGATCGAGCTGGTGCTGGCGGTGGCTGCCCAGGACCCGCGCGACGAGGTGATCATCGATGCCGATCCGCCGCTTCGCCTGATCGTTCCCGGCGGCTTCCCGGGCGAGGCCTCCACGGCCTGGTCGGTGGTCCACGCCGCCGCTGCCGTGCCCATGCTTCAAGGGCTCGTCACCGTCCTCGACCTTCCTCCAGGCCGTTCCTGAGCGAGGCGCGCATGCTCGACAAGACCCTCATCGGACGGGAAAGCGAACCCACCGTGGTCGACGTGGAGAAGGGCGCCATCCGACGCCTCGCCGAGGCCATCGGCGACGCCAACCCCCTCCACTCCGACGAGGCCGCCGCCCGCGCGGCCGGCTTCGCGTCCCTGGTGGCCCCCCCGACCTTCCCGGCCGTGCTGTCCCTCAACGAGCGGTTCCGTCACTCGCTCGACCTGGGCACGCGCTCGCTCCTGCTCGGGGAGGAGTCGATCGAGTACGGACGCCCCATCGTGGCCGGCGATCGCCTCACGGTGAAGAGCCGGGTGGCCGACGTGCAGGAGCGCGCCGGGACCAGCGGGGCGAGCGACGTCCTCATCCTCGAGACCGAGGCGCGGGGCGCCGACGGTGAGTTCGTCTTCCGGACGCGTGAGACCTTCATCCTCCGGCGCGGCTAGGGAGGGAGGCACGGTGCTCTTGGCACGTCAGCTCTACTTCGAGGCGGTGAAGGTCGGGGACGAGCTCCCGCCGCTCGTGAAGCCGCCGGTGGACCGCTCGCAGATCGCCCGGTTCGCCGGCGCGACCGGGGACTACGGCCCGCTCCACGTGGACGAGCCATTCGCCCGGAACGCCGGATTCCCCAGCGTCCTCGTGCCGGGGATGCTCACCACCGGCTTCCTGGCCGAGCTGGCGTCCGACTGGCTGCGCGGGGCGCGCATCCGGCGTTTCAGTACACGCTTCGTGAAGATCGTCTGGCCCGGCGACGTGGTGACGGTGCGCGGCCGGGTGGTCGACCGGCGCTTCGAGCCGGGCGGGAAGTACGCGGCGGACATCGAGGTCTGGGGAGAGAACCAGCGCGGCGAGCTGGTGGTCCGGGGCGCGGTGACCGCGCAGCTCTTCTACAGCGCCGAGGACGAGACCAGGCAACGCAACGGGCAGCAGCCCCTTCACGTGACCCAGGCCGAGGAGGAGGAGCGCCGCGCCCGGCTGTCGCGGAGCACGGCGCCGGCCCGGCCGGCGGTGGGGACGCCCCGCCCGTCCGTCCCGGCCAAGGGGGTTGCTCCGGCGAAGCCCAGGCCGGCTCCGGTCCCCGCGCCCAAGGCACCTCCCAGGGCCGCGCCGAAGAAGGCCGCAGGGAACAAGCCGGTGCCTAAGAAGGCCCACGCGAAGAAGGCCCCCGCGAAGAAGGCCCCGCCGAGGAAGCCGGCGCCGAAGAAGGCCGCGACGAGGAAGCCGGCGCCTCGCCCAGCCAGGAACCGGGCCGGCAAGCGGCGCTGATGCTGCTCCTCGCCCTGGGACTCCTGGCCGCCGCCGTTCCGCCGGAGGCGTCCCCGCATCCGGCGCCCGCACGGGCCGCGCTCCTCGCCCGCGGCGACGAGGCCTTCGCGTCACGCGGCGACCCGGTCCGGCTTGCCGAGGCGATCGACTCCTACCGGCGCGCGGCCGCTCTCCATCCGGGCGACCCCGAGGCCGAGATCCGGCTGGCTCGTGCCGAGGCCTTCCGCGCGCTCGCCGATCCGGACGTCGCCCGCGAGGCCTGGGTCGCCTCGTCGAGCGCCGCCGAGAGAGCGCTGCGCAGGCTCTCTCCAGGCTGGGCCGCCGCCGTCGACGCAGGCGACCTCGTCGGCGCGCCCGCGCACGTCGGACAGGAGGGCGCCCTGGCGCTCTACTGGCTCGCGCTCGCCACCTGGTCGTCGGCCCAGTCGAAGGGGCTCGCTGCTCTCCTCGCGGTGAAGGAGCCGGCGCTGGCCGCCATGGAGCGGGC
>Ga0315295_10000739_pt1 | contig 27874 bp, 27 predicted proteins | sample YL17G14_0_MG_FD_204453 | JGI IMG/M metagenome (GOLD analysis project Ga0315295, IMG submission 204453) | Sediment microbial communities from Yellowstone Lake, YNP, Wyoming, USA - YL17G14_0 | ecosystem: Environmental > Aquatic > Freshwater > Lake > Sediment | place: USA: Wyoming | collected... | reverse complement strand
GAGGACTTCTCTTATTGTAAAGAAGTTGCCGAGTGATTTTGACATCTTTTCTTTGTCGATAGTAATAAAGCCATTATGAACCCAGAACCTTGCAAAAGGTTTCCCGGTAAATGCCTCTGACTGAGCTATCTCATTTTCATGATGGGGGAAGAGCAAATCAGCGCCACCTCCATGAATATCAAAACTTTCTCCGAGATGCTTCAGAGACATGGCAGAGCATTCAATATGCCAGCCCGGCCTTCCCAGTCCCCATGGACTTTTCCAGAATGGCTCGCCTTCTTTTGATTTTTTCCATAAAGCAAAATCTAACGGGTTCTTTTTCCGTTCATCAACTTCAACCCTTGCTCCGGCTATCATCTCTTCAGGATCCCTCTTTGATAATTTCCCATATCCTGAAAATGTTTCAACGGCAAAATAGACACTGCCGTCAGCTTCATAAGCAAAACCTTTTTCAATAAGTCCCTTGACGATATCTATCATCTCCTGAATATACTCTGTTGCCTTTGGCTCTACATCAGCCCGTCCAACGCCCAGCCTGTCCATATCCCTGTAATATTCATCTGTATATTTTCTGGCAACGGCATCCCATGTAATACCTTCCTGGTTTGCCCTGTTGATAATCTTGTCGTCTATATCAGTGAAATTCCTTATATAGGTCACATGAAAGCCCTTATGTTTCAGATATCTCCTTATGACATCGAATACAATAGCACTCCGTGCATGACCTATATGGCAGTAGTCATATACCGTTACCCCGCATGCGTATATCCTGACTTTATCCGCCGTTAAGGGGATGAATTCCTCTTTTTCTCTGCTGAGTGTGTTATAAATCTTCATTTGATATCTATCCCATATGAATTTTTTGTATAGAGATTATACAACAATTCAGATTTCTCAGACCTGGAAGTATTTATGGTTGTCGAAGAAATATAATTTCCATGGCCGCGGCACAGTGACAAGATAAAGAGCATTATTGTACTATATGCTCCTGATGGAACGGAAAAACTCGCAGGAAATTGATACTAAAAAGATGATTGCTGATTACATGGAAAACGGCCTGCTTGATAATATCATTGATATGTTCAAATATGATAAAACCCTTTACGAATATGCCGGATACTTAATGTCGGATGAGAGGATACGGGTAAGGATCGGAGTTACAGCACTTTTTGAGACATTAAAAAAAGAGGATCCGGAAAATATATCAAGAGCAGTACCATACATGCTTCCTCTCCTGAAAGATCAAAATCCCGTAATCAGAGGTGATGCAGCCAATCTGTTTGGCATAATAGGAAATAAGGATGCTATCCCGTTTCTTGAAGGAATGCTCAATGATGCAGATGCGAATGTAAGGATTATTGCCGAAGAAGCAATAGAAGATATTAAAACAAACGCACTATCCCTGTGATTTCAACTTTGAGCACGTTTTATTTATTGCTTGACAAATGGTTTCCTTATTTTACATAGTTATTTTGCGTATTTTTAGGCTATTTTTAGATGTTTAATCGAGTATCAAATGTTATGAGGAGGAAGAATGAGTAAAAGGCTTTACGTCGGAAACATCTCCTTTAAGGCTACGGAGGAGGATCTGAAGAATCTGTTTTCTCAGGCAGGTGAAGTTGTATCTGTTAAGCTTATTACAGATGCAGCTACAGGCAGGCTCAGGGGCTTTGGCTTCGTTGAAATGGCCTCCAATGAAGAGGCACAACAGGCAGTTGCAAAATTGAACGGTCATGCCTTTATGGAAAGAGAAATTATTGTAAATGAGGCAAAACCACAGGAAAGGCGCGAGAGGGGCGAGAGAGGCGATAGGGGCCGCTCAAGGGAAAAAGGCGGTTTCGGATTCCGGGGAGGAAGGAAATAAGCTTTACCCGATAGTATTATCCAGCCAGCAAAATCATGATTTCTTGAGAAGCATAGATCCAGTTGGAAGGCCAAGTTCTTTTGAAACCACATCACATTTGGATTGGAAAAGGAAGAATATAGTCTTTTCAGTACCGATGAGTGTTTCGAAGTTACCCTGTCCTTTGCTGATAATGAAAGGAGCATTTTTAAACGCCTCTTGAAATGAAGGAGATGTCCAGTCGAGGATCGTGCCAACAGCTTCAGAGCCATTGTCAATAACTTCACAAACCTCTGTAAGGCCTGATTCTTCCGCATCTTCTAATATTGCATCATTAATTACAGGAGAGCCTTTAACGACTGCTGTAACTTTTTTCCCAAGATGGATGAGTGTCTCGATAAGGAGCCTGTCAAACACAATCTCTCCGGCATTATCTGTCAGATAAAAGATATCATCTGTTTGGGATAGAGCATCTTTGAATACAGCGTAATCGTCCACGGCAAATGCGTTGTTCATGGCCCGCCTGATCGTTCCTTCAATATCTACAGAGGTGAATATCCCAAAATCTATCACATTGCCGGCAACAGAGAGTCTCGTGCCTGTCCATAAGGGGTCAGGACTTTTTTCGACCATTTCCCTTAGCCTGGGATACAGCCTGAGCGCGATCTGGTTATATTCTGATTTTATCTCCTTAAAGGGATCTTTATTCAGCATCTTCCTGATCTTCCTGTGAATAAAAGTGGTTATATGTGCAGGGGTTTTTGATACATCAGTGTTGCGTATAACTTCAAGGGTGCTTTTTAAAATAAATTCCTGTAATGCCTTATCTTCTGTCCCAAGCCTCAGAGCAATAATAGATTGCCGGAGAAAACACGGAAAGCAATCGATATCTACCCTCATTGCTGATCGTTGGAACCTTTGATTTCCCGTGCCTTTTTCTCAATCTTTTCAGCCATCTTTTTTCTATAATCTTTTAATCTTTTCACAATAGCCTGGTCTTTCCTGCCAATAATCTGGGCCGAAAGAATAGCAGCATTTTTTGCACCGGCTTTGCCTATCGCCATTGTAGCAACAGGGACACCTGGAGGCATCTGAACGGTGGAAAGAAGCGAATCTATACCATGAAGGGGTGATGAGTCTATGGGCACTCCTATTACAGGGATGATCGTATGTGCTGCAATTACTCCAGCCAGGTGAGCAGCCATGCCAGCGCCTGCGATAATAACTTCAATGCCTCTCTCTTCAGCCTCTGAAGCAATTTTTACAGATCGTTCCGGGGTTCTGTGTGCAGATGCGATAGTCATCTCGTAGGGGATTTTCAGTTTTTTCAGGATCTCCTCTGCGCCTGCCATAATCGGCAGGTCAGAATCACTGCCCATAATTATCAATACCTGTGGTTTCATGTTTTCTCCTTAATCCATAGTGCCAATATCAGTCATATAATTCATCCCGTTAAAATGAATCGTTTCCAATACAGAATAAGCCCTTGATTGTGCCTCCTTTATGTCAGTGCCCGTGGCTGTTATGCTTATGGCCCTGCCGCCGGATGTGATAATATCATTATTATTAAAAGATGTGTTCTCGTGGAATATAATGACATCCTGAACCGGTTTTATCCTTTCGAGGCCATTCAGTATAACACCTTTCCTGTTTATTCCGGAAGAGACTGTTGAGTGCAGTGCAATGCAAACGGAAGCCTCGTGTTTCCATTCAACTTGTACATCAGATAACTGTTGTCCCAGCATGGCAACTATAACATCAGTAAGGTCATTCTTGAGTCTCGGAAGTATAGTCTCTGCCACTAAATCTTCAAAAGAGCAATTCAGCTCATCAAGAAGTACTTTCCCATTGTCTATTATCAGATCTGCAGATATGAAACCTTTATATTTTGAGCGCTCAGAATTAAGTGCCTTTAATACAGGCTTCATTATCTTTCCCATTATAACAGCTTCAAGTTCTTTGTTCATATTCGGCACAGGACTATAAGCGCCAAAACTTACTGTATTTGATACTGTGTTGCTATCCACAGTTTTTCGATATATGCAGAGATTTGTAAGCGGCAGAATGATCTCGCCGTCAGTTGCTGCCACATATGATAACCTTTGACCTTTTAAATGCTCCTCAATAATTACCTGTCTGCCTGCATCACCAAAAATTCTATCTTTTAGAATGAGCTTAATTATGTCTAATGCCTGTTCTACCGTCGGGGCAACAAAAGCGCCTTTATATCCGGGACGCCCGTCTGTCTTGATTACCATCGGGGCGCCCTTTAACCTGACATAATCCTGGGCATGAAGATACGATGTAAATACCTTATATTCAGCCGTCGGGATACGATGCAGCTGCAAGAGGTTCTTTGCAAATATCCTGCTCGAACTTGCCTGTGCTGCTGTATCGCTTAGACCTAAGATCCTGCAACCTTCCTTTTCAAATGCATTTACTATATCCTTTGAAAATATCTTTTCTGACCCTATGATTGTTAGATCGATCCACTCATATTTCACAAAGTCAATGAGGGTATTGAAGTCATAGGGACTTAAATCGATGCACTCTGCAATTTCAGCTATGCCTGCATTGCCGGGACAGCAATAAATCTTATTAATATGTTTGCTCTGCGAGAGTTTCCATATGATTGCGTGTTCTCTTCCACCTCCACCAATAACAAGAACTTTCATGAAGAACCCCGTCCTATTTCCCCTCTGTTATTTTTGTCAGGTAATCAGCAATGATCGCATCGTATCTGGATGTATGTCTGAATACCTTTTTTGCCAGTTCCAGTCTTGTCTCATAACTCAGGTCTGTATTCGGGCTTTTCATTTCAGTAATGATCTTTTCATAGTCTGATGGATCGACTATAACAGCAACATCCTGAAAATTTTTTGATGCAGAGCGTAACATTGCGGGCCCGCCTATGTCGATGTTCTCAATAGCATCTGCAAAGGTAACTCCCTCCTTTGAGATCGTCTCTTCAAAGGGGTACAGGTTTACAACAACCATATCTATCAAATCTATGCCGTGCTTTTTAATTTCCTCCATGTCCTTTGTATTATCTCTGCGCGAGAGCAAGCCACCGTGAATCTTGGGATGAAGAGTTTTAACTCTTCCGTCAAGCATTTCCGGAGACCCTGTATGCTCTGAAACATCTTTTACAGGGATCCCTGCATCCCGTAAGGTTTTTGCTGTCCCGCCTGTTGAAAGAATTTCAACCCCCTTTTCAGTAAGTGTCCTTGCGAACTCTACAAGGCCTTTTTTATTGGAGACACTGATGAGCGCCCTCTTAATCTTTGCCACTGTCCAAGCCCTCCTTTGGTGATCGTTTTATATTTTAATTTTGATTATTATTTCTTTATGTATCCTTTTTCCATCATACTTGTATACGTATCATCTCCAATGATTATATGATCGAGAACATTTATCCCGACTATGCCGCCGGCATCAGCAAGCCGTTCTGTTATCGCTATGTCTTCCCTGCTCGGAGTCGGATCACCGCTCGGATGATTATGTATAAATATAACGGATGCAGCAGATTCCTTAATAGCGTCCCTGAACGCCTCACGGGGATGCACTAATGAATGCGTGAGTGTTCCTTCAGAGACACGATAATCTTTGAATACCCTGTTTTTTGCATCTAACATAGCACAGTAAAACACTTCTTTCTTTAGCTTAAAACGCTGACAGTAGTATAAGTATACGTCATGACCTGATGAGAAGACAGGGCCTTTTTCACCGGGCGCTTTAAGTGCCCTTCTGCCGAGTTCAAAGGCGGCCTTTAACTGTGCAACCTTTACAGCGCCCATGCCTTTGAAAGGCGCCAATTCTCCCAAAGATGCATTTTCGATCTTCTTCAGCTCTCCAAATGAGGTGAGCAATTCCATCGAAAGGTCAAGGGCGCTTTTACCTCCTCCTCCGGTACGTAGTATTATGGCAAGGAGTTGTGCATCTGAGAGGTTATGGGCACCGTATTTCAGTAACCGTTCTCTTGGCCTCTCGTCTTCAGGCCAATTCTTAATGCTCTTATATTTCATTGGATGGAAAAAATTTTAGCATCTGTAATTGCTTTTGGTAAAGACTCTCAAAGTTACGGGAAAAAGTGATGATAGATTATTGCCTATTTGAAATCTTTCTTAAAGACCTATCATTTGGTATATAATAAATAATTATGAGCGAAGTAATGGGTTTTTACTTATTCGACTCAAAATGAAATCAAAGATTAATAAAAATTAATTTTAGCACTGTGGAATCTAAAGAGCAAAGCCGTCTTTTACAATTTGTCCCTCCTGTCATACTTCTGTTACTCCTCACTTTTATTTTCCTGCGATATTTGTATCCGGTATACATAGGCATGGACACCGATATTTTTTGGCATATTAAGACTGGCGAAGTTATTGTTCATGACGGACAAATCCCTTCTAATGACCCTTTTACTTATACTCCAAAGGACAGGGAGAGGGAGCAGGTTCTTCTGACATCTTACTGGCTTGCCGACGTTCTTCTTTACAGTATTTATAAGATAAGTGGGTTTACTGGCATTGCAGTTGTAAGGTCTTTAATACTTTGCCTTACCGTCTTCATCGTATACTTGGCTGTCCGAAAGCGGGGTTTCTTTATCTCTGTCCTTCTATCCCTGCTACTCAGTCTTGTTTTTATGCCCTTTTCAGCTATTCGCCCTAATCTGTTTTCCTTTCTTTTTACTGCAATAATAATTTTTTTTATGGAACGATACAGGGAAGAACCGAAAAGGATATATCAGATAATCATTGTCATGGCTATGCTCTTTTGGGCGAATATGCACGGAGGATATACTGTCGGTGTGGGTATTCTCGGCTTATATATTGCTGGGGAAATCTTGCCTCAATTAATCAAAGGCAGAAAGAGCCAAAATGCAAAAAGGTGTTTTCCGATTTGTTTAACCGCATCTTCTGGTATCGTAGCAACAATAATCAATCCCTTGGGTATCAAAACACTTCTTTTCGCAATTAACCAATTAACATTTCCAGCGAAAACACTTCAGTCACATATTGAAGCAGATATGGGTTTTTTCAAGAATATCAAGCAGCATCCTAATGAGATAGTTTTTCTTTCGCTCTTCCTTGTTGGAATTATACTGATTTATACGTCTTTGAATCTCACGAGACGGAAAGCAGGGCTTACGGAAACCTCGATTGTATTGGTGCTCTTACTCCTCTCCATTTTTTCTGTGAGGGTAATGCCTATATTCATCATAGCGGGATTAATAATAAGCGCCGGCAAAGGAGGGTACCACATATTCTCCATCAGGCGTAATAAATGGTTTGAGACAGGAGCATTATCCTTCATCTTGGTTCTCTTGTTTTTTTTCATCTGGATTAGTTTTCCAAAAGTTCATCCTGGCAAACTTGTAGAGACCGATGTCGTATATCCGAAGTTGGGTGAATTCCTGGAAAGAAACCATATCAAAGGGAATATGCTTAATAGGGAATTTACCGGCAACTATTTTATTTTCAGGCTATACCCTAACTACAGGGTTTTTACTGATTCGCGGTATTTAAATATCGATGTCTTTTCTGACGGGCTCGATATGTTCTATGCTGTGGAGGAGCAATCTGAACAAAAAGATGTTGCATATGTGAAGAGCCTTATCGAAACATGCATTCATGGATTACGCGGGAAAGCTAGAAAAGATTACGACAGTGAATATTGGAACAGATTGCTTGAAAAATATGACATAGATTTCATAGTCGGACGTATGTCTCAACCGGGAAGCGGGCAGTTGTTCCCGCTTTTCCTGAAGCTCATCCATAATGATACGTGGAAACTTATTTATATGGACGGGAATGCTGTCATTATGGTAAAAGATAATAATAAAAATGATGAGATCCTGAGGAAATTTCCTCCTCGGGATAAACGTCTTCTATATGACGAGGCAATCCTTGAAAATGTTCATAATAATTCGCCATCTGCATATGAGACTCTCTCATATGCCTTCCTCATGAGAGGAGATAAAACGAATGCCGAATTGTTTGCAAAAAATGCGCTATATCTTGATAAGAACCTGAAAATAGCACGTGTATGTCTTGAGCAGGCAAAGATAGATACAGATAATTAGAGGGTTCCCCGGATGGAAAGCATAAAGAATTCTTATTGATTTTGACAAATTGCTCTTTATTGTACAAAAAACAATACAGTTGATGAGAGTGGCATATTTATGAGAAAATAAAATAACATTTTTTCTCACATGGTAAGATGCAGATGTGAGGCAAATAAGCGATGTAATCGACAGTTGGAGGAATGGATGAATATAGAAGACCGTAGTTATCGGTTAGGCAAAGGAGGGTTCACCCTTGTTGAACTTATTGTCGTTATGGTCATTCTCGGTCTGCTTGCAGCGCTTGTGGGGCCGCAGATTTTCGGAAAAGTCGGAATGGCTAACCAAAAAGCTGCCAAGACTCAGATAGAGATGCTCGGTCAGGGCCTTGATCAGTTCAGGCTTGATACAGGCAGATATCCTACAACATCAGAAGGACTGAATGCCCTTATAACCGATCCCGGAGTGCCGGGATGGGACGGACCGTACCTGAAGAAAGGAGTTCCGAATGATCCCTGGAAGAGACCTTACCACTATGAATCTCCCGGTACACATGGAGATTATGACCTTATGTCTTATGGAGCAGATGGAGTTCAAGGCGGAGAAAAAGAAAATAGTGATCTTACAAGCTGGGAATAATAAGGGCTATCGTATGCAGTGTTGGCTGACATTTTTTGTCAATAAAAATAGCTTGAATAGATTAAAGAGTCTTTGCTGTCTCTCTTTTAAAATTTTGGTTTACGGAAGTGGAATATTCCTAACCTATTGATTAAGAGGTATTATTTTCATTGTGATGTATCTGACATCCTTATGAAAACTTTCCTGGTAGTTTGGCATACAGATTGCATATAGATGTTCTAAGGATAAATTAAAGGAGGTGATGTCACAATTCAGTAGATAGTAGGAGGTAGTAGGCAGCAAACTGGGTCAGTATTGCTGGATACTAAAGGCTGATATTAAATTTTTAAAAGGAGGTTGAAATGTTTCAGACAATCAATAAGATGAAAGTAGGAGAAGAAAGAGGTTTCACCCTGATTGAATTGCTCATCGTCGTGGCGATCATCGGAATTCTTGCTGCGATAGCAATTCCAGGCTATATCGGTATGCAGGAAAGAAGCAGGAAAGGTGCGGTAACGAGAGCTACTGCAGCAGCAGAACCCGATGTACAGGCGTGGCTTAATTCTGCATTAAAGGGTCTTGCCGGCGGTACCGGTCCTGCTGGACAATTGAGAGAGATTGATAGCTCTGGTGATGGTCAGGTTACAAGTGCTGATTCGAATAATAGTGGACTTGGTGCGATGTTATCTGGTACCACGCTGTGTACTCAATATGTTTCTGCAAAACGGACATTACAAGGTGAGATGTCCCCATGGGCAGGGTTTGGTTCATTGTGGGTATCTGGAGCAGCTGCACCGGGCGTAATTGCATGTAGTCAGGCAGCATCAGCTCCTTGGTATGTTTCACTTACAGCTCAGGATGGTGGAGGCGGTGTAATCCACGTAAAGACACTCTATTCGGATTAATGGAAATTCCTCAGGTTAGGGGTAAATCCCCTAACCTGATCTTTTTATGAAAAATAAAACCTTCCGTACCCTGGTTATCATTTCTTTCCTGATACTCTTTGCTGCTTTTTTTTACAGATTTCTTTCCATACCTGTCTGGGATTATGATTTCTGGTGGCACATAGCAACAGGCAGGTATATTGTTGAAAATGGCCACCTTCCTCATCTTGACCCCTTTTCATATACATCCGAGCTTTCGGAAAATAATAACTTGTTTCCTCGTTTTGAAGCCTTAGTGCTAAAGAACTACTGGCTGTCCCAGACAATTTTTTACCTTATCTATAAAAAATTCGGTGATGCCGGAATGATTTTTCTAAGGGCGATCATTCTGATGCTTTTACTCCTTTCTGTCTGGTGGGGATTAAGAAGAGACAAAGTCAAATTTTACATAATATTCTTATGCTTATTTTTGTTATCCATCACAGTGTTTTCCTTCACAGGGGAAAGGCCTGTCCTCTTCAGTCTTCTCTTTTCCGTGATTGTTTTTTTGCTGCTCGACGATTTCAAAAAAAACAGAACAAGAGCAATCTTCCTCCTTATCCCCTTGATGCTATTATGGGCTAATTTGCATGCTGGTTTTATGATCGGAGTCATAATTATCGGAGCATTTATTGCAGGAGAAACTTTGGATATTATTTTCAAAAGGACCTCATATACAAAAAAAGAGCTGTTTATCCTTTACCTTACGACCATATCTGCCATACTGGTCTTGGGAATCAATCCAAATGGGTATGATACAATTTTCTATTCCTTATCCCCTGACTTCAGGCTGTTGATAAAAGGCTCCCAGGAATACCAGCCTGTCTTCCCCCTTTATTGGTCCAGGATACGATCGATCGATTTCGACTATATAGCATTACTGGCATTATCCCTGATTACACTTGTTTCAAGGGCAAAGAAGATGGACTTAAGCCGCCTTATTCTTCTCCTCGCACTTTCAGTTATGAGTATCTATGCTTTGAGATTCATGGTATTTTATGTAGCTATTGGAATATTATTGATCGGGAAGGAGATTAATCACCTTATTGAAAACCTGCTTGTGAGTAGAATGAATGAAAAGTGGCAGAGGCTACTGCCGAATGTCTTTGCTGTTTTCATCCTGATATCATCTACAGTATTTTCCTTGGGAGTGGTCAAATTCGAATGGCTCAGATTTGAGAAGGCTGTAACCCATTCTGTCCCGAAGGGGGCAGTAGATTTTATTGAAAAAAACCGCATTGAAGGAAATATTTTTAATGATTTTGGCTTTGGCGGCTATCTTACGTGGCGCCTCTATCCATGGAAAAAGAATTTTGTCGATACGAGGTGGCTTAATAATACCGTGAATAAGGAGTATGAATGGATATACAATGCTGTTGAATCAGTAAGAAACAAAAATGCACCTGAAGGCAAGCCTCCGCTCTGGAAACGGCTGTTGGACCATTATCATGTGAATCTCATCCTGCTCGATACCCTTGGTATCCAGGGTGGCGTTCCCCCCCTGCTCATGAAAATCATGGAGAATGACGAATGGGTACCAGTATATGCTGATCTGATAAGCACCGCATTCATCAGGAATACGGAAGAAAATCAAGAAATCATTAATGAGTTCAAAGTCCCGAAAGAGACGGTCTATAATTTTTTAATAATCAGGGCCATCACAAAGGTGATTTCGACAGGGAACCCTGCGTATCTCAGGGATTTGGGAGATATATTCTTTAAAACGGGCAGATTGAAGGATGCCGTTACTGCATATGAATATGCGGCAAAAAGGCTGCCCCGGTTTCATCCAGAAAGACGCAGGATTGAGGAATTGAAAGAAAAATGGGATCGGGAAGGAAAAATTGATGTTACAAAATGACCGATATGAGAATGTATAAACTAATCAAAAATTCCCCGGAAAATTTAAAGATACTAAACCTCAGTATAATGGTACTGCTTTTTACCTCGTTCCTCTTTTTTTTCCTACTTGTACCTCTCTGGGATTATGATTTTTGGTGGCATATTGCAACGGGAAGATACATAGTAACTGAAGGCCTTATCCCCCATCAGGACATCTTTTCCTTTACGTCCAACTTGGCAGAAAACAAGAATCATTTCCCTGAAAGGGAAAACTTGATATTAAAGCAGTATTGGGTTGCGCAGAGCCTTTTTTATGCCGTTTTTAATAATTATGGACCGGAAGGTATAATCTTTCTCAGAGCAATACTCCTTGTGCTGACTCTATTAATAGTCTATCGGCGGTTTCAGGAATCAGGTGTGAGCTTCATTGTCTCATTCATTTCCATTTTTCTTCTATTTAATATTTCCATCAGGTCTACGGGAGAACGACCCGTTTTATTTTCTATTTTATTTACAGCTCTCACTTTGTTTATTCTTGAGAATTTTAAAGACAAGAGAAGCAGGAATATTTTTTTTCTTGTGCCGGTAATGCTTTTGTGGTCAAACATGCATGGAGGGTTTATTCTTGGAGATGTCATCCTTATGGTCTTTATGCTTTGCGAAGGTCTGAAGATGATCGTCAAAAAATCATCGTACAATAGACATGAATTGCTGCTTTTCTTCAGTGCGACAGGAGTTGCAATTGTCGCTTCTTTCATGAATCCGAATGGATGGAACGCCTTTCTTGTAGTTTTCTCCCCCAAATATGAAGTTTTTGTAAGAGGTATCCAGGAATCGGAGTCGCCATTTCATTTTTACTTCAACAAACTCAGACCGGTCGATTACAACCATATTTTTGTGGTCCTCCTGTTCCCTCTCATTTTGCTCTTAAGAAATAAGAAGCTTGATCTTAATCATGTCATACTACTTTCGGGTTTCTGGTATATGAGCATTCTTTCTTCCCGCTATATAATCTTTTATGCAATCATAGGAATTATGATTATGGCTAAAGAAACAGACATTCTGTTCACATCACTCATAAAAAAGAGGCTATCAGAAAAGTTTTATAAAAAGGTGCAATATGGGCTGATCATTGCCACATTATGCTCAACTCTGATTTTCATGGTCGCTCAACTCAAAAAGGGAAAATTTGAATTTAAGACAGCAACTGAGGTCAGTGTTCCGGAATCCGCAGTAAATTTTATCCAGGAAAATAGAATAGAGGGAAACATATTTAATGAATATGCATATGGTGGATACATTGAGTGGAAACTCTACCCATGGAAAAAGACTTTTATAGATTCAAGAAAACTTAACTATACTGTAGCCTCCGAATACAGTTGGGTAACCAACGCGGTGAATTCTGTAACAAATGCAAACCTGACACCTGGGAAGATTCCGTTATGGGAAAGGTTGTTAGACCATTATGAGGTCAATATTGTATTTCTCTCTCCTTTAAGCGTCGAGGGATATATTCCGCCGCTTCTTTTTGGTCTGTTGGAGAGCGATAAATGGGTTCCTGTCTATATTGATTCCTTGAGCTTTATATTCGTTCGCAATATGGAACAGAATAAAGATATTATCCGGCAATTCAAGATCTCTGACGATGTCATTTATAATAAGATTATCTTACGGACTGTCGAGTTGGCGGCTTTAAGAAATAATGCAGAATATTTCATATCGTTAGGTAATGTATTTATCAGGACAGGCAGGCTGAAGGATGCATTGACTGCATATGAATATGCCATAGATAGAATGCCTCGATGGCATCCTGAAAGAAAGAGGTTTGAAGAAATGAAAAAGAAATTGGATCAGGATGCCAAGATCTAATGTCACGTAATAATTGGAAAAATAGGAATGTTCTCGTAACCGGATGTACCGGCCTCTTAGGATCCTGGCTTATCGGGGAGTTAATAAACCTTAAAGCAAATGTGGTAGGATTGGTAAGAGACCATGTGTCTTATTCGAGGATTTATACAGAGGATCTTCAAAGGAGTATGACTATCGTATCAGGCAATCTGGAAGATTATTATCTCCTTGAAAGGACATTAAATGAGTATGAGATCGAGGTTGCCTTTCACCTCGGTGCTCAGACCATTGTTCCGATAGCAAATAACAACCCCCTTTCAACATTTGAATCAAATATTAGGGGAACATGGGTTTTATTGGAGGCATGCCGGCGGAATAAACAAGTGAAAAAAATAGTTGTTGCATCGAGTGATAAGGCTTACGGTGAGCAAAAAGAACTCCCGTATATAGAAGAAATGCCCCTCATGGGCAGAAACCCTTATGATGTTTCGAAAAGCTGTGCTGATTTAATTGCCCAGATGTATTATTTCCATTACCATCTTCCCGTATGTGTGACAAGATGTGGCAATCTTTTTGGAGGTGGTGATCTAAATTTCAACAGGATCGTGCCGGGGACGATACGTTCCCTTTACTATGGCGAAAGGCCGGTTATCAGAAGCGACGGAAAATATGTAAGAGATTATTTCTATGTCAGGGATGCGGCTAAGGCATATATCCTCCTGGCAGAAAAGATGGATAATGACAGTATTATCGGGCAGGCATTTAACTTTGGCAATGATACTCCGATGAGTGTCCTGAGAATAACAAATGAAATAATTTCAATAATGGGGTGTAAAGATATAGAGCCCGTTGTACTGAATGAGGCAAAGGGAGAAATACGTGAACAATATCTTTCGGCAGTAAAGGCAAGGGAATCGCTCGGATGGAGCCCAATATTTTCCTTGAGAGACGCGCTCGCAGAGACTGTTGACTGGTATAAAGACTTTTTTCAGAATATCTTACCAAAGAGATAATGGAGAAACAGTATGCTTCAAAGTATCACAGGCTGGAAGAATCTCACTGGTGGTTCCTTGGGAGGAGAGACATCATCTATCAATTAATTAAAAAACAGAGAAGGGATGCTGAGATACTGGATATCGGCTGCTCTGGTTGCGCCCTTTTAGGGTTCCTCAAAAAGCAGGGATTTACGAGGCTTCAGGGCATCGATATCAATGAAGACGCTATAGATCTTTGCAGACAAAAGGGGATTCCAAATGTACATATTGCTCATGCTGAGAGAACTGAGTTCACAGACCAACAGTTTGATGCCCTTATCGCCTCAGATATTCTGGAGCATGTCAAGGATGAAAACAAGGCTCTTTCTGAATGGCATAGAATTCTCAAGAAAGACGGCACCCTGATTATCTTTGTGCCTGCATTTCAATTTTTATGGAGCCACCATGATGAAGTCAACTTGCACTACAGGAGATATGTTCAACCCGGTCTGATAGAGAGTTTAAAGAAAAATGGATTCAGGATAGAACGGAGTTCGTATTGGAATTTCATCTTATGTCTACCCGTGAGTCTGGTGCGACTTTTACAAAAATATCTTTTCGGTAACAAAAAGAGGTCAGGGGATCAGTTACGTGAAACAAATTTTTTCATAAACAGGCTGCTGGAATATCTTCTCAAATCTGAAAATAAATTGTTATCAACTGGAATAAATTTTGTGTTAGGAATGAGTGTCTTTGCTATAGCGAGAAAAGAATGAGAAAGGTTGAATTACTTTCTGTAGTCATTCCCTGCCATAATGAAGCGGACGTTTTGGAGGGAACACATAGAAGATTGAGCAATATAATGAATAATTTGCTTTCAGCAAAAAAAATTTTTGACTATGAGCTGATTTATGTTGATAACGGTTCAACAGATAATACATTCAAGATTATGAAAGAAATTTTCAAGTCCGACCCTCATGCTCGGGTTATTGCTTTAAGACGAAATTTTGGTTTTCAGGGCTCTATCTCAGCCGGTCTGTTTCATGCGAAGGGAGATGCGGTTGTCACAATCGACGCTGATCTCCAGGACCCGCCTGAAAAGATTGAAGAGATGATAGAGCATTTCATACAGGGATATGATCTTGTCCTTGGAGTGCGGGAAGACCGGTCCACTGATTCTTTTGTCAAAAGATTTTTCGCCGAGAATTTCTACAGATTTATGAGATTAATGGGAGTGAATATTGTATATAACCATGGGGACTTCCGTCTTATGGCAAAATCATTAGTACAGGAGTTCAATGTACTCCCTGAAAGAAACCGTCTTATACGGGCAATGGTCTTGCAGCTCGAAGAACGATTTGCCACTGTGCTTTATAAGCGTGAACCAAGGAAGGCTGGATTTTCGAAATTCAGTCTCCGTTCTCTGTTCTCCCTCGGTCTTGACGGAATCGTATCGTTTACCTATATGCCACTCAGACTTGCATCAATTGCTGGCATAATTTTTTCTATAATATCTCTTCTTGGTATTGTATGGGTTTTGTACATTAAGATCATTACTGACAAGCTGGTTCCCGGATGGGCCTCAACTTTGCTTCCTATACTCACTTTGGGTGGATTACAGCTATTTTTCCTTGGATTAATAGGAGAATATATTGGGCGTCTTTATACAGAGGTAAAACACAGGCCTCTATTTGTTGTTAGGGAAGAGTACAAGCATGACACCAAAGGTTCACAAAAGGGAGGGAAAGATATTGAAAAAAATGCATAATGCCGGGGAAAAAGGTTTTACCCTGATTGAACTGCTTATCGTTGTCGCAATTATCGGAATTCTGGCTGCAATCTCGATCCCCGCTTATATAGGCATGCAGGAAAGGGCTCGAAAAGGCACCTTAATAAGGGCATCCCAGGCAGCGGAATCAGAGCTACAGGCGTGGCTTCATTCAGCAGTAAAAGGTGTTATATCTGGAACCGGGACAGTCGCAGCATTGAGAGAGGTTGATTCTACCGGTGATGGTCAGATTACAAGTGCTGATGCGAATAATAGTGCACTTGGTCAGTTATTATCTACTGGCGCTCTGTGTGCTCAATATGTTTCTGCAAAATACAATTTACAGGGTGAAGAATCGCCATGGGCAGCTACGCCGGGTTCTCTGTGGACAGCAGGAGCGGCTCAATCAGGGAAAATCACGTGTAGTGAAAATACTTCCAGTCCTTTTAATATTCGAATTGCTGCGCAGGATGCTTTAGGCAATAACATATATAGTAAGACTCTTTATACTGACTGATGGGAAATCGAAGAAAATGAACAAAATGCCAGTTGTTATCTTAGCGGGCGGGTTCGGCACAAGACTGCGGGAACAAACCGAGTTTATTCCCAAGCCAATGGTGCCGATAGGAACGAAGCCAATCCTCTGGCATATTATGAAGATATATTCTTCTTATGGATATAAACGTTTCATCATCTGTCTTGGTTATAAGGGAGGAATAATTAAAGATTATTTTTTCAACTATAAGATAAGGGACTGCGATTTTACGATAAAACTGGGTGATCACGAAAATATTCGTATTCACAATATACATCATGAAGAAGATTGGGAAATCACCCTTGCGGATACAGGTCTTAACGCTATGACAGGAGCAAGGATGAAGCGCGTAGAAAAATATATTGATGCTGACAGATTCCTTCTTACATATGGGGATGGTGTTGCTAATATTGATATAGGAAGGCTTGTAGATTTCCATGTTTTACATGGGAAGTTAGCTACAGTAACGGGCGTGAGACCGCCGTCACGATTTGGTGAACTGATAAACGAGGGGAATAGGGTTGTTGAATTCGGTGAAAAACCACAGGTAGGAAGCGGCATGATCAATGGCGGGTTTTTTATATTCAATAGAGGGGTATTCAATTGCCTATCAGAGCATGATCAGTGCGTTTTAGAGAGAGAACCCCTGGAAAAGCTGTCAAAAGATGGAGAACTCATGGTCTATCAGCACACAGGTTTCTGGCAGTGCATGGATACACTTCGCGATATGAATCTGCTGAATGAATACTGGGAAAAAGGTGAAGCACCTTGGAAAGTATGGAAAGAGTGACTTTCCTTCATAATGTATTAGAACTATGGCGTTGAAGTGTCCAGTTTGTAACTCTGGAAGTATCTTTGAACGACAAACTGCATCTATTGATCTATGGCGCTGCCCAAGTTGCGATCACTGTTTCAGTGATATTGACTCCATTGGAGAATTTGAAGAATATTCACCTGAATATCTTGAGAACACACACCAGAATTGGTTTAAAAATCCAAATGTTGCTTTATTTGAGATAATCAACCAATTCATCAGACAGAATAATACCAGCGCATCATTAGTTGACGTCGGCTGTGGTAATGGTGCTTTTCTAAAATATATTCATAATAAAAATCCTGAAATGTTTTTAACCGGTATAGACTTAGCCAAAAACCAAGATATTAACGGTATTCATTTTATGCAGGGAGATATACTTACTGCAGACTTCCACGGGAAGTTTGATTATGTTGTGAGTCTGGCAGTAATCGAGCATATTGCTGATGTCCGGATGTTCATGAAGCGCCTCTGTGTTTTATGTGTTCCCCGCGGATTCTTAATCATCATGACCTTAAATGATCGAAGCATTTTGTATAGGGTAGCACGTCTTTTGCATAGCTTAGGGGTTAAGACTCCCCATGAAAGACTTTACAGCAAACATCATCTGAACCATTTCAATCCTTCGTCACTCAAACGTTTAGTGGGAGTGAATAATCTGTCTGTAATAAAGCTGCTTCGACATAATGTCCCTCTTGCTGCAGTTGATCTCCCAGAATCCTCACCCATAGCCAATGCCACTATGCTTGCAGGGGTATGGGGTACATTCCTATTGGGCCGCTTAACCGGACAAACCTATCTGCAGACGGTCATTTGTCAAAAAGCTGATGAGTGAAAAAAAGCTCAATTTTTATAAACATAAAAAAGTCTTACTGACAGGTGCCGGCGGATTTATCGGTTCTCATCTTACCCGGCGTCTTCTTGAAGAAGGTGCAGAAGTCCATGTCTTACTCAGGGAAGATATTGGTAGATTCAGGCTTCGAGATGTTATCGAAAAACTTATCTTATGGCATGGGGATCTGAGGGATTTTCAGTCGATATGTTCCTGTTTAAGAAATGCAAAACCAAAGATAATTTTTCATCTTGCTGCTTTTCGGAATGTTAACAGGGACCCGGAATTAATTGAACCCATGGTTGAGATGAATATGAAAGGGACTCTGAATCTTTTAGAAGGTGTGATGAAAGAAAAAATTAACCTGGAGAGTTTTGTTAATACAGGGAGCGCAGAAGAATACGGTAACGGTCCGGTTCCGTTCGTTGAAGATCAGAGAGAAAAACCTGTTTCTCCTTACTCAGCCAGTAAGGTAGCGGTGACTCATTTTTGTCAGATGCTTCACAGAAGTATCGGTTTTCCGATAGTAACACTCCGTCCTTTTTTAGTCTATGGACCGAATCAGGATCCAGATATGTTTATCCCCTCCCTTATTAAACACTGCTTTGAAGGAAGAGACTTCCCAATGACAGAAGGAGTCCAGACAAGGGAATTTACCTATATAGACGATATCACTGAGGCGTATATTCTTGCGGCACAATGCTCCCGGGCAGCAGGAGAGGTCATAAACATTGGAAATGGCATTGAATGTAGGATTAGAGATGTAGCGGAAAAAATTGTGCATATGATGGAAAATCCGATGCGTTTGCTTGTCGGTGCCCTGCCTATGCGATCCGGGGAGACTGAACATTTCTTCTGCAGCAATAACAAAGCAAGAGAGCTTCTTGGGTGGTCTCCAAAGATTGACCTGGACGAAGGACTTAAAAGAACAATTAAATGGTATAAGGAAAACTTGTGAGAGCTTTGACTATTCATCAAATAGTCTTCCTGAATTCATATTAGTGAACTGTTAGAAAATGATATAATTAACTATAATTATACCCAAGGGAGGATGAGCAATGGATAAGAGAGGGGTTACCTTAATTGAACTTATAATAGTTGTGGCTATTATCGGCATACTTGCAATGATTGCAATTCCTGCGTATATCGGCCAACAGAAGAGTGCTACGAGAACTGAGGCTTACACAAACCTCGAGAATCTGAGACTTCTTGAAGAGCAGTATTATGCCGAAAACGCATGTTATTACAAAACTGGCGGACCTCCTCCTGTATGTACAAACGCAACTTTAGCAAGTGTTGCCGCAATACAGGCATTTCTTCCAGGATTTAAACCTGGTACCTCTTTGAGTTTTACCTATTCTATTACTACAAATTCTGCCGGACCTGGAGGGGGAATTGCTTCATGTTTTGTTGCTACTGCTACGGGTACAGGGCCACGTGTTACTGGAGAAATCTATACCATTGATTGTAATAACAACAGGAATTTTTAGACATTATTAAAAACAATATCCAGAATAAAATTTATCCCTCTGATCAATCATGTGTATCATGTAATTCTGCCGCTGAATATCAAATAAAATTCAGCCGCTTCGAAAAAGACAATCAATCATATGAGATTTATGTCTGCCAGGAATGCAGACTCGGGATAACTTGGCCGTTCCCTGATCAAGAGCGTCTTGACAGACTCTATTCAACAGATAATTATCGTGAAAATCGGGCAAGGTTTGTCCCTACTGCGGAAAAAATCATAGAATTCTTTCGAAAATTACGCCGCAGACGAATAAAGCAGTTAGTCCTCAAAGGACATATCTTAGATATAGGTTGTGCCAGAGGGTTGTTTCTCTCCCTGATGAGGGAAGAAGGCTGGAAAACTTTTGGACTGGAATTAAATGATGAAACTGCGGCATACGCACGAAATGTTCTGGGATTAGATATAACGACCGGGAATTTGGTTGATGCACATTTTGAAAATCAATCCTTCGATGTCATTACGATCTGGCATGTCCTTGAACATCTTCCTGACCCGATTGTTACCATAAATGAGTGCAACAGAATACTGAAAGTGGGAGGTGCCCTGATAATTGCCGTCCCCAATTCTGACAGCTTGCAGGCAAAAATATCCGGCAGACACTGGTTTCACCTTGATATCCCTTATCATATTTATCATTTCAATGTAGGAAATCTCTGTTCATTATTAGAAAAGTTTTCCTTTAAGGTTGACAGGATCAGACATTTTTCTTTTGAATTTAACCCCTTTGGTTATCTCCAGAGTTTTCTGAATATGAGCCGAATTGAATATAATTTTCTCTATAACTTGTTGAAAACAAAATCAATAAGAAAATCTTTGTTTTCAAGGACGCGGCGCTCTAAATTCATTATCCATCTTTCGTTAACAGTAATATTGACACCTTTTTTTATCCCTTTATCTCTGATCCTTGCTGTCATAGAAGCTGTTATGGGACGTGGCGGTACCATTGAAGTATATGCAACAAAAGAGGGTGTCAATTAACCATGATCCACGGGAAAAAAATCGTTGTTGTCATGCCTGCATACAATGCCGAGAAGACATTAAAGAAGACCTTTGAAGAGATACCCTATGAATATGTTGATGATATTATTTTAGTAGATGACCATAGTACAGACAGGACTGTTAAAATAGCTCGAGAAGTGAATATAAAAACATTCGTGCATCGTGAAAACAGAGGTTACGGCGCAAACCAGAAAACCTGTTACACAGAAGCCCTAAGGCTTGGGGCGGATGTGGTTATCATGATTCATCCTGACTACCAGTATACTCCAAAACTCCTTGTTGCAATGGCCTCTTTGATTGCTATAGGGCAATATGATGTTGTATTGGGATCACGTGTATTGTCGGAAGGCGCATTGAAAGGCGGCATGCCTATCTATAAATACATAGCAAATAGAGTACTTACCCTTATCCAGAATATACTGTTGCAGAGAAAGCTTTCAGAGTATCATACAGGATATCGGGCATTCTCCCGCCGTGTATTAGAGATACTGCCTCTCAACGAAAACTCGGATGACTTTATTTTTGACAACCAAATGCTTTCGCAGATCAGTTTTTTTAATTTCTCAATAGGAGAAATATCCTGTCCTGCAAAATATTTCGAAGATGCATCCTCCTTGAATTTTCGAAGAAGTGTTATTTACGGTTTAGGAGTTTTAAAAACCTCTGTTCAATACAGGCTTCAAAAAATGGGCCTCATAAAAAGTAAAATCTTTGACATGAATGGGTCCAGGTTGCATTACTAAATTATGCATAACAAATATGGCAGGATTTAAATTTGACCTAAATCTCTCTGATCCCCGGAAAGGGAGGATCGCCGCCCTCTTCGTTGCCCTTATAACTTTCCTCGTGTATCTTCCAGCACTTCAAAATGGCTTTGTCAACTGGGATGACCCGGATTACGTTTATGAAAATCAAAATATTCGATCCATAGATTTCAGGTCTCTAAAATGGATGTTTTCCACTTTTCATATGCAGAACTGGCATCCCTTGACCTGGCTTTCACACGCTGTAGATTATGCGATATGGGGACTGAATCCGATGGGCCATCATCTGACAAGCATAATCTTTCATGGACTGAATGCCTTCCTCATTGTAGTACTCGTCATGCGGTTGCTCGATAAAAGATCTGAAGGACTATTATCTTCCCCTTTAAACAACCGGACTCATCAAACTGCTCGAATCACCGCTGTGGGAATCGGTCTCTTATTCGGACTTCACCCCCTTCATGTTGAATCTGTTGCTTGGATATCAGAAAGAAAAGATGTTCTTTATGCCTTCTTCTTCCTCTTAAGCATCGTATCGTATCTTAAATACGCATCATCTGAACAGGGAAGACAAAAAGTCCTAAATTATATTCTCTGTATGCTTTTTTTCATTTTTTCCCTTATGAGCAAGCCTATGGCTATGACCTTACCGGTAGTCTTCATTACATTAGATATCTATCCGCTCGGAAGACTTGAACTCAGGTCTTTATTTAAGTTTCATCACAAGGTATTCGCGGAGAAGTTACCATTTATAACACTGGGGCTTGCTTCAGCAATTATTACCATGGTAGCCCAGCAGAAGGAGATAACATCGTTTGAGGTTCATCCGGGAGAACGAATCTTGATAGCCTTTGGATCGCTCGGTTTCTACCTTTTCAAGACAATCTGGCCAATAGACCTTTCCCCACTTTATCCATATCCATCTCGAATATCATTGTTGTCACTTCAATATGTTTCTTCGTTATTCGTTATATCAGGTATAACAGTCTTTTGTATCCTATCATGGAAAAAGTATAAAGTCTTCTTGGCCGTATGGGTATATTTTATTGTGACATTACTGCCTGTGCTGGGGGTTGTCAAGATTGGAACACAGGCCGCGGCAGATAGATATACCTATCTGCCAAGTATAGGGCCTTTTTTCCTTATGGGGTTATGTATGGCATGGTTATGGAAAAAGGATGCAGCTCCAAAAAATGGGGTAACTCTCAAAAGGCTGTCTGTCATAGCTTTTTCAATTTTGATTTCAAGCATTTTATCGGTTATGACTATAAAGCAAATCGGAATCTGGAGAGACTCTCTGACATTATGGGATACGGAATTAAAACGATATAGTATCCCTGTGGCTTATAACAACCGTGGCAACGCATATTTGATGTTAGGACAATATCAACAAGCAATAGAGGATTATAATAAGGCGCTTGAACAGGATCGCGATTTTGCTAAAGCATATAACAACCGCGGACTCGCTTATGGAAATTTAGGTAAATATCAACTGGCTATAGAAGATTTTAGTGTATCCATTAGGAAAAATAACCGTGAACCTATGGCTTATTTCAATCGGGGCAATGTCTTTAAGGCGTTAGGCGATTATCAAAAGGCGATAGAGGATTATAGCAAGGCTATTGAATTGAATCCTCGAAAAGCAGATTTTTATAATAATCGTGGGAATACTTTTTTGAAGTTATACAGCTATCAACAAGCAATAGAGGATTTTAACGTGGCCATTCGCCTTAATTGCGATTATGATAAGGCATACCTTAATCGTGGCATAGCATATGAAAGTCTTGGTAATTTTAAAGAGGCATTGGAAGACTACAGGACATCTGCCCGGCTGGGCAATAAACAAGTGCAGGAGTATCTAAGGTCAAAAGGTATTGTCTGGTAATGAGCATCGTATGATAAATTCCCAAAGATTCTGACGTATTGAACTGTTTTAAAAAGTTCCATTGTTACTGTGAATCGTATAAATGATGATCTAAATTTCCAACTGTTAAATTTCCACTGTTAAATTTCCACTTGACAACTCATTTATATTTTCGTTATCTTTTTATTTCTAATAAGTAAAATATAGTAGTTTAGAAGGGGGGTCGAGAATTGAATGCATTAGGGACTCATCTATTAATAGAATTGCGGGATTGCAGCCCCGAAATTCTAAAGAGCCTCGAAAAGGTCAGAAATGCACTGGTCTCGGCAGCTAAAGAGGCCAAGGCAACCATAGTAGATATTTCCTTCCATGAATTTAATCCCTTTGGTATCAGTGGCGTTGTTGTAATAGCAGAATCCCATCTCACGATTCATACATGGCCTGAGTATGGTTATGCTGCTGTTGATATCTTTACCTGCGGTGATATCATAAAACCGGAAGTGGCAGCCTCATATCTCATAAAACAATTTGAGTGTAAAAATCCTTCTGTTGTGGAGATGAAGAGAGGAATCCTGTCTCATGATAACAAAAAATTACCACATAAGGTTTCTTCAGTCTCTACAGCTGATACTGAGTATTACGAGACAATAAAAACTTAATATTACATTTACCGTATCAGTCTTCTCTGTTTGTTAAGGCTGCGATACCAGGAAGTTCTTTTCCCTCGAGCAGCTGAAGAGATGCCCCTCCACCTGTTGATATAAAAGATATTGCGTTAGATACGCCGGCCCTGTTTACTGCAAGGTCGGTATCCCCGCCACCAACAATGGTGAGGGCATATGCGTCTGAAACTGCACGGGCGATATCGAATGTGCCCCTTGAAAATAAATCAATTTCGAACATCCCCATTGGTCCATTCCAGAGAATGGTTTTTGCATCCTGCAATGCAACTGTGAAGAGTTTGACAGACGCAGGACCAATGTCGAGCGCCTTCCATCCTTGTGGAATCTCGAGAGTCGGGACAATCTTGATTACTGCACCCGGGTCAGTGCTTTGTGCAATCACACAATCTACCGGCAAATAAAACTTTACCCCATTTTCTATTAATTTTTTGCGTATCCTCTCTGCTGTCTCCAGCATCCCGTCCTCAACGAGGGAGTCACCGATCTCATACCCCATAGCTTTAATAAATGTAAAAGCCATACCGCCTCCAACCAGGACTTTGTCAACGTGGTCTACAAGATGCTCAAGAACTCCTATCTTGCCGGAAACTTTTGCGCCACCGAGGATGGCAACAAAAGGTTTTACAGGGGTATCAATAGCTCCCTTCAGGTATTCAATCTCTTTCTTCAGAAGAAACCCGGCTGCAGAAGGAAGAAATTTTGTCATCCCGACAATTGATGCATGCGCCCTGTGTGCTGCCCCAAACGCATCATTCACATAGAAATCAGCCAGTTTCGCTAAAGAGCGCGCGAATTCCTCATCGTTATTTTCCTCTCCGGGATGGTATCTGAGATTTTCGAGGATCATGACATCACCATCTCTCATCTTTGAGACGAGACCTTCAACCTGACTGCCAATACAATCAGGGGCAAAGGTAACTTCTTTATTCAGAAGCCTCTGAAGCCTTTTTGCAACAGGAGCAAGGCTGAACTTCGGGTCGACTTTACCTTTTGGTCTTCCGAGGTGTGAGGAGAGAATAACCCTGGCTCCCTCATCAATTGCATAATTTATTGTAGGAAGGGTTGAGCGTATCCTCCTGTCATCGGTGATCATAAGATTATCATCCAGCGGAACATTGAAATCAGCCCGGATAAATACCCTTTTGCCCTTAATATCAAGATCTTCTATGGTTAGCTTGTTAAAAATATCCTTATTCTGAAAAGGATCAATGATATCCTTCTTCTTCATGGTTACATCCTCTTGTTTATATAGAGCGCAAGGTCCCTGAGTCGTGAACTGTATCCCCATTCATTATCATACCAGGCATAGACCTTTGCCATTTTTCCTTCCATAACCATTGTTAAGGTTGCATCTACGATTGATGAGTGTGGATTTCCATTGAGATCAGTAGATACAAGAGGTTCTTCCGAGTACTGGAGAATACCCTTCATAGGACCTTCAGACGCTTTTTTCAGAGCATTATTAATTTCTTCTGCTGTAACATCCCTTCCCAGCTCTGCAACAAGATCTACAATTGAAACATTCGGGGTAGGCACTCTTATAGCCATCCCATTCAGCTTGCCCTTCAGTTCAGGCAAAACTATTCCTACAGCTTTTGCTGCCCCGGTTGTAGTAGGAATCATATTCAGGGCAGCTGCCCTTGCCCTTCTCAGGTCCTTGTGGGGAAGGTCGAGTATTCTCTGGTCATTGGTATAGGAGTGTATTGTCGTCATCAAACCTCTTATCATGCCAAATTCGGTATGCATGACTTTTGCAACAGGCGCAAGGCAATTTGTTGTGCATGATGCATTGGAAATAATCTGGTGCTTTGCAGGGTCCAATATCTCTTCATTCACACCCATGCATATTGTTGCATCAGGTTCTTTTGCAGGCGCTGAAATAATGACCCACTTTGCTCCGGCATCCAGGTGCTTTGCAGCAGACGGCCTATCTACAAACCTTCCGGTGGACTCGATCACAATATCTATGCGAAGGTCTTTCCATGGGAGTTTTTCAGGCTCAGTGACTGCGAATACCTTTATTTCCTTTCCATCAACGGTAATGTTTTCATTGCCTGTTTTTACATCGGCATTAAAGATGCCATGAACAGAATCATACTTCAGTAAATGGGCGAGGGTTTTTGCATCTGTGAGATCATTGATGGCAACAATCTCTAATTCATTATAACTCCAGCTTGTCCGCAGAAAGTTTCTTCCTATCCTTCCAAATCCGTTTATTGCAACTCGTAATGGCATAAAAACCTCCTTTTTTATTTCAATTTTAACCAATAATTCAAACTACAACAAACAGCTTAAAGAGTATCAATGAAATTGTCTGAGACTTTTTGTTTAAAACTTACTTATAACAAGTCCTGTTAAGAGTTTTGGATAAAAGTATGTTGACTTTGGCGGCATCCTTACCGAGGAAAGGGCTGATTTTTCAACATCCTCTACCTTTGTTGGATTGAGGAAAAAGGCTGCGCTGAACTCCCCACTTTTAACTTTATCCAATGCCCTGTTGACATCCATCTCATATCCAATTTCAGATGTATGCAATATCTTTTTCAGCACCAGTTCATGCAGGATAATTACGCTTATATCTCTTAAGTCAGGATGGATTTCTGATAAGTTGCCACCTTTATAGGTAAGGATATGCCACATATCGCTTCCCTTCTGGAAAAAACCAAAGACGTGGCTTTTGCCGGATAAGCCTTTCCTGATGTCAAAATCATTATGTATAGGGGTTATATCAAAATATTCGGAGAGCATTCTGTTCAGGTCTTTAGGGATTTCTTTTAATAGCCTGTGTGTCGGAAGTATTGTTATTCCCTCATCGAGCATGTTAGCAAGAAACATGAGGACATGATCAAAAGGCCTGTCAGTTGTTGAGGCACCCTCAGCTGACATTTCCTTGTAGAATTCAAAAGCAGTTTCATATCTATGGTGTCCGTCGGCAATAAAAATCGCTTTGTCTTCAAGTTCCTTTTTTATTATCTCTATATGATTTTTATCATCGATCTGCCAGAGACGATGTATATCTCCGGATATATCTGCTGACTCTATATACGGTTTAGTCCCGAATATCTTTGAGAGAATATTCGATATCCCTCCCTCCTGACTTTTATAGAGTGAGAAGATGGGACTCGTGTTTGCCTGACAAGACCTCATGAGGTTCAGCCTGTCCTGTTTCGGTTTGGAGTGAGTACATTCATGCGGGTAGATGCTGCCTTTGCCGAGCTCTTCGAGTTTCACAAGACAGAGGAATCCTAAAAGGTGTTTTTTTACATTATGTATCATATAGGACATCTCGTATGCATACAACGAAGGTTTCTCGCTCCTGATGAATATGCCTTCTTTTATCCATACATCAAGGTATCCTCTGGCTCTCGTATATTTATTTTCGGTTTTATTATCTCCGGCTTCTTCTTTTCCGAAGTCTATCTTTACGATATTATAAGGGCTTTGCATATAGAGGGCTTCACGATATTCGGGCGTAATAATATCGTATGGAGGAGCCATGACATCTTCCATAGAAACCTTGGAAACATTATAAAGGATTCCCCTGAAAGGTATTATTTTAGCCATTTTATCTCCATAGGATCCGGGAAAAGAATTTTAGTATCTTATCATGTGAGTATGGTTAAATTCAAATTAGCCGGCCATTCTAAAATAATGCAAACTTAAATTGCTATTTTAAGTTTGCATTAACATTTAATAAAAACCGGCACTTAAAAAAACCGGTATTGACAAATTCATTTGTCTTTTAGTATGTTAGGAACAAGACATATTTCTTCGTGTAAAAATCGAATGAACCTCCCTGGATAGGCAAAGTCCTACCGGGTTATTAAGAAAACCACCATATAAGTGAAATCCAATAGGAGTTTAATAATGGAAAATCCAAAAAAGAATGTGATGACGGATAATATCTCTATTTCTGAACTTAAGGAAAAAACGATCGATGAATTGACAGAGGTCGCAAGAGAACTCAATGTA
>Ga0315295_10000738_pt1 | contig 27880 bp, 26 predicted proteins | sample YL17G14_0_MG_FD_204453 | JGI IMG/M metagenome (GOLD analysis project Ga0315295, IMG submission 204453) | Sediment microbial communities from Yellowstone Lake, YNP, Wyoming, USA - YL17G14_0 | ecosystem: Environmental > Aquatic > Freshwater > Lake > Sediment | place: USA: Wyoming | collected... | reverse complement strand
AAAGTTTTCAGCCGTCCGCTTCGAACCTCCTCCGGCCAATATCGAGAAACTGTCGAAATCCATCCCGGAGCGGCTCCCCCTGAGGAACGCAACCTACCGTATGGGAAAAAGCGAATTCAAGGAGGTATCGTATCTTCTGTTCTACTTCACGTATACGGCCTTGTCGGATGAGAAGTATGAGGGCATGCTGCCGGTCCTGATCAACGAAATGAACCTTTCAGCCGTGCCTTTCATAGGAAATCATGAGGGGTTCAGTGATGATGCAGGCTACCAAGGCAGCATCGAACGTCAAGTGAAAGAAGAGGTACTCTGTGCGGCATATGCTGCAGGCACAGGGATGGTAAGGGAAAGACTGAAGGACTTCCTGAAGAGTTTGGAGAGGAGGCTCAACCGCGACATCAGGAGGATCACCGAGTATTATGAGGCGCTGGGAAACGAGACGAAGAAGATCATAGAGAAAAAGGTGCTCTCGCTGGGCACTGTTGACAAGGTGAGAGAAGCGGTAGGGCATGCGAAAACCAATGCAAGTCCTGATACCCTCCAGGTTCTGGATTGTCTTGAAGAGGAGCTGAAAACAAAGCGGGTAGTGGGCGAGGGGCAGATAAGGGACCGAGTGCTGCTGTGCGAAGGAGGGGACAAATTGCTCGGCAAGCTTGATGCGATAGAAGCGGAGCGCAAAGGGAAGATACAAGACCTGGTTGCGAAGTATGCAGTGACCGTTCAGATGGAGCCGGTCTCTGTAATTAATATTGGAGTGCGGGTTCCGGTGTTCTGGATAGAGATGAGAAGACGTCTCGCTTCAAGGCAGTTCCCCCTCACCTATAACCCCATAACGAGACACATTGATCCTCTGCCCTGCGAATCATGCTACGCACCGGTGGCTCCTTACTCGCTGTGCGACGAAAAGCTGCATATCATCTGTTCTCGTTGCTTTGCCAGTTGTCCCTCCTGCGGGAAACACTATTGTAAAGCCTGCTATACTACTTGTCTGAAATGCAGGGATTCAGGAGCCCCTGAAGAGATAAATGAGAAAGAAAAAATAAGCACTATGGCGTGGAATCGTGATAGAACCTTTCAAGGAGGGCGAAATGGAACATAGGCTGAACCATGAGGAGTTTGTGAAGAAAGCGATCGTGACCCTGAGAAAAGAAGGGTACAAGGGCATTCACACGGTCTATTCGGGTTTCAACGATGCATTCAAGAAGTATTTCGACGGTGAAAACCCAATAGAGGCGACGAATCGCCTGGCACAGGAGGGGAAAATCGTCATGAGACCTGTAAAGGGAGGGGTGATGATCTACCTTCCGGAAGATGCGCCGTCAACAAAGGGTACCGCTGTTGAGGCATTGAGGAAGATGGGTCTCGAGTGATGCCGAAGGTTTATGATGAAGCGAAGGAGTTGAGGAGACTCTGGAGCGGTTTCTGGCCTGCGCGGGTAGTGATTACCGCCAATAACTTCAGTGTCTTTGATCACCTTAAGTCCACCAAATCGGCTGAGGAACTCTCAATGGAGTTACATACCGACAAGAGGGCGACGGAGTTGCTCCTCGATGCGTTGACGGGTTTGGGGCTTTTGAAGAAGAGGTCAGGTGTTTACAGGAACAGCACACTCTCGGACAGATTTCTCGTAAGCGGAAGCCCCTACTATCAGGGTGATATCTTGGGGCATGCCGATATCCTCTGGAAAAACTGGTCGGGGCTCGATGAGGTGCTACGGACGGGCATGCCTCATCATGTCGCCCACGAACAGGAGTCATTCATCAGGGGGATGCACAACATAGCTACCCTGAAAGTGAGGCATGTGCTCAAAGAGATCGGCATGAAAGGGGTAAAGAGGGCTCTCGATCTGGGTGGAGGGCCCGGCACCTACGCAATTGGCATGGCGAAAAAGGGGATCTCGGTGACGCTCTTTGATGTGCCCGAGACGATAGAGATCGCGAGGGAAGTCATAGAGAAGGCTGCTGCAAAGAACATCAATTTCATCGAAGGTGATTTCCTGAGGGATAACATCGGCGAGGGGTATGACCTCGTCTTCATTAGCCAGGTACTCCATTCTTTTTCGGCTGAGGTGAACCTCCAGATCATCGAGAAATCGAGAAATGCATTGAACCATAAGGGAAGGACCGTGGTCCAGGAGTTTTATATTGATCAGAGCAGAACATACCCGGTACAGAGTGCCCTTTTTTCGATCAACATGCTCGTCAATACCGAGGGGGGGAGGTGTTATTCTTCAGGGGAGATCATGTCCTGGCTCAAGGAGGCGGGATTCAAGGAAGTCGGGGAAAGGATACTCGACGACAGTGTACTTGTATCAGGGAGTAATATGTAGGGATTCTCAACCTGAGTCAATTGTCCACCAGGGCGATTCAGGATGAAACCACTCGCAGGAGTCGTTCACAGAATCGGCGTCTTCGGAGGGACCTTCAACCCTATCCACTATGGACACCTCAGGGCTGCTCTCGAGGTGAGGGAGAAACTGGGGTTCGAAAGGATATTCTTTGTGCCCTCAGGTAACCCTCCTTTAAAGAGCAGTGACCTTGCCCCTGCTGCCGACAGGTTAGAGATGACACGGCTTGCGACCTTATCATATCCTCTTTTCGAGATAACCGACATCGAATGCGGGCAAACAGGGAAGTCTTTTACTGTTGAAACCCTAAAAATACTCCGAGGCATGTACCCTGAAAAAAGGATCTATCTCATCCTGGGTATCGATGCCTTTTTCGAAATCCCCGCATGGTATCAACCATTAACGCTACTGGAAACGAATGATTTTGTGGTGATTTCGAGACCGGCTTACACGTTCTCGATCCTCTCACCGATGCTCTCCATTGATTCCGCAATGATAGGGGCACTCGATGCGTCTTCAACAGGGACTATGACCACCTATCTCAAAAGCGGGAGGGAGGCCATCCTCCTCAACGTAACCCCCCTCCAAATCTCAGCAACGGTTATCAGGAGTCTCGTGAGGGAAGGTAAAGATATAAAATACCTGTTGCCAGAGGCTGTGGAATCTTATATAATCTCTCATAATTTATTCCAGGAAGGGAGTGGCTCACTTCGATAGCAAGGAAAAGGCGATAAAGGCTGCAATTGTAGCCAATGAGAAGAAGGCTTATGATACCCTTATCCTGGAACTCAAAGGATTGACTGTCATTGCTGATTATTTCGTGATCTGTTCCGGAGAAAGCACGACACAGGTCAAGGCGATCAGCGCGCATATCGAGTCGGAGTTCAAGAAACATGCGATAAGGCCCTTGTCAATAGAGGGTTCGGGTTATGCGCACTGGGTATTGATGGACTATGGCGAAGTTATCGTGCATGTATTCGAGAAAGAGACGAGGGAGTATTACAAACTCGAGAAATTCTGGCTTGATGCCCCAAGGATTGCGATAGTATAGGAATCGCACGGTGGTAGTGCCACAAATATATGAGCATAGTGGCAGTGGGGAAAGGAGACTGCACTGATGGGCAAGTTCACCCTCCTCATCGTCATATTATTCCTTATCGCCCTCAGCTATTTTGCGACCCTGAATAAAGAGCACATCACTGTCACAATCACTCCAAGGCTGATCTACGAAATGCCGAAGATCGCACTTATCCTCCTCTCCTCCGCAGTGGGCGCAGCGCTCATGCTTTTGTTCTTCTTCATCAGGGATACGAAGCGGTTTATACTCTCTCGGCAGTACCAGCGCAAACAGAAGAGGGAGATGAAGATCCAGGAGCTTTATTCAAAGGCACTCAACGCAATACTTGCAGATAATAATGAAGAGGCGCAGGTCGCCCTTGAGGGGATACTCCAGGAGGAGCCTGGACACCTTTACGCACTGCTAAGGCTTGGGGATGTCGCAGCAGGTGATGAGGACTACTATAAGGCCATTGAGTACTATAGGAAAGCGAATGAGATTCAGCCCCAGAACCTTGAAGTATTCTTTTCCCTCGAAAGAATGATGGAGAAGACCGATAGGGTTGATGAGTCGCTCTTCTATTTAGACGAAATCCTTAAAGTGGACGCCGATAATCTTAATGCACTTTACAGGAAACGTTCCATCCTCGAAAAAAGTGACAAGTGGGATGAGATCATCCAGATCCAGAAGACGATAATAAAGATCGAGCACCATGAGAAGGACCGGAACCGTGAAAAGAGAAACCTTATGGGATGCAAGTATGAGGAGGGTCGCTACAGCCTCGAAAGCGGAAACCTCGAGAAGGCGGAAAAGGCTTTCAAGACCGTTATCAGGATGGACAGAAACTTTGTGCCTGCGTATCTCGGTCACGCAGAGGTGATGCTCGGAAAGGGGGATTCGACAGAGGCGATCGCCTATCTCGAGAAGGCGTATGAACAGACATCTTCCATGGTTATACTCGCAAGGATTGAAGACCTCCTGATAAACCTCGGAGAACCGGCAAGGCTCATAAGGCTTTATACGAACAGCATTTCGAAGAATCCCCGGAACCAGACTCTGAAATTCTTTGTGGGTAAGCTCTATTACAGGCTCGAGATGCTCGATGATGCCTTCGATGCCCTCACTACTGTTGACGAAGGGGGTGCGCCCTATCCCGAACTACACTACCTCCTTGGGAATATCTATCTCAGGCGGAGGCAGTGCGAAAGGTCTGTTGAGGAGTTTAAGAAGGTGATAGAGACACATAAACCCTTCAGGCTCCCCTACTGTTGCGGGAACTGCGGCCACCTTGACCAGGAATGGTCAGGTCGATGCCCCTCCTGCAAGACATGGAATACCTACCTGTTCGATCTCTATGGTACCTGCAAGCCCTGAAGACCTCCTCGATTCCGTGCCACCCGGTGGTGAAGAAAAAAACACCTCCCTCCTGCCTTTTACAAAAAAGGTCGTCCTCGATACCAGCCTCTTTGTGAATCCCGATGTGAGGAAAAGCCTCGGCGAAACGCCCGCCGAGGCCCTGGATACATTCCTCTTCCTTGCTGCGAGGATACCAATCCTCGAGTTCTACATGCCTCCTTCTATCCTCGAAGAGCTTCTCCATTTCGTGGGGAGGGACAAGATACCCAGTGACCTCCTTCTCGTACTCCACCAGAAGCCTCCCAAAAGATATGATCTGAAGATTCCCGCTTTGCTCCTCTATGAATTGATCGAGGATATGCGGGACAGGGTGAACAAGGGCTTGAGGGTCGCCGAGAAGGCCGTAAGGAATGCAGAGAAGGTGAGGCAGGAAGAGAACATCCAGGATCTGAGGAAGAAATACAGGGAGGCTTTGAGAGAAGGGATTATCGACAGCAAGGAGGATGTCGACCTCCTGCTCCTTGCGATGGAACTTGAGGCGCTCTTGATCACTGCAGATCAGGGTTTGATCACTTGGGCTGAAAAGCTCGGCATAAGGTGGCTCTTTCCGGAGAGGTTCAAGGACTACCTCATAGGTGCGATAAAGAAGTCCGAGCTCCATACTTCAAAGACGAAGGAGTAGGGTTTCTATTCCCACTATGTACAACCTTATCAGTTTCTCGGGGATATTCATCCTTATGGCCTTTGCGTGGATCCTTTCTCCAGAGAAAAAGACAATAAACTGGAGGGTCATCACCTGGGGGACCGGACTTCAGCTTGCATTGGCGCTTTGCATTTTCGTAGTCCCTGCAGGTGCAAAGGCCTTTCTCTTTATCAATGATGTGGTGATCAAGCTCGTGGAGAACGCGAGTGCTGGCACCAGGTTTCTTTTCGGCAGGCTTGCACTCCCCCCGGGGACCAGAAATGAGACAGGGGAAGAATCCCTGGGGTTTATCCTCGCTTTCCAGGCCCTCCCAACGATCATTTTCTTCGCGAGTCTCATGGGAATCCTCTACTACCTCGGAATTATGCCGCGGCTCATCAAGGTCTTTTCGAAGGTTTTCACGCGTGTGATGGGGATAAGCGGTGCCGAATCCCTCAGTGTCTCGAGCAATATCTTTGTAGGGGTTGAAGCGAACATAACGATCCTCCCCTTCCTGGGCGGCATGACGCGATCAGAGTTCTGCACCATACTCTCCGCAGGCATGTCGACGACGGCATCGAATGTACTTGCTCTTTACATCTTTCTCCTCCAGGAACGTTTTCCAACTATCGCGGGACATCTCATATCGGCATCGATCCTCTCTGCAATCGCTGCAATAGTGATGTCGAAGATCATCATGCCCGAGACAGAGAGACCGAAGACCCTCGGCGTCGATGTTCCACCTTATTACGAGAGGGAATCGACCCTCATGGAGGCGATGATAAAAGGCGCGAATGAAGGGATGAAGATGCTGGTCGGGATCGTCGCCCTCCTCATAGCGTTCCTCGGTATTGTCGCGCTTGTCGATTCTCTTCTCGTATCTGCAGGAATAAGGCTGAATCATCTCATGGGCATCGGGATTGACTGGTCCCTCAGGGGACTGCTGGGCTATCTCTTTTATCCCTTGACCCTTGCGATAGGTGTCCCGCCTTCTGATGCCTTCGAGATTGCGAGGCTCATCGGGGAAAGGGCTATCCTCACCGAGGTGAAGTCATACCAGGATCTCGCGTTACTCCTCAATGCGGGCGCCCTTCATAACCCCCGATCTGCGGTACTTGCTGCCTATGCCCTCTGTGGGTTTGCCCATGTGGCATCGCTCGCCATATTTGTGGGAGGTACCGCGGCCCTCGTCCCCACGAGAATCAGGGACCTCTCGGAAGTCGGCATAAGGGCCCTCATCGCTGCTAACCTTGCCTGCCTCATGACTGCCGCTGTGGCAGGAACATTTCTTACCGATGGTTCATTGCTCCTGGGGAAATAATTATACGATAAGGCGATCAAATATGGAGGTATCATGAAGAGAACACTATTTTGGATAGGCGGTACGATCTTTGCCGTCATCACAATCCTCTTCCTCGGACTTACCGTCTTCATCAAGAGTTACCTGAAGAGCGATACGCTCAAAGCGATCCTCATTCCGAAGGTAGAGGCCTTCACAGGGAGGAATCTCACCGTAGACCGGATCGATGTCTCCCTCCTCAAGGGTATCGTGGTGAAGAGGATCAGCCTGAAAGAGAAGGACGGGAAGAGCGATTTCATCACGACAGAGGAGTTTATCCTCGATTACAGCCTCATGCCGCTCCTGAGAAGGCAGATCGTTATCAAGAGGATAGAGGTTGTATCCCCACATGTATCGATCAGAAGGGACAGAGAGGGGGATTACAATTTCAAGGATCTCATAAAAGAAAGGGATGAGAAAAAAACACCAGGGAAAGAAAAGGAAAAAGATTTTCCCTTCTCCATAGCCACGGACAGGATAAGAATAAAGGGAGCAGAGATCACATTCTCCGATGAGAGTAAGGAACTTCCTGATGTCTCCACAGTCTCCGATGGGGAGGTCAGGGCATTGGTCGGCAGGGGTCTTGATGGGATCGATGTTTCAGGCTCTGTAGACATCAGAGAACTGAAAACAGTACTGAAGGGCCTGCAGACGGTTGCATCAGGAAAGATCGAGATGAACAGGGAGTCGATAGGGTTGAATCTCGATGTCCTTGCCGGAAAAGACAGGATCTCGCTCAAGGGAGCCGTCAAAGACTACTTCAAGTCTCCGGATATGCGATTGGATGTCTATGCGAGAGAACTCGATCTCGACAGGCTCATGCCTGCGGGTGCAGTAACGAAGCCGTCAAAAGGAGAAGTGAAGGGGAAACCTGTATCGTTTGAAAAGATGCCGGCGAAGGCATCAGGACCGGCCAGTATGCTCAGGGCTTCAGGGGTGATCAATGTGGATGCCGCGAAGTATAGGTCATATCGCATAAAGGACTTCAAGATGGCCTATGCCTATCAGAATGGTCTTGTCACATTGAACCCCCTAGGATTTTCTCTTGCAGGAGGGGAAAAGGTGAATGTTGAGGGAGTGGTGAAAGGAGATATGCACTTCAGATATGAACCGGGGAGGGGCGGCTCAACAGAAGGGATTAAGAAGACTGCCTCGGGCAAGGAGAAGGTTGACTTACATACCTGCGAGGTAAAGCAGTCCGCGATCTCAGATGCCATTGCCCTCTTCACAGGCCTCCCTGATCTCAAAAATCCACGGTTCGATCGCGCCACCTTCGATGTGACAATCAGGGATCAGAGGTTGTTCATAGAAGGCCTGATGCAGTCGAACCTCCTCAAGCTCGATCCAAAGGGAATGATCGATTTCGATACGAGGATCGATATGCTCACGGATCTTAAGCTCTCTCCCTCATTATCCGCAAGGCTGCCTGCCGGAAGGGTTACAGAGTATCTCAAAGATGAGCAGGGATGGACCACCATACCCCTGAAGATCGGCGGTACTGTCGACAAACCTTCGGTCGGTATTAACCAGGCAGCGATGGGAAGACACCTCGGGAGAGGAATAAAGGGTTTGATAGAAAAAAGCCTCTCCCAGGACAGACCTCAGAAGGGAGGAGAACAGAGACCAAATATTCTGAGGGACCTCTTCGAGCGGTGATCTGGAGGGAGAGGGTGGGGTGTGAGGGGGTATTTTCTGGGTAATTAATAAAAAAAGGGCGAGTATGCACTGCTGAAGCCGCACCTCACCCTTTCGTATCCGGTGGAATGGTTAGATCTTTTCTACGTTTGTGGCCTTCGGTCCTTTGTCACCCTCGATGACATCGAACTTGACCCGCTGGCCCTCAGCGAGAGTCTTAAACCCGTCCGACTTGATTGCCGAAAAATGGACAAAGACATCCGGTCCGTTATCCTGCTGAATAAAACCGTACCCCTTGGTTTCATTGAACCACTTCACCTTACCTTCGAACGACATACTTCTTACTTCCTCCTTCTCCCCATGAGAGCCAAACCGGAACTACCGAAAAGCCTTCTGACTTCTGGAGTGTCCTTTTGTAAGGACTCACCAATAAAGGGAAAAATATTACTCCTGCAACACAGGATGGTCTTTTATACCATTGATTGAGGATAAAGTCAACCCCTCACGTAGCGTTGCAGGATATTTTCGATGCCCAGGCGTATCATCATGACCGCGATGGACGCGAGCAGGAGGGCCATGATCTTTGAGATCACGAGGATGCCGCCCTTTCCCAAGGCCCTCATAATCATAGAGGCAGCCCTGAAGGAGAGCCACACGATAAGGAGGTTCAATATGAAGGAAGCTACTGTAGGTACTATTCCATAATGGTCCACGAGGACGAGGATCGTCGTGAGGACCGCAGGGCCGACGACGAGAGGCACACCTATGGGAACAACGCCGAGCTTCCCGGATGGCTGCCTGATCACCTTGGCAAGCCCTATGAGGTCGAGGACCGCAAAGATGAGAAGCAGGAGTCCCCCTGCGATCTTGAAATCATCAGGTGTGATGCCCAGGATATTGAATATTCCCTCTCCCAGTGCGATAAATGAGAGGCCGACGAGAAGGGCAGTGAGTATGGAATCCCTCTCAACGGAATGCCTCTTCCCAACCGTCATCCCCTCCGTGATGGAGACAAAGAAGGGGAGCACCGCAAAGATATCGATTGCAACGAAGATGGGGATAAAGGTATTGATGAGGTTTCCGAGCAGGTTCTGCATACCAATCAATGCACTCCTGGTGCCTGGGCAGCATCCCCGGCCCTCTTCATAAACAGCACAAGGGGGACAATGAGTATCAACAAAATGCTCAGGAGGTGGAACGCATCGTTGAAGGAGAGCATCGATGCCTCCCGCAGGAGGCCCTTATAGATCGTTGCCAGGCTTCCTTGCCCTGTGAAGGAGGGTTCCAAACCCCTCAAGGAGAGAACTCCCTTGAGCTGCTGTGTTGCATTCCTGAGCACACTATCGAATGGGGTGAGGTGTTCGCCCAGGTGCGTCTGGTGGAACTGTGCCCTTCTGGCAAGGATTGTCGTCACAAAGGCCACTCCGAAGCTGCCTCCGAGGTTTCTCAGGAGATTATATATGGCAGTGGCATTACCCATATCCTCTTTCCTTATGCTCGACATGGTGAGTGTGGTGAGGGGTATGAAGAGGAATCCCATGCCGACACCGAGTACAACCCTTGGCCAGATGACTGTTGGGAAATCGGCACTGAGGTTGAACTGGGACATGAGGTAGGTTGAATAGGCAGATAGTATGATCCCGGAGGAGAGGAGCACCTTAGGGTTCATCTTCGTGACGAGCCGTCCCGCAATCGGCATGGCGACGAGTGTCGCAACACCTCCCGGACCGAGCACCATACCTGCGAGCGTGGCGGTATACCCCATGAGTGTCTGGAGGTAGATAGGGAGCAACACAATGCTTCCGAAAAGGTTAAAGAAGGCAAAAAACATGATCATGTTCCCTGTGCTGAAGGAGATGTTCCTGAAAATCCTGAGGTTCACGATGGGATGTTCTGCAAAGAATTCAACGATCACGAAGAGGAGCAGTGACAAAAAGGAAATGACACTCATCCATGTGATGAAGCTCGAGGCGAACCAGTCATCCCTTTGCCCCTTATCGAGAACGATCTGGAGGCAACCAAGGCCGATTGCGAGGAGCGCCAGTCCCCAGTAGTCGATCTTCATCCTCGTGCGCTTCATGTACGGCGGGTCGATGATAAAGAACAGGGCCATCAGGATCGAAAGGATCCCGATCGGGATGTTGATAAAGAATATCCAGTGCCATGACCAGTTATCGGTGATCCAGCCCCCCAGGAGGGGACCGACGATCGGGCCGAACATGATGCCGATCCCGAAGATCGCCATCGCCATGCCATGCTGATGCCTCGGGAATGTCTCGAGCAGGATCGATTGTGATATCGGCTGGAGCGCCCCTCCCCCTATACCCTGGAGGACCCTGAAGAAGATCAGGCTCTGGAGATTCCATGAAGAACCGCAGAGGAGGGAACTCAGGGTGAAAAGGGATGTGGAGTAGATGAGGTACCTCTTCCTTCCGAATAACCTGCTGAGCCAGCCGCTCATAGGTATGATGATCGCGTTCGAGACGAGGTAGGAGGTGATCGTCCAGGTCGACTCGTCTATGCCCGCGGAGAGGCTCCCGCGGATGTGGTCGAGGGCCACATTGACTACCGAGGTGTCGATGATCTCTATGAGCGTCGGGAGCATGACGGTTATCGCAACGAGCCACTTGTTCATGCATTACTTCTCGCTCACCACTATCGTCGGCACCACCGACATACCGACCCTCAGGATATGGTCGGGATCGGTCTCACCTTCGAGCACGATCTTCACAGGTATCCTCTGTACCACTTTGACATAGTTGCCGGTCGCGTTCTCCGGGGGGAAAAGAGAGAACACTGACCCGGTGCCTGCCATGATGCTCTCAACCCTTCCATTAAATTTTTTTCCCGGATAGGTGTCTGCCTTAATTGTAACACCCTGTCCCTTTTTTACCTTCTCAAGCTGGGTCTCCTTGTAATTTGCAGTCACATAGAGACCCTCCAGCGGCACAATGGCCATCAGGGGCTGGCCTGCCTGTAACTGGTTGCCGATCTCGACCGATTTCTTTGTCACGTACCCGTCGGCAGGGGCGTAGAGCCTTGTGTAACTCCTGTTCAGTGATGCGACCCTTAAGGTCGCCTCCCTCCTTCTCACCTCCGAGGTCTGTGATTGGTATGCCGTTTCCGCTGCCCTAATCAATCCCTTCTGGGTCTCAATCGCTGCCCCTGTCTGCCGTACCTGCTCTCCCGCAGCCTTTACCTGGGCAAGAGCAACATCGTATCCCGTCTTTATCTTCTCGAACCGCTCCTTCGAGATAGTCTCTGTTTTCATGAGATTCTCTGCCCTCTTCATATCCGCCTCTGCCTGTCTGAAGTTTGCCTCCTGGAGTTCGAGATTCGCTCTTGCCGTTTCCCTGCGGGAAAATAACTCCGTCAACTGCCTCTGTGCGATTTCTATTTGTGTCAGGGCCTCTGAGAGTTTCGATTTCTCCGCGTTCAGGATTGATTCAGCCTCCTGAACCCTGGCATCGTAATCGGCTTCATCGATCTCGATAAGGACTTCGCCGGTCTTCACGTATTGGTTGTCCTTTACATGGATGGCCTTTACCGTTCCGCTGATCTTCGGTGCGATCACATGGATGTTTCCCTCTACGAAGGCGTCTTCAGTGGTGATATGGGTGCTTATGTACCGGACATAGAAATAAGCGGCCACTGCACCTATTACTGCCATTGCGGCAAAGATGACAAGTGCGACGAGCTTTCTCTTACGGTTTCCTTTGCTTTCCTTTACTTGGTCCACTTCCTGCTCCATTTACTTGTACACCTCCGCCAGGTATCTCCCGATCGAATAGAATACGGCTGCCTCAGATCTTTTGAAATCATATATGGATTTGAAGTAATTTGATTCCGAAACGGTGAGCAGGGTGACGGCATCGAGCACCTCAGTGGCTGTGCCGACACCTTCCGTGTAGCGTATCCTGTTTATCCTGAGGTTCTCCTCTGCCTGACCGGTCGCCCCTTCCGTCACCTTGACCCTCTCCTTCGCATTCCTCAGATCGAGGATATTCTTTTCGACCTCGAGCCTCATGTCATCCTCGATCTTCGCCTTCTGTTCCAGCAGTTGGAGTTTCTGGTGTGTCAGCTTGAGCACCTCTGCCTTTGTGCTTCCTCCCCTGAAGAGGTTCAGGGACATGCCGAATATCAATGACCAGTTTCCCTCGTGAAGCTGATAACGGTTCTCTGCAAAATCATAGGAGCCTCTCGCAAAGAACCTTGGGAAGTAGTCAGACCTCTTCGACACCTCTTCGAGATCGAGGGACCTCAGTGTCTCATTCACGATCTGGACCTCGGGCCGCTGCGAGAGGGCGCTCTCCCATGCCTTTTCTATGGTGAGATCAAGGGCATCAGAAGGGCTCTCCCCGATATCCATAACCTCTGTCTCTGCAGTCGGGGGTCTCGCGAGGATATTGTTGAGCCTCGATATGCCGAGAGACCTGAGGTTCTTCGCGGTGAGGAGCCTCTGGCGGGCGTCGGAGAGCCTCACCTCAGCCTGGAGGAGGTCGTTTCTCGTGATCATTCCCTCCCTGTAGAGATTATTCGCATCACGAAGGTGTGATGTGAGCCTCTCCACCTCCCGCTCGGCAACTATAACCGTCTTATCAGATTCGAGAATGCCGAAATAGGCGATAGTGACATCAAGGGCGACAACGTTCCTTACCCTCATGGTGTCAAGCCTCCTTGTCTCAAGGGCGGACCTGCTTGCCGCATACCGTGAGGCGTTCCCCCTGAAGTCATAGAGGGTCTGCTGGATGCTCACACTATAGGCGAAGAAGTCCTTCTGGGATGTCGGTGCAGCCTGTTGCCCAAATTGGGTCCCGATGAGCACCGCAGGCTGATTGGCAAGAAATGTCTGGCTCAGAGATGCATCGATAGTTGGGAAGAGTGCTGACCTTGCATGGAGTGTATCGGCCTCAGAGATCGACTCCTCACGTTCCGCGATCTTCACCAGCCTGTTCTGTTCAGCTGCGATCCGTATCCCCTGCGGGAGGGTGAGGACCTCTGCAGCACAGATCCACGGCGCCGTCATAAGCAAGAGCAAGAGTAACGTCATGATTCTCAACATTCCGGAATGGAATCCAGCCCTCTTTTTTTTCTTCATTGCATAGTCCCCTTTATGAAGATGTCCACAAATCCTTCGATGACTTCCCCGTTCATGGTCTTTGTCTTCTTGTTGGTGAGCATTTCCCTGCTATTAAAATAGGAGAAGAACATCCCAAGGAATGCCCTCGCACCGATTTCCGAATCAAAATCCCTGATTGCCCCCCTCTCCTGCATCCCCTTGAAATAGGAAGCAAGGGTCTTGAAGGTCTCATCGATGAAGTGGTGATAGATCTCCTTCACCTTCTCGGGATAGCGGTGCGCCTCGGCATGCATGATCCGTATCAATGCCTTCCTCTCTGACAGCCTCTCCAGGAATCTCCGTGCGATCTCGGAGAGGGCTTCCCTGTAATCCATATCCCTTAACTCCGGGAGCAGCCCTTTCAGGGTCGGCAGGAAGGAATAGGTCTTGACCACCTCCCCGAAAAGACGTTCCTTTGACAAAAAATGCCTGAAAAGCGTGACCTCCGCGACATCGGCCTCCATGGCTATTTCCTTTGTCGTCGTCCCAAGATACCCCCTCTCCGAGAAGATGCCGAGGCTCGCCTTGAGAATTCTCTCTCTCGTCCCTTTCACGCTCATGTATGTTAGTGTAGACTTACATAATAGCCGACCGGGGAGCAAAATATCAATGGGTGCTTCGTGGAGTGCTCGCTCATCCCTCCCCTGCAACACACCTGACCGCCACCATAAATCCATGCCCATGAAAGAAATCAGGTGCAGCAGGTCTTGCCGCAGGCTTTATTTCTTTATTAAATTTTAGTACCGGAAAGATATTTCCTTACACAAACTTTATCAGATATTTTGCTATACTTTGAATTGGAAAGGGGCTTTTATGGATGTTATTTATCTTTTCATGGTTGGAATCTTTTACGCTTGTTCCTTGCTTCTGGTGAAGCTCTTCGAAAAAACTTGAGGAGGTGCACATGAATGTCTTCTATTGGATCGGCGGAATCGTGACGGCAGCACTGCTCGTTTACCTTGTCATAGCGCTTCTTAAACCGGAGATGTTCTCATGACGGAAAACAACATTCTACAGATTGTTCTGTATTTTGGCGTTCTGCTGCTCCTTGCGAAACCGCTGGGAGAATACATGGCCTTGGTGTACGAGGGAAAGCCTTTCGGCCTGAACCGGGTGCTAGGGCCTGTAGAGCGCATTTTCTACAGGCTCAGCGGCATACGCCGGGATGAGGAAATGGAATGGAAAGGGTATACGCTGGCCGTGCTGCTGTTCAATGCAGCCGGTCTCCTCGCAGTCTATCTCTTACAGCGCATCCAGGGCATTTTGCCTCTGAACCCGCAAAAGTTCTCAGGCGTTTCGCCCGATTCATCGTTCAACACGGCGGTAAGTTTCGTTACGAACACCAACTGGCAGGGATACGGCGGTGAATGCACGATGAGCTACCTGACTCAGATGGCCGGACTGACGGTTCAGAATTTTGTATCAGCAGCAACCGGCATGGCCGTGCTCGTTGCCCTGATCCGCGGATTCAAGAGACGCTCCTCGAAAACCATCGGCAATTTCTGGGTCGATCTCACCCGCTCCGTACTGTACATCCTCATCCCGCTGGCGCTTATCTACTCTATGCTGCTTGTATCTCAGGGTGTGGTGCAGACCCTCAGCGAGTACAAAAACGTAGCGCTCACGCAGGCAGTCAGCTATGACACCCGGAAGCTCGACCATAAAGGAAATCCGATCAAGGATGCGAGCGGCAAACCGGTGACGGAAAAGGCCGAAATGAAGGAGCAGGTGATACCCCTCGGCCCTGCTGCTTCACAAATCGCAATCAAGCAGCTTGGCACCAACGGCGGCGGGTTTTTCAATGTGAACTCTGCCCATCCCTTCGAAAACCCGACTCCGTTTTCAAATTTCCTGGAGGTAGTGGCGATCCTGCTGATACCGGCGGCTCTCTGCATCACGTTCGGGAAGATGATCGGCGATAGGCGACAAGGACGAACCTTACTATCGGCAATGACGATTGTGCTCTTCGCACTGATGTCTTTGTGCGTATGGAGCGAACAACAGGGTAATCCGCAGTTCACCACATTGGGCATTGATCAAACGGCGAGCATGCTGCAGCCCGGCGGCAACATGGAGGGTAAGGAAGCCCGCTTCGGGGTCGCGAATTCCGCGATCTGGGCAACGGCTACCACGGCAGCCTCAAACGGTTCGGTCAATGCCATGCACGATTCCTTCACTCCTTTAGGAGGTCTCTATCCAATGTTGCTGATGCAACTGGGAGAGGTTATCTTCGGAGGGGTCGGTTCCGGACTCTACGGAATGTTGCTATTCGTTATTATTACGGTTTTCGTCGCCGGTCTGATGGTAGGCCGCACTCCGGAATATCTCGGGAAGAAAATCGAGATGTTCGAGATGAAGATGGCCGCACTCGCGATCCTGGTCGTTAATGGGTTGATCAAGGTCGGCACGGCAGTTGCGGTCTCGACGAAGGACGGTGTCGCTGGAATCTCCAATCCCGGACCTCACGGGTTTTCAGAGATACTCTATGCCTTTTCATCTTGCGCGAACAACAACGGCAGCGCCTTCGCCGGTCTCAGCGCCAACACGGTTTTCTATAACACGGCCCTCGGAATTACGATATTCATCGGCCGTTATTGTGTGATAATCCCCGTGCTGGCGATAGCCGGCTCGCTCGCAAGGAAGAAGCATGTCCCCAGAGGATTGGGGACGCTGCCGACCCATACTCCACTGTTTGTCGTGTTCCTGATCGCGGTTATACTGATTGTCGGGGCTTTGACATTTATGCCGAGCCTGGCCCTCGGGCCGATCGCCGAATACGTGATGTATGGCAGGTAACGAAATACTATTTGTGAGAAAAGCATGAGCAGAAAATCGAAAAAAAGGTCTCTCTTCGAACCGAAAATCGTACGGCGGGCATTGTGGGATTCGTTTAAAAAACTCAACCCCGCCTACCAGCTCAAGAATCCCGTCATGTTCGTGGTCGAGGTGGGGAGCATTCTCACCACCCTCCTTTTCTTCCACGCCCTTACCGGCAAGGGGGAGGCATCGCCTGCCTTTATCCTGCAAATCTCCCTTTGGCTCTGGGTTACGGTGCTCTTCGCGAACTTTGCCGAGTCCATGGCAGAAGGCCGCGGCAAGGCCCAGGCCGAGGCCCTGCGCACGACGCGTCGCGATATTATGGCAAAACGCCTCTCAAGACCGGAGCGGGGTGCCGGTGTCACCCAGGTGACTTCATCCATGCTCAGGAAAGGGGACATTGTCCTTGTGGAGGCAGGCGACATGATCCCAGGAGACGGTGAGGTGGTCGAAGGGGTTGCCTCGGTTAATGAGAGTGCCATTACCGGTGAAAGCGCCCCGGTGATCAGGGAGAGCGGCGGAGACCGGAGTGCTGTCACAGGCAGTACACTGGTGCTTTCGGATTGGATTATAGTAAGAATCACCGCCAATCCTGGAGAAGCCTTTCTCGATAGGATGATCGCAATGGTCGAAGGCGCCAAACGTCAGAAAACTCCTAATGAGATCGCACTCAACATCCTTCTGGCGGGACTGACCATTATCTTTTTACTGGTCACCGCGACCCTGCTTCCCTTCTCCATCTTCAGTGTCCAGGCCGCCGGTCAGGGCAGTCCTGTGACCATCACCGTGCTCGTAGCGCTCCTGGTCTGCCTCATCCCGACTACTATTGGCGGCCTGCTCTCGGCCATCGGCATCGCCGGCATGGACAGGATGATCCAGGCCAATGTGATCGCCATGTCGGGCCGTGCCGTAGAAGCGGCAGGCGATGTGGACGTTCTGCTTCTCGACAAAACCGGCACCATTACACTTGGCGACCGGCAGGCCACTGCGTTTCTGCCTGCTGCGGGAGTGGATGTAAAGGCCCTGGCTGATGCTGCACAACTCGCCTCGCTGGCGGATGAGACTCCCGAGGGAAGAAGCATCGTCGTACTGGCAAAGGAGAAGTACGGTCTCCGCGAGCGGGACATCCGTGGCCTCGGCGCAGTCTTTGTTCCGTTCAGCGCTCAAACCAGGATGAGCGGCGTGAATCTTGACAACCGGAGAATCCGCAAAGGCGCAGCTGACGCGATGGAAGAATATGTCCAAAAAGGAAGAGGAACATTCCCTCACGATATCCGCTCGATTGTTGATGATATCGCCCGGCAAGGGGGCACGCCGCTCGTTGTGGCTGAAGGGGGAAAAGTGCTCGGTGTCATTCAGTTAAAGGATATCGTCAAGGGCGGAATTAAAGAGCGATTTGTCGAAATGCGGAAGATGGGAATCAAGACGGTCATGATCACCGGCGACAATCCGCAGACCTCTGCAGCGGTTGCGGCTGAGGCAGGGGTGGATGATTTTCTGGCCCAGGCAACGCCTGAGACTAAGCTCAAGCTGATCCGCGAATACCAGGCAGGTGGAAGGCTCGTGGCCATGACCGGCGACGGTACGAACGACGCGCCGGCACTTGCCCAGGCAGATGTGGCCGTGGCCATGAATACAGGAACCCAGGCGGCCAAGGAAGCGGGCAATCTCGTGGACCTCGACTCAAATCCCACAAAATTGATAGAGATCGTCGAGATCGGCAAACAATTACTTATGACCCGCGGCACGCTCACGACCTTCAGCATCGCGAATGACGTGGCGAAATATTTCGCCATTCTGCCTGCGGCTTTCATTTCTATATATCCGGCACTGGGAGCGCTCAACATTATGCATCTCTCTACACCACAAAGCGCTGTGTTGTCGGCGGTGATTTTCAACGCGCTGATTATCATCTTCCTGGTTCCTTTAGCCCTGCGCGGTGTGAAATACCGCCCGCTCGGCGCGCATGTTGTGTTGCGCAATAATGCCCTGATTTATGGTGTCGGTGGGCTGATCGTGCCGTTCATCGGCATCAAGCTGATTGACATGATCATAACGGGCCTGCGCATTGTTTGAAATGGAGGAAAACATGGTGAGGACGATTCGTAATGCGTGCATGTCTCTGTTAGTGTTCACGATACTGACGGGGATTATCTACCCCCTGGTGGTGACCGGGCTTGCCCAAACGATATTTCCTGATAAGGCAAACGGCAGCATTATCACGAGAAACGGCAGACCGGTCGGTTCTGCAATGATCGGCCAGCAGTTCGACGCCCCCAAATATTTCTGGGGAAGGCCATCGGCGACGGCTCCTTATCCTTACAATGGAGGGGCATCATCGGGATCGAACTACGGTCCATATCACCCTGACCTCATGAAGGCGGTACAGGAACGGATGCAGGCCCTGCGTGATGCCGATATAGGAAGTACAGCGAAGATACCGGTAGACCTGGTCACGTCTTCCGGAAGCGGCCTCGATCCGCATATCAGCCCGGCCGCTGCAGCATATCAGGTGCAGCGGGTGGCGAGAAACCGTGGCATTGATGAGGCGAAAATCCGCACCCTCGTTGCACAGCATACCGAAGGTCGTCAGTTCGGGATACTCGGCGAGCCGAGGGTAAATGTCCTTAAATTGAATTTGGCACTCGATGAGCTCAGTCAGGAGAAAAGGAGAATGCAAAAATGATTACCGGAAAGATCGCCATTCCGCTGCTTTTGCTGACAGTAAATGCTCCTCTGACTGTGTTCGCGGTTTCTTATCCGCCAGCTCCCCTCTACCATCGTGAGTATAAGGCCGAAACGGTCATGCAGGTCGGTCATGAAGTATACCTGTTTCATAGCGGCACGAATGATATAAAGAGGAACATCCGGGACAATGACATACTTATCGTGTACAGAATAAATCCCTCTTGCGAAGTAGAAACGGTAGGGAAAATAAGGGTGATATCTCATATCGGAGAAACGTACCTGAGGGGTGAGGTCGTCGAAGGAGAAGTCAGGCCGGATGACATCGCGAAAAAGGGAGATATTTCATGCCTCATAATCTCTGCGGGTATGTGTAGATAATGATTCATTTGCTTGCGTTTCTGAAAAGTGCGAAAATACGGATACGCATGGTGATAAAGCATGGAAGAACGACGCCCGAGTCCTGATCTGCTGCTCAGACAGGTGCAGAAAGAGGAAGAGCGCAAACACGAGGGCAGGCTCAAGTTATTCTTCGGGGCATCCCCCGGAGTCGGGAAGACCTATGCGATGCTTGAGGCTGCCCGTCAGAAGCATGAAGAGGGCGTCGACGTGGTAGTGGGACTTGTGGAGACCCACGGACGACCTGAGACAGAGGCGCTTCTTGAGGGACTCGAAACGATCCCTCGCCTGCTGATCGAATACCGGGGTACGACACTGAAGGAATTCGGCCTCGATGCGGCACTTGCACGCAAACCCGAGATAGTCCTGGTCGATGAACTGGCGCATACAAACGCTCCGGGGGTACGCCACAAGAAGCGCTGGCAGGATGTCTTCGAACTGCTCGCTGCCGGGATTAATGTGTATACGACCCTGAATGTACAGCACCTGGAAAGTCTCAATGATGTGGTTTCTCAGATAACCGGTATCGTAGTTAAAGAGACCCTGCCCGATTCAGTGCTCGACAGGGCCGATGAGATAGAGCTTATCGATCTGCCTCCTGAAGATCTTTTGCAGAGACTCAGAGAGGGCAAGATTTACGTGGCTGAATTAGCGGAACGGGCGAGAGAGAGTTTTTTTAGGAAGGGGAACTTGCTCGCACTTCGCGAGCTGGCCCTGCGTCGTACTGCGGAGCGCGTGGATGCCCAGATGCAGAGCTACCGTATCGATAAAGGCGTCAGGGCGGTCTGGCCTGCAGGAGAGCGGATAATGGTCTGCGTCGGGCCGAATCCGCGTTCGATCCGCTTGATCCGCGCAGCAAAATGCATGGCTGCAAGCCTGAAGGCCGACTGGATCGCCTTGAATGTCGAAGCCCCTTCGACGGTGAAACCATCAGAAGACGACCTCCGCCGCCTTGCAGAACATATGCGCCTTGCCGAGAGCCTCGGTGCGGAAACGGCAACACTCTCGGGCCACAAGGCAAGCGAGGAAATACTGAACTATGCCCATTACCGTAACGTCACCAAGATCATTATCGGCAAACCGACTCATCCAAGGTGGAAGGACAAAATCTTCGGCTCTCCGCTTGATGAGGTCGTGAGAGGCAGCGGCGACATCGATGTCTATGTCATCACGGGCGACACAGGTGAGCCTATACCGCGACCGGTCGTCAGGGTTACACGGCAAGGATCAACCCTGAGAGAATGGCTTCTGAGTCTTGCCATGGTTGCTGCCTGCACTACGTTTACTGCCCTCATGCGTCCATACTTCACCCTTGTGGATGTGGCAATGGTGTATCTGCTCGGCATCATGCTCATAGCAAGCCGGATGGGCAAATGGCCTTCCTTCCTGGCGACACTTTTCATTGTTGTATCATTTGATTTCTTTTTTGTGCCGCCTTTCTACACCTTTTCGGTCTATGATGTACGGTACTTTCTCACTTTTTTCGTCATGTTCACAGTGGCATTTATTATCAGCAGGCTGACTATCCGGGTACGCGAGCAGGCGAATGCAGCAAGGCTTCGTGAAAGGAAAATCTCCGCCCTTTACAGCCTGAGCCGTGAACTTGTACATGAACAGGGTATCGATCGGCTTTGCACTACCTCGATTAAGCATATAGGGGAAGTCTTTCTAAGCCGCGTCGTAATCCTGCTTCCCGATAAAAAAGGTAATCTGAAGGTGCCTGTTACGACCCCTGAAACCTTTGCCCTCGATGAGAGGGAATCAAGCGTTGCACAGTGGGTTTTCGACCACCGTCAAAGGGCGGGCATCGGTACCGACACACTTCCAGGAACCATGGCGCTGTATCTCCCTCTCTTTACCTCATCCCGCACAGTAGGCGTACTAGGTATCTTACCCGGTTCCTCTTCCGCCCTTTTTGATCAGGAACAGCTTCATATCCTCGAAAGCTTTGCAAACCAGACAGCAGTGGCCCTTGAGAGGGCCTTTCTCGCCGAGGAGACACAGCAGGCCATCCTGAAGGCGGAGACAGAAGCCCTGCGTAATACCCTCCTCAGTTCCGTTTCTCACGATTTGCGCACTCCCCTGGCTGCAATCACCGGCGCGGCGACCACGCTCCTTCAGCGTGACATTCCCCTCGATCAGGGAGGGCGTCAGGAACTCATACAGACCATATACGAGGAGGCTGAGCATCTTAACCAGATCATTCGTAATGTCCTCGACATGACCCGCCTTGAGTCAGGGGCGATAACCGTAAAGAAGGAGTGGCAGTCCCTTGAGGAGATTGTGGGAGTGGTGCTGGAGCGTCTCTCGGGCAAGCTCGGAAGCCGTCCTCTCTCGGTCAACATACCTGAGGATTTGCCGATCATCCCCTTTGATCCGCTTCTTATCGAGCAGGTCCTGATGAATCTTTTCGACAATGCCGTCAAGTACACTCCGCAGGAGGATACGTCACTGGAATTTTCGGCAGCCGTCAAGGAAGACGTGGTGGTGGTCGAGCTTGCAGATCATGGACCCGGCATCCCTCACGGTGATGAGGAGAAGATATTCGAGAAATTCGTACGTGGCAGAGCCGCGTACGGCGGAATGGGACTCGGACTTACCATCTGCCGGGCGATCATCTCAGCACACGGAGGTCGCATATGGGCGAAAAACCGACCTGGCGGTGGCGCTGTCTTCCGGTTTACGCTGCCTCTCGGTAGTCAACTCCCGCTGTTGGAACCGGAGACTGAGAATCAATAATGGCATGCGACGAAGGCTTGCTTCTCCTGATAGAGGACGAATCACAGATGCGGCGATTCCTGCGGGTCACGTTACAGGGCCACGGGTATCGTCTAGTCGAGGCAGGCACCGGCAAGGAAGGACTAATGCAGGCTGCAACACGAAATCCAGATTTGATTTTGCTGGATCTTGGTCTTCCGGATATTGACGGTTTGGAAGTGACTCAGAGAATACGCGAATGGAGCGAAGTGCCTATCATCGTGCTATCCGCACGCGAGCAGGAGCAGGATAAGATCAAGGCCCTTGACGCCGGTGCGGATGATTATCTGACAAAGCCCTTCGGTGCAGGCGAGCTTCTCGCGCGTATACGTGTTGCCATGCGCCACACAGCAATGCGGAAAACGGGACAGACGGAGTCTGTGTTCATCATAGGCAACGTACGGGTTGACCTGGCAAAACGACAGGTGTTTTTAGATGATACCGAAATACACCTCACGCCTATAGAATATAAGCTCCTTTCTACGCTGATCAAATATGCCGGAAAGGTTGTCACACATACACAGCTTCTGAAGGAAGTCTGGGGAGCTGCGTATGCGAACGAGACCCAGTATCTTCGAGTCTACATGGCACAGTTGCGCCGAAAACTTGAGACAGACCCTGCCAGGCCCCATTTCCTGAAGAATGAACCCGGCGTCGGTTACAGGCTCAAGCTTACAGAGAAATCTCGTCCTGACGCTGCGCTATGAAGGCATATATTGGGGATTTCTTCTCATCCCTTTTCCTTTGCCTCGTCCCAGAACGCGTCCATCTCTTCGAGGGTCATTTCAGAGAGCACCCTGCCAGACTCAGAAGCCTTCATCTCGATGTACCGGAACCGGGAGATGAATTTGCTGATCGTCTTCTTCAGGGCCTCCTCGGGACTCACACCGACGAACCGCGAGATATTCACAAGGACGAAGAAGATATCCCCGAGTTCATCCTCTATTCCCTTCTGATCCTGGCAGGCAAGGGCAGTCCTGAATTCAGCCATCTCTTCATCCAGTTTAACGAGTACGTCTTCTGCGCGTCTCCAGTCAAAACCAACCCTCGATGCCCTTGACTGGATCCTGTGTGCCTTGAGGAGAGCCGGGAGTTCCTTGGGTATGCCTTCCAGGATCGAATCCCTGTTCTTCCCCTCTTCCCTTTTTCTCTCTTCCCATTGCGTGAGAACCTCCCCTGAAGTACTATATTCAACACCTTTGAAGACATGGGGGTGCCTCCCGACCATCTTTCTCCCAATACCATCGATCACATCGTAGACGTCAAAATCTCCCCGTTCTCTGGCGATCTGGCAGTGGAAGAGCATCTGAAAGAGGAGGTCCCCGAGTTCCTCCTTGATCTTTTCAGGATCTCCTTCATCGATCGCATCGAGAACCTCATAAGTCTCTTCGACCAAATAGGGTTTGAGGGATTCCCTCGTCTGTTCCTTGTCCCAGGGACATCCCTTCTCTCCCCGAAGCGTTGCCATAATCTCAACGAGCCGCTCGAAATTACCCTGTGCCATGGTTGCGAGAGATATTATAAAGGCTTTGAGGGATGTCTGCCATATCCTTTTTGAAATAGACAGGATAACATCCTGAAAGGCATACTACCTCACCTCGAGAAACGCACAGGTGAGATACCCGGTCTCCGGCATAGAGAGCAATACCGGGTGGTCTTTCGCCTGGGAACGCACTTCTATCAGCCTTGCCTGCCTCCCTGCGTCTCTCGCTGCAGACCTCACGATATCAATGAACATCACCCTGTCAATGTGGTAAGAGCAGGATGAGGTGGCAAGGAGGCCGCCCTTTTTCAGAAGACCTGTCGCAAGGGAATTGATCTCCCTGTATCCCTTCATGCCTTCTTTCACCTTCACTTTGCTCTTCACAAAAGCGGGGGGATCGAGGACAATGAAATCGTACCGTCTCCCCTCAGCTCCCTCTCTCTCCAGAAATCGAAGGACATTAGCCTTCTCGAAGCTACACCTCCCTGAGAGATTATTCATTGCAGCATTCCTCCCGGCCTGAGCGATCGCGTAGTCTGAGTCGTCGATCCCTCTCACACAGGCCCCCGATTCCGCCAGACGGATACCCCATGCCCCGGTGTAACAGAAGAGATCAAGCCCTTCACCCCCTGTAACAAGTGTCGTGAAGGCACTTCTGTTCTCCCTCTGGTCAAGGAAAAAGCCTGTTTTCTGGCCCCTCAGGGGATCGACCTCAAAAAAGAGCGATCCCTCCCGTATCACCGGGAGTGTGTCAAGGGAGCCTTTGATTACTTTTTTCTCCAATTGGAGCCCTTCGAGAAGACGCACCGTACTGTCATTCCTCAGAACGATCGTTGAAGGCGAAAAGATCTCATCGAGCACCTCCATGACTGCTTCCGACATACTCTCCATACCCAGGGTGAGGAACTGCAGCGAGAGGCAACTGCCATATCTGTCTACTATGAGTCCGGGGATATAATCTCCTTCACTATTGACGACCCGGAAGGAGTCAGTCTCCCCCGGAAATCGCCTCCTGTACTCTAAGGCATCGAGGATCCTTCTCTTTATGAAGTTATGGTTTATCTCTTCCCTCTCTCTCGTGAGAATCCTCACCGCGATGAGAGAATGGGGGTTGATATACCCTATACCTAAAAAATGCTCCCTTTTGTCCCTCAGTTCAACTATTGAACCAGGCTCATACCCTTTCAGACTCGTTGCGAGTTCATTAGAGAAGACCCAGAGATGTCCTGTGAGCACCCTGGATGTTCGATTGAGATAGACCACGTCCATGAGTACAATGATGGTACAAAGCCACAGAAATTGCAAATCATTCGTTGATGGTTTTTTGTTTGATGCAGGAACGTTATCGTCCAGATTCCCGGGCTCCTTGTGAAGCACATGACGGAAGAGAAAAAGTGCTTGGCTCGGCTTCCAGTCAATAAACCCGGCTCCGAGTGACCTTTCCTTTGTCCAACAAGAACCTTCCCCCCAATGGCAGGTCGGTTAGGTGTTGACAAGATGACGCGTTACACGTATAGTACACGTATAAGGAGGTGCATGATGCAGAAGAAACTGACCATTACCATTGATGAAGAAGTCTATGAGGGGCTGCATAAGACAATTGGCCCGCGCAAAATAAGCAAGTTCGTGCAGGAGTTGGTCCGACCGCATGTCGTGCGTCCCAACCTCGACTCGGCTTACGCCGACATGGCAAAAGACAAGAAAAGAGAGAAGGAGGCCATGGAGTGGGCTGAGGCAACCTTCAAAGACGTTGCCCATGAAACGGCTTGAGGTATGGTGGGTCAACTTCGACTCCTCCATTGGTGGGGAGATTAAGAAGAAGCGCCCTGCGGTAATTGTAAGTAATGACGCTTCGAATCGGTTCCTTAACCGCGTTCAGGTTGTCCCCTTAACCAGTAACGTGGATCGCCTTCACCCCAGCGAAGCAGTAGTCGTCTTTCAAGGAAGAGAAAGCAAGGCCATGGCGGATCAGTTGGCAACGGTGAGCAAACAGAGACTCTTCCGACGAGCCGGCATTCTCTCACAAGACGATATGCACAAGGTCGAGGAGGCCATAAAGGTGCAGCTGGATATCCATTAGGAATTGGCCACCAAATCGATCCAACTGACCTCGTAGACTCGGCGGCAGGACCATGTTCATTTCATAGCAGTGCCAGTGGAAGAAGGTTCAATGATGAAGAAATGCTGATTCAGGAGATTCGGCAGGGCATAAGGAGCGGCCATGCGGCGACGAGAGTTTCGTAATGAGCATAGAAAACAGACTCAGCAGGAAACTCGCTGACTTGTCCAGATGCAGGCCACAAAAAACATTCTAAATAATCGCTGTACCTTATTATTTTTCTTCTTTGGCCTGCCCGTATTATTTTCTTCTTTCCTGGCGAGGAAGGAATGGGGCTCTAACTTCAGCTCGACTGCTGCATCTGCGATCCTCGATCGTCTCAGTTTAAATTGAAGGTTCATCACTTTCGAAGGGAGGAACAGAAAGTGCATGGGCACTCTCGGAAACGGGTGAATGAGCCATCCGTTTGGTGCAGCAAATCCGTCGGGGTGTTCTGCGCCGTGACAGTCGAGGACCGCGGCTGTTAAAGTCACGCCACAGAGTCTCATGTAGGCGATACCGAAACGTGACCCAAACATCGATATTTGGGACGGGCCTAAATCTGGGATAAGGACGCACCACTGCTTTGACTTTCCGGCTGTAAGGACGTGCGGAAGGAAAGACAAACGATTTATCCTGTGTCGTTAAAGTCTGCTTTGATTTGTGCTTTTTGAGTAATCGATAGGATTCCTATCAAGGAAGGAGACATCTGCATTCAAAGAGAGAGACCGCAGAAATGGCTGGAGAAATCAGTCCATCTGGTGTAAAAGAATATTGAAAATGACTTATGGAAGACAGAAGGTTATTAAAGGTCCGATCCGGGAAAACCCTTACCCAAATTGGAATTCTTGAAAAGGACATCTCAAAAAGGAAAACATGGGTTTCTGAATACAGTTCAAATAACAAGTAAGTGATGGGAGATAATGAAGAATTTATTCTAACAAGACACGCTACGGATGAGGAGGATCCGCAGCGCATTATGTGTATAGTAGCCTAGAAATTAACGCAATTGTGTTTATGCCGCTAAATTGGGGTTTAAGAACAATTGTTTTTATACACTCGTTACCAGCAATTTCATGGAAAGAAGAGAAAATATTAAATTGGTTAATCAGCGGAATGCAACAAGCTCCTAACAGCCTTAGCCAGATGTTCTATTTTGATAAAAAAGGAAATAAATTTATGGATATAAGAAATATTGCAATTATTGCACATGTCGATCATGGAAAAACAACTACGGTCGATAGAATACTGCATCAGGTGAAATTGTTCAGGGATAATCAGGAAGTGCAGGATTTGATTCTGGATTCAAATGACCTGGAACGGGAAAGAGGGATAACCATTTTATCCAAGAATGTATCAGTAAGATATAAAGGAACAAAACTAAATATTATTGATACTCCCGGCCACTCAGATTTTGGAGGAGAAGTAGAGCGCGTTTTAAATATGGCTGACGGGGTGCTGTTACTTGTTGATGCTTCTGAAGGACCTATGCCACAAACACGATTTGTTTTGCAAAAAGCATTAGAGCTGGGTTTAAAACCTATAGTTGTAATCAATAAGGTTGATAAACCAAATTGTAATCCGGAAGAGGTAAATGAACTTGTTTTTGAACTGATGTTTTCTCTTGACGCTACAGAAGAACAACTGAATTTTCCAACTGTTTACGGTTCTTCAAAACAGGGATGGATGGGAGCCGACTGGAAAACACCAACTAATGATGTTGCCTATTTGTTAGATACTGTTATTGAGTATTTTGATCCACCAAAAGATAACCCCGGAACTCTGCAATTACAGATTAGTTCATTGGATTACTCGTCATATACAGGGAGAATTGCTGTAGGAAGAATACATAGAGGAAGTGTTAAAATGGGTGATCAGGTTTCTATTGTTCAAAGAAATGGTCTGATAAATAAATCAGTAATCAAAGAACTTTATCTTTTTGAAGGACTGGGAAAAGAAAAAACCAAAGAAGAAGTTAGATCCGGTGAAATAGTAGCCATAATGGGACTTGAAAACTTTGACATTGGAGATACCATTGCCGATTTTGAAGAACCTGAAGCATTAAAATCAATCTCTATAGATGAACCTACCATGAGTATGCTTTTC
>Ga0315295_10000737_pt1 | contig 27920 bp, 20 predicted proteins | sample YL17G14_0_MG_FD_204453 | JGI IMG/M metagenome (GOLD analysis project Ga0315295, IMG submission 204453) | Sediment microbial communities from Yellowstone Lake, YNP, Wyoming, USA - YL17G14_0 | ecosystem: Environmental > Aquatic > Freshwater > Lake > Sediment | place: USA: Wyoming | collected... | reverse complement strand
AGAGCAGGGCGCCGTGGGTGGCGTAAAAGCCCGACAGAGACCGGGCGAGGTACTCGACGACGGGCCCGGCGGGCAGGGGTCCCAGGCTGAGGCGGCGGTGGACGGCGTCCATCCAGGGCAGAGGCATGAAGGCGCAGGGCAAGGCCAGCAGCGCCGCCGAGCCGGTCGCGCGCAGAACCCATACCAGCAGACGTTCGGCGGTCCAAGTCATGTCGGCAGCCTCCCGGCGGGGCGGTTCGTTCTATACGGCGTCGCTGTAGCGGAGGGGGCCGGCGGCGGGTCCGGCATACTCCGCATAGGTTTTCTCGGTTTCCCATACACGGACGCGGGCGAGTTGGACGTCGGGGAGCCGGCCGTCGAGCAGTTCCCAGAAGACTTGAGCCATGTTCTCGACGGTGGGGATGAGGCGTGCGAATTCGGGGGTGTCTTCATTAAGGTTCTTGTGATCGAAGCGCTCGAGGACCTCCTGCCGGACGAGGCGGTCGGCGGCCTGCAGGTCGAGCACCTGCCCGGTCTGAGCGCGGGTTTTCCCCCGCCAGGTCACGTGCAGCAGGTAATTGTGGCCGTGGCCGCGGGGATTGCTGCACTGGCCGAACACCTTGAAGTTGCGTTGCTCATCCCAATCGGGATTGCAGAGCCGGTGCGAGGCCGCCAGTTCATACTGCCGCGTGATTTCGATCATGGGTTGGCCCTCGGGGCGGGGTAGGTAGGCGATGCGAACGGTCGGGGCCAGGTCGAGTTGCACCCGCCGCACGGGAAAGGTGGGGAAACTCGCCCGCAGCACCTCGACGGCCCAGGTAAGCACGTCCTCTACGTGGCGGATGGGCAGGCCCTGGTCGGCGACGGTCTGAATGGCCGCGTCGATCTGCGAGACGTTGACCAACAGGCCGGTGGTTCGGTCGGGTTCGCCTTGCAGGGTCGCCCAAAGCCGCAAGGCAGTCAGTCCCAGTTCGGCGCGGGGGAGTCGGCCCGCGCGCAGCCGCCCCGTGGCTGCTTCGTACACCAGATCAATCCCGCGGGTCAGACGCACCATGGCAGCCGCCTCGCTCAAGAACACCATGCCTGTCACCCCGAGGTGAGATTGTATCGCCAGGGGGCGTGTCTTGGCAATCACGCTGCGCCCTGGGGGCTGCGGCGTACGGGTTGTCAGCCGAGGCGGCGTGCTCGTCAGAGCGCGTCGGAACGGGGCCGTCGCGCGGGCAGTGGTTGGAGGTCCAGTTCGAGGGCGCCGGGGCGGAGGCGGAGGGCGAGGAGTTGGGCGTGCTTGTCCTCGACGGCGCGGAAGCGGGCGTTGAGGGTGACTTGGCGGTGGCGGATAAGGTCGGCGAGGAGGCTGGAAGCGGCGGCGAGGAGCTCGGCGGGGCCGTCGTTGCGGGCGGCTGGGGAGGGGCTGGAATGGTCGGGCTGGGGCGGGGGGAGGGCGTCGGCTAGTTCCCGTAGGAGGCGGTCGAGGACGTGCTGGGGCAAAGAAACGGCGCCGGCGCGCACGGAGTCGAGCACGACGTGCAGGCGACCCTGCGGGTCCACGGAGGGAGCGAGGCAGACGATGAGGACGAGGGGTCTGCCTTCGAGGGCGACCTGGCCCATCAGCAGGATGCGATCGCGTTCAAAGGCGATCTGCGGCTGGCGGAGGCGGTGCATGAAGGCGGGGAAGTAGTGCTGGAGGCGGAGTTGGGTGTCGTCGAGCACGAGGAGGTTATTGAGCAGTTGCTCGTCGAAGGCGATGGTAAAAGGTTCGAGGCGGTGGGTGTTATTGTAGAACTCGGAGGCTTTCAGGTCGGCCAGGTGGCTGACGAAGCGTTGTTCCTCGGGGTTGAGGGTGCGGGGTTGGTAGCGTGCGGGCCGATGCGTGAGCAGCAGCCCAAGGCCGGCGGCGCCCAGGAGCAGCAAGACCCACGGCGCCAGGAGCAGCGCGGCGGGTCGCCGCCACCACTGGCGGCGGAGGCGTCCGGGGTGGGCGGGGATGGGGGCGTTGGGTTGATCGTTTCGCACGAGCGTCACGCGGGTCAGTCCTCGGCCAGGACCGATAACCTGGCGGGTCGCCTAGTGGGCGGGCGCGGCGGCGGCCCTGACCGCTACAAACGCACCGCTGGGGGGTGGGCGCGGCCGGCGGCGCGTGGGCGATCGCGGGATTGATCTTACCCGCGAGCGGGCAGTTGTGCTATCATTATGGTAGAGGTGGAAGGCGGCTGAGCCGGGCCGGCTGACAGTGAAGCGGCGAGGCGAGGCGCCTCGCGGGGGCGACTGGGCCGCAGGAACGGGCGCGGCGCGAGGGACGCATGACGGAGCAGCGGCACGATTACCGGAGGGTTTTGCAGCTCTCGGGGTCGGTTACGGCCGAGCGGCTGGAGAGGGCCTACCGTGCGAGCAGGGCGCGGTATGAGCGGCTGACGGCGCGCGGGCCGCTACGGTACTACCGTGGCGCGCTGTTGGAGGATGCGGAGGAGGCGTATCGGCGGTTGCGGGCGGGCGGGCCGGCCGTGGTGGGGGGCGAGTTGTTGGGGTTGTCCAGTCGGACCGTGGAGCACCTGCGGCGGGCGGCGGCGAGGCCGTCGCTGGTGAACACCGAGGGGGTATCATCGCGGACGGCGCCGGCTGAGATTGAAGACGACTTTTGCCGCGAGGTGCTCTACCGTCTGGAGGGCGATTTGCTGCGGTACAGCAGCCGACAGGAACTGCTGGGATTGGCGGCGGGATGGGGGATAGGGGCATTTCGGGCGAACTTTCTGATGGCGCAGATTGTGGAGTCGGTGCGTCAGCACGGGCTGTATCGGCCGAGCACGGCGGAGCGACGGGCGCGGTCGGCAGCGGCGGCGGGATGGCGTCGCGGCGGGGCGATTTTGCTGCTGGCGGCGGTGCTGGCGGCCGTGGCGGACGTGCTGGCGATCCGCTGGTTGGGGCGGTAGGGGGCCGAGGGCGGCGGCGAGGCGGCGAGTGGGGCGGAGAGCGAGCGATGTTGGCCAAGCGGATCATTCCTTGCCTGGACGTGGATAGGGGCCGGGTGGTCAAGGGCGTGAAGTTTTTTGATCACGTGGATGCCGGCTCGGTGGCGGATTGCGCCCAGCGGTACGAGCAAGAGGGTGCGGACGAGTTGGTGTTTTACGACATTACGGCCAGCCACGAGCAGCGCGAGCTGACGCGGGAGGTGCTGCGGGAGGCGAGCGAGCGAGTGTTCATGCCGCTGACGGTGGGCGGGGGCATTCGGACCTTGGAGGATATTCGGCTGCTGCTCAACAGTGGGGCGGACAAGGTTTCGATCAACACGGCGGCGGCGGCGGATCGGTCGCTCATCAAGAAGGCGGCGCTGCGGTTCGGCAGCCAGTGCATCGTGCTGGCGATCGACGCGAATCGGGTGCAGCGGGCGGGGCGGGAGTTTTGGGAGGTGTACGTCAACGGCGGGCGGACGGCGACGGGGATCGAGGTGATGGGGTGGGTGCGGAAGGGGCAGGCGGACGGGGCGGGTGAGATCGTGCTGAACGTGATGAACGCGGATGGAACCAAGGCGGGGTATGACTTGGAGATGACGGCGGCGGTGAGCGAGGCCGTGGGGATTCCGGTGGTGGCCTCGGGCGGGGCGGGGACGCCGGAGGACATGTACGCCGTGCTGACGGCCGGCCGGGCCGCGGCGGCGCTGGCGGCGAGCGTGTTCCATTTCCAGACGTACACTATCCAGCAGGTCAAGCGGCACCTGCACGAACGGGGCGTGCCGGTGCGGTATCAGGCCGGCGACGAGGAGGGCGTCTGAGACAGACGCCCCGCACGGGCGGCGACCTCGTTGCCCGGCAAGGGGCGGGCAACGGCTTTCTACGGCAGGGGGGTTTGGAAGCGGTAGGTTCCGGAAGCGATATCGAGGACGGTTTCGCCGGGGCGGGAGTCGATTAGTTTGACGCCGGGGGCTTGGGCGAGGGGTTTGCCGGATTCGCGGACGGCGGCGGGGTTTGGGGCGGGGAGATAGACGGTGGCGGCGGCGTTGGCGGGGATGGAGACGTCCAGGGTGAATAGTTGTTTGCGGAGGCGCCAGCGGGAGCGGATTTCGCCGCGGGGGGAGCGGTAGGCGGCCTGGGCGTGGGTGAGGCGGCCGCCGGGCTGGGGGCGAATGATGATTTTCTTGTAGCCGGGCGCGGCGGATTGGATGCCGGCGACGTTCTCGAAGATCCACTGGCCGACGGCGCCGAAGGAGTAGTGGGCGAAGGAGTTCATGCCCGGGTCCTGGAAGCCCTGGTCGGGGGTCCAGCCGTCCCAGCGTTCCCAGATGCTGGTGGCGCCGTGCTTAATGGAGAAGCCCCAGGAGGGGAAGGTGTCGTTGTGCAGCAACCGAGAAGCGACGTCGTTGCGGCCGATTTTGGCCAGGACGAGCATGAGGTCCTTGGTGCCGAGGAAGCCGGTGGAGAGGCGTCCGTCGCGGCTTTGGATTTTTTCGATGAGGCGGTCGGCGGCGAGCCGTTGTTGGTCGTGGTCGAGGAGGTCATAGGCCAGGGCGAGGACATAGGCGGCCTGGGTATCGCCGGCGATGCAGCCCTGGTCGTCCACATAGGCGCGGTTGAAGGCGGTCTTGATCCGCCGGCAGAGGTCGTCCAGTTCGCGGGCGTCGTCGGTCTTGCCGAGGAGGCGGGCGGCCTGGGCGGTCAGATGGGTGCTGTGGGCGAAGTAGGCCAGATAGATCACGTCCTTGGGGGTGTCGGCGCTGATGTTCAGCCAATCGCCGAAGCAGTGGTATTTTGGGGGCGGGAGCAGGTCGGGCGTGCTGCGGTCGCGGCAGAAGGCGATGAAGTGTTTCATGGCGTCATAGTGGCGCTCGAGGAGCTGTCGGTCGCCGTAGACCTGGTAGATAGTCCAGGGGCAGATGACGCCGGCGTCGGCCCAGCCGGGTCCGCCGTCGGCGCCGGCGACTTTGAGGGGGGCGACGCAGGGGAACTGGCCGTCGGCGCGCTGGGCGTCGGTGAGGTCGGTGAGCCACTTGGAGAAGAAGGCCTGGACGTCGGCGTTGAGACAGGCCGTGGCGACATAGACCTGGGCGTCGCCGGTCCAGCCGAGGCGTTCGTCGCGTTGGGGGCAGTCGGTGGGGATGTCGATGAAATTGGCCCGCTGGGTCCAGACGATATTGCGGTACAGTCGATTGATCATGTCGTCCGAGCAGGAGAACTGCCCGGCCACGGGGGTGTCGCTGCTGAGGGCCAGGCCGGTGATGAGGTCGAGGCCGGGCTTTTTCGTCAGGCCGGTGACTTCGACGTACTGGAAGCCGTGAAACGTGAAGCACGGCTGCCAAGTCTCCCGCCCGATGCCCTTGCAGATGTAGGCGTCGGTGGTGCGGGCCGTGCGGAGGTTCTCGGTGTAGATAGTTCCGTCGGCGTTGAGCCGTTCGGCGAAGCGCAGCACGATCTTGCGGCCCTTGGCTTCCTGCACGCTCAGGCGAACGACCCCGGCGAAGTTCTGCCCCATGTCAAGAACGTAGCGCCCGAGCGCCGGCTCGCTGACGCTGACGGGCTTGACGGTGGCCCACTCCACGACGGGTTGATTCACGGCGGCCTGCACTACCGGGCTCATTTCCGCGCCCACGTGCACCGCCGACCAGCGGCCGTCGGCGAAGCCCGCCCGCGCCCAGCCCGGCATCTCAAGCCGCCCGTCATAGGTCTCGCCCATGAGGAAGTCCGCCTCGAGAATAGGCCCCACCGTCGCCTTCCAGCTTTCGTCGGTAGTGACGACCTGGGTACTGCCGTCGGCATACTCCACGTACAACTGCGCCATCAGCCGCGGCTTCGACCCATAGTGGTTTCGTTCGCGCAGATACCCGATGTATCCCGCGTACCACCCGTCAGCCAAGATGGCCCCCAGGGCATTGTTGCCTTGGCGGAGCTGGTCGGTCACGTCATACGTGCGGTAGTACACGCGTTTGCTGTAATCGGTCCAGCCGGGGCTGAAATAGTCGTCGCCCACCCGCCGGCCGTTCAGGTGCATCTGGTAGATACCCAGCGCCGTCGCGTGCAGCCAGGCCTTGCGGACCGGCTTGCCCACGGTGAACTCCCGCCGCAGATACTTGGGCGGCGGCACAAAGTAACGGTCCACCTTCATCTGCCCCCACGGCGCGCACCCATAGGGCCCGACCTCTCGCGCCCGCTGCCAGGCGGAGGCGTCAAAACCGGGCTTCTGCCAGCCCTGGGCGTTCTTATCCGTGGCCAGCCAGGCGGCGTCGGAGACGATCGTTTGCGACGTGCCGTCCGCAAACGTCAGCACCAGCCCGCAGATCACCCCGGCTGACCCCGGCGCCGGATTCGTCGCCGATACCGCCAGCACGTTCGTCCCCGGCCGGAGGTTCTCCGTGACGACAAACTCCTTGGGTCCGCTCCAGCCGTGGTCCGTCGCCACGTTCAGGCCGTTGATATAGAGCACCATCCGGTTGCCCGCCCGCACCACGCAGCGCGCGTCCTTCAACATCCGGTCCGCCGGGATTTCCACCGTCCGCCGGAACCACCGCGGCCCCGCCGCGATGCTGCCGGGGTCCGACCAGTCGCCCAGCCAGAGCCACTTGGCCGTCTCTAATTCGCGCGCACGCGGATCGGGCGTGGGTTCGTCCAGGCCGATCCACTGCGCCTGCCACTCGCCCGGCGTCCGCAGGCCCATGGACCACCAGGCTGGGCCGCTCCAAGAGGAGGGTTTGCCGTCGGCGTCCCAGACGCGGACCTTCCAATAGCAGGTCTGGTGTGCAGGCAGGGGTTGGCCGGCATAGGCTACTCCGGTGGTTTCGTCGGAGGCGACCTTGCCGCTATCCCAAATGTTGGGGCGGTTGGCTTTCAGGGCCTTTGCACTGGAGGCGACGAGGACCTGGTAGGCCGTTTGTCTTTGGCCGCGGCGGTCCGATTCGACGATCCAGCTCAGGCGCGGTCGGGGCGTGTCGAGGCCGAGCGGGTTGACGCGGTACTCGCAGCGGAGGTAGGTCGGGTGCAGTTGTCCGCCGCCGCCCAGCCAGGGGAATCCTGCGGCGGCAGCGGTCCGGCCGCCGAAAGATGCGCATACCCCCACCAGCATTCCGGACAGTTTCCAGGCAGTCCACCGAGTCAGGCGAATGCACCTCATGGTTAATAAGTCCTCCGCGGGTCGTGGCGTCCGCCGGCGGGCCGCTGCGCGAGGGCGGGCGTCAGAAGGTTACGTCTTGGCTGCGGTCGAATCCGCCGAACTGGAGGCGGAAGGTCGCCGAGCCGGCCAGCCAGTTGAGGTTGGTGTTTTTGAGCGTCAGGCGGAAGGTGCACTTGTCGAAGTCAAACAGGGCGGTGGCGCTGGAGACATCGATGGCGGCGGCTTTCTTGTGGGCCAGGTACTGCGCGGCGCCCTGGGCGGTGAAGGCGGCGGCGGGAATGGTATAAGGTTCTTGACTGCCCCAGGTGATGGCCAAGCCGGCGGCGGCCAGGGCGGCGGCGTCCTGAGGGTGGGCCAGGGCGATGCGGCCAGTGAGGCTCAGATGGGCGACTTTGCCGCCGCTGCTCTGGGTGGCCTGGGCCCGGTCCACCGCCAAGGCATCGGCAGAGCCGATGAGGAGCTGCATGGGCACGGGCTGATTGCCGTTGGCGATGCTTTCGCCGACGGTGACGTAGCTGTACCACTGTCCGGCTGCGAGCGCGACGGGCACGGGGGCGGTCAGGCCCGTGAGGTCCAGCGCCTTGATCTGCATCTTGAACGTCTGCTTGTCCAGGTCAAAGGTCGCCGTCACCCCGGCGGCGTTGTCGGCGAAGGTGTATTTGGCCGTCTTGCCGGCCTGCCGGAAGTCCTCGCGGAAGAGGATGCCGCCCTGGGGCCCGATGCGCAGCGCGATGCTGTCCGCCGCCAGGAATTGCGCAGGCGTCAGGTCGAGCGCGCCCGAGAGCAGGAGGGCGTCCTGTTCGGCCGCGCGGGTCTGGCCGGCCTTGACGGTGAGTTTGGTGACGAGGAGCTGGCCGGTCGGTTCGCTTTCGTACGCCCCCATGTCCACGCTGGCGCCGAGGACACGGTCGTTGGCCGCAATGTCGGTTTCGTCGGGCTGCACGGCGGCGCCGTCGCCGGTGTCCTGGCAGGGCGAGCCGGGCAGAACGTAGCAGCAGCCGGGCATCCATTCGTCGTCGGCCGGGTCGGGGGCGCCCTGGTCTTCCCATTCCCCGGCGGCCAGGAATTGCGGGTCGGCGTCGGCGTTGCCGGCGCCCCAGGTCAGGGTGCAGCCGCCGGGCACAGACACGGCGGTCTGGCCGTCTTCCAAGTCGCTGTAGCTGACTTGGGCCGAGGCGCTCGAGTTCAAGGCCAACTGCTGCCCCGCGCCGTCGGCAACGTTGTCCCAGAGGATGCAGTTCGTCAGGGTGAGGGTGTTGTTCATCCAGGAATAGACGGCGCCGCCCGACCCGGCGGCGCGGTTGCCCGCGAGGGTGCAGTGGCGCAGGGCGGCGCTGCTGTTGCAGAGGTCCAGGGCGGCGCCGTGGTATGATTGATTGCCGTCCCAAAGTGAGTCGCTGGCGGTGAAGGCGCTCTGGTCGTCGTGAACGGCGCCGCCGTAGCTGCCGGAGCTGTTGGCGGTAAAGCGGCAGCGTGTGATCGTTACGGCCGACTGGGTCGTGCAGAGCGCTCCGCCGTCATCGCCGGCGGTATTGGTTTCCAGCAGGCAATCCGTCAACCGCAGCGTACTGTCCCCGTCCAGCGAGACGCCGCCGCCGTAGTTTTGGGCGGTGTTGCGGCGCAGGGTGCAACTCACCAGGTTGGGGTCGGAGTTGCTGCAAGCCACGCCGCCGCCGTAGGGGGCTTGGTTGTCGGCGAGTTCGCAGCCGGCGAGTTGGCCCGTGGCGCCGTCGTAGAACAGGACGCCGCCGCCGCCGTTCCGGGCGGCGTTGCCGCGAATGACGCACTGGTCGATGGCGGCGTCGCCAGCATTGACCGACAGGCCGCCGCCATAGCCGCCGGCCGCGTTGTCTTCGAGGGTGCATTGTTCGAGCCGGGCCGTGCCGTAGTGTACGATGACGGCGCCGCCCCAGATGCTGGCGTTGTTGGAGAAGGAACAGTTTCGGATGACCGCGCCGTCGGCATAGTAGAGCTTGAGGGCGCCGCCGCCCCCGCCGCTACTGGTGGTTTCGTTATGGGAGAAGGTGCAGCCGTCGAGAGCGGGTGCGCCTTGATTGACGTACACCGCCCCGCCATTGCCGGCGGTGTTGCTCGTGAAGACACAATGGCGGATGGAGGGGCTGCTTGAGCTGCAATAGATGGCCCCGCCGTAGCCTTCGACATAGCCGTTGGTGATGGTGAAGCCCTCCAGGATGGAGGTCGCCCCTTCCCCGCCGCTGAAGGTGAAGCCGCGATGCCATGCGCCGGCCGAGCCGCCGCAGTTCAGGATGCACCGAGCGGCGCCGCCGTAGCTGCGGACGCGAATGGCCTTGCCTTGGAAGCTGAGGTCCCGGAAGCCATCGCCGCTGTAGGCGCCGTTGGCGACCACGATTTCGTCGCCGTGGGCGGCGGCCGCGAGGGCGGCTTGCAGCGTCGCGTGGCTGGCCGGCACCTGCAGCGTGGCCGCTGGACAGGTCTCCGGCAAGCCGAGCGTCAAAACCAAGCCGGTGAGGTGCATGGCGTGCCGGAACATTGGGGCCTCCTCTGCACTGATTTGGTTCCAATTCCCAACGAGCACCAGCAATAACGGTTATGAACCAAGGGCGATTGTAACCAGGCGGCCGCAAGCTGCAAGGGCGAGGGCGAACGGCCAGTCCTCCCGCGTCAGCGCCGCCGGCGCCAGAGCCACCCCTTGTCGCCGCGCCGCCGCCAGCAGCAGCGCGTAGCTCTCCAGGTCGTACTCGTTGCCACGGACGCTGTAATCCGCCAGCACCAGTCTCATATCGTTGTCCGCCCTGCCGACCCCAGCCGCCGGAAGGTCGTCAGTTCGCAGTCCGCCAGCCGCCGCCGCGCCTCGGCCGAGGTGAATGTCCGGCATTCCACCTCGCGTTCGGCCACGTAGGACAGCCCCTCAACCGGCCCCCGGCATTTTCCGGGGTGGCACATCAGTTCGGTTACTCCCTCGCCCACGCGGCCCAGTTCCTCTTGCAGACGCTCCAGCGTCCAGTAGGGCGCCGGCTGGACGCCGCCCAGGAAGTGATCCGTCGTCGCCACCCCGCCGGCTCGGCACCGTCGGCGCGTGGGCGCATCCACCGTCCGCAGCCAGGCCCCCGCCTCGCGCGCCAGTTGCATGACCATGGCCCATACCCGCTCATCCAGGACGTGCAGGTGTTTGTGAAAGCTCACCTGCTCCGGCGGTTGGCCAGCCATTTCCTGGAACCGTTCCAGTTGCGCGGTCAGTTCCGCCCGCGCCTGGGGCTCTTCCAGCCGGGCCAGCATCTGCTCACGTGCGCTCAGGAACTGCCCCGTCTCATCGACCAGCGCGGGTATCTTTGCCGCGGGCAGGCACGGCCGGCCGCGCGTCAGGTTCAGGTGCAGGCCGAGCGACACCCCGGCCTCCAAGAAGGGCCGCAAGTCGGCCTCATGCGGCGGGTTCACCAACAGCGCTACGGCGGTTGCCGTGCCGGCCCGCACGACCTGGAGAATCCCCTCATTCACGGCCTCGCTGAGTCCCAGGTCGTCGGCGTTGACGATCAGCGCATGTCGGCTCATCGCCGCCTCCCCTCATTTCGACTGCCCACCGATCGCCAACCTTTCCGTAGGGGCACGGCATGCCGCCCGTCGGGGCGCGCATAGAGGCTCAGCACGCCCCCGCAGAGCCACTGAGCGGCGCCTGCCCGCGGTTCTCTGGCTCACCCTGCCTGTGCCGCACCCAATGTCCTGTAGCCCAGCCCCCGGGCCGAAACATACCTTAACCATGCCTGCACTACAAGCCGCCCCTGTGCAGGTCGGGGGAAGCATACCGACGCTATGGATCGTAAACATATATCTTGCGGAGTCTTATGGCGCCGTGCCTTCCGCCGCGAGCTTCGCCAGGAGGACTCCAAACGCGAGAACTCGCGTTTGGAGTCCTCCTTCGGCGCTATTTCTTAGTGGAATACTAGGATTAGGCGTCCTAGGATTCTTGCAGCGGCAGTAAGGTCCCTGTGCCGGCGGCGTCTTGGCAGACCGGCTCGGCCGGGGGCGATTTGGCGGGCCAAGACGCATGACCCAACTTCAACCTGTCTCCGGCCGCCTGCGTTTCCTACGGCTGTGTTCCCTGAGCCTCTGGCTGGGTGGTATTGCGGGGCCCGTCCCACTGAGTGCGGCAGCGCCGGGATCATCAGCCCCCCTGTCGGCTCCGGCGGTTTTCGCGGAGCCGAACGGCCAGGTCGATTTTGCCCGTCAGGCTTCCTTGTCGGATTGTCTGGCTCAGGCGGCGCGGCAGAGCCCCGCCCTGGCCGCGGCCTTTTACCGCTGGCAGGGGGCCTTGCAGCGGGCGCCGCAGGCCAAGGCCCTGCCCGATCCGGTGTTGGGGTACACGTACTTCTATCACCCCACGGACGAGCGGGGCGAGTTCACGGTGATGCAGATGTTTCCCTGGTTCGGCAAGCTGGACGCGGCGGCCCAAGCGGCGGCGGCGGAAGCGCAGATGGCCTTCCAGGAATACCAGCAGCAGCGGCTCGCGCTTTTCTACGACGTGAAGCGCGCCTACGGCGAGTACTACTACCTGGCCGCCGCCGCCGCCGCCACGGAGGAAACGCTGGGCTACCTGCAATCTTTGGAGCCGGTGGTGCGGACGCGCTATGCCGCGGGGGGCGGCAGTCAAACCGTTCTCTTGCGTTTGCAGGTGGAGATCGGCCGGACGGAGAACGACCTGCGGAGTCTGCGCGACCAGCGTGCTCCCGCCGCCGCGCAGCTCAACGCGCTATTGAATCGCCCGCTGGCGGCGGCGCTGGCCTGGCCGAGCGAGCTGCCCGGCGCCAACCTGGCCGTGCCGGAGGAGCAGGTGCTGGCCCTCTTGCCGCAAAGGAGTCCGGAACTGGCGGCCCTGGCGGCGCAGATCGAGCAGGCCGGCCACGAGGCCCGGCTGGCGGAGAAGGGCTACTACCCGGACTTCAGCGTGGGCCTGATGTATATGGACATGCGCGCGCCGATGATGGAAAGTCAGCGCCATGCGCGCGACCCGGTGGGGTTGATGTTCTCTCTGAACCTGCCGCTCAACCGCGGCAAGTATGACGCGGCCGTCCGCGAGGCGTTGGCGCGGCAGCACGCCGCCCGCGCCCAACGCGCGGACCGCCAAAACCTCCAGTCCGCCCAGGCGAGCATGGCCCTGTATGGTTGGCGCGACGCCCGGCGGCGCGTGGACCTATACGCCCGGGCTTTGATCCCCCGCGTCCGGGAAGCGCTGGCGGTTACCCAACAGGCCTTCACGGCGGGGCAGGCGGACTTCCTCGATCTGGTTGACGGCGTGCGCAACCTGCTCGAGTTTCAGCTTGCCCGGCAGCGTGCTCGCGCCGACCAGGCGGCGCGCCTGGCCGAGCTGGAAATGCTGGTCGGTGCGCCGCTCGCCGCCGATGATTTACCCGGGGCATTCAGCCCACCCGCCGCCGGGCAGCCATAGAATCACTGGAGGTTATGCAAGTACTATCGAGTACTGGAAGGAGCCTGATCATGAAAACGCTGGTCAGATTCGCCTTCGTCCTGGCGGCCGCCGGTTTTCTGTCAGCCGGCTGCAAAGGCAAGTCGGAGCAGCCCGCTGCCGACCGGCCCAAGGCCCCAGCGACTTCGGCTGCCCCCGCCGCCCACGAGCAGCACCCCGCCACTGTCCCGGCTGCCGAGCAGTCTGCCGCCAAGCTCACCCAGGCTCAGACAACCTGCCCTATCATGAAGCGCCCCATCGACAAGCAGTTTTTCGCCGACTACCAAGGCAAGCGCGTGTATTTCTGCTGCTCGGCCTGTGTGAAGGAGTTTGAGAAAGACCCGGCCAAGTACGTCAAGAAACTGGAGGACGCCGGCGTGGAACCGGAAAAGGCCCCGCCGGGCTGAGCGTCGGGCCGTTCGGCGCGGCTGAACGGCACACGCTCGGCAACCCTTAGGGAAGGACGCTCATGGCTCGACCACGAGAAATCGTCGTCGTTGCAGCCCTTGGCTTGCTGGTGTTTGTTCTCGGCTACCTTCTGGGCCACCGCCGCACCGGCGCACCTGCCCCCGCACCGGCGGCGCCGACCCAGCCGGCTCGGCACGTCCAAACCTGGTACTGCACCATGCACCCGGACGTGCGCCGCCCCCAGCCCGGCCGCTGCCCCAAGTGCGGCATGGAACTGGTGCCGCTCGTCACTGAGGGCGAGCAGGCCGGGCTAGGACCGCGCCAACTGCGGCTGAGCCCGGCCGCCGAGACGCTCGCCGCCGTCGAGGTTCAGCCTGTCCGACGCCGCCCCGCCGCCGCCGAGGTCCGCATGGTGGGCAAGATCGCCGTGGATGAGACGCGCTTGGCGTTCATCTCGGCCTGGGTCCCCGGCCGGATCGACCGCCTCCATGCTGACTACACCGGCATCCCCATCCGCCCCGGCGACCACCTGGCCGAACTCTACAGCCCCGACCTCCTGACCGCGCAGCAGGAACTCATCCAGGCCCTGCTGGCCGCCGGGCAGACGCCCGCCGCCGATCTGCCCAGCCTGCGCGGCGCCGCGCAGCAAACCCTGACGGCGACCCGCGAGAAGCTCCGCCTCTGGGGCCTGACCGACGAGCAAATCCGACAGATCGAAGAACGCCGCACTCCCTCCGACCACCTGACCATCCATGCCCCCATCGGCGGGATCGTGCTCGAGGTGCAGGTCCGCGAAGGCGATTACGTCGCCCTGGGCCAACGCCTGCTCACGCTGGCCGATCTCTCCCACGTTTGGGCCCTGCTCGAGGCCTATGAATCCGACGTGGCGCTGGTCCGCTACGGCCAGCACGTCGAGTTCACCGTGCCGAGCTATCCCGGCGAGAGCTTTGGCGGGGTCATCTCCTTCGTCGGGCCCGTGCTGGACGGGCGCAGCCGCACCGTGCGGGTCCGCGTCAACGTTCCCAACCCCGCCGGCAAACTCAAGCCCGAGATGCTCGTCCACGCCCTCGTCCGCGTGCAGCTTGCCGCCGACGGCGCCGTCATCCCCCCCAACCTCGCCGGCAAGTGGATCAGTCCCATGCACCCCGAGATCGTGAAGGACGCCCCCGGCCTGTGCGATATCTGCGGCATGCCGTTGGTGTCGGCCGAGTCCCTCGGCTACGCCAACCCTGCCGCCGGTGCGGTCGAGGCGCCGCTGGTTATCCCCGCCTCGGCGCCGCTCATCACCGGCGCACGTGCGGTTGTCTATGTCCGCGACCCCCATGACCCCAGCCTCTACGAGGGCCGGGAAATAACCCTTGGTCCGCGGGCCGGCGATTCTTATATCGTCCGTAACGGTCTGGCCGAGGGCGAGTTGGTCGTGACCCACGGCAACTTCAAGATCGACAGCTCCCTGCAAATCCAGGCCAAACCCAGCATGATGAGCCCCCAGGGCGGCGCCGCCCCCCTGACGGGCCACCACGGCGAGGCTCACCCTACCGTCTCACCAGCGCTGACTTCTTCGGTCCATGCGCCCCTGCCTCGGTTCAGCGTTCCCGACGCCTTCCGCCGGCAACTCGCCGCTGTTTTCGACGCCTATTTCGCGGCCGCCGCCGCCCTCGTCGCTGACAACGCCCCCGCCGCCCGGCAGGCCGGCGACCAACTGCACCAGGCACTCCAAAAAGCGGACATGTCCCTCCTCACCAGCGACGCCCACCCTGCCTGGATGAGCGACCTGGCTAACCTGCAAAAGGCCCTCGAATTGCTGCGCACCGCCGACTCCCTTGACCCGGCCCGCCGCGGCTTTGCCCTCCTCTCCGACTCCCTCATCCTCGTCGCCCACCGCTTCGGCCCGCCCGCCTCCCAGCCCCTTTACCGCCTGCACTGCCCCATGGCCTTCAACAACCGCGGCGCCGATTGGCTCCAACCCCGACCCGATGTCGAGAATCCCTATTTCGGCCCCGCCATGCCCCGCTGCGGCGCCCTCGTGGAAACGCTCGGAACCGGGCAGCCATGACGGGAAGAGGACTCGCTATCCCGGCGACTCAACAAACATGGGCCCATCCCCTTGGGGTCCGGGCGTCTTGGCGGCAATCTCCCCCTGGCATCCGACATGAAAGCTGATCTGCCTGACAATTCGATTCAACCCCGATCCTGGACTGATCGGCTCATCCTCCTGATGATGCGCAAGAAGATCATCGTGGGTCTCCTGGTCGGGGCCGCGGTCATCGGCGGCATCGTTACCGCGCCCTTTGACTGGAAGATACCCTTCCTGGCCCGCCATCCCGTGCCCGTCGATGCCATCCCCGACGTCGGCGAAAACCAGCAGATCGTCTTCACCGACTGGCCCGGCCGCTCCCCCCAGGACGTGGACGACCAGATCACCTACCCCCTCACCTCCGCCCTGTTGGGTCTGCCCCGCGTCCGCACCGTCCGCAGCATCTCCATGTTCGGATTCTCGACCGTCTATATCATCTTTGAAGACGGCGTCGATTTCTACTGGTCCCGCTCCCGCGTTCTCGAAAAGCTCAGCAGTCTCCCCGCGAACGCCCTGCCCCCCGACGTCCGCCCCACTCTCGGGCCGGACGCCACCGCGCTGGGGCAGGTCTTCTGGTACACCCTCGAAGGCCGCGACCCTCAGGGCCGACCCACCGGCGGCTGGGACCTCAACGAACTCCGCTCCGCACAGGACTGGTACGTCCGCCCCGCCCTCAACGCCGTCCCTGGCGTCAGCGAGGTCGCCTCCGTCGGCGGCTTCGTTCAGGAATACCAGATTGACGTCGATCCCGACGCCATGCGCGCCGCCGCCGTGTCGCTCCAGGACGTCGTACAGGCCGTGCGCCTGTCCAACCTCGACGTCGGCGCCCGCACCATCGAGATCAACCGCGTCGAGTACGTCATCCGCGGCGTCGGCTTCGTCAAGCAACTCGCCGACCTCGAACAGGCCGTCGTCAAAGTCGTCGATAACACCCCCGTCCGCGTCCAGGACGTCGCCTACGTCGCCCTCGGCCCCGCCTTGCGCACCGGCGCCCTCGACAAGGCCGGCGTCGAGGCGGTGGGAGGCGTCGCCGTCGTCCGCTTCGGGGAAAACCCTCTGGCCGCCATCGACGGCCTGAAGGAGAAAATCAACCAGATTGCCCCCGGCCTGCCGCGCAAGACTCTGCCCGACGGCGCCGTCTCCCAACTCACCATCGTCCCCTTCTACGACCGCACGGGCCTCATCCACGAAACCCTCGACACCCTCAATGCCGCCATCTTCGAGGAAGTCCTCGTCACCGTCATCGTCACCATTGTCATGCTCAACCACCTGCGCTCCTCCCTGCTCATCTCCGGCCTGCTGCCCCTGGCCGTTCTGATGTGCTTCATCGTGATGAAAGTCGCCCATGTGGACGCCAACATCGTCGCCCTCTCCGGCATCGCCATCGCCATCGGCACCATGGTGGACATGGGCATCGTGCTGTGCGAAAACATCGTGCGCCGACTTAGCGAAGCCCAGCCCGGCGAAAGCCGCTTTGCGGTCGTCTTCCACGCCGCCTCCGAGGTCGCCTCCGCCGTCCTCACCGCGGTCTCGACTACGATCGTCGGCTTCCTCCCCGTCTTTGCCATGCAGTACGCCGAGGGCAAACTCTTCCGGCCGCTGGCCTTCACCAAGACCTTTGCCCTTTTCTGCTCCATCGTCGTGGCCGTCGCCATCATCCCCCCCGCCGCTCACCTGGTGTTTCGGCCCGGCCGGGACCGTCCGCCAAAGGCGGGCCTGAGCGACTTCCTCGCCGGCCTGGCCCTGGCCGCCGGCTTGGCCCTCGCCCTGCTCTTCAGCCCGCTCGCCGGCGCCGCCCTCGCCGGCGCGGGACTCTACCAACTCCTCATGCCACGCCTGCCCCAGCACCTCCGCACCCGCCTGAACTGGGTCAGCACCGCCCTGGTCTCTCTCGTCACCGGCGTCTTACTCACCCGCCACTGGCTCCCCCTTGGCCCCGAACAGGGTTTCCTCCGCAACTTCCTCTTCGTCGCCCTTCTCATCGGCGGCCTGCTCCTCTTCTTCCAGGTCTTCCAACGCTTCTACGGCGCGGTCCTGCGCTGGTGCCTCGAGCACAAACCCCTATTCCTCTCCCTCCCTTTGGTCATCATCGTCGGGGGCGCCCTCATCTGGCTCGGCTTCGACCGCCTCTTGGGCTGGCTCCCCCAACGCGTGCGCCTCTGGCGGCCGGTCTCGGCCTTCGCCCACGCCTTCCCCGGACTGGGCAAGGAGTTCATGCCGCCCCTCGATGAAGGCTCCTTTCTCTTCATGCCTTCCACCATGCCCCACGCCTCCATCGGCGAGGCCCTTGACGTCCTCCAACTCCAGGACCGCGCCATCCGCAACCTGCCGGAAGTCGATCAGGTCGTCGGCAAGGTCGGCCGCGTCGAAAGCGCCCTCGACCCTGCCCCCGTCTCTATGATCGAAACCGTCATCACCTACCAGCCCAGGTACATCCTCGACGAGCACGGCCGACTCCGGGGCTTCCGCTACGATCCCCGCGACACCGATCTGGCCCGTAACCCCGTCGGCACGCCGCTGCTCGCCCCCGACGGTCAATCCTACACCGTCCGCGGCCGATTCCTGCGCGATGAAAACGACCGGCTTATGCCCGACCCTCACGGCCAGCCCTTCCGCCTCTGGCGCCCCCCTCTCGACGCCGACCTCAATCCCGGCCGACAATCCTGGCCCGGCATTAATTCACCCGACGACCTCTGGCGCGAGATCACTCGCGTCGCCCAGGTCCCCGGCGCCACTTCCGCACCCAAACTCCAGCCCATCGCCGCACGCATGGTCATGCTCCAGTCCGGCATGCGCGCCCCTATGGGCATCAAGGTCTTCGGCCCCGACTTGGCCGCCATTGAAAACGTCGCCGTCCAGATCGAGCAATTCCTCAAAGAGGCGCCCCTCGTCGAGCCCTCCTCCGTCTATGCCGAGCGGCTCGTCGGCGTCCCGTATCTCGAGATCGTCATCGACCGCGCCGCCAGCGCCCGCTTCGGCCTGCATGTCGCCGACGTCCAGGAGGTCATCCAGACCGCCCTGGGCGGCGAACCCGTCACCACCACCGTCGAAGGCCGACAACGCTACCCCGTTCGTGTCCGTTACCTCCGCGAGCTCCGCGACAGCCTGGAGACTCTGCCTACGATCCTCGTCCCCGCCCCCGACGGCGCCCAAATCCCCCTGGCCCAACTGGCCGACGTCCGCTACGTCCGCGGTCCCCAGATGATCAAGAGCGAAGACAACTTCCTCGTCGGCTACGTCCTCTTCGATCTCCGCCCCGGGGCCGCCGAAGTCGATGTTGTCCAGCAGGCCCAGCGCCTCCTCCGGCAAAAACAAGCCGACGGCGCCCTCGTCCTTCCCCGCGGCGTCAGCTACTCCTTCGCCGGCACCTACGAAAACCAACTCCGCGCCGCCCGACGCCTGGCCCTCATCCTCCCCGCCACTCTCTTCGTGATATTCCTCATCCTCTATATCCACTTTAACGCCTTCGTCACCGCCCTCCTGGTCTTCTCCCAGGTCTTCGTCACCTGGGCCGGCGGCTTCCTGCTCATCTGGCTCTACGGCCAACCCTGGTTTCTTGACTTCTCTCTCTTTGATACCCCCATGCGCGACCTCTTCCAGGTCCACCCCGTCAACCTTTCCGTGGCCGTCTGGGTCGGCTTCCTCGCCCTCTTCGGCATCGCCACCGACGACGCCGTCATCATGGCCACCTACCTCGACCAGTCTTTTGCCGCCCGCTCTCCCCGCAGCCCCGCCGAAATCCGCCAGGCCGTCCTCGCCGGGGGCCTCCGCCGCATCCGGCCCTGCCTGATGACCACCGCCACCACCATCCTCGCCCTCCTCCCCGTCCTCACCAGCAGCGGCCGCGGCGCCGAAATCATGATCCCCATGGCCATTCCCTCCTTTGGCGGCATGACCATTGAGCTCCTTACCATGTTCATTACCCCCGTCCTCTACTCCGCCGTCGCCGAGGCCGCCCTCCGCCGTAAACTCCGAGCCCCCCTCCCCGCCGCGTAACCGCCGTGCACCCGGACGGTCGTTTGGCGCGCCCGGCCCTCCACCGCGCCGCGGGCGCCTCGCGTCGAGGGATGAGAGCCAGGCCGCCGGCGATCTAGCGTCCCGCCTCGACGTACAAGTATGCCGCCAGTTCCGGCAGTTCCTCCCCCAAGCGCATCAGCCCCCGGTGCATCTCGATCGGTAAATCGTTCAACTGCGCCGTCGGCAGCGGCTTGAGGTAGAACGGCCGTTCATACCTGATCCGCAGCCCCGCCTCTCCCACGTGCCCCCGCAGCAGATCGGGCGTGTACACCCGGTAGTGCCCAAAACGAATGTCGGACTCCGCGAGCTCCGTGCATTCCCGCAACAGCCCCATCGCCGCCGCCAGCCGCCGATGCAGCGAGTGCGCCAGCGGCACGCAAATGTGCATCAGGCCCCCCTCCGCCAGGCACGCCGTCAGGTTCCGCAGCACCGCCGTCGGCGCCGGCAGATGCTCCAGAATGTTCTGCAAGAGGACTTGCTCAAACCCTTTTGCCGGCAGCTCCGCCTCCTCAATCCTCGCGCCTATGAACCGCACCCGCGCCGCTTGCTCTCGTCCCAGGCGTTCGCGGCAGGACGCCCACTTCTGCTCATCCGGGTCCACGCAGGTAACTTCCGCCCCCAGCTCCAGCGCCATGGCCGTCATCTCCCCCGTCCCCAGCCCCACCTCCAGCACCCGCCCTCCCGCCGCCAAGCGCTCCCGCACCAACTCCACCCGCAAGGCCACCTCCGGCCAGCCCAACGCCTGCCCATAATCAAAACTATTGAACGCCTCGCGCCTCACGCTTCACGCCCCATCCGTCATCCGCACCAGGCACCGCCCCGCCCGCCCCGACAGCACCTGCGCCACTCCCTGGTTGATCTGCTCCAGTGGGATCGTGTTCGTGATCAGTTCGTCCAGCTTGATCTTTCCTCGCTCGTAGAGCGTCAGGAACCGCGGAATGTCCCGGTCCGGCAGCGTGCCCCCGCCGTTGCTCCCCGTGATCATTCGCCGCCGGTGCAATCCCAGCGCCTCCAACGACACCTTCGCCCCCGCCGGCGGCACGGCCGCCACGTACACGGCCCCCGGCGTGGACCCTGCCGCCACCGCCTGCTCCAACGCCGCCGGCGCCGCCGTCGCCACGATCACCACCTCGGCGCCTGCTCCGCCGGTCGCCTCGCGCACCGCCGCCGCCGCGTCCGCCAGGTCGCCCCGCACCATGTGCGTTGCCCCCAGCCGCTGGGCCAGCTCCAGGCTCTCCCCGTTCACGTCCACCGCCACAATCGGCCAGGCGCTCAACAGCGCCGCGCCTTGCACCGCGCTGAGCCCCACGCCCCCGCACCCGAACACCGCCACCGACTGCCCCGGCCGCACGTTCGCCTCGTACAGCACCACTCCCAGCCCCGTCGTCGCCGCGCAACCCAGCAGCGCCGCCGCCGCCAAGTTGCACCCCGGCGGTATCGCCGTCAGCCGGTTCTCCGAAATCACCCCGTACTCGTTGAACGTCGTGATCCACCCCGCATTCACCCGCTCGCCCCGTCGGGTGTACCACGGCGCGGCGGCGTCGATCCCGCCGCCCTTGAGCCAGTGCAACACCACGTCATCCCCGGGTTTGACTTGCCGCACGCCCGGCCCCACGTCCACCACCTGGCCGCTGCCCTCATGCCCCAGCAGGTGCGGCAGGAACCGGTCCGGCCCCGCCGAACCCAGGTATTCCTCGATCTGCTTGCCGCAGATGCCGCTGTAATGAATCCGCACCAGAACCTGCCCCGGCTCCAGCGGCCCGGCGAACGTCACCTCGTCCACCGCCAGCGGCCGGCGCGTCTGCTCCAAAATCGCCCCGCGAAACGTCAGCGGATACCGCGCCGCCATCTCACATCGTCCCTCCGTCCACGGGCACCACCGACCCCTGAGCGAAAGTTACCTGCTGTGACGCCAGAAACACTGCAAACGGCGCTATCTCCTCCGGCGTCCCCAGCCGGCCCGTCGCCTGATGATGCCGCAGGTAGTCCGCCAGTACGGCCGGCTTCTGCCGCTGCACCCAGTCCCAATGCCCGCCCTCCGCCAGCACCGCCCCCGGCATGATGGCCGTCACCACCACCCCCGTGGGCGCCACCGCCCGTCCCAGCACCTTCGTGTAGGCGTTCAGATACGCCTTCGCCGCCCCGTACGGCCCGCAACCGCGCAACTGCTCCGCCGCCAGTGACGAAACGTGAATCACCCGCCCCCAGCCCCGCTCCTGCATCGGCGGGATCAATACCGCGTTCATCTCGATCGCGATCCCCACGTTGAACCGCCACACCCGCGCCCAGTCTTCCACCGGCGCGAGCGGGTCTCGCGCCTCCAGCGTGCCGCCGACGTTATGCACCACGATTTCCACCGGCCCGCCCCGCTCCAGCAGGCGCCGGGCCACGCGCTTCGGCGCCCCCTCTTCCATAAGGTCGGCTGCTACGTACTCATGCCCCGCCTTCCGGCCTCCCATCGCCTCCACCGCCTCCCGCAGCCTCTCCTCCCCCCGCGCTACCGCCGCAATTCGGCATCCCTCCCGCGCCAACGCCAGCGCGATTGCCCGGCCGATCCCCTGGCTCGCCCCCGTCACCAATACGCGCTTGTCGGCTATCCCCAGGTCCATCGCTCGTCGCGTCCTGTCTCGCTAAACCCCCGCCAGGTGTATGCCGTGCCCCTTGACGGCTAAGTCACCACCGCATACGCCATGTTGGGACAATACATGAACCGCTCGATCTTCAGGCGGGGCAGCCCTACCACTTCCGCCACCGCCGCGGTCTCCCCGGGAAAAACCTTCAGATTCAACTGATCAAACAAAATCACCGCCCCGCGCGGCATCCGCGGCCGCAACAGCTCCAGCCCCAGCTTGGTTGGCTCGTACAGGTCCGCGTCCAGGTGCAGCAGCGACACCACCAGGTGCGGATTCTCCCGCACAAACCGCGGCAGCGCCTCGGCGATGTCCCCGCCGACCACCGTCACCTTGGGAATGTGGTTCAGGAATCGGGTCATGTCCCACAGGGCCGCCGCCCGCTCGATGTCCTCTTTCATCCCCGCCTCGACCGCCAGTCCCCCCTGGCGCACCAACTCCTCTGCCTCCGCCGGTCCCCGGTCCTGCTCGCTCACCCGCGGAAACCCCCCGAAACTGTCAAACCCAATGACCTGCCGCGTGTAATTGGCCGGCTCGTAGATCGAACTGAGCTGGGCCCACGTCAGCAGGCTTCCTCCTCGCGCCACCCCCAGCTCCACCACTGAACCGCACACCTGCAACTGCTTGACGAACACCTCGTTCCGCGCCAGGAAGCGCGTCAACGCCTCCCGCGGCACGTATTTGGGGAAGTTCTCCAGCTTGCTCAGCACGCTGCCGGGGCTTTCCGGGAAATACCGCTCGTACCCCTGCAGCGCCGCCAGGTTCGCCGCCGACTGATTCAGCCGCTCTTTCCGCAGTTCACTCTCCTGCACGCCCGCCTCCCGCCCCGGCCGCCACCCCTCGGCGTAACGCCCCCACCGCTTGCGCAATGCTTTGGGCGTCCAGCCCGTTCATCCGCTTCATCTGGGCGTACGACCCATACCCCTGGGCGAAACTGTCGCGCAGGCCCAGCCGCTGCACGCGCGCCCCGCCGCCTGCTTCGCTGAGCGCCTCGGCCACCGCGCTGCCCAAGCCCCCGTTCACGCTGTGCTCTTCCACGGTAACGACCGCACCGGTTTGCCGCGCCGCCGCCGCAATCGCCTCCCCGTCGAACGGCTTCAACGTCGGCACGTTGATTACTCCTGCCGATACCCCCTCCTCCTCCAGTAGCTTGGCCGCCGCCAGCGCCTCATGCACGATCGCTCCCGTCGCCACGATCGTGGCGTCCTGCCCCTGCCGCAGCGTTACCGCCCGCCCCAGCTCAAACCGGTAATCATCCCCGTACAACCGCCCCGTCCCGCCCGTTGCCAGCCGCAGGTACACCGGCCCCTCGATCGCCGCCGCCGCCAGCGTCGCCTGCCGCGCTTCCGCCGGGTCCGCCGGCGACAGCACCGTCAGCCCCGGCAGCGCCCGCAGCAACGCCAAATCCTCCGTCGCGTGGTGCGTCGGCCCCAGGTCGCTATAGACGAACCCCGCCCCGATCCCCACCAGCTTCACGTTCAGCCGTTGCAGGCACACGTCGTTGCGCACCTGTTCGCACGCCCGCATCGTCAGGAACGTGCCGATCGTGTAGGCAAAGGGCGCTTTCCCGCACGCCGCCAGCCCGGCCGACACCCCCACCAGGTTCGCCTCGGCAATGCCCACGTTGATGAACTGCTCGGGGCAATCCCGCCGGTAGGCGTCGAAGACAATCGCCCCGTTGTCTCCCACCAGCACCATCACCTCCCGCCGCCGCCGCGCCAGCTCGTGCACCGCCGCCACAAACGCATTCCTCATGGCCCGCCCTCCAGCGGATCAGCCATCCCCAGCTCTGCGCACGCCTGCCGGCGCTCCTGCTCATCGGGCAGCCGGTAGTGCCAGATGGGCACGTTCTCCATGAACGATATGCCCTTGCCCTTGATGGTGTGGGCCACCACCGCCGTCGGCCGGCCCGCCGCCAGCGGCGCCGCCGTCAGCACGTCCATCAGCTCCCCCACGCCGTGCCCGTCCACCTCCCGTACGGCCCAGCCGAACGCCCCCCATTTCGCCGCCAGCGGCGCCAATTCCACCACCTCCTCCAGCCGATCCAAGGCCTGCAACTGGTTGTAATCAATGATCGCCGTCAGATGGTCCAGCTTGTGCTGCGCCGCGAACAACGCCGCCTCCCACACCGATCCCTCTTGGCACTCCCCGTCCCCCAGCAGCACAAATACCCGGTAGTCCTTCTTATCCAGCTTCCCCGCCAGCGCCATCCCCGCCCCGAACGCCAACCCGTGCCCTAACGACCCCGTGGACGCCTCCACCCCCGGCGTCTTGTGCATGTCCGGATGTCCGCCCAGCATCGTCCCGGCCTGCCCGTACGTCGCCAACTGCTCCGGCGGGAAGAACCCCTTGGCCGCCAGCGCCGCGTACAGCGCCACGCACCCGTGCCCTTTGCTCAGGATGAACCGATCCCGCTGTGGGTCGTGCGGCCGAGCCGGGTCCACCCGCAGCACCGCCTCATACAGCACCGTCAGGATCTCCACGATCGACAGACTCGCCGGAATGTGCCCCCCCCCGCCCCGGCAGATCGTCCCAAAGACCGTCCGCCGCAGCTCCGCCGCCCGCTGCCGCAACCTCTCGAGCTGCCTTTCGCGCGCCGACCCGCCGCCGGCCTCGCCAGGCCGACCCGCCGCCGCGCCCAATGCCTCGGTCATTTCCGTCTCTACCGCCATGCCGGCCCGCCTCCAGGAACGCCCTCAGTTCAGCCGTGCCGCCTGCATCGTCTTGATGTTGTAATAGCGCGCGTCCGTCAGGCTGTTGGGCGCCTTGCCCGCCGCCAACGCCGCCGTCAGGTCCCGCACCGCGTCCTCAATCGTCCGCCGCGGCGCCACGCCCAGCTCTCGCTGCAGCTTCTCAGACGAAATGTGATAAGACCGGTGATCGTTCGTCGGCGTGGTAACGATCTGCACGTCCCGGCCGACCACCCGGCGCACCATCTGAGCCAACTCCTGCACCGAGCGATTCTCGTACCCCGCGTTGTAAATCTTCCCGTCGATGGCCTCATCGGGCCACTCCAACGCCTGCACGTACAAGTCCGTCATGTCCTCGATGTGGATGTTCGGCCGCATCTGCTCGCCCCCGAATACCGTAATCTTCCGGTTCACCGCCGCCAGGTGCGTCAGAATGTTCACCGTCAAGTCCAGCCGCAGCCGCGGCGAATAGCCGCACACCGTCGCCGGCCGCAAGATCAGCGCCGCGAACCCCTTCTGCCGTTCCCCCAGCAGCACCTCCTCGCACAGCGCCTTGTACCGCGAGTAATCCGTCAGCGGTTCCAACGCCATGTCCTCCGTAACGTTCGGCGTCTCCTTTACCCCATAGACGCTCGAGGAGCTGGCATAGACGAACCGGTTCACTCCCTGCCGCTTCGCCGCCGCCACCAGCGGCCTGAACGCCTCATAGTTGATGCTGCGCCCCAGCGCCGGGTCCAGCTCGAAGCTCGGATCGTTGCTGATGCACGCCAGGTGGATCACCGCGTCGTACCCCTCCAACTCCCGCTCGATCAGCGCCCCGTGGCGAATGTCGCCCACGACCTCCACGAGGTTGGGGTTCCCCCGCGCCTGGGCCAGCACGTCCCGCCCAAACAGGTACAGGTCGATGACCTTGACCTGATGCCCGCGCGCCAGCAGCTTGGGCGTCAATACCGACCCCACGTACCCCGCCCCGCCCGTAACCACCACCTTCCTTGCCTTGCCGGCCTCCATGCCGCGCTTGCTCCCTGGGTCTGGCCCGTGGCGCGCCTCGCTGGCCCGCCGCCTCACCGCACCCCCACCCCCATCGCCAACAGGTAATGCGCCGTCGGATAGAACCCCGTGTGCACCACCTCGTCGTTCATCGAGAACAGAAACACGTTGCGAAACCGCTTCTCCAGCCCCGCCCGCAGCCCCGCCGCGTCCTTCAGGTTCACGTGCAGCGCCGCGCTCTGCGGCGAGGCATACCCCTGCGCCGTCGCGTTGGGCGTCCCCGCCAGAAACACCGCGTCCGCCTCCAACGCCGCCGTGATGTGATCCAAAAACGCCTCCTCCTGCTCCGGGTACACGTGCTCGATCACGTCGAGCGACCACGCCCCGTCATAGCGCCCCTCCGGCCGCTCCGCCGTCACATCCAGACACCGAAATGTCACGTCCTCCCGTCCCGCGAACCGCCGCTGATTGTCGGCGATGATCCACTGGTCAAAATCCACGCACGTTACCGTCTTCGGCCCCCCCTCCCGCAGCACCAGGTCGAACCCCAGTCCGTCCCCGCACCCCGCCTCCAGCAAGCGCTTCTTGGCCGCCAGCATCTTACCGCAGAACTTATACCGCGCCAGGGTAAAAAGGTTGTGCTTGGGGTCTTCCCGCTGCGCCCAGGTGGCGTATGGCCCCAGCACGTACGGCCGCCGCGCCAGCCCCTCGCGCTTCTCACGCAGCACGCTCTCCCACAGCTCGCGCCCCGTCGGCCGTTCGTCCTGCACCATCCGCTCGCCCATCTACCTTCCCTCGCCCGCGGCCTCGCGTCACCCGCGCTGGTCCAAGCTCCGTTGCAGCACCCGCCGCCACTGGGCCAGCACCGTCTTCGCCCCCGCCACGCACGTCCGCGCCGCCAGCGCCCGCGCCCGCATCGCCCCCGCCAGCCGCCGCCGCTCCGGCTCGTGCGCCAGGTAATACCCTATCTTCTCCACCAAATCCTCCGCCGTGTCGAAAAACACCGCTTCCTTCCCTTCCTCGAAATACCGCCGCGCCGGCTCCCAGTCCTTCCCCGCCGTCTGGTCCGCCACCAGCATGAAGCCCCCCGCCAACGCACACTCCACCAGCCGCGGATGCATCGTCGCGCACGGATGCAGATGCAGATTGATCCGGCTGAAGTTATACACCAGGTTCAACTGCTCCCCCCGCGCCGCCGGCCCCGCCGCGTACTCCTGGAGCCACGGATCCTTCTCCCACCCCTTCCCATACAACCGCAAACTGAACTCCCGCCCCGCCAAGGGCCGCACGTAATAGGCTCGCCTCAAACACGAATACACCTGCACGTAAAACGTCGTCACCACCCCCCGCAGCCGCTCCCACGCCGCGCCCGTCACCGCCTCCCCCAACTTGCGCCTCGCCAGCTCCACCAGGTCCGTCTCGTACCACCGCGCCTCAGGCCGTCCCACCAACGTGTCGTACAGCCCCTCGAAAAACCGCCGCACCTCCCACACCACCGGTTGGCTGGGCTGCCCCAAACCTGCGTCCCGCAGCCATTCGCGCCACACCGTCTCCGCGTCGCTGTTCCCGTGCTTCACGTAGCTCACGTCCACCCGATACGCCCCCGCCTGCTCGTGCCGTTCGTCCAGCGGGTGGAACATGGTCTCGTCCGCCGGCGCCGGCAACACGCACGTCTGCTCCCCCCGCACCCCCTTATCCGCCAAGTATCGCCGGTACTGCTCCACCACGCAGACGAACAAATCCTGCTCGCTCACCTGCTCCCGCAGGTCCGGCAGCACCAGGATCGGACCGCACGTGTCCTGCATGTAGCAAATAACCGACAGCTCCCGCGGCAGGTACGGCGCCGACGCCCGCGCGTGGCTCACCCGGAAGATCACGTCCGGCCAAAACCCCTCCAGCTCCCGCCAATACAACCTCGGCCCGATCGCCTGCGCGTCATCCTCCTCGATCAGGAACTGCGTCTGGCACCCCACCTGTCCGAAGGCCTTCTCGAAGTCCGCCGCGCAATACTTCAGGAACGTCGTCCACCGGCACGTGTCCACCAGCACCCGCGGCGGCGCCTCTCCCGCCGCGATGCCGCGCAGCCGCTGACGGAACTCCTCGCCCCCGTAGTACGCCCGCACGCGGCGCTCCGCCTCACTTGTATCCGTCAGCTCCTCGATCTGCTGCACTTGCGGCAGCACCGCCGCTCGATCCCCCACCACCAGTTGCGGCCGGGGATACCGCACCGTCCCGAACACCTCCGCCACCCGCCGCTCCAGTCCCGCTCCTCCGAAAATCGTCGCCTCCCGCCCACGCAACTGCCGGCTCAGGTCAAACAGGTGGAGCAGCAGCCGTATCTTGCTCGCGTCCGGCTCAAACACGTAGTGCGCCCGGACCATCCCATGGAGCAGCGACGCCGGCCGTTCCAGGCAGTACCGCAGCTCCTGCCCCGTCATGATCCCCGCGAACGTGATCGGCGCCCGACTGCTTACGTGCTCCTCCAGCTTTCCTCGCGTTTCCTCCCCCAGCATCAGTAGCGTCCGCCTGCTCAGCTCCAGCAGGTGCAGCCCTCCCCAGTATTCCACCAGCGCGTACCCCTCCGGCCAGGTCGCCCG